>Ga0209172_10006055_pt1 | contig 13866 bp, 10 predicted proteins | sample LarsenN4metaG_FD_184113 | JGI IMG/M metagenome (GOLD analysis project Ga0209172, IMG submission 184113) | Hot spring sediment bacterial and archeal communities from British Columbia, Canada, to study Microbial Dark Matter (Phase II) - Larsen... ... | reverse complement strand
AACTCCCGACGGAGAGTAAGTTCAGTTTCAATATGAGCTTCGACAGAACGGTGGGATATCGGACCAAGTCCATGATGGTGGTGCCTATGATCGACCACAACGATGAAGTGATCGGGGTCATCCAGCTCATCAATAAGAAAAGGAACCGGAAAGCCAAATTAGATTCCCAGGAAGCCATCGATAACGAGATTATCCCCTTCAACGCAAAAGATGAGGAATTGGCTTACTCTCTGGCCAGTCAGGCGGCAGTCTCTCTGGAAAATACCCAATTGTACGAAGACATCAAAAAGCTCTTCGATGGGTTTATCCGGGCCTCTGTCATAGCCATAGAATCTAGAGATCCTACCACCTCCGGTCACTCAGAAAGGGTGGCCACCCTTACGGTAGGCCTGGCCGAAGAAGTGGATCGTATCGATATAGGTCCTTACGGCCCTATTAGATTCTCAAGGGAGGATCTTCAGCAGATTCGATACGCCTCCTTGCTCCACGACTTTGGAAAAATTGGGGTTCGAGAAAATGTGCTGGTCAAAGCCAAAAAACTCCAGCCCTATGAAACGGAAATTATTAAGGGTCGGTTCCGGTTTATTAAGAAATCCCTGGAGCTCAAGCACTTCCAAGAAAAAGTGGATTATCTGCTGAAGAAAGACAAAACGGAAGTCCTTGAAATCTTTAAGAACCTGGATGAAGAATTAAAACGGCAGCTCGCAGAGACGGACGAATTACTGGCGCTTATTCTACAATTCAACGAACCAACCGTCCTGGTTGAGGAAAGTGGGTTTGAAAAACTTCAGAGCATCAGTCAATTGGTGGTGGAAGATTATGATGGTACGGAGCTGCCTTATTTGACGGCCAGCGAGATTTCCAGCCTTTCCATTTCCAAGGGGAGCTTGAGCTTTGAGGAGCGCGCCGAGATTGAATCCCACGTAACCCACACATTTAAGTTCCTCTCTCAAATCCCCTGGACCGAAGACCTCAAGCATGTACCAGAAATTGCCTATTCCCATCATGAAAAGCTAAACGGAACCGGGTATCCCCGAAAGCTGATGGGAGATCAAATTCCGATTCAGTCTCGGATGATGATGATCTCCGACATTTACGATGCTTTAACCGCCTGGGATCGCCCCTACAAGCGGGCTCTCCCTCTAGAGAAGGCCCTATCCATCCTGGAAGCGGAGGTGAACGAACGAAAGCTGGATGGGGAGCTTTTCAAGATCTTTGTGGCGACCAGAGTCTACGAAAGGGTTAAGAGAGAACGATGAAAAGGCGAAAGAAAAACAGGGCGGCCTTTACGATGAAATCAAGGCGCTACTGTTTTGCCCTTTCGGTTAAGCTTTATGACTAAACGCCTGCAATCTCGGCAATTTGAAGTTAAGGATCCGTTGGAGGCTATTGAGTTTTACTTCCAGAAGGGCTGGACAGATGGACTTCCGGTGGTGCCGCCCACGGAAGATCGGATCCTGGAGATGTTGGATTATGTGAAGAAAGCTCCCGAGGAAGTCATCGGGCAAATTCCTGCCCGGCGGCGCGTTATTACGGCGGAAAAGGTTGCCATCAACGCGATCATGGCAGGTTGTTTGCCGGCATACCTGCCGGTTATTCTCGCCACCGTAGAAGCCTTGTGCGACCCGGCCTTTTCCGTTCATGGACCGGTCGCCAGCACGGCTGGGATGGGCATCCTGATCATCGTAAATGGACCGGTCGCCCAGGATCTCAAGATAAATGCCGGGGAGAACCTTTTTGGACCGGGATGGCGGGCTAATGCGACCATCGGGCGAGCTATTCGATTGCTCCTGATGAACGTCTGTGGGGCCATTCCGGGAGTGTTAGATCGCTCCGTCCTGGGACACCCCGGGAAGTACACTTATTGTATCGCTGAAAATGAATCGGAGAGCCCTTGGGAACCTCTCCATGTCGAGAGGGGTTTTCTCAAGGAGATGAGCGCAGTAACCGTATTCGCCGGCGATGCCCCCCACCAGGTCTATAACACCCTCAGCCGCTCCCCCGAGGGCATTTTAACAACCCTGGCAGAGGCCCTGGGCGGTCTGGGCCGTTTGAACGTTAACGGCCATGGAGAATTTGTAATTATCATCGGCTATGAACACATGAGGCTTATTGCAAAAGCCGGCTGGACCAAAGCCGATATCCGAAATTTTCTTTCTGAAAAAGCGCGTAGATCCATCGCCGAGATCAAACGCTGTGGCCGGATGCCCGGGGAGATCGCCCCCGAAGATGAGAAAACCCTCTCCCCCCTCGTCGAAAGCCCTGAGGATATCCTGGTCGTCGCAGCAGGAGGGGCCGCCGGCAGCGCCTCCGCGTTTATTCCGGGCTGGATCGGCGTGGAGCATTCTCGATCCGTTACAAAACCTGTCAGTTATTAGACCACAGCGACCGGATTTTTTAAACTGCTGGTATTGACAGGACTTCCAGGATTTTTTAAACTATTCATATAGACCGGATGGACAGGATTTAAGGAAAGTAAAAAATCTTGTCCATTTCATCCTGTCTATCCTGTTCATCCCGTCTAAACTCTAAAAGACCATGTCCACTCAAACCCCTCTTGTTATTTTTGATCCGACGGTAGAGCCGGTTTCAGAAGGATTTTCCCTGGCCCCACGATCCGAGAGCCTGCAGGGAAAAGTCGTAGGGCTTCTAGACAACGGGAAATATCAATCGGATAAACTTCTGGAAAAAGTGGGAGACTTCCTCCTGAAAGAACAGGGAGTCCTCAAGCTGGTCCTCTTCAAGAAGCCGTCCGCTTATCGACCTGCCCCGACAGAACAGTTGGAGGAGTTGATGAGGGAATGCCAACTGGTTATTGCCGGGATCGGGGACTGAGGTTCCTGTAGCTCGAGCAGTGTGCTCGATGGAATTGCTCTGGAGAAGCGCGGCATTCCCAGTGCGGTCATTTGTACGGACGCTTTCACCGTAACCGGCAAGGCGATCGCTGCCGCTCATAATGCAGCCGATTATCCCTTTGTGATCGTGAGACATCCCATAGCCAGCGCCAGCGCGGAGGAGTTAACCGAACAGGCCCATAGGGCTGCCCCTCAGGTGGTTTCGTTACTAAAGTTTGGAAAGTTCTAATTATCACCCAGGGGATCACTTAAGGAAAGGATATGGAAGTCATAGCTAGAGCAGGAAAGATTCTGGAGGAGCCCGTAGATATCCTGGTCCTCAGCCTCTTTGAAAAAACTGAAGACTTGACAGAGCCGATTCTATCCCTCGATCGATCCTTTCAAGGAGCGATCCGGCAAGTTCTGCAAGAAAGCAATTTCAAAGGAAAAGTCCTTGAAACCCATCTGGCTTATTTAAGTAGGAGTGGGCTTCAACCCCGCCCTTACCCGGTAAAAGCCATCCTGTTTGTAGGGCTCGGGAAAAAAGAGAAATTCAGTTTGGAGGTAGTTCGCCGTGTAGCAGGGAAGGCCGCCAAGGAGGTTTCGAGAAAAGGCCTCTCTTCTCTTGCCACGCTACTTCACGGGGCCGAGACCCTTCAAGAATCCCCGGAGCGCATCGCCCAGGCTGTGGTTGAAGGGACTTTACTTGGGCTCTATAAGTTTGATCGCTACAAGTCCAGAAAAGAGGAGGAACCCGCGAAGGAAATAAGCCGGATGGTTCTGGTATATCCGGACGCTCAAAAGCTGCCGGAGGTAGAAAAAGGGGCTCGGGTAGGACAAATCCTCTCTGGAGCTGTTAACTTCGCCCGGGATTTGATCAATGCCCCGGCAAATATCCTGACCCCTTCGGAGCTGGCCGATCAGACCAGGCAGATGGCAGAGGCCTGCCATTTACAATGCCAGATTTTAACGGAAAAAGAGCTCGTAGACCTTAAAATGGGCGCCTTGCTGGCCGTCGCCCAAGGAAGCGACCAACCCCCCCGGTTCATCATCCTCGAACACCGTCCAAAGGGAGGAGCGAAGACCGAGGAGCGAAGACCCGGGAGCGAAGATCGCGAGCCCTCATCTTCGACCCCCCATCCTCCCCCTTCCCCAGGTACGGTGGTTCTGATCGGTAAGGGGATTACCTTTGATAGCGGCGGGATTTCCCTGAAACCTTCCAAAGGCATGTACCAGATGAAGACGGATATGTCCGGGGCCGCAGCGGTCATAGGGGCCCTGCAGGCTGTGGCGCTGCTAGATCTTCCCTTGCAGGTAGTCGGATTGATCGGGGCCGCTGAAAACCTTCCCAGCGGAAAAGCGACGAAACCGGGAGATGTTGTAACCTCCCTCTCCGGGATGACCATCGAGATCCTGGATACCGATGCAGAGGGACGGCTAGTACTGGCCGATGCGCTGGCCTACGCCAGGAGGTACCGCCCCACGGCGGTTATTGATCTGGCAACCCTCACCGGCGCTTGCGCGGTCACCCTGGCCCGGATAGCAGCCGGTATGCTGGGAAACAATTCATCCCTGATGGAGAAGATCCGACGGGCGGGAGAAATCACGGGGGAACGGGTCTGGGAGCTCCCGTTATGGGAGGAGTATAGGGAACTGGCCAAAAGTAAAATAGCCGATCTAAAAAACATTACGGAAGATGTGGGAGCCGGGACGATCATGGGCGCAGCCTTTCTGAGTTACTTCGCGGAAGATTACCCTTGGGTCCACCTGGATATCGCCAACGTCGCCCGAAATTTTGAAGAAAAACCCTACCTCCCAGAAGGAGGGACCGGCTTTGGGGTACGGCTACTGGTGGAGTTTTTAAGAAGTTGGAACAACACCTGAACAAAATCCAAAGGCAAAAGGTAAAAGTAAAAAGGGGGAAAAGGCGCTCCCGAAGGGAACGGAGATGGTTCTATTTCGGCCTTTGGCTTTTGGCCCTTTGCTTTTTCCCTTCCGAGGTTTATGCCTTCTCGGCCCCCATCGAGTCGGCAATCCGGATAACTCTGGATAACGGCCTTCAGGTGATCCTCATAGAAAATCACACCAACCCCCTGATCGCTTCCAGCGTTATCGTAAAAGCCGGGGTACGAAATGAAACCCCGGATCTGAACGGAGTCTCTCACCTCCTGGAACACCTCCTTTTCAATGGAACCTCGACGAGAACCCAGCGACAACTCTATGATGAAGTGGATGCTTATGGGGCCTACAATAACGCTTCGACCTCCAGGGATTATACGCTCTTTCAAATGCTGGTCCGAAAGGAGTACATCGCCCAGATCCTCGATATCCAGGCCGATATGCTCTTTAATTCTACCCTTCCGGAGGAAAATCTGGACAAGGAGCGAAAGATCGTCATCGAGGAGATCGTGAAGGATCAGGCAGGGACACGCGCCCACGCGTCTCAACTGGCCGAGGATTTTTTTAACTCCAAATTATACCAGGGCACTTCCTACGCCATGCCGGTCCTGGGTACGCCCGAGAGCATCTCAACGATTCCAAGGGAGAAGATCCTCACTTACTACCATCGGTTCTACAAACCGAAGAATATGATCCTGATCCTCATGGGAGACTTTGAAACAAAGTCCATCTTAGAAATCGTCCGTAAAGAGTTCAGCCTCCCAGGCGATAAAGTCTCAGACTCCTCCCAGAAATCGGAGCCCTCCCCACAACCCGACCTCAAGATCAAGGATAGAAAAGTTTATACTAAGCCGTTGGAAGGAGAAGGGGATCTGAGCCAGGCTCCTACTTATTTGAACGTAGCCCTCCCTGCACCCCAACTCTCAGAGCCCGATTTTTATGCTTTCTCCCTGCTGACTTCTATCTTAAGCGCCGAGGAGCATCCGGGGTTTCGCTCGAGAGATCTGGAAGCCCTCGGGGCCCGGGATCTGCAGTTAAATCTAGACTTCAGCGACCGATTTTCCTTTTTGGTTATCTCCGCGACTCTTCCGCCGGCCTCGGACCCTGAGCAGGTTCTTCAGCAAGTCCTGACAAAGCTGGATCAGTTGAAGGCCTGGCCTCTGCCTGTGGGAGCCCTGGAAAAGGCTCTGGTGAAACTGGAAACCGACGAGGTGCTCCAGAGCGAGCAGTTTCACTACTATGCTTTCTACAAAGCGCCGTACCTGGCCGCCGCTCCCTTCGAGGCCGTTCGAAATTACCTTAAAAACTATGGAAGCGTTACGTCGAGGGCGATCCAAGAGGTGGCGGACAAGTACTTTACAAGTCCCCCCGTCCTGGCCACCCTGGTCGGACCCCGGCTGAAGGAGGAGGAAAAAAGCGTGAGAATCCGGCAGTGCGAGGACCTGGCCATTCGGGAGTGCGGGAAGCTCCCCTCAACGCCCCCCCAGGCTCCCCCGCTTTCTTTAAAGCGGGAGGTCCTCGATAATGGCCTGACCGCTATCGTCAAAGAGAACCCGGATACCCGTGTGTTTGCTTTTCATCTCCTGGCAAAGCAGCGTAAGGCCATGGAACCGGTGGGGAAATCCGGCATAGCGGAGTTTCTGCACCGGATGCTCCTTCGCGGGACCAAGTATCGGAGCGCAGAGGAAATTTCTGTCGACTTGCGGTCCATCGGAGCGGTTCTCAAGGTCACAGATGATCGAAGCATTCCTTTCGATGATTACTACTTTTCACCGGAATATTCTTACCTTCGGTGGGAGACGACCGCGAACCACGCCTACGAGGGATTGATGCAACTGGCAGACCTGATAAAAAATCCGGCGCTCGACCCCGATCAGGTGGAGCAGGTGCGAGCCCGGCTCTTGAACGATATCCGGGAGGATCAAGAAAGCCCTCGGATCCGGGGGCGAAACCTGTTTTACAAGTCATTATTCGGAGATCATCCCCTGGCCAGACCGATTCTGGGCGAAGAGCAGGATGTTAAGTCCATAACCGTTGAGGATCTTAAAGCCTTCCATCGAGCCTACTTCGCCCCCGATAACCTGATCCTCTCGGTGGTTAGCAACCTGTCCGCCGAAAACGTGCTGGGCTGGCTAAAATTTTACTTTGCAGACCTACCTCCGTATTCGGAAAGCAGGGGGCAGAAGCCTGACCTGAGCCCCATCGAAGGGGCAGAAAGAAGCAAGGAACGGGAAGGTGGGAAAACGGAAGAGCCGGCGAAGCAGAAGGTGGAGGGCCCCGGGGAGAAAAAGATCATCGAGCAGGAGTTGAGGAAGGCGCAGTCTTATATCTATCTGGGGAACCTCTTCCAGGTCAACGAACAGGACGAGATGGCTATTCTGATCATGAACGCGATCTTGTCAGATCGGATTGCCTTTAATCTCAGGGAAAAGCAAGGGCTCACCTATACGATAGGATCTTCGGTTTTCTTTTCGGAAAATACAGGGTGGTTTCAGGCTTCCATGGGAACGAGGCCGGAGAACGTCCCTAAGGCGCAGGAGGAACTTGTGGCAGAGATTAAAAAATTTCAGACCGAAGAAGTCCCCCGGGAAGAGTTGGAAAGAACCCTTAATCGGCTCTTGGGATCTTTGCTTATGCGCCGGATGACCAGTATTAATCAAGCTTATTTTTTAGGGCTCCAGGAGTTTCGAAATAAACCTCCGGACACAGACCATCGATTCGTAGAACTGGCTCAAAAGGTCACGCCGGCGGATATTCAGCGGGTTGCAAAGACCTATCTAGACCCGGAGCGGTACGTCATGGTTACCGTTAAATAGAGCGGGCGGAATTGGCCGGATACAGGCCATCGTTCTCCATGAATGAAAGAGGGGGGACTGAAGCGGTCTCCCGACGACATTTTAAGGTTGACTCTGGGAAGGTCAGGATATACCGTTTTTAATAAGACGTCGAGGTTACATTTAATCAACAGGGTTATTTAGACTCTTAGGTAAACTCTGCAGGGGAAATCTTTTTCCTCCGCAGCTATAAGATGTTTACAGAACCTCATGACAACAACCATGATCGATCCGATCCATCCCTCCACGAGCTCGGGACACGGTCTAAAGGGCCTCCTGGAGCGCTTCATGAGTACCATCGATCCCTCCGTCGCCAGGATCCTAGATAAAGCCCTTGAAGATAAGGAGATTTCCGTTGAGGAGGGCGTCAAGCTCTTGGGGGTTAGGGATTTTGAGTTAACAGCCCTCGTCCTGGTAGCCGATGAGCTTAGGCGGAGAGCGGTGGGAGATATTATCACTTACGTAGTGAACCGGAATATCAACTTTACAAATATCTGCTATGTGGGGTGCAAGTTCTGTGGGTTTAAGCGGAGGCCGGATGAGCCAGATGCTTACCTGCGATCCTTTGAAGAGATCGAGGCAAAGGTGGAAGATGCCATAAATCGGGGAGCTACGGAGGTCTGTATGCAGGGGGGATTACCCCGGAATATGGACGGTTATCTGTATCGGGATATTCTGCAGGTAGTCAAGAAGAAAGCCCCGCAGATCCATATTCATGCTTATTCTCCCATGGAGATCCTTCACGGGGTCGAGCTCACGGGTTTAAGCCTGGAAGAATACCTGATCATGCTCAAAGAAGCTGGACTGGGAACGATCCCGGGCACTGCCGCGGAAATCCTCGATGATGAAGTCCGGAGAGTTCTCTCCCAGAATAAGCTTAAAGTCCCGATGTGGGTCAAGATTATTACAACGGCCCATAAATTGGGGATCCGTTCTACCGCGACCATCATGTACGGACACGTGGAAAAGCCGCGGCATATCGCGAATCACCTCGCCCTGATCCGATCCATTCAAAAAGAAACCGGCGGCTTCACCGAGTTTGTGCCTTTGGGGTTTATCCATGAAAATACCTTCTTGTACCGCAAAGATGGCGCCAAACCCGGCCCTACCGGGCTTGAGGATTTAAGGGTCCACGCGGTCTCCCGACTTATGCTCCACGGATACATTAAAAATCTCCAGGTCTCCTGGGTTAAGCTGGGGATTAAGCTTGCCCAGCTCTGCATGAACGCAGGGGCCAACGATTTCAGCGGAACGCTCATGGAGGAAAATATCTCCAAAGCGGCAGGAGCTACCGCCGGGGAATACCTGGCGCCGGAAGAAATGCGGCGGCTCATCTGGGACCTGGGAAGAATTCCGGCAGAACGCTCGACCACCTATGAGCTCTTAAAGGTGTTCAACCAGAAGGAGGAAGCCGTTACGGAAGCTAACCCAACCTATACAGAGGCTGCGTCTCACGAATCCGGTTCTTCTCTTACGCCAACCCTCCCTTTCTCTGGAATAACTGTCACATAGGCTGCAAGTCTAAAGACTTTTTGTCAAACTTCCCCTCCGGGGTTCTCCCTCGCGGATGGATTCTTAGAAAGGGCGGTCCTGAGGGATCGCCCCAAATAGTCCAGCCGTACCCCAAATGAGATAGGCGACCTTCATCAAGTCTAGCATCAGCCCCAGATCTCCCTGTTTTTTTACTCTAAATAAATCCGGCATGAAATTTGATACGTTACTCCATATAAAGAAATTATAATAGCTCGCTATGAAGAGCGTACCTAACGTTGCAAGGGTAACCCTGGAGGATGACCCTTACCGTTTAGACCAGGTCTCCATGCAGAATGGGTATCACAGGCTTTAGTAAAAAAGCCATCCTTTTATTCTAAAGCCTTCATGGTTTAGCCTTACGATTGGGGTAGAGGGATGACTTACTTTACTTTTTGGTGGTAGTTAGGAAGTTCCCGAGATAAAAGGAGGTCGATGTATGTCTTGGTTTAAGATTCAATCTATTTTTTCTGTGGTTGTGGCAGGTCTGCTGATTTTTACGGCGGCAGGGGCTACAGCCATAGATCCGTTCGGTAATTCAACAGAATTTAACCCAGCCAGTGCAAAATGGCCCTGGTTTAATCAGCCTACTCCCAATCCTCAGGCGCCTCTTCCGCCTATCGCGCGACCGGATAGGGGGCAAAGATCAGACCAGATCGTCTTTAACCCAGAAGGGGCGAGATGGCCCTGGTTTAATGGGAGTGTTCCCTCAGAGCCGATTCGCGTAGGAATCCCAACGCCTCCCCCCGCTCCATCGGATCGTGTTGTGTTTAATCCGGAGAGGGCCAGATGGCCCTGGTTCCAGCAACCGGCGGGAGGTCAGGCTACGGTGCTGACGAAGGAGTCCGCGCGGGTCCGGGAAGTTCCTCGCTTAAGGGCTCGATCCGGTCAAAACTACCGTTAATCTGAAGTATTATCGTCGTCGTGATCCTTCGACAAATTCAAGAGCAGTTTGAGTAGGAGTGCACAGCCTGCGCTCCTACTCGATTCCAACTCTTGGGAACTGCTGCACCACCAGCTTTTTGTCTGCTTAATTTGGGAGCGCGCAACTGCGCGCTCCTACGGACTACCCCATCGAAGCAAAGCGGCGGGTTTCAAAACTCTGAGATGGCATCGTACCGGACGCCGGCTTTCATAACCAACCCAACCCTGGATATAGCCTGGATGTCTTTCAAAGGGTCTCCCTGGACGGAGATCAGGTCCGCCCATTTACCGGCCTCCAGCGTCCCGGTTTCGGATCCGAGCCCGCAGATTTCAGCACCGTGCCGGGTAGCTGCGAGGATGACCTCCATCGGAGAGGCCCCCAGTTGGGTTAAAAACCCCATTTCAAACACCAACCCCCCGTGGAGGGCATCGGTACCCAAAGCATATTTGACGCCGCTACGGATAACCTTTTCTATGCACTGCTGCATTTCATCGCGCCCTCTACGAAAGCCCTCGGCTAACATGGGATTATGAAGGGTCTGAATCCGCCCCTCATGGAGGAAAAGATTGGAGGTTATGACCAGGTGAACCCCTTTTTTAACCATGAGATCCAGAGCGGCGTCTTCCACGAAATATCCATGCTCGATACAGTCCACCCCTAATTCCAGACAGTCACGAAGCCCTTCCCCACCGATGGCATGGGCGGAGACTTTTTTCCCAACCCGATGGGCTTCTTCGACAGCCATTTTAATTTCTTCCCGCGAATAATAATGCCCTATCGTCCCCTGGGTTTTCACCGTGTCGGTTACGAAGATTTTAATGAAGTCGGCCCCGTTGTGAAAATTCTCTCGAACCGCCCGGCGGATCGCCTCGGGTCCGTTCGCGGGGGTTCCCACGTAACCATGGCCCGCCGAAGAGCGCAGGCCCCGGGTCGCCGTATAGATCCGGGGTCCTGGAATAATTCCACCTTCCACGGCGTTACGGCAGACCACGTCCAGAAAGTACTTTTCCCCCAGGTACCGGGAGGTGGTAACGCCCGCTTTCAGATCGACCCGCAGGTTGCGGACGGCCCGCACCAGAAGCGCCTCCCTCGGATCCCTCATCCTCAGGAGATAATCTTTCAGATGGGGCGTCAGAGAAAGATGGTTGTGACCATCGATGAGCCCCGGTAGGACCGTTTCATCTCCCACATCGATCACCTCCGCGTCCGGAGGAATCTCAACTTGCTCCGAAGGCCCTATCTGATGGATCCTATCTCCCTCCACCAGAATAACTCCATCCATTAAGGGAGGCTTTCCCGTACCATCTAGAATTTGTCGGCTCTTAATCGCTTTCATATCGTAGGTCCTCTGCCAAATTTTCCCTTATAACGTTAGAGCTTCCGGCCTGTCAACAGTTTTTGTTGAAAATTAACTGGTCGGAGGCCTAACTATTTTGTTGGCAGGAAAGCGGGCACAGAGACCGCGCCCTGCCTTTCAAGGATCCGTTTTTTTAGGAACCTAGCCCCCTCTCCCTTCCAGGGGCAGGTTTTTTTCTAACCTAACTCCCTCACCCCTTCCCGTGTCAGGAAGGGGGAACTTAGGGAGGTCCCGGGTCCTAACTCTCCCCTTCCCTAGGGGGGAAGTCGGAGGCCTACGCGCCGGGATAAGGGGGAAGTCCCCTATTTCCTCGTTTCCAGGCTCTGCCTCGATGTCCAAGGAGGGGAGGCAGAGCCTCCCAACACGCATTCCCAGGCAGAGCCTGGGAACGAGGGAAGTTAAGGGCAAATAGTAAAACTGAAGGGCTTTTTAGCTCCGTCAGGAGCGGCCTGTTTATAGCTAAACGTATCCTCCCTAAAACCCCTTAGCTCCGTCAGGAGCGGCCTGTTAAACAGGTCGCCCTTATAGGACTTTGAGGATTTTTAGAATTTCCCTCGCCAGGCTGAAGTCTGGGAACGAGGGAAAGGGCTTTTTAGCTCCGTCAGGAGCGGCCCGTTTATAGCCAAGCGTATCCTCCCTAAAACCCCTTAGCTCCGTCAGGAGCGGCCTGTTAAACAGGTCGCCCTTATGGGGCTTTGAGGATTTTTAGAATTTCCCTCGTTCCCAGGCTGAAGCCTGGGAACGAGGGAAACGTGGGATATAGGGGATTTTCCTCTTTCTAAAAATCTTGACATCGTCTTGTTATCTTGCTATGGAAACATGCCGTATTACAGCCGGAGGACGGCCAAGATCGAGCAGGACATTTTCAACTTGTTATCTTGCTGTGGAAACATACCGTATTACAGCTTACCGTATCAATTCATTTATGCGTGTACGCGTCCTTACGTGGCGTCTAAAAATTTTAATCCATGTTATAGTCATATCCCCTACGACAACGGAGCGCTGACTATCACAAGGATCAATAACCCATCTAGGAGGTTCGTAATGTACGTTATCAAACGCGCTTTTATTCTACCTGTGCTTGTCCTCTTAGTCTTAGGATCAGCTCTAAATATACTTCCCGCTCGTGCTCAGTCCGAGGAGCCGGATGCCCTTGCAGAAAACCCTGAAGCCCAGACTTCAGGAGTTGTCCCCTCACAGGGGGAAGTTTTTCATACCTGTGTACCTATCAAAAAAGTGCCCGTTACCATCTTGTTTCCGGGCAATTACTGCCTCACCCAAAATCTAACGGTAAGCCTGATAACAGGAGGCGCTATCGTCATCGCCACCGGCAGTGTGGTGCTGGATCTCAATGGTTTCAAATTGAGTAACATAAGCATCCCACAGATCACCACGGCCTGTGGCATCTGTACCCCGGGGGACCAGGTGGCGCGCAACGATATCACGATCCGAAATGGAACGGTCCAGGGGTTTTGGATCGGGGTAGGTCTGGGGAATCCGCTCCTCCCCACAAGCCTGGGCATCGTTATCGAAAACCTGCGCGCTGAGGGTAATACCCTGCGGGGATTGGGTATTGCTGGTAACGGCTTTATCATCCGCGATAGCCATGTGATCAACACGGGAGGCACCTCCCTTGTTCCTCCCGGGGAAGGCATCAGTGGCATCGGCGTCGCGGGCTCGAACGGTCAGATTACCAACAACCTGGTTACAGATACCCTTGGAACCCCAGGGGGTCTCGATGCCGGGATCGGTTTGGTTACCTGTAACAGCTGCGTGGTGGAGAATAACCGCATCCTGAATACGACCCTGGAGACGCCCAGTGCCATCTCTGCGGGGATTGGTATGATAGGCTCCCTGAACGTTATGGTGATCAACAACCGCATTACCTCCAGGGCCATCGGGATTTATTACGATGATGGCACCGTCCTCCAGCCGCCAAGCACCGGCAAATTCCGAGAAAACCTCACCGGCAATGTGACTACCCCCTTTGTGGGGGGTACAAACGTTGCGCCAAATGATTAAGACCCTCCCGTGAAAAGGCCGTTCGTCCAGGACCGGACCTCATGTAGGTCCGGTTTTTTTGTTACGGCTTTTGAAACCCGGCTTAGCTCTAAGATCCGGGGCCGGGTATAAATTAGGTTGACTTTCAAAAAAATCCATTTTATACAAAATAGTGATGAGCGCGGAGTTCCCATCTTTATTCAGTTGGTTTATAGTCCTGCAGGTTCTAGCGTGGGGGACTTTCCCCATCGCTTATAGCCTGTTTCCGAGTTTCCCGGATCGGGGATATGCCCTCGCTAAAATTCAAGGACTTCTTTTCAGTGCCTATCTAAGCTGGCTCCTGGCAAGCCTAAATCTGCTCCCCTACGGGCGTGGGACGGCCTGGCTCTCCTTGGTCGGGGTCCTGGCAGTCTCCCTCAAATTAGCGCTCTCGCATCGCCAAGAGTTACTTAAGTTCCTTCGACGGAAGGCCGGTCCGCTGGTCTT
>Ga0209172_10006053_pt1 | contig 13870 bp, 13 predicted proteins | sample LarsenN4metaG_FD_184113 | JGI IMG/M metagenome (GOLD analysis project Ga0209172, IMG submission 184113) | Hot spring sediment bacterial and archeal communities from British Columbia, Canada, to study Microbial Dark Matter (Phase II) - Larsen... ... | reverse complement strand
CATCTCTACGAACGACCGTGAAACCCCACGCGCTCGATTTTCCTTCACGCTGAGCAAGAGTGGGGCTCCGCTTGCTCACTACCAACTGTAAGTTGTGCCGGCCACAGAACCGCAGCGCACCGGTTCCGCCCATGTTGAACTTTCCCTGCACGAATTGGATCGACTTCTTGATCCCCTTGTTCAACGAGAGGATGGTGTCAGGGATATCTTCGGGTGCTTGTCCTTCTCCTGCATCGGCAATAGTCACACACGGCAGACCGCCGCCTTCCGGCCGCGCTCCTGTCACAGCCAGTGTGATTGAGCGCGCCACCTCCGTTCGCTGCTCGCTCGTCCAACCGGCCAAGTAGCCCTGGTAGTCCCGGACAGCGCCCTTGATCGCGCCCTCAAAGAAGATGGCGACGGCCTCGCGGATGCTCGCAGGGGCCTCGGCGGAGCGCGGCTCGATCCCTGCTTCAAGGCATCGCCGCATGAGACAAGCGTCAACGGAGTTGATGAGTTTCTCTACAAGCGCAGCCTCGGGGTTGCGTTGTTGATTTCCTGCGCTGCTGAAATTCGTCTCATCGTCCGCGTAGTCCCGCCAAGCCGTCGGGTCGTCCCAATAGCCTCCGCGCTTGAGGGCGTCGATAACCTCCGCTTCGGAATCAGCACTCAACAGCGCCTTTAGAAGTCCTTCGTTTGATTCATTAACGCCAACGGCATCTACCCGCTTCCCGTTTCTCACGAGACAACCTCCCTTACCAGTTACTTAAGCGTGAAGTCGCGGCGCTTATTGGAATGGAACTTCGCCTTCGCCAGGCGCAGTTCCTGCTCGATAGCCGAGAAAATCTTTCTGACGTCGTCGTCCGTGTACTCGTAGGCATACGGATTTGAGCAGTTCGAGAGTATTCTAATCCTCCGGATCACTGCATTAGTTCGTTTTGCCGCGAGTCGCTCAAAAACTTCTCGTTTGGATTCCATGGTGTTCAAATTATGGTCGCATTGTCCAAATATTGTCAATATTTTGGAATATTGTCCGCTGTGCTGCCTCATTTACCTCCAGTGACACCACCCGCTAGGTCTGCCGCCCCAACTCTGGCACCATAGCCCTCATGCCAAGAGGCGGCCCCCGCCCCGGCGCCGGCGCGCCCAGGGGCAACACCAACGCCATGAAGACCGGCCGCTACTCCCCCCGCATGACCGGCCTCCTGCGCGAGCTCGCCCAGAACCGCGCCTTCGTCTGGTTCGTCAAGACCCTCCGCGATATGGACCTCTCCGACGACGAGTTCAAGGACCTCTTCCGCCGCGCCACCCTCGGCCTCCCCGAGACCACGGAGTACGCCGCCGCCCGCAAGCGCAAGGCCCGCCGCAAGGCCCGCGACTTCTTCCGCCGCTGGCGCGCCAGCCTCGGCCCCCGCCCCTCCTCCCACATCGGCCGCGCCATCTTCTCCCTCGACCACAGCGCCCTCGTCGCCTTCCGCGACCGCCTCCTCGCCGGCCCCAACGACCTCATGCAAGAGGCCATCGAGATGGACGCCGCCGCGCGCCGCGCCGCCGCGGCGGCAGCCGCCGATGACGGGCCCCCGCCCGAGCCCATCCCCAACGGCCCCGAGGACGAGCCCGCCCCGCACTTCGACTTCACCCTCCCCGAACCCGGCGACGACGGCGCCCCCAGACGGCGCTCCACCCGCCACATCCGGGAAGCCCTCCTCGAGGGCCTCAACGCGCCGCCCGCGCCCGAAGGCGCCGAGGCGTCCGACGCGCCGGCCGTCCACCCGCTCGACCTCGAAGGCCTCATCCGCACCGGCGAAGACCCGCGCTGGTGGAAAGCGAACGCCAGCCCCGACGACGACTTCATCTCCATGCACGACTACAGGATCGATGACGCCCTCATCTTCGACGACATCTCCCGCGACTACCCGCTCCACCCGCTCACCGGCGTCCCCGTCCCCTGGGACCGCGACGAACCCGGCTCCTTCGAGCGCTGCCTCGACCGCATCCGCAAAGACCTCCGCCGCTACCAGAGGAACCGCGAGCGCCGCCGCGCCCGCTGGCTCGGCGCCTTCCTCCGCGACCACCCCGACCACCCCATCGCCAACCACCCCGCCATCCGCAGAGCCCTCCAATGACACACAAACCCACCCTCCACCCTCCACCCTCCAGCCACGCCCTCCATCCTCCATCCTCCAGCCACGCCCTCCATCCTCCACCCTCCATCCTCCAGTCCCCCAACCACGAAACAATCAAACGAAACAATCAACCCCCAGACTCGCCGCCCCGCACACCGAGCACACCCGCGATCGCATAATCAAAGCGCGCGGCGGCCGCGCGCGGCCGGCGCCGCGCCGCATGTGCTATCCTGCAAGCACTTCCTCGTCGCAGTCTCCTGTACGTACCGGTTCCATACCGCCGCACTCGACGACTTTGACCGGCGTCGAGGCGCGCCCGCGCGCAACGCGGGACCGAGCACAGGTAGAACGTCGTGGCCGCACGGACGCCCTTCCAGTCCGCAAGCGATGCAACACCCACGGCGACAGGAGAACCACCGATGGCCACAGGGCAAATCAAGCGACTCGTACGGGATCGGGGCTTCGGCTTCATCCAGCCGGCGGGAGAGTCGGAAGACATCTTCTTCCACTCGTCCGCCGTCGCATCCGGCATGTTCGACTCTCTCAACGAGGGTCAGACCGTCGAATTCGACAAGGAGCCGGACCCGCGCAACGCGCGCAAGTCGCGCGCCGCGAACGTCCGCCTCGCGAGCTGATACGAGTCACCGGCAGCGGGCGGCGCCTCCACGCGTCGCCCGCTCCGGTCGTGTCGCACACGCGCGCCCGTCAGCCGTCACGCGTGACGGGCCCGCCAAAGGACTTCCATGCAGAGCGACGCCGAGCAGCGCATCCTCAAGGACATCACCAAGCTCGCCAACCGCATGCGCGCCATGCGCGGCGCCGGCACCCGCTACGACGCCCAGGCCATCCGCCAGCTCGAAGAGCAGTCACGCGCCAAGTGGAACGAGCTCCGCGCGCTCCGCGCCGGCCCATCCAACGCCGAACCGCCGGGCCGCCACCGCGGCGCCCGCTGGTAGTCGAGAGCAGCCACCAGCCAGCATCGGCCAGACACCAGCCGCCGCGCCCTACGCGCCCGCGTCCTCACCACGCGCCACGTACGCCGCAAGCGCCGTCGCCGCTCGATCGACCGACGGGAACACCGCGAGCTGCGCATCCGTCAGCAGCGCGCGTCCGCCTTCGACCGCCCGCCACTTCGACTCGTCCGGCGAATCGGCCGGGCCCAGCACGAATGCCATCGGCTTGCGCGCCTCGCGCGCCCGCTCGCCGATCGTCACGAACCGCTGCACCAGGTGCGCCATGCGCTCCTGCGCATCCGGCCGCCCGAGCACCCAGTCCTCGCCCACGTTCGCGATCAGCACGTCGAACGCCGGATGCTCGAGCATCAGCTCCAGCACCCGCGCGCCGCTCACGCCGCTGCCGGCCAGGATCGACTGGTCGACCGGGTTCTGCACCCAGTCCGCAAGATGTGGCGCCTTCTCGCGCAGAAACGCGCGGATGTCGTCGGGCAACGGCGGCACGCGCAGTCCCGCCTCCTCGCACACGTCCGCCGACTGCACCGCTCGTCCGCCGCCGCCGCCGACGACGCCCGCGTTGCGGCCGCCATGGCCGTGCATGTGCGCGAACGCCACCATCACGTCGATCAGCGCATCGAACGTCGCCACCTCGACGGCGCCCGCCTGCCGCAGCATCGCGCTCCACACCTGGCGCTGGCCCGCCAGCGCCGCCGTGTGCGACGCCGCAGTCCGCGAGCCCGCGCCGGTGCGCCCACCCTTCAGCACCACGACCGGCTTCGCGGCCGCGCACGCGCGCAGCGCCTCGAACAGCCGCCGACCGTCGCGCGTGCCCTCGATGTACGCGCCGACGACACGCGTCTCCGCGTCGCTCGCCAGGTACTCGAACAGGTCGGCCTCCGTGATGTCGATGCCGTTGCCGTATGACACCACCTTGCTGAAGCGGAGGCCGCGGGCCGCGCCGTGCAGCATCAGCTCGACGCTGTTGTTGCCGCTCTGCGAGATGAACGCGACGTCGCCGCGCGCCCGCGGCAGGTCCGGCCGGAAGCTCAGCCCGCTCGCCGAGTCGAACACGCCCATGCAGTTCGGACCCAGCAGCCGGATGCCGGCAGCGCTCGCGCGGCGCAGCACTTCGCGCTCGAGCTCGGCGGCCCGCGCGTCGCCTGTCTCGCTGAAACGTCCGGTGAAGAGGTGCAGCGCCTCCACCCGCTTCTCCCGCGCCTGCTCGATCAGGTCGAGCACTCCGTCCGCCGGGATGCACGAGATGACAAGGTCCACGTCCGACGGCACCGCCGCCAGCGACGTGTAGGCCTTGCGGCCCATGATCTCGTCGGCGCGCGGATTGATCGGGTACACGTCGCCGCCGAACCCTGTATCGACGATCGCCTTCACGTAGTCGTGACCGGGCGAGTCGACGTTCGTGCTCGCGCCGACGATGGCGACGGAGCGCGGACGGAACAGCGCGTCAGGGATTGGCATCGGGCTCAGGTTACAGGTGACAGGTGACAGGTGACAGGTGACAGGCGCCGCCAGCGGTCAGAGAGGGCTACCAGACACGAGACACCAGCCGACGAGACCCGCATCACAGGATCAGAACAACGGTCGATCCGTGCGGCCGATGAGCACGCGGCGGAACGGCTCGCGGCCTTCGCTGCGCGACGTGAGGTTGTAGCGCTGCGCCATCTGGTGCTGCAGCTTGCGGATGTAGGCGTTCTGCGGCGTCAACTCGACGGCCTGGTTCTCGCCGTTGAGCACGCCCGTGATCGCATCCTCCGTCTCCTGCATCGCCTCGTTGACGTCGACCGGGTTCGCCGACGTGTGCGACGCCATCGAGAGGAGGCTCTGCTCCATCTGCATCACCGTGTTCGTCTTCAGCACATAGATGGGGATGCCGCGGCCCTCGGCGTCGCGAAGCGCCTGCGGCTTGCGCCGGAAGTACGTGCGCAGCGTCATCACCGTGTCGGCGTCACCCAACTCCTCGGCGATCGCGGCGCGCGCCCCGGTCTCGCGGATCGCCTGCTCCAGCCGCTTCCGCGAGATGCCGAACGGGTAGATGCGGCGAAAGGGCATGTCAGTTACCGTCTCGTGCGAGTCGCCGTCGCCGAACGGATAGGGACGCCGCTCGCGGTCGCGGCCGCCGCGCGCGGCCTGCGGAGCGCGCGGCGCAAGCATGCGCGGCTCTTCGACGATGCGCACGTTGCCCTCGTCGTCGAGCTCGCGCACTTCCGCCGGCATCCTGTAGCCACGCAGCATCGAGTCAACCGTCTCGGCAACGTCGCGGTGGACTGCCACGCGGTCCCAGCTCTGGATCTCGACGACGATGTCGAAGGTCGGCGGCGCCTTGCGCTCGAGGATCGACTTCTGCGTGCCGCGCCGTCGCGCTTCCTCGTCGCCCAGCGTCACCGACTGGATGCCGCCGATGAGGTCGGCCAGGGTCGGGTTCATGATCAGGTTCTCGAGCTCGTTGCCGTGCGCGGTGGCGACGAGCTGCACGCCGCGTTCGGCGATCGTGCGCGCGGCGGCGGCCTCTAGCTCCGTGCCGATCTCGTCGATGACGATGACCTCGGGCATATGGTTTTCGACCGCCTCGATCATCACCGCGTGTTGCAGCGCCGGCGTCGGCACCTGCATGCGCCGCGCCTGTCCGATTGCGGGGTGCGGGATGTCGCCGTCGCCGGCGATCTCGTTCGACGTGTCGACGATGACGACGCGCTTGTTCTCTTCATCAGCGAGCACGCGCGCCACCTCGCGCAGCATCGTCGTCTTGCCGACGCCCGGCCGCCCGAGCATCAGTGTGCTCTTCCCTGTCTTGATCAGGTCCTCGATCACCTGGATCGTCCCGAACACCGCGCGCCCTACGCGGCACGTCAGGCCGACGATGCGACCGCGGCGGTTGCGGATGCACGAGATGCGGTGCAGCGTGCGCTCGATGCCGGCACGGTTGTCGTCGCCGAACTCGCCGATGCGCGAGACGACGTAGTCGATGTCCTCGTTCGTCACCTCGGTGTCAGCGAGCAGCACTTCGCGGCCTGGATAGCGGGCCTCCGGCCGACGCCCCAGGTCCATCACGATCTCGAGCAGCTCGTAGTTGTCCTCGCGCAACTTCAACGGGCCGCAGATGTGCGGCGGCAGCGCGTCGAGAAGGAGGTCGAGATCATCCGTGATTACCCTTTGCAAGTTCCGCGTCACCTCTTACATCTATTGTCGTCTAGACGAGCGTCGTTCGCGCGATCGCCGGCGCCTTCTGCGTCACCTTCGCCGGCCGTACCGTACGTCGCGACATCGCCGAGTACTCGTCGCCCGGCGCGAACCCGCGCACCTCGAGCAGCCGTGCCACGTCCGGCTGGTAGTCCGGCACGAGCGTGTACGCCCGCTGGCGGTTCGCAAGCTTCATCAGCCCGGCATCGATTAGCTCCTCCAGCGCGCCCGGCCGCCCGAGCACCCCGAATCGCCCGATGTCGCCATCGCCCGCCAGGCGCAGCCATCCGTCGATGCGGCCGTCCCGCTCGAGGACGTACTGCGCCGTCCGGCCCATCCGCTCCTGCACCGCCGTCCACTCCGAGAGCGTCATCGCCTCAAAGCGCCGTACGTGGTCAGGGACGACGTCGTTGTAGAGCTGGAACAGCCTGTACGTGTCCGCCTTCTCGCGCCGGCGCAAGGGTTCGGCCGCCTGCCGCCGCACCTCGACGCTCGCGGTCTCGACGCCGAACACCCGCTCACGCGCGTACGCGCCGAACCCGCAGCGCGACGTCGCTTCCTCGATGTGGCTGCCCGCGGGGAGCCGCACGAACACCCGCAGGGCGCCCGACCGCCCCGCCGCCTCCGTCACTTGGTCGAGCAGGCTGAGCAGGACCGCGTCGTCGTTGCGCTCGGCGTCGATCAGGCAATCGATCTCCCAGGCCAGCCGCGAGCCGCGCCTCCGCGCCGAAGCAAGGCCGCGCAGCGTCGGCCCTTTGACGCTGATCCAGGTGTGACGCCCGGTCGCGAACGTCAGCCACTGCTCGAACGCGGTCTCCAGCGGGTGCGGCGAGTCCTGCGTACCGATGCGGTCGAGCGTCATCGCCTCGTTGGCGTAGACACGGCCGTCGTAGGACACAAGCGCAACGAGGTCAGTCGGGAGGACGGTACGAGCGGTAGGGGCCAAGTACGTATACGCTCCGGGACGCTGCCTCCCTTATTGTAGCGAGATCAGCCTGCCCCGATGGCCGGCGGGACGGACGCTCGGGCCGCGCGGCCATGGTGTCAGGGGTCTGTCCTACTTCATGGCTCCGCTTCGCCGCGCGTGGTGCTCCTCCGCCAGCTTCACGAGCAGCTCGTGGAAGCGGGTATCGTCCGTCAGCTCAGGATGGAACACCGTGGCGAGCAGGTTCGCTTCGCGGGCGGCGACGATGGTCCCGTCATCGAGCTTGGCCAGCGTCTCGACAGCCGTTCCTGCCCGCTCGATGCTCGGCGCACGGATGAAGACTGCGTGGAACGGCGTGTCGCCGAGCCCCGCCACTTCCAGGTCTGCCTCGAAGCTGTCGACCTGCCGCCCGAAGGCGTTCCGCCGCACCTCGATGTCCATCAGCGCGAGGTTCGGGCGGTCGAGGTCCGTGGCCTCCTTCGCCAGCACGATGGCGCCGGCGCAGGTGCCCCAGATGGGCAGCCCCGCCAGCCCAAGGCGACGGATCGGCTCGCGCAACTCATAGATGTCGAGCAGGCGCGTGATGGTCGTGCTTTCGCCGCCCGGGATGATCAGCGCGTCGACGTCGGCAAGCTGCGACGGCAGCCGGATCTCGACCGTCTCCACGCCCAGCCGCCGCAGCACGGTGATGTGCTCGGCGAAGTCACCCTGCAGCGCCAGCACACCGATTTTCGGACGCGTGTGTTCCATGCTCCGATGATAGCGTCCGTGGCATCGCCGCCCCCGGGCCGATCGAGGGAAGTCACATGGCGCCATTCAACCCGCGTCAATTGGCACTCTCGGGGGGCCATTGACGTTCGATACACTGGATGTCAGACACGGAGGAGCGTCATGGTTGCAACGAACGAGCGGGGGAATCAGAACGGCAGCGCCACCACCGGCACGTGGGCCGTCAAGAAGGGGCTCGCGCAGATGCTGAAGGGCGGCGTCATCATGGACGTCGTCACGCCGGAGCAGGCGCGCATCGCCGAGGAGGCGGGGGCCGTCGCCGTCATGGCGCTCGAGCGCGTGCCCTCCGACATCCGCGCGCACGGCGGCGTCGCCCGCATGTCCGACCCGGAGATCATCACGCGCATCATCGACGCCGTGACGATCCCGGTGATGGCCAAGGCCCGCATCGGCCACTTCGTCGAGGCGCAGGTGCTCGAGGCGCTCGGCGTCGACTACATCGACGAGTCGGAGGTGCTGACGCCCGCCGACGAGTCGAACCACATCGACAAGCACGCGTTCAAGGTGCCCTTCGTGTGCGGCTGCCGCGACCTCGGCGAGGCGCTGCGGCGCATCTCCGAGGGCGCCGCGATGATCCGCACGAAAGGCGAGGCCGGCACCGGCAACGTCGTCGAGGCGGTGCGTCACATGCGCCAGCTCTGGGCGGACATCCGCCGCGTGCAGGGCATGCGCGAGGACGAGCTCTACGCCGAGGCGAAGCGGCTCGGCGCGCCGTACGACCTCGTGAAGCAGGTGCACGATGAAGGCAAGCTACCCGTCGTGAACTTTTCCGCCGGCGGCATCGCCACGCCCGCTGACGCCGCGCTGATGATGCACCTCGGCGCCGAGGGCAACTTCGTCGGCTCCGGCATCTTCAAGTCCGGGAACCCGGAGCAGATGGCGAAGGCGATCGTCAAGGCGACGACGCACTACCAGGATCCCGCCATCATCGCGGAGGTCTCACGCGGCACCGGCGTGCCGATGCGCGGACTGGAGATCGGCCAGATCCCGGAGGCGGAGATCCTCGCGAAGCGCGGGTGGTAGGGCGAGGGTCTCAGGACTTCAGACGTCAGTCTGTCAGTTGCTCAGTCTCTCAGTCATCCACGACTGACGATTGGCATGAAACTTCGGGGGCATTGGCCGGGATGGTCCAGTGTCTACGGCCGCAGCCGCAGCGCCGCCGCATGCGCCCGTTGCTCTGCACGATCGTCGATCGGTGAGAGTGTAATCTCGCCGAAACGGCGGCGCAGCGCGTTCGCGATGAGGTGATCGGCGAGCGCCGGGTTCTTCGGCAGCAGCGACCCGTGGATATAGGTGCCGTAGGCGTTGCGGTAGATCGCGCCCTCGGTGCCGTCGCGACCGTTGTTGCCGTTGCCGCTGCGCACGCGCGCGAACGGACGCACGCCCTCGCCGAGGAAGGTGCGGCCGCCGTGGTTCTCGAACCCGACGACCGTCTGTGGGCCACTGGGCGACTGCCACTCGACGACGACGTTGCCGATGCAGCGCGGCACGCGCTCGCCGGGATGCTCGGTGTACAGGTCGAAGATGCCCGCGCCCGGCAGCTCGGCGCCGCTCGACTCGCGGTAGAAGCGTCCGAAGAGCTGGTACGCGCCGCACACGGCGAGCAACACGACATCTGACTCCACCGCCTCGCGGATCGCGTCCGCCTTGATGCGCAGCAGGTCGTCGACGACGCCGCGCTGCTCGCGGTCCTGCGCGCCACCCGCGAAGATCAGGTCGTACGCCTGCGGATCGAGGCGATCGCCCGGGCCAAGCTCCGTTAGCTCGAACCCGATGCCGCGGACCTCGCAGCGGCGGCGCAGGCACATGATGTTGCCGCGGTCTCCGTAGATGTTCATCAGCCGCGGATACAGGTGCGCAACGCGCAGCGTCAGGACGCTCGCACGGGACCCGCTCATGCCCGCTCCCAGAAGCGGCGCGCGCCGGCCTTCTGCGCCAGCAGGTCGCGCACTTCGAGCATCGCTGTATACGTCGGAACGACGTACACCGTGCCGCCGGCCGGTGTCGCATCGAGCGCGCGCCGCACAGCAGCCGAGGTGTCGCGCTCGACCGGCACGTCGTCGCCGAAGCCCGCGTACTTCAGCCGCAGCGCCAGTTCCTCCGCGCGCGTCCCGGCAGCGAGCGTCCATTCCGTTCGCGGCTGTATCGTCTCGTAATCGGCGTCCCAGATCCACGAGACGTCGCGCCCGTCGGCGATGCCATCGTTGAGGAAGAACAGGATGCGCTTTCGCCCCGGCTGCGCGGCGATCGAATGCAGCACCTGGTTCAGTCCCGTCGGATTCTTGCCGAGCAGCACGCGCACATCGCGGCCTTCGATGCTGAAGCGCTCCTGCCGCCCGAACGCCGCCTCGAACCCCTCGAGCGCGCGCACGATCGCGTCGCGCGGCAGCCCGAGCGCGAACGCGCCGGCGGCGGCGGCGAGCGCGTTGTACGCGTTGTAGAGTCCGCTGAGCGGCAGCGCGACCTTCAATCCGCCGTCGGGAAACGAGATGGCCAGCGCCGTCGTGTCCTCGCCGAGCGTCACCTGCGTGACCGAGATGTCCGGCCGCGGACGCTGGTTGCCGCAGGCGTCGCAGCGCCAGTGGCCGATGTGGCCGTAGAAGGTCACGTCGTAGCGCAGCTCCGCACCGCACTGCAGGCACGTGCGGAAGTCGGACGCGTGTTCGACTGCCGGCCCGCCCGCGGCGACATCATCAACGCCGTAGTACAGCACGCGCCCATGTGCATTACGGCCGAGGTGCGCGACGGCGGGGTCGTCCGCGTTGAGCACGCACGTCATCTCCTCTGGCGCGGCACCGAGTGCACGCTGCCAGGACCTGGCGACGGTGTCGACCTCGCCGTAGCGGTCGAGCTGATCGCGAAAGAGGTTGGTGAAGACGGCCGCGCGCAGCGGCACGGAGCGCGCGATTTCGGGCAGCGTCGCTTCATCCACTTCGAGGATGGCGAAGCGGCGGGCGGCCTCGGGGATTTCGCCGGCAATGCTCGCGTCCTCGACCAGCATGGCGGCGACGCCCCGCATGAGGTTCGAGCCCGAGCGGTTGTGCAGCGGCGACAGCCCCGCCTCATGCGCGATTCGGTTGAGCATGAGGGACGTCGTCGTTTTGCCGTTGGTGCCGGTGACCGCTATTGCACCCTGTCCCGCCTGCGCCGCGAGGCCGCGCACGATGCCGGGGTCGATGCGCTCGGCGATGAGGCCGGCGATGGCCGTCCCGCCACCGCGCCCGAGGAGCCGGCTGGCGGCCGCAGCCGCTTTGCCGGCGATCACGGCGGCGCTCGTCCGGAGGTTCATGGCCGCAGGGTAGCGGGATTGATCGCCTGGAGGTTAGAGGTTCGAGGTTGGACCGCGCCCATTCATGGGCAGTCAGTGCATCTCCTGCCCGCCGGAGATGTTGATCGCCTGGCCCGTCATGTAGTCCGCCTCGTCGCTCGCGAGGAACGTGATCAGCTTCGCGACGTCTTCCGGATAGCCGACCCGCCCGAGCGGGATCGTCGGCAGCACGCGCCCGATCAGCTGGTTGAACATGTCATCCGTCGTCTGGATGCCCATGCCCGCCCCGCGCAGCAACGGCGTGTCGATGGTGCCCGGGCACACGCAGTTGACGTTGATCTTGTGCGCGCCCACCTCCTTCGCGAACGCCTGCGTGAAGAGGACGATGCCCGCCTTCGAGGCGCAGTACGGTGTGAGCATCGGGTAGCCCGTCTTCCCGGCCTGCGAGGCCACGCTGATGATGCGCCCGCCTCCGCCCTGCTTGATGAACTGCAGCGCCGCCAGCTTCGAGCAGAGGAAGACCGACTTCAGGTTGACCGCGATCGTCCGGTCCCACGCCTCCTCGGGCATGTTGATGATCGGCACCGGCGGATTGCCGATGCCCGCGTTGTTCACGAGGATGTCGAGGCGGCCGAAGCGCTCGACCGTCGCGTCGAAGAAGCGCTGCACGTCCGCGCTTGAACTGACGTCGGCGCGCTGCGTGATGTACGCGACGCCCGTGCCCGACTCATCGAGCTGCTTCGCCGTCTCGTCGAGGTGCGACTGATCGATGTCGACGAGCACGAGCTTCGCCCCCTCGCGCGCGAAGCGCAGCGCGACGCCCTGACCGATGCCGCGTCCGCCGCCGGTGATGATGGCGACCCTGTCGTTGAGCAGCATGCCCCGTCCTTTCGAACCTCGTTCCGCTCCGGGAGTGTCGTGCGAGAGGAAGCCTGAGGCAAGCCGGCGTACACGGGCGCCGCAGGGCAGATGGTCAGCTGGAGGCGTCCGGCGTTAGCGCGAGGCGGCCTTCACGCGCGAGGCGAACTGCTTCCTGAACTTCGCCACCTTCGGTCCGACCACGGCCTGGCAGTAGCCCGTGTACGGGTTGTTCTTGAAGTACTCGTCGTGGTACGGCTCGGCCGCGTAGAACGCGCCCGCGTCCGATACGTTCGTCACGATTGGATCGCGGAACTGTCCGCTCGCATCCAGCTCGCGGATCACACGCTCGGCAGTTGCGCGCTGCTCCGGCGACATTGCGAAGATCTCCGAGCGGTACTGCGTGCCGACGTCCGCGCCCTGGCGGTTCAGCGTCGTCGGATCGTGGATCGCGAAGAACACCTCGAGCAGATCGGAGAAGCTGATGGCCGCAGGATCGAACTCGATGCGCACGGCCTCGGCGTGGCCCGTCTCGCCGCTGCACACCTCCTCGTAGGTCGGATCTATGGTCGCGCCGCCGATGTACCCGGACTGAACGTCGCGCACACCTTCCAGGTCGTCGAACACCGCCTCCAGACACCAGAAACACCCGCCCGCGAGAATCGCTACTTCGGTCGCTGAGTCAGTCATCGAGGCCTCCGTCTGGTGTCTGAGCTGATGTGTGTGACGAGTGGCGCGGATCCGCCGCCGGCCCTTTGATTGTGAAATAGCGCTTCGGCCGCGGCAAACGTGCCGTTAGAGGGTGGTTGCAGTGCGGACTTGGCTATGAGTGGCGCCGTTCGATCAGCCGCGCCACGCGGTCGAGGATGCGGTTGCCGACCTCGTACTTCGTCAGCAGCGGCAACGACTCTACCTCACCGTCGGCATGGATCAGGGTGACCAGATTCGTGTCGTGCGCGAAGCCCGCCTCCGGCACGGTCACATCGTTCGCCGCAATGAGGTCGAGCCCCTTCTTCGCGATCTTCGCGTGGGCGTTGACCAGTACGTCCTCCGTCTCCGCCGCGAAGCCGACCTTGACGAAGTCGCCGGCGAGCGCGGCGACGATGTCCTCATTGGGCACGAGGTCGACAGCGATGCCCTCAGCAGTGCGCTTGATCTTCTTCTCTGAGGGCGTCGCCGGCCGGAAGTCTGCGGGCGCGGCGGCCATAATCACGGCGTCACACCCCGCGGTAGCGCTGCGGAGCGCCTCCGCCATCTCGGCCGTCGTCGTCACGTCGACGCGCTCGATGCCGTACGGCGTCGCGAGCGCAACCGGCCCCGTGACGAGCATGACGCTGGCTCCGCGGTCGCGCGCCGCCTCCGCGATGGCGAACCCCATCTTCCCCGACGAGCGGTTGCCGACAAACCGCACAGGATCGATCGGCTCCTGCGTGCCGCCCGCGCTGACGACGATGCGCCGGCCGGCCAGGTCGCCACGCCGGCCCAGCTCCGTCCGGATCGCGCCGATGATCGTCTCCGTCTCGGCGAGCCGCCCCCGGCCCATGCGCCCGCTGGCGAGGCGCCCCTCCTCGGGCCCGACGAAGACGACGCCGCGCCGCTGCAGCGTCTCGACGTTCGCGCGCGTCGCCGCGTGCTCCCACATCTGCCCGTCCATCGCCGGCGCGACGATGACGGGCGCCGTCGTTGCGAGCACCGTCAGCGCCACCATGTCGTCGGCCAGGCCGTGCGCGAGCCGCGCGATCGTCGTCGCGCTTGCAGGCGCGATGACCACGGCATC
>Ga0209172_10006043_pt1 | contig 13898 bp, 7 predicted proteins | sample LarsenN4metaG_FD_184113 | JGI IMG/M metagenome (GOLD analysis project Ga0209172, IMG submission 184113) | Hot spring sediment bacterial and archeal communities from British Columbia, Canada, to study Microbial Dark Matter (Phase II) - Larsen... ... | reverse complement strand
GCGTCCTCGCCTGCTTAGGTTGCACTACCTGGCAAGGCGGGCCTCTCAAGGAAACTACTGCCCCCAGAATTTTCATCATTTCTCTCGCGTCGCACGAGCCGTCTGAAAGACTCCTCAGAAAATGTACAGTAACCTGTTAGGTTGCTGCCTATCGCGCACTATCAGCAACCTGACAGGTTGCTGTACATCTTAGCTTGCTGCCTATCGCGCACTATCAGCAACCTAACAGGTTGTTGTACATCTTAGGTTGCTGCCTGTCGCGCACTATCAGCAAGGCTGACCGCCTTGTTGTACATCTTTATCGTTTTTGGGCGTCACTCAGGCGACATGACAAACTCCTCCAAAGATTACGGCATCCGGTTCTTAACCAGATCCAAAATGATCTTATAGCGGTCGCCTCGCATTACCGAATAGACCAGCTCGAACGGGCGATTCGAGCTGAGGAATGTCACGCGCTCGGCTGCCAGAGCAGGGGAACCTTCAGTCACCTTCAACAACTTCGCTTCTCGGCGCTCCAGCAATACGGCAAAATGGGTCTCCTGGGCATGGGTTGCCACCAGGCCGTACTTCTTCTCCAGAACCTGGTAGAGCGACGCCGATTGGAAGTTCTCTTTAGGCAGGCCGGGAGCCAGTTCCAGGGGGATATATGCCGTTTGAATACCCATCGGCTCGCCATCTGCCAGTCGCAGCCGCTTCAATTGAAAGACGCGATCCCCTTCCTTTATCCTCAGCTTCTCCGCCACATCAGCTTCCGCCTTGATTACCTCCTGTTTGAGCACCCTGGAGTTGGGGCTGAGCCCGCGTTTGCGCATCTCATCGGTGAAGCTGGTAAGCTCTCTCGGCCCCTGCTCGATCTTGGACTCGGCAATGAATGTGCCTCTGCCCTGCTCGCGCCGCAAGAAGCCAGCAATGGCCAGATCGTTGAGCGCCTGCCGCACAGTAGCTTTGCTCACGCCATATTGCGCCGCAATCTCATCTTCGGCCGGCAGACGATCATTGGGTTTGAGATCGCCGGTCTTGATCTTCTCCAGCAAGATGGTCTTCAACTGGTAATAGAGAGGTATAGGCAATTGCTTATCCAACAGCTCAGATTGTGATCTCATTGCGTTCGCCTTTAAGAGAAAGATTGTTGTGCTAAAGAACGGTGCTTATAATATCAGGTCTTACGTAAGATATCAACTATTTTTTGAGAGACCCCCGTTGCGGAAAGTATCAATGATTACGAGCGGCTGGCACGGAGATGCCCAGGCATCGAATCAATCACTTATACTGTTTGGAGCTGGCAATCGAACTCATCTTGGTCCCAACCCGGATCAGAAGGCAGAAAGCAGAAGGCAGTAGGTAGTGAATGATACCGTTTGGTGTTGGGTTACGAACCCACTTTTTGACCAAGCCCAAGTCGTAAGGCGTCCGGGGCTGCTTCCCCGTGGTCCGATTTCAACCAAAAACGGTATTACAGACGTTGAATCAGTCGCGCTGTGCCTGTAAGTTGAGTCTTTCCGCAACGGAGGGAAGATTGGGCCTTGCTTATGTTACCCATTTATGTAATACTAGCCGTGCCCATGAAGCTGTGGGTTGGAGCTGTAATTTTTCAGAACCTGTTTGCGGCTCCAGTTCGAGATAGTCCTTGAGGGGGGATTCGACTCCCGGAACAACAAAAATCAAAGGAGGATATCTATGGCCAAAGTAGCTCGTCTGAGGCGCAGATGGTCTAGTCTGGTTGACCGATCTGCGCTTTCACAGATGTTCTGCTGGTTGCTTTGCCTGATACTTGTGCTTGTTGCCTCGCCTGATCTGTTAGCCCAATCTACCGGCAGCGCGACATTGCGCGGCACGGTTAAAGATCCTCAGGGCGCAGTCATAGGAGGGGCATCGGTGGCACTGATTAACGAGGCCACCAAAGACGAGCGCAAGGTGCAAACCAACGATGTAGGCATCTACGTTTTTAGCTCTGTCAATCCGGGCTCGTATACGGTAAAGGTTGAGAGTCCCGGTTTCAAGACGGCTGAGAAGTCGCGTATCGCTCTCAGCCCTGGCGACACTCGCGGATTAGACATCACGCTTGAAGTCGGCGCTACGTCTGAAACGGTGACCATTTCAGCCGAGGTCGAAGCGCTTCAGACGGAGACCGGCGCTAAAGAGAACACCATTACTGCCAAACAGATTGACAATCTCTCGATCATCAGCCGCAGCTCGCTTGAGTTGCTGCGCATTCTGCCGGGAGTAGTTGCTCCGGAGCAGGTGGAATTGGAAAGTATTTCGTTCAATGAAGGCGCTAACAATAACACGCGTTACAACGTCAATGGGCTGCGCGGCGAATACAATACGATCACAATTGATGGCTCGCGCATGATGGATATTGGATCAAACCGTGGGACTATCCTTACGGCTAATCCAGATATGGTTCAGGAGGTCAAGGTACAGACCAGCAACTATGCGGCTGAACACGGCAGCAGCGGAATCAACATCAACGCGACAACCAAGTCTGGCTCCTCCATCTTTCACGGTTCGATCTACGATTACTTCCGTGATCATCGTCTCGGCGCCAATGACGGCTCCAACAGGCAATTTGGGATCGCAAGGCCCAGGAGCAAATACAACTACCCCGGCGGCAACATCGGCGGCCCGGTACTGATTCCTGGGACTAATTTCAACCGCAACCGCGACAAGCTCTTCTTCTTCGCCGGCTTCGAGTATTACTACCAGCGCGTAGATGAAGGTTCGACCCTCAATGTGGTGCCCACACTCAAGCAGCGGGAGGGAGACTTCAGCGAGTTGCTGGCCAATAGAGGAAGGAACCTGAATCAGGGAACCACTGTCAATGTTCCGGCTGGATGTACTGCTCCCGGATATGTGCCCGGATTACCGGCGCCCAATAATAACCTGGCTCCGTGCATTGATCCGGTCGGCAAGGCGCTGCTCAATCTCTATCCCAAGCCGAACTTCACCGATCCCAACAATCGCTTCAACTATGCCTACAGCGTGCTGCGTCCGATTGACCGCAATCAGTTCGTCGCGCGCGTTGACTACAGCATCAGCGATCGGACCAAACTCTATGTGCGTCTGGGGCGGGAGTATGAGGAGCAGTCATTCCCACGCGGTCTGTGGTGGAACTCCTCGGATTATGAGCTTCCTTCGCACGTGCTGGGCAAGAATCTCGGTCGTTCAGTGGCAGTGAATCTGACCAATCTCTTCAACCCGACGATGACCAATGAGATTCTTTTCAGTGGCAGCAAGCTCAAACTGGATAATGATTTTGCTGATCCAAGCAAGCTCAGTCTCAAATCTCTGGGGATTGAGAACTTCAGGAGTTTCTTCCCACTTATTGACCCTTATGCGCCGATCCAGATTATTGACGCCTGGGGCGGCGGAATTGGGGGCAATCTTTATAATGCTCCCGGGCTCCCGCTGTTTGCTTATAACGACAGCTTTGCTATTACCGACAATCTGACGAAGGTCTACAAGTCGCACGCCATGAAGTTTGGGTTCTTCATTGAACAAGCCAATAAGAAGCAGAACTTCCACGGCGACGCCTTCGAAATCACTGTGGCTCAGTGGGGTCAAGGCGGCGGCACAGGCAATAACTACGGCGATCTGCTTGTTGGCCGGCCCATCCAGGTGACCCATGGCACCAAACCGCCCACGGGCAATTTCCGTTACTACAACTTCGAGTTCTATGCTCAGGATAGCTGGAAAGTGCGTCCCAGCTTCACTCTGGAGTACGGCCTGCGTATTGCCTATCTTCCGCTGAACTTCGAGCGGAACGCTCGTGGCATCATCTTTGATCCCACCAAGTATGACCAGCGTCAGGGCCTGTTCATTAATGGAGACAGAAATAGGCCCAACGGCGTGCTGCTGGCTTCAAGAGGCGAAATCCCCAAAGGATTGACTGAGAATCCACCCGTTTCGGTGATGCCGCGACTGAATTTTGCCTGGGACATCGGTGGCAAGGGTGATCTGGTAGTACGCGCTGGCGCGGGACTGTTCTATAATCGCGTTCAGGGCAACTATGAGTATTATTCGCTACAACAGCCACCTAATGCCTTCAGGGCCTCTGCTAATCACTGGTCGCAGGGTGATGGACTGACCTTTGGCAATCTCAGAAATGTAGATCCCTTCTCCTCGATTGCCAATATTGCCATAACGTCACGCAATCCTGATTCAATTGCCCATCCCAGGGTCGCCAACATGAGCTTAACGATTGAGAAGAGGCTGCCGTGGAACAATATCTTCACAGTAGCTTACGTTGGCACTCAGGCGCGTCATCTGCCGCAGAACCGCGCCATTAATGTTATCCCGCTGGGAAGGCTGTTGACAGGAACCGTCGGGAATGCGGATCTTTCCAATCCTGTTCACCGCGCGGCTCTGGATGATGCGGTACTGAGGACGTTCAGGCCCTTCCAGGCGTATAGTGGCATTACCTTCAAGGAGTTCACGGGCACATCCTCGTATCACTCCTTACAAGCCACCTTAAGCCGTCAGCTTGGCAAGGACCTGCAGTACTTTGCGACCTATACTTTCTCTAAGGCGCTTGGTACTACCTCGATTGATGAGAATGGTTCGGTTGTTGACCCGGTTGATACGCGAGGACGAAGCTACGGTATTCTGCCGTTTGATCGGACTCACATTTTCAACCTGTCATACAACTACAACATCCCTAAGCTGGCGCGTGGCAGTCTCGATAATGCCTTCATGCGCGGCCTCCTCAATGGCTGGCAGATGTCAGGCATCACCACCTTCCAAGCGGGCAATCCGATCCGGCTGCGTTTTGTGGGCGATCTTGCTCAAGCCGCAATCGGTCGTGCCTTCTTCGGAACAGATGCTTTCAATACGGGCGGCAATAACGCGGGCGCAGTTGGAGTCCTCTATAAGCGCGATCCCAGAGTGAGCGAAGGCAAGGATGTGGGAGATCGCATCCTTGATTTCACCGCTCTGGAGGCCCCTACTTTCGGAAACTCCGGGCCGCACCAGCCTCCGTTTTACATTCGCACGCCCAGCCGGAGTAACTTTGATGTCTCTCTATTCAAGAACTTCAACATCAGCGAGAGTAAGAAGTTTCAATTCCGAGCTGGTTTCTTCAACCTCTTCAATCAGTCCTATCCCACCAGGATCAGCGTCGATAACCCTTCAGCCAGTGATATCTATCTTACGCTGAACACGACCTGCAATCGGAGGGTAAATGGCGTGCCTAACGGGGCGGGGGGAACCAGAGATGGCATCTGCGATCCGACCGGCGGTTTCTCGTTCACCCAGGATACTAGAGACAACTTCGGCAAGATTCTAACCAGACGCGGTCGCCGCGTCATCGAGCTGGCGCTGAAATTTTACTTCTAGTCCTGGCAGAATCCAACTGCTCTTAACTCATGCAGCGCGAGGGAGGCGATTGACAATCGCCTCCCTCGCGCTGCATTTGGGCGCCGCCGGCGCCGCAATGATAACCCAATCTGGGTGGTGACAAGAAAGTAGTGCATGAAGGTGAAAAACGCATGAAGTTTGAACGCATTACAGTAGATCCGAATGTTTGCACCGGCAAGCCGTACATCCGTGGGCTTCGATTCCCTGTTTCACGCTTGCTTGGACTTTTAGCTTCTGGGGAGTCTTTCAGACGGCCTCAGGCGACGCCCTGAAATGATGAAAATGGGCGCGATGTACAACAAGAGGGAAGGAGATGCAACGATGGCAAGAAAAAAGATCTATCAAATGCCCCTGATGGTGATACTGATGGCCAGCTTGATAGATACCGTCTATTCTCAGGATACGACTCAAAGACTCGAGATGCTCCAGCCCAATCCCAATAACGCCAGCATTGAAGGGCGCGTCGTGCTACCTTCAGGCAATGCAGCCGATTTCAATATCAAAGTTACCCTCAGCAATCAACAGAGTACATTGACGACGCTTTATACCGATAAGCACGGCGAGTTCAAATTCCTCAATATGAGCGAAGGAACCTACTATGTACAAGCTTCGGTTGATTCTACATTCTACGAGCCAGTCGTTGAGAAAGTGCGTCTCGATCGCAGTCAGATAGTTCATCTGACCATTGCATTGCGAAGAAAAGAAGAAACCACCAGCAGAAGCTCCGGCCCCGGCGTAATCTCGGCTGCGGAATTTGATCAGCAGGTCCCTGCCGCAGCCAGGAAAGCGTATAACCGCGCTACCAAGCTGATCGGTCAAGGCAAGCGGCTGGAAGCTATTGAGCATCTCAAGCAAGCCATTGCTCTTTATCCCGATTATCTAATAGCCCGCAACGACCTGGGGGTACAATATCTCAAGCTTAAGCGGCTCGATGAAGCAGCCGAGCAATTCCAGAAAGTGACTGAGAGCCATCCTAAGTACTTCAACTCACGATTGAATCTAGGGCTTGTGTTGATTGAACAGAAAAAGTTCACTGATGCCATCAGCCAGCTTCATGAAGCGATCTCGATTGACAGCAGCAGGCCAGCGGCGCATCTCTGGCTTGGCATCGCGTTACTGCAAACCTATGAGCTATCACAGGCGGAGCGCGCTCTGACAAGAGCTTTGATCACAGGCGGCGCAAATTTCGTGGTCGCTCATTACTATCTGGCGCAGGTCCACATAAAAAAGGGCGAGCGCAGCGAAGCTGCACAGCGACTCAAGGCCTACCTGGAAGAAGCGCCCAGAGGCGAGCACGTTGAGGAGGCGCGGCTATTGTTAAAAAGGTTGGAACCAATACCGTAAGCGATTCACCCTGCCGGATCAAGGCTCAACAGTGAATTGAGTCGAGCGGCTCACGCTGCTGTGCTCATCCTTAACAGTAATTCGCAGCTCATACACGCCGGGCGAGAAATTATCCAGTGGCAATGCGCTCGCGTACTGGATGCGGCCGGCGGCATCTGCCGATGGAAGCTCGGCTGAGGTTTGCCCGATGGGTCGGCCATTCTGTCGCACTTCAATAGTGAGTTTGGGATCTGCCGTTGCGTTTTTAGCAGGATAGGCAGTGAAGAAGAAAGCTATCTGTTTGGCCGTTGACTTGCGCAGCGATTCACCCAGGTTAGGGTAAACGAGCACCTCTCCAAAGTGAAATGGATTATTTCTCTTCTGGTCTGCCGCTGTCAGCCGGTCGGCGCGCTTGAGAATCACAATGCTGCTCAATCGAAGCTTCGCCTCATCGCTGCCTGTCACTTCAATGTTCGTTGTTCGCACGCTGGCTTTGCCGGTGGGGGCATCATAGGCAATAGCCTCAATAGTGTAGCGGCCCGGCGGGAGTTCTACTTCACGATAGAAGATCACCTCGTCACGTTTAGCCGCTTCCAGTCTGTCCATCGGTCCACTCAGCAGGTAATGCTGACTCAGCTTATGAATAACCTGCTTCGATTCGTTTTTGATCAGAGCAACTATGGAGAAATCTGTTTGATAGGTCCTCTTTTCTTTGTTCGCTTCAAAGGTAAACGCATTCATAGGGGCTTCCGCTAGGACAGGGACCAATCCCAGCCGATTCGATTCAGGGAAGTTTAATCCCAGTACCCGAAATGCGAAGGAACTGGTACTGTGAGCGCGACCGAGAGCAGCCAGAGCTGCGACTTCATAATCAAGCACCGGCGCGGTGTTGGCTGAGTCAATGGCGTAATAACCTTTGCGAGTTTGCACTTCAAGATTGGGGTGATTGACCTTCACCGTGATCTGGCGGAAGCGCCCATCGTATTCCTGATTCTTTGGAACATAGGTGAGCATGTAGTGAAAGCGCATATCTTCATCAATGCGGCGCAGCCCGGCGCTCAGATCGTTAGTCTCACGAATGAGGAACCCGCCGGTCTGGTCAGCAAGCAGACCCAGGCCACTGTGAGGGCTGAGGCGAAGCAGGTCTTCATTTCGTTCCAGTGACTTCATCATCGGCCCTGATGCGTCATCGCGGCCTCGATGAACCTGGCGCATCCGGCGCTCAGCCAGTGCATTAAGCTCGCGAATTGTTTCGGCGTTGGCGCTCTCGATGCGCAGTCCGGCGGAGTCGATCGGATAGACGCTGACATTGGCGCGGTTGGCGGCGCTGATTACCGAATCGAACTTAGTCTGCACAGCGGGCGGCAACGACAATCCCTCGGAGAAGAAGATGACGGTTTTGCGCCCCGGCAGATTGCGCATGGAGCTGAGGACTGCGAGCAATCCATTGATAGTAGCGTAACCTTGCTGATCGCGCTCCAGCATCTCGAAGGTTTCCAGCATGCGCTGATTTATCTGGGCGAGCGACTGCTCCATACCTGCTATGCCAGCGGCGGAACCAGCAGCCCCGGCTGCTGCGCTATCACCGCCAGCTCCGGCGACCCGTGCGGTCGCTTCTGAAGTGGCCCCTTCTCTCTCCAGCGCCCCGCTCCTGCTGGACAAGCTGCGGGTTTGTTCCGTGTTAGAAGCAAAGGTTGAAATGCTGGTTGAAGTGGCGCGGTCCACTGCCTGTTTAACCAGTTGCGGGTTGTCGGTATAGGGTTGCAGGATGTGAAGCGATAGATCGATTAAAAAGATTCCGGTGAAGTCAGAACCGATTAGTTCATCGGTGTAAGCCATAGCAGCCTTGCGCGCTAAAGCGCGGGCATCCGGTGACAGCCTATCGAAGACCAGCGCAACCACACCGGAGCTGGCTGCGCTATTACGCAACAGGTTTGCCGGCGTTGTGGACTTTGCCTCAGCCTCCTCTCTCTTTATTCCCTTTGCCTCGCGCAATACCAGGCGGAATGATTCAATCTGCTGGCGCACACCGTCCTCGTAGATTTCAAAGTCCGCCGCTGTAAGATCCCTGACGGGGCGACCCTTCTTATCTCTGACCACGACATCGAGCGCGACTTCAGCCGTCCCGATGCGAACCCGCTGCTCGTCCTGCTGCGCCGAGTTGCCTGACGCCTGGCCGAAAACAGGGAGCAACGGTGAAAGGATTAGTGTGATGATGAGAAGAGCACTAGATCGGATTTTCATCTTTATTACTCCAACAGAGGATAGGCCAACGACAATGGCATTATACCTACTTCCGATCCGATTGTCATTGCTTGCGATAACAGAAAAGACCGGAGGCGATGTTTCGGGTAGATACTACCCTGCTCTCGGATCGGTCGCCATTGCTTGCGACCGTCTTCGCCGCTGCTGTATACTTGTGGTTGCCTTTATTCCGGCCGGTCAGGCCGATGCTCCGGTAGGAAATCTCAGATGGGCAAGCTCAAAGCTGTTATCATCCTGCTCGCTTGCGCCTTATTAATCTCTACGCTCGGCGGGCAGGGGGACATTCAAGCGCAGTCAGACGACGCGGATCGCGCTTTTGATCGAGCGCTGGAGCTGCACAAGTCCGGCGATGTCCTGGGGGCCATCCGCGAGTATCAGGCGATCCTCGCGCAGCATCCCGGACGCGTCGATGTGCGGTCGAATTTAGGCGCAGCCTACGCGCAGCTTGGGCGCTTCCAGGAAGCGATTGCAGAATACCAACGAGCATTAGCCGTTGACAACAACAACAGCACGATTCGCTTCAACCTGGCGCTGGCATTCTACAAAGCAGCCGATTTCGCCGAAGCCTCCGGCCAGTTGAGCCAGATCATTGCCGCTCAGCCTCAGAACACAACTGCTGTTCTGCTCCTGGCCGATTGCCAGCTTCGGCTGGGGGAATACAAAAAGGTTATCGAATTGCTCACTCCGCTGGAGGCAAACCTGGGCAATGATCGCGTCTTTGTCTACATCCTCGGCACAGCCCTACTCAACGATAAACAAACGGAAAGGGGCCAGGCGCTAATCGATCGCATCCTCCGCGAAGGAGATTCGGCTGAGGCGCGGGCGATGATAGGCACGGCATATATGATGACGGGCGATTATCAGAGCGCGCTTAAGGAGTTCGAGCAGGCATTAAAGATGAACCGGCGGGCGCCAACTGTGAATTCATTACACGGGCGCGCGTTGTTAGCCACCGGTGATATTGAGCAAGCGGCGCAGGCGTTTCAGCGCGAGCTTGAAATCAATCCCAATGACTTTGAATCGAATCTCTACCTGGGGATTCTGCTTAAGAAAGAGGGGAAAACGGACGAAGCCCTGGGCTATTTTCAGCGCGCCGCTCAGGTGCGGCCAAACGATTTGAACGCTCGATACCACATCGGCGGGCTCTACATCCTGACCGGGAAGATCGCCGAGGCGCAGCAGATTCTCGAAGCAGTGGTCAAACAGGCCCCCGATTTCGTCGAGGCGCGCGTATTGCTGGCAAAGGCCTATTACCGGCTCAAGCGCAAAGCGGACGGCGACCGCGAGCAGGCGATCATTCAAAAGCTGAATGCCGAGCGACAGGCGCGCCAGTCAAGCGGGCAACAGGGAACAGGCAACTCTTATGGCGGAGGTAGATTGCCTGAGTTGCAGGACGCTACTAAAAAACCGTAGGATTTTGCGGCTCCCCGGCCAATTCAGGAAATGATGTCGCGCAGTCAAAGCACAAGCACAGGACTTGACCGGCAAATTGCCGGCGGAGGAGACCTCTCTCGCGGCAAAGGCGACGAGCGCGCAGCCGAATTGCGGAGCACTCTGTGGCGCATCTTTTGCTCCCTCTGCGTCTCGGCGGCGAAAATATCCAGCCCAAGTGGGGCCCCTATCTGTCAATGGGCCCCATCTACAGGCGACTGCCTAACGTCGATCAAGAAGCTGGTTTGCGCATCGATCATTGTGGGGGCCATGCTTGCCTGGCCAGCGTCGCTATGGGCGCAATCGACAGCCCGTTCGACGAAGGGCCGACAGCCGGCTCAAAGAGCCAGATCAACGGCTCAGGCAAATGCGTTATTTAACGACCTCGCTAAACGCGCTGAAGAAGCGCGCGCAGCCGAACGGCTTGACGAAGCGATTGCGCTCTACCTGCAAGCTCTGCAACTGCGCCCCCGGTGGGCCGAAGGCTGGTGGTATGTAGGAGCGATTCTTTATGATAAAGATCGCTACCTGGAGGCCCGTGATGCCTTTCGCAACCTTGTCGCCCTTGAGCCCAAGAGGGGCCCTGCCTGGGGGATGCTGGGGCTGTGCGAGTTCCAGACGCGCGAATACGAGCGCGCTGTCATCTCGCTTCAGCGCGGGCGGTCGCTGGGGCTGGACGGCAATCAGCAGCTCGCCTCGGTAGCTCGTTATCATACGGCGCTCCTCTACATTCGCTTTGAACAGTTTGAAATCGCCTATGAGATATTGCGCGAGTTTTTGCGCGAGGGGAATGAGAACCAAAAAATAATTGAAGCCTTTGGACTGGCGATGTTGCGAATGCCGTTCCTGCCGAACGAAGTCCCCCCTGACAAACGGGAACAGTTGCTGCTGGCCGGCCGCGCCGGGTTCAATATGGCAGCGCGGCGAACTGAAGAAGCGCGCAAAGCATTCGATCTGCTGCTGGCGCGTTACCCGGAAGCGCCTAATGTCCATTATGCGTTCGGCGTCTACTTGCTCACCCAGGATGCAGACGCCGCGCTGGAAGAGTTTCGCCGCGAATTGAAGATCTCTCCTTCGCATGTGCCGGCGATGTTGCAGATGGCCTTTGAATATCTCAAGCGAAATGAGTACGAGACGGCGCTGCCCTGGGCGGAACAATCGGTGAAACTTGCGCCCAATCTGTTTGCAGCGCGCAATGCGCTAGGCCGTATTCTGTTGGAACTGGGGCAGGTCGAGCGAGCAATCAAAGAGCTTGAGGAAGGAGTGAAGCTGGCGCCTGATAGCCCGGAAATGCATTATGCGCTTGCTCGCGCCTATACCCGCGCCGGGCGCAAGGCAGATGCGGCGCGGGCGCGCGAGAATTTCATCCGACTCGATAAGTTGTATCGCTCCAGGCGCGAGGGACAACCACCATCGGGCGCAGGAACCGATGAGAAGCCGCCCCCCGGTGGAAAGCCTTGATTGGTTTTGCCAATCAGCTCGATTGTTCGCCGTAGGTGTCACCTGCGGCTATTAACCTTGTCCTCTTCGGGGACTTTTAAGACGGACTCCAAGAGAATAGAGATAGCGAAACTGTGAAGCATTTTCCTTTGTTCACCATATTCATTTCATCCATTGCCCTCAGCTCATTGTTTGTCTCTCATGCAAAGCAGTCTGCTCAATTGGGGCATTCTCCGGTGAACTTCGAAGAGGTCCCCGCCAGCGCAAGTAAGATCACCTGGGTGCATGACAACGGGCGTTCCGATGCCCGCCATCTGCCGGAGACTTGCGGCGGCGGCGGTCTATTCTTCGATTATGACAATGACGGCTGGCTGGACATTTACCTGGTCAACAGCGGCCCATCCGATTTCTATACTCCCAGGACGCCGATCAGGAATGCGCTCTATCGCAACAACGGCGATGGTACCTTCACCGATGTCACCGACCAAGCAGGCGTGGCCTGCGGCCAGATGGGGCACTTCGGAATGGGCGCGGCAGCGGGCGATTTCGACGGCGATGGCTGGCAGGATCTCTATGTAACCAACTATGGCCGCAATGCGCTCTTTCGCAACAATGGCAATGGCACCTTCACCGATGTCACCGACAAAGCAGGAGTCGCTGCGCCGAACTGGTCAACCTGCGCAACGTGGTTCGATTATGACAATGACGGTAAACTCGATCTATTTGTATCGAGCTTCGTAGAGTACAGCGCATCAGGTCGTATATTTTGCGGCGACAATCGCCTGGGTCGCCGTTATTATTGCATCCCGCGCGTCTTCAATCCGCGCCCCAGCTTTCTCTTCCACAACGATGGCGGCGGCAAATTCACCGACGTGAGCAAAGAATCGGGCATCGCCAGCGTGCTGGGCAAAGCATTCGGCGCTGTGGCCACGGACATTAACAACGACAGATTGATGGATCTGTTCGTAGCCAACGACACAGTCGCCAACTTCCTCTTCCTCAATAAAGGAAAAGGCCGGTTTGAAGAGATCGGCCTGGAAGCGGGCGTAGCTTACAGTGATGCGGGAAGCCCGCGTTCGGGGATGGGAGTAGATGCAACTGACTTTGATGGAGACGGCTGGCAGGATCTGTTCGTCGCCAACATTGATCAGGAACTCTTCAGCCTCTATCACAATCAGAAAGACCTGACCTTCATTGACAAACCTGGTGAAATCGCTCAGGCCACGCGGCTTTTGAGCGGCTGGGGACTGAAGTTCTTCGATTACGATAACGATGGTGACCCTGATCTGATACTGGCCAATGGGCACCCCGATGACATGATCGAGCTTCAATCTTCAAAAGTGAAGTACAAAGAGCCGATGCTGATGTTTGAGAATGTCGATGGTAGATACAAAAATGTAAGCGCGCAATCCGGCGCGGTCTTCCGTAAAGACTTCCCTGCTCGTGGCCTGTCGGTAGGCGATTACGATAATGACGGCGATATAGATGTGCTGGTTATCAATAACGGCGAAGCGCCTCTGTTGCTCAGAAACGAAGGGGGGAATCGGAATAACTGGATTGGCTTGCAGCTTGTGGCAACAAAGAGCAATCCCGGCGCGGTCGGGGCAATCATCAGTTGGGAAGCCGGGGGCATAAAGCGCAGCCGGTTGAAGACGAGCGGCGGCAGCTATCTCTCTTCACATGACCCGCGCGAGATCCTGGGAATAGGCAAAGCTACAAAGATCGACAGCATTGAGATCAAATGGCCCAGCGGCAAAGTAGACAAGCTCACCAATCTGCCGCTCAATAAGTATGTGAGAGTCACCGAAGGGGAGGGCCTGGTTAAACCCTAGACTAAATCGCATGCGCCGCAAAACCACTCAAGCAACTTCTCCCCCCGGCCAGCAGGAGCGCAGCGCCAGCGACAATCTGTGCAAGCGGCTGGCCGAGCAGTATCCTCAACAGTTCGCTCAATGGTTGTTCGGCGAGGAGGTGGGTCAGGTCACCGTGCTCAAGACCGAGTTGCAGCGCGAGCCGATTCGCGCCGATTCGGTGCTTCTGGCAGGAGCGGGTGATGAGATTTATCACCTCGAGTTTCAGACGAC
>Ga0209172_10006040_pt1 | contig 13902 bp, 14 predicted proteins | sample LarsenN4metaG_FD_184113 | JGI IMG/M metagenome (GOLD analysis project Ga0209172, IMG submission 184113) | Hot spring sediment bacterial and archeal communities from British Columbia, Canada, to study Microbial Dark Matter (Phase II) - Larsen... ... | reverse complement strand
GTACCTGGCCGGCGACCCGCTGCGGCGACTGCACTGGAAGGCGACGGCGAAGGTGGGGACGTTGCAGTCCCGCCTGTATGAGTCCACACTGACGCGCCGGCTGGTCCTCTTCGTCAACATGGACACCCTGGGGGAGTACGCCGAGTACCGCGGATTTGTGCGGCCGCTCTTGGAGCTCAACCTGATGGTCGCCGCCTCCGCCGCCTACTGGGCGCACGAGCAGGGCCATCCCGTGGGGCTGTACGCTAACGGGTTCCTGCCCGAAGGCCTGCGCTGGATCGGGTTGCCGCCGGCGCTGCACCCGGCGCACCTGGCCACAATGCTGGAGGCGCTGGCCAAGGTCTTCGCCACGCCGGTGATGCCCATCGGCGACCTGATCCAACTCGCGTCGAGGGAACTCCCCTGGGGCACGACGGCGGTGATCATCACCGCGGTGGTGGATGTGCCGCTTGAAGCCGCCGTGGTCCGCCTGAAAGAGGCGGGGCACGGGGTCGTGGTGGTGCTGATCGGAGACCGCGTGCGCGAACCGCGGGTTGATGTTCCGGTCTTCCGGGTCGGAGGGGAGGTGGGATGGCGTGCGATGGATGAGCTTCGCCTGGCTCCGTCGCTGGGTACCGCTGCTGCTGGCCGCCGTTGAAGCGGCCTGGCTGACCCCCTGGATCCTGCTTCTCTCGGGCGCGGCGTATTCCGGCGCTGCGGTCATTCTGGCGCCGGTAGCGGTCGCCGCCCTGCTGGTGGGCGGATTCCTCCTGAGCGGCGCCCTGCCCGCCCGCGCGCCGTTCACCCGCGGGCGCGGCGGTGTACTGCTCGGGGCCCTTGGGCTTGGCCTATGGGCGGTCTGGTTCACGCATTACCGCGCCGCGCCGCCCTGGCACCCGCGTTGGCTCTGGAGCCTGTTGCTGGCTGCGCACGACGCCGTTCCGGAGTTGCCGGCGCCGGTGGTGGGAGCCCTGGCCGCGCCCCTGGTCCTGTGGCGCGGGATGGTGCTGGGCGGTCGGGAGTTCTCCCATTTCGCGGCGGAACAGGCCTTCCGGCGCGGGATCGGCTGGTCGATCCTCTTCGCCTTCATCTTCGCGATCTTCCATGAGTCTGAGATCTTCGCCCTCGCGCGCCCAGCCGCGGCGGGCTACCTGCTGGCATTCTTCTTCCTGAGCCTGCTGCTGCTGACGCTGGCCCGTCTGCTGGGGATCTGGGAGGAGGTCCGCGGGAAGGACCCGCGGGCGCTGGCGTTCAACCGGCCCTGGTTCGCCGTAGCGCTGGCGGTGGTGACAGGGGTCGTGCTGTTTGGTGCACTGTTAGGGCGTTTGGCTGGCTTCAACATCTGGCCGTACGTGGCCCCGGTCTTCCGCGTGCTCTCCCCGCTGCTGGAGGTCATCTTCCTGGTACTCTTCTTCGTGGCCAGTATCATTGCGCGACTCCTGCTCTATGTCATCCAACGACTGCCCTGGCGCGGGGAGTACCGGCCGCCGGCCCTAGAGCCGATCAGCGACATGCTCAAGTCGATGCGCGACCTGCGGCTCGACCCGGAAGTCGTCGCCGGTGCGCGATGGGGAATGGTGGCGCTGGTCGTGCTGCTCCTGGGGCTGATCTTCCTCATCGTTGTGGTGCGCGGTCGTCGCCGCGCTGTGCCTGGGGAGGAAGACGAACGCGAGAGCGTCTGGGAGGGTATCGGCCTGAAGAAGCGGCTGCGCCGGCTGCTGGCGGGTCGTCCCCGGCTGCGATGGGTAGATGATCTCGCCGGATCTCCGGAGGTGATCGCGATCCGGCGCATCTACCGGCGGTTCCTGCGTGCCGCGGCGGACGCGGGGATGCCGCGACGGCCGGAGCAGAGCGCGCGAGAGTTCGCGCAGGGTCTCCAGCCGCTGGCCGCCGACGCGGCGGATCCCCTCCGGGATCTCACGGGAGTCTACGAAGCGGTGCGCTACGGAATGCACCACCCGCCGCGTGCAGAGGTGGCCCGGGCGGCGGAGTGGCTGGAACGGCTGCGCGCCGCCCTGGTGTCCGCGGCCGGGCGTCGAAACGTAACCTCATGACGGAGTGACGAGATGCCGACGATCGAATTTCTCGTGATCGCCAACCACGCGGAGGCGCGCGAGGGCCTCCTGTATCTGTCGGGCGCCTGCTGGACGGACCTGTGGCGTGCGGCTCCGCCCGGTGGTCCGCCGCCCATTACCCACTTCGGCGTGGGCGCGGCGGTCCTGGTCCCCTGGGGTGAAACAAACCGTCCCCATCACCTGGTGATTCACATCGAGGACGAGGACGGCCGGGAAGTGATCCGAACGGAGGGGGACCTCGAGATGGGCCGGCCGGTGGGTATTCCCGCCGGATCGGATCAGCGCGCGGTGCTGGCAATCAACGCGGATCTGGTCTTCCCCCGGCCCGGCGGGTACCGGCTGGTCGCGGAGATGGGCGACGAGCGGCGTGCCGTCAGTTTCCGCGTCCACGACGGCCCGCGGCCAACCGGGTAGCGGTGGCGCGACAGAAACGCGACAGGCTAATCCTTCCTGTTGTTGACCTGGATTTCAGGTACGCCGCTCCATGAAGGGATAGCGCCTGCGGGGCATTCCTGGAAGATGCCTTGACGCCTGTGCTATAATCCCCTTCACAATTGCATAGGGGCGGCCGAAGAGCGGGACAAGTACCGGCCGGTGAGGGTGCCCGTCAGGGCCACCCCGAGGCGCGCCAGGCGCCAGAGGGTGCGAGCGAGCCGCGCAGCGGTGGGAGCGTGGCACCGGAACCGCCAGGGAATGGGCCCGGGAGGCGTGAGGTCATAAGAGCCGGGTGAGGCCATCGCCCGGAAACCAGGTGGCACCGCGGGAGGAATGCGCTCTCGTCCTACAGGGCGAGAGCGTTTGTGTTTTCGAGGTGGAATGGCCGTGATCGTGATCATGGAACCGGGGGCGACGCAGGCGCAGCTGGACGGCGTCGTGCAGAAGATCCGCGACGCCGGGCTGGGCACGCACCTCTCCGTCGGGGTCGAACGGACGGTCATCGGCGTGGTCGGCGACAGCCACACCAAAGAACTGCTGCGCGACACGCTCGAGGCCACGCCCGGCGTCGAGAAGGTCCTGCGCATCCTCCAGCCGTTCAAGCTCGTCAGCCGGGAGTTCCGCCCGGCGGGGACGGTGGTGCGCGTCGGGGCCGCGGCGTTCGGCGAGACGGCGGTGACGGTGGCGGCGGGTCCCTGCTCCGTGGAGAGCCGCGAGCAGATCCTGCAGACCGCCGAGGCGGTCAAGGCCGCCGGCGGGGCAGTCTTGCGCGGCGGCGCCTTCAAGCCCCGCACATCACCCTATTCCTTCCAGGGCCTCGAGGAGGACGGGCTGCGCTATCTGGCGCAGGCGCGGGAGCGCACCGGCCTCCCCTTCGTCACCGAGGCGATGGACGCCGCGCAACTCCGCCTGGTGGGCGACTACGCCGACATGATCCAGATCGGGGCACGCAACATGCAGAACTACCCGCTGCTGCGCGAGGCCGGCAAGGTGAACCGGCCGGTGCTGCTCAAGCGCGGCGCGGGCGCGACGATCGAAGAACTCCTGCTGGCCGCCGAGTACATCATGGCGGAGGGTAACTACAACGTCGTCCTCTGCGAGCGCGGCATCCGCGGGTTCGGCAACTACACGCGCTACACGCTCGACCTCTCCGCGGTCCCGGTGCTGAAACACCTGACGCACCTGCCTGTGGTCGTCGATCCCAGCCACGGCACGGGGAAGTGGCGCTACGTCGAGGCGATGGCGCTGGCCGCGGTGGCCGCGGGCGCGGACGGGCTGCTGGTGGAGGTGCACCCCGACCCGGAGCGGGCGCTGAGCGACGGGCCGCAGTCGCTCAACCTGGAGAACTTCCAGCGGATGATGACGCGCCTGCGCGCGGTGGCGCAGGCGGTAGGACGGGTGCTGTGACGATGACGACCGGACGGCTGATCGGGATTGTGGGCCTGGGGCTGGTGGGCGGATCGCTGGGCATGCGGATTCGCGAACTGGGCCTGGGGCGGGTCCTGGGATTTGACACCGACTTCGCGGTGACGCAGCGGGCCCTGGAGCGCGGGGCCGCCGACGAGACGGCCATGGAGCTGAACCGCGTGGCGGAAGCAGACGTGATCATCGTGGCCGTCCCGCTGGAGCAGACGGTGGCCGTGGCCCGCGAAGCAGCCGGCTTCGCCCGGGAAGACGCGGTACTCACGGAGGTGGCCAGCGTCAAGGCGCCGATCGTCGCCCAACTGGCGAGTCTCCCGCGCGTGCGGTATGTGCCGGGGCACCCCATGTTCGGGACGGAGGGGCGAGGGATCGAGTCGGCCGGCGCGCACCTACCGGCGGGCTACCCCTACGTCTTCACCCCGCTCGCCTCGACGCCGCATGATGCGGTGAACGCGATGCTCCGGCTGGCGCAGGACCTGGGGATGCACCCGGTGCTGCTCTCGCCCGACGAACACGACCGGCTGGCGGCGGAGGTGAGCCACCTCCCCTATCTGCTGGCGCTGCTGCTGGCCCACACCAGCGACCCGCAGGCCAAAGACGTGGCCGGGCCGGCCTTCCGCGACGCCACACGGGTGGCGACGACCCCGCCGGACCTGATGGTGGAGATCCTGCGGCTGAACCGGGTGCACGTGCTGGCGGCGGTGGACCGGTTCAGCCAGGGCCTGGCGCAGATGCGGGAGTCGCTGGTCCGCGGGCACATCAAACAGGCGGTGCGGCTGCGATGAGCAGGGTCCTGGACATCGACCCGGTTAAGACCGAGTTCCTTTCGCTGGCGCGGGGCGGGAACCTGGTGCCGGTCTCCTGCGACCTGTCGGCGGACCTGGAGACGCCGATCTCCGCATTCCTGAAGCTCCGCAACGGGAGCGAGGCGTTTCTCCTGGAAAGCGTCGAAGGCGGCGAGAAGGTGGGCCGCTACTCGTTCCTGGGGGTCGGGCCGTTTCTCAGCCTGCGCGCTGCCGGCGACCGGATCGAACTGCGCGGCGGTGGGACGGACGAGGTCCGGCAGGGTGATCCGCTGGCGCTGCTGCGCGACCTGCTGGGGCGCTACCGCCCCGCGCCGCTGGAGGGGTTACCGCGTTTCTACGGCGGGGCCGTGGGGTATTTCGGCTACGACCTGGTGCGCCGCTTCGAGCGGCTGCCCAACCGCCCGCCGGACGACCTGGGCCTGCCGGACTGCTATCTGGTCTTCGCCGACGCCCTCGTGGTCTTTGACCACGTGAAGCACACGATCAAGATCGTGGCCAACGCGGTCGTGGATGGGGACGGCGGGACGGCCTACCGGCGGGCAGTAGGGCGCGTGGAGGAGCTGTACGAACGGCTGCGCGCGCCGCTGGTGCTGCCGGAGCTGGCCGGCCGGGTCGATTCGCTGCAGCAGACCGAGATGCCGGTCGCCGGGTTCGTGGCCGCGGTCGAGCGCGCCAAGGAGTACGTGCGGGCCGGCGACATTTTCCAGGTGGTCCTGTCGCGGCGCTTCTCCCTGGACGTCCCGGGAGTGGACGGGCTGGACGTGTACCGGGCGCTGCGGACGGTGAATCCGTCTCCCTACATGTTCTTCCTGGACTTCGACGGCGTCCAGATCGCCGGCTCTTCGCCGGAACTGCTGGTGCGGCTGGAGGGAAACGTGGTGGAGACGCGGCCGCTGGCGGGGACGCGGCCGCGAGGTCGCGACGAGGCCGAGGACCGGCGCCGGGAAGCGGATCTGCTGGCCGACGAGAAGGAGCGCGCCGAGCACATCATGCTCGTGGATCTGGGGCGGAACGACCTGGGGCGCGTCTGCCGCTACGGGACGGTTGAGGTCAACGAGCTGATGAGCGTGGAGCGCTTCTCGCATGTCATGCACATCGTCAGCAACGTGCGCGGGCGGCTGCAACCGGGGCGGGATGCGCTCGACGTCCTGGCTGCGTGCTTCCCCGCCGGCACGGTGAGCGGGGCCCCGAAGGTCCGCGCCATGGAGATCATCGACGAACTGGAGCCGGTGGCGCGGGGCCCCTACGCGGGCGCAGTAGGCTACATCGGGTTTTCCGGCAACATGGACACCTGCATCACGATCCGCACCATCGTGCTCACCCGGGGGCGGGCGTACGTGCAGGCCGGCGCGGGGATCGTCGCCGACTCGGTGCCGGAGCGCGAGTATGTGGAGACCGTGAACAAGGCGCGGGCGCTGGTGCGGGCTTTGGAGACGGCGGGCCGGCGGTACCGCGAGAACGGTCCGTAGGAGACGCAGCGATGGACCGCGTGATCGTCATCGACAACTACGACTCCTTCGCCTACAACCTCGTGCAGTACCTGGGGGAGCTGGGGGCGGCGGATGGCGGAAGCGGCCAGGCGGGATTCGAGCGCGCAGTGGTCGGCGGGGGTGGGCGGGTGGGGTTTGAAGTGGTCGTGTTCCGCAACGACGCCGTCACCGTCGAGGCCCTGGCGGAGATGGGCCCGCGGGCGATCGTCATCTCCCCCGGTCCGGGGACCCCGCAGGACGCCGGGATCGGGCTGGAGATCATCCGGCAGCTGGGACCGCGCATCCCCATCCTGGGGGTCTGCCTGGGGCACCAGTGCATCGGCGCCGCCTACGGCGGGATCGTACGCCGCGGCGCCGCGCCGGTGCACGGCAAGGTCTCCCGCATCTACCACGACGGCCGGACCATCTTCCAGGGCGTCCCCAATCCCTTCGAGGCGACCCGCTACCACTCGCTGATCGTCGAGCGGGAGTCGCTGCGCGCCGACCTGGAGGTGAGCGCGCACCTGGAGGACGGGACGGTCATGGGTCTGCGCCATCGCACCCATCCCGTGGAGGGCGTGCAGTTTCACCCCGAGTCCATCCTGACGGCGCCGGGCAAGACCATCCTGCGCAACTTCCTGGCTCGGGCCGGCAGCGCGGCGAGGTGAGGAGATGGACATCAGAGACGCGATCCGCACAGTGGTCGAGCGGCAGGATCTGACCGAGGCCGAAGCCCACGGGGCGCTCGGGACCATCATGGACGGCCAGGCGACCCCGGCGCAGATCGCCGCCTTTATCACCGCCCTGCGCATGAAGGGGGAGCGCGTGGAGGAGATCGCGGGATTCGCCCGGGCGATGCGCGAGCGGGCGCAGCGGATCCGGCCCCGGGTGGAAGACCTGGTGGATGTCGTGGGGACCGGCGGGGACCGGGTGAGCACCTTCAACATCTCGACCACCACCGCGTTCGTCGTCGCCGGTGCAGGCGTGTATGTGGCCAAGCACGGGAACCGCGCGGTCAGCCGCAAGTCCGGGGCGGCGGACGTACTGGAGGCCCTCGGGGTCAATATCCAGGTGGGGCCGGACGTCGTGACCGGGTGCATCGAGGACATCGGCATCGGCTTCCTGTTTGCGCCGCTGTACCACGCGGCCATGAAGCACGCCGTGGGGCCCCGCCGGGAGATCGGCATCCGCACCGTCTTCAACATCCTGGGCCCGCTGACCAACCCCGCCGGCGCGCGCCACCTGCTGGTGGGGACCTACGACCCGAACCTGACTGAAGTGATGGCGGAAGTCCTCTCTGAGCTGGGCGCCCGCCGCGCCATGGTGGTCCACGGAGACGGCATGGATGAACTGACCACGCTGGGTCCCACCAAAGTCTCTGAGGTCTCGAACGGCACCGTGCGTACCTACACCCTCGACCCGGCGTCGCTGGGCGTGACCTCGCCTGACCCTGCGGCGCTGGCGGGTGGGACGCCGGAGGAGAACGCGCGGATCACGGAGGCCGTGCTGCGCGGCGAGGACGGTCCGGCGCGCGACATCATTCTGCTCAACGCGGCCGCGGCGCTGCAGGTCGCCGGGCTGGTCGGCGATCTGCGCGCGGGGATGGCGCTGGCGGAGCGCGCGGTGGATACCGGGGCGGCCTACGAACGTCTGGAAGGGCTGAGGGTCCGCACCCGCGCGGAGGTGCTCTCGTGACGGGTTCGCTCCTGCAGACGATCGCCGCGCACAAGCGCCTGGAAGTCGCGGTGAGTAAGGCCATGATCTCCCCCGCCGCGATGCGCGAACGCGCCCGCCGCGCGCCGGAGGCCCGAGACTTCGCCGGGGCGCTGCGCAGTGCGACGGCGCGGCCTCACGGGACGCCGGCGTTGATCGCGGAGATCAAGCGGGCTTCGCCCGCGGCCGGACGGCTGCGCAACGGCCTGGAGCCGGCGAACCTGGCCCGGCAGTATGTGGCGGGAGGGGCGCGGGCGATCTCGGTGCTGACGGACGCCCGGTTCTTCGGCGCGCGGGCGGAGGATCTGCCGGCGGCCCGGGCGGCCGTCCCTGTGCCCGTCCTGCGCAAGGACTTCATCCTGGAGCCCTACCAGATCTACGAGTCGCGGGCCCTGGGCGCGGACGCCGTCCTGCTGATCACGGCGTTGCTCGACGGCTCCGCGCTGCGCAGCCTCATGGCCCTCTGCGGCGACCTGGGGATGGCGGCGCTGGTGGAGGTCCATACCGAGGCGGAAGCGGCGGCCGCGCTGGAGGCCGGGGCGCATCTGATTGGGATCAACAACCGCGACCTGCGGACGTTTGCCGTTGATCTGGACGCGACGCAGCGGCTGCGGTCCGCCATCCCCGCCGGGATCCTGGTCGTGAGCGAGAGCGGCATCCACGGTTCCGCGGATCTCGCGCGCCTGCGGCCGTTCGTCGACGCCGTGCTGGTGGGGACCGCGCTCGTCCGCAGCCCCGACCCGGCGGGCGCGGTCCGCGCGCTGCTGAACGGAGGGATGACATCGTGAAGGGACGATTACTGACCGGCGATCGGCCCACCGGCCGGCTGCACCTGGGACACTACGTCGGCACGCTGGCCAACCGTGTGCGCCTGCAGGACGAGTACGAGTGCTTCTTCTTCCTGGCCGACTACCACCTGTTGACGACGCGGCTGGAGCGGTTGGATGAGATCGCGCAGAACGTCCGCGACATCGTCCTGGACTACCTGAGCGTCGGGATCGACCCCGCGCGCGCCACCATCTTTCTGCAGTCGCGCGTGCCGCAGATCCCGGAGATGGCCTTGATCTTCTCCATGCTGGTGACGGTGCCGCGGGCGCAGCGGGTGCCGACACTCAAGGAGGTCATGCGCGACCTGCGCATCGCGCAGCCGTCGGTGGGCCTGCTGGCCTATCCGATCCTGCAGGCGGCCGACATCCTGAGCGTGCGCGCGGAGATCGTTCCCGTGGGCAGAGACCAGGCCTCCCACCTGGAACTGACGCGGGAGATTGCCCGGCGCTTCAACGAGTTGTTCGGGCCGACCTTCCCGGAACCGGAGACGCTGATCGGCGACGTGCCGACGCTGCCGGGGATCGATGGCAAGGCGAAGATGAGCAAATCCCTCGAGAATGCGATCTTCCTCTCCGACGACGAGAGGGAGGTCACGCAGAAGGTGATGCGCATGTACACCGATCCCACGCGCATCCACCCCACGGATCCCGGGCACGTGGAGGGGAACCCGGTCTTCATCTACCACGACGCCTTCAACGCGAATCGCGCTGAGGTGGCGGAGCTCAAGGCGCGCTACCGCAAGGGCACGGTGGGCGACGTGGAGGTGAAGCAGCGGCTGGCCCGCGCGCTCAACGCCTTCCTGGAGCCTATTCGCGAGCGCCGCCGCCAGTACGCGGCGCGGTCCGAGCTTGTGGACGAGATTCTGGCGGAAGGATGCCGGCGGGCACGAGAGGAGGCCGCGGAGACGCTCCACCTGATGAAGGAGCACATGCAGATGGACTACTTCACGGGCGCGGTCGGCGCGCCGGCCCGGTGAGCGGATGCGTCGCGTCCGGGTGAAGGTCTGCGGGGTCACCTCGCCGGAGGTCGCCCGCGCGGCCGTGGCGGCGGGCGCGGACGCCGTGGGGCTGATCTTTGCGGAGAGCCGGCGGCGGGTGTCGGTGGCGGACGCCGCGCGGATCGTCGCGGGGTTGCCGCCGTTTGTCGCCGCGGTCGGAGTGTTCGTGAATGCGCCCGTAGACGAAGTGGTCTCTCTGGCCCATGGCCTCTCGCTGGAGACGGTCCAGTTGCACGGTGAGGAACCGCCGGATCTGCTCGAGGTGTTGCGCGCCCAGGGACTCCGTGTGATCAAGGCCCTGCGGGTAGGCGCGGACTTCGACCCGGCGGATCTCGACCGGTACCGGGAGGCCGCGGCCGTGCTGCTGGATTCGAAAGTGGACGGTCTGGCCGGGGGGACCGGCCGGGCGTTTGACTGGGAGCGCGCGCGGGGGCTCGGCGACGGCCGCCCCCTGATTCTCTCCGGGGGGCTGACGGCCGAGAACGTGGCCGCAGCGCTGGAAATCGTGCGCCCCTACGGGGTGGATGTCTCCAGCGGCGTGGAGACGGCGGGGCAGAAGGATCCGGACAAGATCATCCGGTTCATCGAGCAGGTGCGGGCATGGGAGTCGAGACCGTAGCGCGGCGGGGGTATTTTGGGGCCTACGGCGGGCGGTTTGTGCCTGAGACGGTCATTCCGGCGCTCGAGGAACTGGAGGAGGCCTACGGACGGCTGCGTGCGGATCCGGTGTTCGCGCGGCGCTATGACGAGTACCTGCGTGACTACGCCGGGCGGCCGACACCGCTCTTTCCGGCAGCCCGCCTCTCGCGCGAACTCGGCGGCGGACGCATCTATCTCAAGCGCGAGGACCTGCTGCACACCGGCGCCCACAAGATCAATAACGCGCTGGGTCAGGTCCTGCTGGCACAGGCCATGGGCAAGACGCGGGTCATCGCGGAGACGGGCGCCGGGCAGCACGGCGTGGCCACCGCCACCGCGGCGGCGCTGCTGGGCCTGGAGTGCGTCGTCTACATGGGCACAGAGGACATGGAGCGGCAGCACCTCAACGTCGTCCGCATGCGCCTGCTGGGGGCGCAGGTCGTCCCGGTGGACGCCGGCAGCCGCACGCTCAAGGACGCCATCAACGAGGCGCTGCGCGACTGGGTCACCAACGTGCGGACCACGTTCTACGTCATCGGATCGGTCGTCGGTCCTCACCCCTACCCCACCATCGTCCGGGATCTGCAATCCGTCATCGGGCGGGAGGCCCGGGAGCAAATCCTGGAGGTGGAGGGGCGGCTTCCTGATGCCGTCGTGGCATGTGTCGGCGGCGGCTCCAACGCGATCGGCCTCTTCCACGCGTTTCGCGACGATCCGGTGCGGCTGGTCGGCGTCGAAGCCGGTGGGGAAGGGTTGGAGACGGATCGCCACGCCGCGACATTGGCGGCGGGCCGTCCCGGCGTGCTGCACGGCGCCCTGACCTACCTGCTGCAGGATAGCGACGGGCAGGTCCAACCGACCCATTCCATCTCCGCCGGACTGGACTACCCCGCGGTGGGCCCGGAGCATGCCTACCTGAAGGAAAGCGGGCGCGCCGAGTACGTTGCGGTCACGGACGAGGAGGCGCTCGATGGCTTCCGGCTGCTGGCGCGGACGGAAGGGATCCTCCCGGCGCTGGAGCCGGCGCACGCCATCGCCTACCTGCCCAGGCTGGTCCGCGAACTGCCCGCCGATGCGTGCATCCTGCTCGGGCTCTCGGGCCGGGGCGACAAGGACGTCGAGGTCGTCGCTCGCGCGTTGGCCGCGGCAGGCGCCGGATGAACCGTCTGGCGGACGCCTTTGCGGCGCTCGACAGGCCGACGCTGATCCCCTTCTTGATGGGCGGGGATCCCGACCTGGAGACCAGCGCCCGTCTGCTGCGGGCGGTCGCGTCTGTCGGCGATATCGTCGAGGTGGGCGTCCCCTTCTCCGATCCGATCGCCGACGGCCCGACCATCCAGCGAGCCGCCCAGCGCGCGCTGGCCGCCGGTACGACGCTGCGCAATGTCCTTACACTCGCCCGCGGTCTGCGCGGCGAGGGCGGGCCTCCCATCGTCCTGTTAACCTACCTCAATCCTGTGCTCCAGTACGGTGTGGAACGCTTCTGCACAGACGCACGCGAGGCCGGTGTGGACGGCATGGTCGTTCCCGACCTGCCGGCGGACGAAGCAGACGCGCTCATTCCTCCAGCCCGTGCCGCGAGCCTCGACACGATCTTCCTGGTCGCCCCGACGACCTCGGATGCCCGTATCCGCCTCGCCGCCGAGCGGAGCCGCGGGTTTCTTTACTGCGTCTCGCTAACCGGCGTGACCGGCGCCAGGACGCAGGTCCCGCGGGACGTCGAGGATCTGGTCGGCCGCGTCAAGCCCCTCTCGACGTTGCCCGTGTGCGTGGGCTTCGGTATCTCCACGCCGGAGCAGGCGCAGGCGATCGGGCGGCTGGCCGACGGCGTGATCGTCGGCAGCGCGCTGGTGGATCTGGTGGAGCGCTCGGCGGCGGACGCGGAAGGGCGCCTCACCGGTTTTCTGGAGCGACTCCGCGACGCCCTCAGCGCCGCACGGCCTGCCGAGCCGAGGGCGTCACCATCCCCGCACCGGCGCTAGCACCTCCCCTTTCCTGCCGCTGTCTTCCTGAGAGTGGCCCCGAATCCGGCGCAGGTCTTGCCGATGACTGATCGGGGGCCACAGGTCCTCGGACGTTCGGCAGTATTGCATCGCGAGCCTCAGAGGACTCGCCTTGAGAGATCTCGCTTCAACTGGTCCACAACGGCCGCGACTCTTCGACCGTGTGCGCGACGCCATACGCGCACGCCACTACAGCCGTCGCACGGAAGAAGCGTATCTCGCGTGGATCCGCCGGTACATTCTGTTTCACGGCAAGCGCCATCCCGCCGAGATGGGAGCGGCTGAGATGACGCAGTTCCTGACGTCGCTCGCCGTCCGGCGAAAGGTGGCGGCCTCCACGCAGAACCAAGCGCTGAGCGCGCTGCTGTTCCTGTACCGCGAGGTGCTCGGCCAGGAGGTCCCCTGGCTGGACGGCCTCGTGCACGCGAAACGGCCCAGGCGGCTCCCCGTCGTTCTGACCCGCGAAGAGGTCCGAACCGTCCTCGGCCAGCTCAGCGGCGTCCCGCGCCTAATGGTGTTGCTCCTGTATGGGGCGGGACTCCGCGTGCTCGAGTGCGCCCGGCTGCGCGTGAACGACATCGACTTTGCGTCGAACCGGATCGTGGTGCGCGCGGGCAAGGGTGACAGGGACCGGGTGACGATGCTGCCCGCCGCCGTCAAGGCCGACCTGGCGCGGCACCTCGGATTTGTGAAGCGCCAACACGAGCGGGACCTTACGCGCGGGGTCGGCTGGGTCGAGCTCCCTGGAGCGCTGGGGCGAAAGTACCCCAACGCGGGCCGGGAGTGGGGCTGGCAGTGGGTCTTCCCGGCCACGCGGATCTACGTGGACCGGTCGACCGGCCAGCGGCGCAGGCACCACCTGCACGAGACTGTGCTCCAGCGCGCCGTCAGGGACGCCGTTCGCCGGACAGGCATCGCCAAGCACGCGACGTGCCACACCTTCCGCCATTCGTTTGCCACTCATCTACTCGAGGACGGGCACGACATCCGCACGGTCCAGGAACTGCTCGGGCACCGGGACGTGAGCACGACCATGATCTACACGCATGTGCTGAACCGTGGCCCCGGAGCGGTCCGCAGCCCGGCCGATCGATTGGCCAGGCCGTAGCAGATGCGGGTGAGCCCCAAGGGGCGCAACAGTCGGAGAGGGCTCCTCCAGGATTGCGGCGGCATCCCGGGAACCCGATAATGAGGGCCAAGGGTGGCCGGCGCTCAGGGGTCGGCTGTCGGCAGACGATCAACACGCGGCGGATTAGGCAGGTCTGTCTATCACATCGGGCGGCAGGATGTTGTGGTCCGCGTATTAGAGGAAGGTGGAAGGAGTGAAGTCACCACGACCCTCACCCGGCAGGTCTTAGACTGCAGCGGTTGCCGTGTTGGCGGTGTTGGGGGAGTTCTGTCTAATTCTTGTTAGAGCGACAAGCGACGCGACGACGTGACAGGCTGCGCGGTAGAATCCTTGCAGGAGGTGCGTGGGAATGCGCAGCTTCAACATTGTGGTCGAACGCGACCCGGACACCGAACTGTATGTAGGGT
>Ga0209172_10006039_pt1 | contig 13905 bp, 14 predicted proteins | sample LarsenN4metaG_FD_184113 | JGI IMG/M metagenome (GOLD analysis project Ga0209172, IMG submission 184113) | Hot spring sediment bacterial and archeal communities from British Columbia, Canada, to study Microbial Dark Matter (Phase II) - Larsen... ... | reverse complement strand
CCGGTCCACTCGGCGAGCAGCGCGACCACGCGCAAGCGATAGTCCGGGTGCGTGTTCAGCCCCGTGCCGGCGGCGCTCCCGCCGATGCCCAACTCCTCCAACTCCGTCCCCGCTCGCCGCAGCCACTCGCCGCATCTGCGAATCGCCGCGGCGTAGGCAGCGAACTCCTGTCCGAGGCGAATCGGCACCGCGTCCTGCAGGTGCGTTCGACCCGACTTGAGCACCCCGTCGAACTCGCGAGCCTTCTTTTCGAAGGAGGCGGCGAGCGCGTCCACTTCGCGCAGAAGGTCCTGGAGCATCATCCTGCTCATCACGCGCATGGCGGTGGGGAAGGTGTCGTTCGTGGACTGTCCGTAGTTGACGTGGTCGTTCGGATTGACCCGCTTGTACTGCCCCCTCTCGCCGCCGAGGATCTCCTCGGCGCGGTTGGCAAGAACCTCGTTGACGTTCATGTTGAAGCTGGTGCCCGCTCCCATGTGGAAAACGTCAACGGGGAACTGGTCTCTCAGACTGCCGCCGAGCACCTCGTCCGCCGCCTGCGCAATGGCATCGGCGACCGCTCGGTCGAGCAGGTCGAGTTCGGCGTTGGCGACCGCGCACGCTTTCTTCAGCATGACGTACGCGTCAATCATCTTCGGGTGCTCGGTCATGCCGCTGATGGGAAACAGGTTCCGCGACCGCTCAGCCTGGCTCCCCCAGTACGCGTTCGCGGGGACATTGACTTCTCCGAGGCTGTCAGCCTCGACGCGATGCTCCATGCCGGGGAGTGTACCGAGTGGTCTCTCCCGCGCGAGGCAAGCCGCCGATGGCGCCTACGCGTTCACCGTTTCCCGCGCGGCGGCGAGCGCAGCATCGAAGTTCGGTAGATCGCTCACCTCGGGGACGACCTCCGCGTAGGCAAGCTTGCGATCCGGCCGGACGACGAAGACGGCTCGGGCGAGCAATCGTAGCGGCGGGATGAGAACGCCGTAGCCGCGCCCGAACGACATGTCCCGGTGGTCGCTTGCGGTCTGGATTCGCGAGATTTGATAGTCTGCGCAGAAGCGACCCTGAGCAAAAGGCAGGTCGGCGCTAACGGTGAGGACGGCGACGGAGTCAGGCAGCCTCTCCGCCTCCTCGTTGAATCTCCTCGCCATGTCGGAGCAGACGCTTGTGTCGAGCGAAGTCACGACGGAGAGAATGAGGGTCTTGCCGGCGAAGTCGTCGAGCGTAACGTCCTTCAGCCCGTCGGGCGTCGCCTGGTGCAGGCGGAAGTCGGGCGCAGGGTCTCCAGCCTTCAGTTCAGGACCGTCGACCGGGAGCGGGTTACCTTTCATGGTGACGGTTCTGCTCATGCCTTGTAGGTTACCCAGTTAGCATGACAGGGCGCAGGGCAGCAATCGCGTGGGGTGAGCGTCAAAATGCCCCCTCGTGCGATTCCTCAGCCGCGTCCCCGCGCTTCAGCACGCGACGTACCGAGCGTTCTTCGCCGGTTCGCTGGTGTCCCAGTTGGGAGCGTTCACGCAGTCGGCTGCGGTGGCTTGGCAAGTAACGGTGATGACGGACAGCCCGGAGGCTGTCGGCCTCATCGCGCTGTTTCGCGTGCTCCCGACCATAGTGCTCTCCTTGCCGGCAGGCGTCTTGGCTGATCAACTCGATCGCCGCAAGGTGCTGCTCGTCACTCAGGCGGCGATGGCTCTCGTCGCGCTGACGCTCGGTCTGGTTACTGCGCTCGGGGTTGTGAAGGTTTGGCACATCTACGCCCTGGTCGCGCTCGGCGGCGCGCTGCAATCGTTCGACATACCGGCACGGCACGCCCTTGTTCCTCGGCTGCTGCCGCTGAAGCACTTTCCCAGCGCGGTGACGCTGAACAGCGTCGCATGGAGGGTGAGCGAAGTGCTTGGCCCGGTAGTGATGGCGTACTTCGTGCAGCGTGGTGGGTACGACCTGAGCGTGGTTGCGATTTCCGGCTTGGCAACGTGCTACCTCTTCAATGCAATCTCCTACTCGGGCATGATCTGGATGTACTGGCGGTTGCCGCCACACCTACCGGAGTTCAATTCAGAGGGAGACAAGATTCGCCGTTTTCGCGACATCGGCCCTGCGTTGCGCGAGGGCGTGTCGTTCGTCCGAAGGAACGATGTCGTCCGTAGCTCGATGTTGATCGACTTCTGGGCGACGTTCTTCTCAACCGCCGACGCGCTCCTTCCGTTTTATGCTCGCGATGTGTTCCAGCTGGACGTCTGGGCGTTCTCGCAGATGCGCGCGGCAATCGCAATCGGGTCGCTTGCAGCGGCGCTGGTTATGTCGGTGCTGCGGCCCGCGAAGCGGCAAGGCGTCGGTGTCATCTGGGCAGTGCTCGTTTACGGCGTTGCCACGACGGCGTTTGCCTACTGTCCGAACTACGCACTCGCGTTGATCCTTCTCGGCATCACCGGCGCCGCCGACAGCGTAAGCACCATTTGGCGGCAGACCATTCGACAGGTTGCAACGCCGGATCGCTTGCGTGGACGCGTCGGTGCCGTGGCTGCGATCTTGCAGCGCTCTGGACCGCAACTGGGTGACTACGAAGCGGGGTTCGTCGGAGAGCGACTCGGCACCAGACTCTCTGTGCTGGTCGGAGGCCTGGCGTGCATCGGCGTGGCGGGGCTTTGGTCGAGGTCTGACGGGCTGAAGCGGTATGAGCACGGCAGGGAAACCGAGGCTGACGGCGGCGGACAAACATCGTGACGGGAGGCGAAAGCGCGAGAAAACGGTAAGAATTACCAGGGTGTGGCTGCGATTTCGCCCCTGACGCGTTGCACGGGCGGCAGCAGTGTGATAAACTGACCCCTATTGCGCAGGAATCGAAGCACTATGGAACACCGGGCATCTATCCCGCTGACGCAGACCGACGCGCTTGACCCGAAGGCCGAGGAGGCGCAACTCGTCTTCCGAACCCGGCAAGGGGACCAGAACGCGCTGCGTGAGCTTGTTACTCGTCATCGCATCCGCTTGATTCGAACGGCGGCGAACGTCTTGAGGGACCCGACCGAAGCCGAGGATGTCGCGCAAGAGGCGTTCCTCAAAGCATTCCGGGAACTTTACCGGCTTCGGGACGACCGCGCCTTCTCTTCGTTTGTGTATCGCATTTGCGTCCGGCTGTGCGTTGACCGACTTCGGCTGAAGCGGGCGGAGCCTTCGCCCATCGAGCCACGGGAGCAGAGCCCCGGCGGCTCAATCGAGACGCGGATGTTGGTGGAGCGTTTACTGAACCAACTGCCGCCCGATCTCCGTCTTACGCTTGTCCTGCGTGAGATGGAACAGCTGAGCTATGAAGAGGTAGCAGAAGCGATGGGAGTGCCGGTCGGCACGGTTCGATCGCGTTTGCATACGGCTCGCGAGCGGTTCCGCACGCTTTGGACGCTCGCCCACCAAGGGGAAGAATAGGAACGACGAACGATGACCGAGAGGGTATGCGACCGGTTTCGAAACCTGGCTCACGCCGACGAGGCTGACCTGAGCCGGGAGGAACTGGCGTTCCTGCGGTCGCACGCCGGCGAGTGCGGAGATTGTCGGCGATATCTCACGGACATGTCGCTCTTGAGCGATGTACTTCGATCTTCTGCGCTCGACCACCGTGGTGATCACGACTTCGCCGACCGCGTGGAGGAGTCGGTTGTCTCCGCTCGCGTGCTTGACGAGTTGAACGCTTGGCGCCCTGCAATGATCGCTGCGCTCACGACGGCTGCCGCCATCCTGACCGTCCTGCACGTGCTCACGTCGAATCCGGCAACGCCCTCGCTGAAACCAACGGAGACACCGACCGCCGAGGTCAACGTCCCGCTCGACCTCTTCGAAGATGGCGGATCGAGCGCTCCAACCCACCCGGGCGAACAGGGTTAGGGACTCCCGCGTGAGTTCCCTGCGACGCCTCTTCGCAGGGGTTCTGGTCGGGACGCTCCTCGCGCTGCTGATCCACCCGACGGCGCGCTCGACGTTCCTGTACTTGCTTCGTCCTCACCACAACGTCACCCTCGCCGTGGAGCGCAGCCCCCTCGCCCAGTCGCCGTCGTTCCCCATTCGCCCTCCGCGAGAGGAGCAGGTTTCGACGACGGACCTCTCGCTGCTCGCCTATCAGATGGCGCGGCGGATTAACGTGCAGGGCCAAGCGTTCGTTGAGGAGGAGGACTTCCAGCAGGCGCTCGCCTATCTCAAGAGCGCAGCGCTCGCCGAGCCGGACAATGCGTTCTGGCCCCAGATGGTCGCCGTCCTCGCGCATCGCTCGGGTCGCCCCGACCTTGCGCAGGAGATGTGGCGACGCGCCGCCGTTCTCGGCACATGGTCGGATCGCAGACCGGCGCAGATTCTCCGGTTCAGTCGAGAGCTATCGCAAGCCGACGGCGCCGCGTTCGCGTGGCACACTGTGCTCGGAGCGCGGCTGCGACAGTCGGACCCGGTCGCGGTCATCCTTCGCTCGGCGGCCGCAGCGTTCGAGCCGACACCTGAGAACCCTCGGCGTCTGCGGGAACGCGCCGTTGCAATAGCGAACGCCGGGCTGATCCTGCAAGGCGCGTACTCCGTCGAGGCGCGCATGGCAGCATGTACCCTCGCCTATCGCGCGGCAGAGATGGGCGCGGGGCCGCGATCTACCGTCCTCGAGCCGAGTCGATTCGAGGACGTGCGCGCGTCGTTCGTTCGCGCCGTAGCCGAAGAGGTGAGCGAGCGGGAGGCGCAGGCTGCAGCAAGAACGCTCATGCGCGCCGAAGGGTGGCTGCGCCTCATCAAGCCGATGGCACAAGTCGAAGCGGAGCGCGACCGCGTCTCTACGCTGTCCGTCCTCACCGCTGCAGGGCCTTCCGCGCTGCTGCTGACGGGGCTGTGCCTGGCGGGTTTGGCGGTGCTCGGCTGGGGGGTTCGCGCCCTCCTCGGCCCGATTCCGCATCCAGACTACAGAGCCGTGTTGTTCGGCGGTGCGATTCTCGCCCTGGCTGTGTACGCGGGCACCGGATTGATTTCACTCGCGGCGTGGACGGCCTTGCTCGCGGTGGTCGTGGCGCTACCTGTCGAAGTGGCAGCGACCGACGGCGCCACTCCAAAGCGCTGGGAGCGCGCAGTCCTCGTCGCCATAGGCGCAGCCGGCGCGACGCTGTTGACCTGGTACTTCATCCACGCCTCGACGCCGAGCAGGCTCCTTGCCACCTTCGACCCCGACGCGCCGCAGTGGACCGACGAGAGTCGCACGCTGCTGACCGTCGCGCTGGTCACGCTCAGCCTCGCGATTCCCGCCTGCCGCATCTTCGCAGGGAGGCGGCGCATCGCGGTCTTCACTGTTCTCGGCGGCTACGTCGCTTGGATGGGCGCGGTGCTCGCGGTCTTCATGCTCGCACTTGCCGCGTTTGCGACGCCGGTGGCGCTGAAGTTAGAGAAGGAGACGCGGCGCACCGTGGAGATGTGGGCAACGGACGAGCAGCGCGTGTTCCGTATAGACTACAACCCATGAGCAGTCGAGACGGCGCGATCGCTACTGCGGAGGCGCTCGCCGCTAGGCGGCTTGCGCAAGGGGCACGCGTGGAGCGTGAGCGCGTCTTCGCCGCCCTGCGCGAGCAACCGTCGGGTCGTGCGTGGTGCCGGAGACACTCGGCAATTGCCGACCGCGTGCTCCGCTCACTCTTCCGGCTGGTGCACCGCGGGCGCCCGAAGCCGCTGTTTGCCGTCGTCGCAGTTGGTGGATACGGTCGAAGGGAGGTCGCCCCCTACAGCGACCTCGACGTAACCTTCTTGCCCGAGGGAGAACTGACAGCCGACGCCGAGGAGAGGGTTCGGCGGATGTTCCACCTCATGATCGAGGTGTTCGGCGAGTTGGACTGGCCTGTTGGGTACGCGTTTCGCCTGCCGTCCGACTGCCCGGCCCTTGATCAGGCGACTCGAACCGGTCTGCTTGATGCCAGGCTTGTGGCGGGGAGGAAAGAAGCGCTCGACTCGTTCAAGAGGGTCTTCGAGCGCACGTTTCCCGTCGCGGAGTTCCTCATCAGCAAGATCGAGGAAAGGCAATCCAATCGCGCTCGGTGGCACGAAACGCCGCGGGTCGTGGAGTTCCACCTGCGAGACGGCGCGGGAGGGCTTCGAGATGCCCACACAGCGCGCTGGATCGCCCAAGCGCTCAGCCGCAGGCTCGCCCGCGCACCCGAGGAAGCGCTTGAGACGCTCCTCACCGTGCGAAACGTGTTGCACCTGGTCACTGAGCGGAAAGAGGATCGGCTTATTCGAACGCGCATCGAATCGGTAGGGAGCTTCCTCGGTATGGAAGCGCAGGCGCTGGCGGAACGCGTCATTCGCGCAGGCGAACAGTGCGATCAGGCGTGGCGTTCAACCGAGACGCTCATCCAGGCGTCGAAGTTCGCTCTCAGTTCCGGCGGCGTGTATGCGGAGCGCGGGGTCTGTAACGTCAGCAAGTCGAGCGACCTGACGAGCGCGGTCATCGGCGTGTGCCGTGCGTCGCGCCTGGGACTGCGCATCGAGCGAGTGAAGCCGCCTAAGCAGCCCGGCGACACCGCCAGAATCAATGAGCACCTCACCTCGGGCGAGGGTGCGCTCCGTGCACTGGATGAGTCCGGCCTGCTGGATGCCGTTCTGCCTGAGTTCACTCCTTGCAGGTATCTGCTCTCAAGGGATTCGGTTCATCGCTACACGGTTGGCGAGCACACTCTGCAAGTCGTACGCTTTCTCGATGACTCTCGCACGCTTCCCGAGTTTGCGGGCGCTTGGTCGGAAGTGACCAACCATCGCCCTCTGTACCTTGCCGCCATCCTGCATGACCTGGGCAAGGTGAATCCCAAGCGGAGGCACTCGGCGGTCGGCGCCGAGATCGCCGAAGCGGTGTGCGATCGGTTGGCGGTAACGGGCGACGAGAAGCGCACCGTGAAGTGGCTGGTGCGCGAGCATCTGCTCCTTGCTGACGTCGCGAGAACGCACGACCTCGCTGACCCGCGCACAGCGAGCGAGGTCGCTCGCTCCGCCGAGCGCCCGGATCGGTTGGCGATGCTCTATCTTCTTACGTACGCGGACACCTCAGCCGTCAACGAGGAACTGTGGACGGGCCCGATGGCGGCGAGCGCGCAAGAGTTGTATGAGCGTGCGCGCTCCGCGCTCGAGGCGCCTCAGCCCGTCGAGGTTGACCCCGCCTTGTTCCGTCGCCAGGCGCTCAAGCGGCTTGCCCAAACGGAGGCCGGCGGCGCGGAACTGGCGCGTTTCCTCGACCTCATGCCGACGCACTACTTGCTGGGCACTTCGCAGTCGCAGTTCCCCTTGCACGCCGACTACGTGCGCCGGGCGCGCGAGGGCGAGACGACGGTTACCTTCCACCACGACCACGAGTCGAAGACGACCGACGTAACCGTCTGCATGCGCGACCTGCCGAAGCCGGGCCTGTTGAGTCGGCTCCTCGCGGTGTTCTATGCGCTGGACATCAACCTGCACGCGGTACGCGCTTCCAGCACGCAAGAGGAGCACCCGATTGCGCTGGACGTGCTCACCGTCTCTTTCCGCGGAGGCCCACTGCCGGCAGGCCTGTGCTCGGTCGTCGCGAAGGAGATACGCTCGCGCGTGCGCAATCGAAAGGATGTAGACGCACTCCTCCGGCGGCACGGGAAGGACCCGGAGCGAGAGCAGGAGGTGTACCGGTATCGGTTCCACAAGGGACCGCCCGCCGTACTCGAAATCGAAACCCGTCTGGGCCGAGGAATGCCGTACCGTGTCGCGCGCATGCTGGCAAGTCTGCGGTGGAACACCCAGGTGGCTCGAATCGGGCAGGCTGCGGGGCGGGCGGTAGCGAGATTCTCCTTGAGCAAGCCCGACGGGTCGCCGTTGACGAAGGAAGAGGTTGACAAAGCCCTGCGCCGGACGGTGGGCAAGGTATAGTCTCGCTCCCGCATGAACGTCATCATCTTCGGCTGCGGACGGACAGGCGCCGCACTGGCTCGGATGCTCTCCTCGAACGGAGACGAGGTAACCGTCATCGAGCGCGAACCGGAACACCTTGCCCGGCTCGGGCACGACCACGGCTGCCGTGTGATTATCGGCGATGGGCTGGACGATGACGTGCTACTCGACGCAGGCATCCGGGACGCCGACGCTTTCATCGCTTCGACGCGAGGAGACAACACGAACCTCATGGCGGCGCAGGTCGCCCAGACGCGCTACGGCGTCTCGATGGTGTGCGCAAAGGTGAATGACCCGGACCGCGCGCGCGAGTACCGCAAGATGGGCGTGTTCAGCATTACGCCGAACCTGTTGACCGCGGGAATGATGAGGGACTGGCTGTTAGGTCGAGACTTTTTGCCGATTGACGCCTACAACAAGGTGGAGGGGGAAGGGTAGGCGGTGTATATCGTTGTGGTCGGCGGAGGAAATGTGGGCTTCCATCTCACAAAAATGCTCCTTAAGGAGGGGCACGAGGTGCTGCTGGTCGAGAAGGACAGGCACACCTATCAACAACTCGAGCCGCAACTGGGCAGCGCGGTCATGCTCGGCGACGGATGCGAGACCCGCGTCCAACAAGAAGCGGGCTTCGCCCGAGCCGACTGCGTCGCGGCAGTGACCGGCGAGGACGAAGACAACCTGATCGTCTGCCAGATGGCGAAGAACACATGGGGCGTCGAGCGCGCCATCGCACGCGTCAACAACCCGGAGCGCGAGGCGCTATTCAAAGAACTGGGCATTGACGGCGTGGTGAGCGCGACCGAAATTCTGTTCAACCTCGTCGAGCAGGAGATTAGCGCCGGCTCCATCGTGCCCCTCGCCGCCCTGCGCCGCGGCAAGATTGAGGTCATTGAGGCCGTGCTTACTGGGCGGTCGCCGGCAGTGGGGCGTCGCGTTCGAGACCTGAACCTGCCCCCGGGCAGCAACATAGTTTGGGTCGTGCGAGGCGAACATGGCCTTATCGCCGAAGGGGACACCGAGTTGGAGGAGAATGACCTGGTCGTCATCCTCGCCCCCGTAGAACACGCAGCAGACCTTCGTAAGGTTCTGGAAAGCGGGCACTAATCCGCCAATAATGCCAGGGGGAGCGCTCCCGCTCGAGGGAACAGTCCAGTTGGCAGGATGACCGTCCAAGAAGTAAAGCCGTTCGTGGGTCGGCAGGTTCGCGTGTCGTACGTAGACCGCGCCGGCAAAGAGGCCCACACCGACGGCTTCCTCACGAGCGTGGACTATCGCCCCATGTACGGAGCCGTGCTCCTCGTGGACGAAGACGAGATTAGCCTCGAAAAGGTAAGGGCGATAGTCGTTCGAGAAGCCAAAGCCGCCTGAGTCGACGCCCGCTCGCCCTCGTGCCATACTGCGGGCTCATGTTTGCCCGATTCCAGGGAACGCAAGCCGCTGACGCGAGCGGCTGTCTAACTATTGGCGGTTTGCCTGCCGAGCACCTCGCATCAACCTTCGGGACGCCCCTCTACATCGTAGACGGCGCCGAGGTGCGCGCGCGCTGTCGCGAGTTCCTCGCTGCCGTAAAGCCGTTCGGGGGACGCGTGGCTTACGCGGCGAAGGCGAACCCCGCCATCGGGGTGCTCAATCTCGTGCACGAAGAAGGGTGCGACGCCGATGTCGCCAGCGAAGGAGAACTCGAGGCGGCACTCCGAGCGGGGTACCCGCCGGAGAGAATTCACCTCCATGGCAACGCCAAGTCCGACGGCGAGTTGCGCCGCGCCGTGGAGGTGGGTATCGGCGCCGTCGTGATAGACAGCCTGCTTGAGGTCCCCCGCCTTGCTCGCGCCTGCACAGAGGTGGGCCGAGACCAGCGGGTGATGCTGCGCCTCGCGCCGGGGGTGGACCCCGTAACCCACGAGGCAATCCGAACCGGGCAGGAGGACTCGAAGTTCGGCTTGAACATCTCTTCCGGGGCGGCGCTCGAGGCGGCGGAGGCCGTCGCTTCGGAGCAGAGACTCCTGCTGGTCGGCGTTCACGTCCATGTCGGCTCCCAACTGATGGACGCGGACGCTATCGTGGACGGCGCCCGGCGCGCCGCGGAGTTCGCCGTTTCCGCAAGGGAGGCTTTCCATGAGGTTGAGGAGGTAATCGCGGGCGGCGGGTTCGGCATTCCGTACGTTCCGGGCGAGGCGCCTTGCCCGATCGGCGAGAGCGTGCACCGCGTTGCGGCTGCCGTTCGCGGGGAGTTCGATCGCGCCGGCTTGCCGATGCCGACTCTGACCTTCGAGCCGGGCAGGTACCTCGTCGGGACAGGCGGCGCCACCTTGTACCGCGTAATGGTCAGAAAGAGCGTGCCGGTGCAATCCGCGACGGGCGAGCGAACCTACCTCAGCGTGGACGGCGGCATGGCGGACAACCCTCGACCCCAGATGTACGGCGCGCGGTACACGGCGATGAACGCGTCGAGGCTGTGCGAACCGCACGACTCAGAGTTCCGCGTCGCCGGCAGGCATTGCGAAACCGACACGCTGATTCCTGAAGCGATGCTGCCCGAGGGCACCGAAGCGGGAGACTTGCTCTGCGTGCAGGGAACAGGCGCCTATAACTTCGCGATGGCGAGCAACTACAACCGCTACCCACGGCCCGCGATGGTCATCGTGGAGGACGGAGAGGCGAGGCTCGTCGTTCGACGAGAGACGCTCGAGGACATCTTTCGTTGCGAGGAGGAGGCGCGCTGACAATGCCGGAAGCCGAACGAGTCATCCCTCAACTTGTCATCATCTTCCTCTCCATCGCTCTGCACGAGTTCGGGCACGCGAAGTCCGCCGACGCCGCCGGAGACCCGACGCCGCGAATGATGGGGCGGGTAACGCTCAACCCGTTCGCGCACTTCGATCCGCTCGGCTCCATCATGGTGATCATCACCGTGTTTAGCGGCTTCGGCATCGGCTGGGGCAAGCCGGTGATGGTGGACCCGCGAAACATGCAGAACCCGAGGTGGGATCACTTCATGAGCGTTCTCTGGGGGCCTCTGACGAACGTCATCCTCGCGGTGGTCTGCGCGGCGGTGTTCCGCGTTGCCTTTGTCAATGGCCTCTCGCCATTAGACAGCTGGATGTTCTTTGCCGTGGTCATCAACCTCGCGCTCGCGTTCTTCAACCTGCTGCCGCTGGGCCCTCTCGATGGTCACTGGCTGTTCGGAGCGCTGCTGCCACCGCATCTTGGGGTGCGGTTCATTCAGTTCAGCCGGACCTACGGCCTTCTCATTCTCTTGGCGCTTGTGTTCGGCGGTCAAATCATGCGGCAGGCTGGGCAGCCGTCGCCTCTGGAGGTAATCCTCTGGAATCCCGTGCTCTCGATTGCCGAGTTGCTCCTCGGCGTCAAGCTCACTTAGCGAGGAACTCCCTGCGGAACCGCTCGTCCTTCGAACGATACGCGGAGGGTGGCGGCTCGATGTAGCCGTACATGCACGTCTTGCGGCCGGTGCGCACCGCCCAGGCGGCATCACCGAAACTGTAGTGCCACCACTCATCCTTGCAGTTCGTGAATCCCTCCTTCGTTAGCGTCCGATACAGCAGCAAGCGCAGGTCGAGGATCTCCTTCGGGAGGCGGGGGTGAAACGTCGCCGCAGAAGCGAATCGCTCACCAGGGCCGTGCAGGTCAATCGGCTTGCCGCGACCATCGAGAAGCCACACGTCCACCGCGCCACCCGTGGAATGGCCAGGCGGCGCCTTCTGGTCGTAGGGGGCGAAGTAGCGGTTTGCCAGTCGGCGCATGGCTGCGTAGGGCAACTCGGGTCGCTCCCGGCGCAGTCGTTCAAAGTATGTGTCATAGATCAGTCGTTGGCGGTCAAGCGAACGCCACGCCTCGCGAACGCCGATGTCGTACCCCGGGGCGAGGCGTAAGCGCGCCCGCTGGAGCATGTGCGCGACGCGCTCGCGCAGATACGGCACCGCCGTCGGCCGAAGCACGCGTATGCCCGGGCACACGCGCCGCAAATGAACCAACGGCTCGCCCGACTCCTCCAGCCGAACGCGGTTGAGCAGGCCGATCGGCTCCGGCTTCCCCTTTGGATACCGCATCAGCGTCCGAACAGCAGCCAAAGCAGCAAGCCGATGCCGATGATGGCGGTGAAGTCGGCGGTCTTCGTGCTCTCGACCGGGTAGGGGACCTCGATGATATCGCCCTCGCTCAACGCGACATCCGGAGCGTCGCCTTGCAGGATTCTGTCGAAGTTCGCGGCCAATACCTGGACTTTCCCTTGCTCGTCTGCGCGCTGGATCCGGATGCGGCTCAGGGGCGCGTCCCGAATCGGCGCGGCGTCCCGCATCGCGACGGAGAGCGTCATGCCCGGCTCCCAAGGCATTGTGCCCGGCCGAGCAACCGCGCCACGCACGAAGATGAACTGACTCGCCGGCTTGAGCGGGACGACGACGTGGTCTCCCGGCGCGAGGCGGCGGCCGGCTTGCTCGGAGGTGAGGTCCACTCGAATCTCGCCGCCGGCGGCGAAGCGGACCGTGGCGTTTCTGGAATCGGCGTCGGCGCGGGTGCCGCCTGCGGCGGCGATTGCGTCGCGCACGGTCATGCCCTCTCTGAAAGGCACGACTCCCGGTTTGACGACCGCCCCGAGCACCGTCACGTCGAGTGCAGCCATCTGCACGGGCACGAACACGGCGTCTCCGGGAAGCAGCAGCGGATTCGCCTGGTTGGTTCCCTCGACGTGTTGGGAGAAGTCAACCGACTCAACTGCGCCGTCGCCTCGAGTGATCCGAACGCGCGTCAGGTCCGCGACGACCGAGGGCTTGGTCGCGCGGAGCGCCTCGGAGAGGCGGAGGCCCTCCCGCCACAGAACCTCGCCCGGTTCCGACACCGCGCCCGACACAACCACGGGCGGTGGCTGCATCGGAGGCAAGGCGTCGCCCTTGAGCTTCACCTTGACCGTTGCTCGGCGCAGAATCTGTTGGCGAACGAGGGTGTCGGCGATCTTGCGCGCGGCTTCATCAGCGGTGAGGCTCTTCACCTCTACTGCGCCGATGAACTGCAGGAGCACGAAGCCGCTCGGATTCACCGTGTACTCGCCATCCAACTCCGGCTCCTCCACGCATGTGAGTTCAAGCACATCGCCAGGTTGGATCTTCTGTTGAGCGTGCAGCGCTGCGGGGAGCAACGCGAGCACCAGCAATAGGAGCGCTGTCGTTTGCCTCATTGTTCTCTCTCTCCTATCATACCGACGGACGCGAGGGCGTCGTAGTGTCGGATGGTAGACTGTATGCCTTGGCAAAGCCGTTCCCCCACCGCGTGTATGTCAGCACCGACCGACCGAACTTTCCGGACGCGTGCGTCTGTTGCAGCGGGCCTGCCGACACGGAATATCAACCGTTTCAGCAACCGCGTAAAATGGGCTTGCCCGAACCTGTGGAGCCTCTTCGGTATCCGTACTGCACATCTTGTGTGAATCACCTTCGCGCCGCGCAAGGGGTGGACACGGCGAAACTGGTCGCCGTGAACGTCGGGGTCTGGGGGGTTGCGCTTCCGATGTTCGCGAACGCGCCGACTCAGTACCTGCTCGTCGCGCCGGCCTTCGCAGCAGCACTGTACGTAAAAGCAGTCGGACGGAGACGCACCGCCGTTCAGTTGAAGGAGGGTTGCGGACACCCGCTGGTGGCTTGTCGCGTCGTGTGGTATCGCCGCACGACGTACCAGTTCTCGTTCGCGTCGGAGCGGTATGCAGGCCTCTTTCGCGAGGCGAACTCCGCGGTGCTCGTCGAGGAGCCGTAGCACGGTAAATCGCAGGGGTGTGCACCGACCCTGAGATGGAACCACAATCCTGGAATGCGCATCGCCTCCTATTCGCCTTACGAGCCTGTACTGGCGCTGCTCCGCCAGGCGAGCGGCAGGCTTGAGCACGCCGTTACCGCAGCGACGCGGGACGGCGACGTGCTCGGGGCGGTGGTTTCGATGAACCGAGCGAGGCTCGAAGCGCGGCTTGGGACGCTGCTGTTCCGCGAGGTCGTCCGGAAC
>Ga0209172_10006038_pt1 | contig 13911 bp, 12 predicted proteins | sample LarsenN4metaG_FD_184113 | JGI IMG/M metagenome (GOLD analysis project Ga0209172, IMG submission 184113) | Hot spring sediment bacterial and archeal communities from British Columbia, Canada, to study Microbial Dark Matter (Phase II) - Larsen... ... | reverse complement strand
GAGGCCGAGGCGCGCGCCTCGGATGCCCCCCCCACCCTACAAGCCGTTGGACACCCACGCAATCTCGCTGCGTTTTCGACCGGTGGCGCTCAGGGACGAGCGAAGCGTGCTGGATTCCGCGCGCGATCATATTGACCATGTCAAACAGCCCACGATTTCAACAATCTAGCAGGATTCGAGCGGGTATGGAGGTCCGCGCAGCACATCGCCGCTCGAAAGCACCCGGCAGCGGCGGATGGCCTTCCCTCAAGCCCGCCCTCCCCTTTTTCGGAATCGCGAGTGATTTTATCAGATTCCGCTAAATGACAGTAGCTCGGCGTTCCATTTTCGAGAATGTCTTGCCGATGCTCTCCATGGCCAGCTCGATTTTGTCCGCCGGTCCGACATCGATCAGAAGCACATGGTCCTCGCCGTTCTTTATCAGCTCGCGTAGCCGCGTCTCGAGCTCGGCGCGGCGCCGCCGCGTGAGCCGGCACTGGAAAACCGAAAGCTGCAGCCACTCGCCATATCCATGCATGGCCTTGAACACACGTCGCCAACGTTTCGGATTCGAAATATCGTAGGTGACGATAAACAGGCGTTCGTCCGTCATCGGGCTTGCTCAGCGCGGCAGAAAATGCGGGTAGCTCGACAACTCGCCCAGCAGGAAGCGGGAGAGCAGCCGCGCCTGCACAAGCAGCATGCGGCGCATGCTCACCTGGTAGCCGAAGACAGGGTGTGTCGTCTCCTGCGACAGCCGGCGCTCGAACGCTTCGACAAAGCGGCGGCGCCCCGCTTGCGTGAGCGCCGTTCCCGTGACCGCCACCACGAAATCGTTCGGCCCGACCTCGCCGGTGTTGACCGCCGACAGCACGACGGAATCGGCGACGATCGCGCGGAACGGCTCCATGAGATCGAGCGCCAGTGCCGGGCGCCCATAGCGTGGCGCGTGGTAGAAGCCACGATAGGGATCGAGGCCGACCGAGGCGAGCGCGATCGTCAAGTGCCGGCTCAGCATCGCATAGGCGAGCGACAGCATCGCATTGACCGGATCCGCCGGCGGCCGACGATTGCGCGCCTCGAAGCGGAACGCCGCAAGTTCGCCCGTTCCTTGCTTATCCTCGGGCGATTTCAACAGGCTTGCGAAAGCACGGAAATAGACGGACGCGGCGTCTCCTTCGATGCCGAGCAACTGCGTCAGCGCCGTCGCAGCGTCGGCGGACTTGCGCGCGGCGGAAAGCCGGTCGAGAACCGCCTGCCGCTCTTCCGCCGTTCCACGCCAGTTGCGGCGAAGGATGGTCCGCTGGTTCGCGATCTTCGCCGCAACTAGGTCCTTTGCGAATCTGAGGCACGCGGCCTCGTCGAAGCTCATGCGATATTGTGCCGTGCGGACCTCGACATTGCGATGGCCGACGCCGTGGGCCACGCCGCGAAACCAGCCGCTGTGACTGTGGAACGTGACCGGGATCTCGCGCTCGAGCAGCGCCGCGAGCGCCGGGGTGGTGATCGACACATTGCCGAACAGCGCCACATCCGAAATGTCGATGAGGCGCACTTGCGTCTCGCCCTGCTCCTCGTCGGTGATCTTGAGCGTCTCGCCCTCCTTGCCGATCCGCGCATGCTGGGATTGCACGATGAGCGGGAGAGCCTCGTCCGGCGGAACGGCGATCGTGCGCGGCGCGAGCGAGGAGCCCGAAAGGGCGCGCACCTCGTCCGGCAGGCAGACCGTCACGAGGGCGCAGCGCGGACATTTCGGGCTGTCCTTGAGCGGCGGCGGAATGCGGCTTTGCGAGACCGTCAGGCGCAGCTCGCTGACCGCCGTTCGCGCCGCCATGCGCAGCGCATCGTCGAGCGCAATGCGCACGCGCTCGCGGCTCTCGGCGTAGTAGATAACGCCTTCCTCGACGCGGTAGCCGTGCTCTTCGAGCAGCAGCGCCTGGAGGCAGATCTGGATGCGCTCCGGCTCGTAAGCGCCCTGCGCCACATGCGGGCGCTTGCCCCGCTTGTAATCGACGGGCGTGACGACGCCGTCCTCCGCCTCGGCGATGTCGAGTTTGGCGATGACGCCGAGCGTCGTGGAGGAGAGCATGAGCGAGCGGCTGACGATCTTGTCGGCCTCCGGCGCCTCATCGCCTTCGAGGGCCTGCGGCGCCGGCAGCGGCGCATTGGGCTTGTCGACGCGCGCGTGAACACGGTGGCCTTCGACCGTATCGCCCGTCTCCGCCCACTCGCCTTGCGTCCACATCAGGTAGGCGAGCCGCGGGCAATACACGAACTCGTTCACCATCCGCGCGGGAATGAGCGGGGTGTCGCCGCTGACGGGCGGCGCGGGAAGGTGAAATTCGAGCTGGGTGTCAGTCATTGCTTTGCCTCAGCTAAGAGAGCAGCCGCCCGCGCGCGAAATTCATGAACTTTCCAACCGATATGCGCTGCGCAACGACCACGTGGTCGACGCCTAAATGCTCGAGCCTCCCGGGCTTGCGAAGATCAGGGTGAGAAAGCAACATGCGGATGGCAGCTAGTGTTGCAGGATCGCGCCAGATCGGAATGGCGAAGGAAAATCCATCGGAATCAACTGCTCCGCCGAGAATAACCGGTCGGACTCTTCCTGCTCGCATTTCGGGGGCAAGAGTAAGTGCGGCCAATCCTACAGCGGCCAGCCGGTTTGCCCCGTGCTGGGTGCCGGCCTTATAGGCGGGATCGGTCGGATCGCCGGCCATCAGGGCGTAGCGGACATCTTCGGCAGGATCCCAACGAAACGAGGATGTCGGATCCTGGCGATGCCAGGGGTTGAACAACGCCTCGGCCAAGCACTGCGACGCAGATACGGCGACAGTGTTCCTGCCCCTCCCCCTCGGGGGCGGTGCGGGCTCTCGCGGCACGCTGGCGAGCCGTTCGAGAAAATGCTGGTGACCCTGGCCGAAGAGGAGGCATAGCGGCGTGGGGTCTATCAGTTCCCTTTTGTCGTGCTTGATGGCAGCATCGCTCATCAGCGCCGCGAGGAGGTCGACACGATCCCGATGGTTCCTGCAAGCACCCAGTGCTTCCTGTTGGAGAATCTCCCGAGATTCACAGCGTGATTGGTTAAGATCCTTGCGACCGCCGAAATCATAGCTCTCTGCTACTGCCTGGACGCCCTTTGCAGCAAATTGAGCAACATCATCGGGATCAACCGCATTTGCGATAAATAGCCGTGGCCTGAGCGGCGGCTGATCGAGGTCCCAGGCCGCACGCGGATAGAGTGTCCTGTCTGCTGCCTCTAAGGCCCGCAGCAGTCCCAACAACGCCAGAAAGGCGAGCAGGTTGTCCGGCTCCAAACCGTCGAGACGATGGGATTTCGTTGCGGTCATTCGTCCCCCTTCATCGCGATACGCTCCCGAGCCTCTTCGGACGCACGATGGTCGGCCAGCCGCAGGATCGCCTCCATCCGCGCCAGCTCCCACACGCCATACCGGACCTTGAGCCGCGCGAAGAGAGACGGCCAGTCGAGCCCGTTCCAGTCGAAGGCGAGAGACTGCGGGCCTACGACGGGCGGCTTTTCGGCCGGGTCATGGTGCGGAAAAAACGGACGACCGCAACCATGGTGAGATCCGACGAGCCAGAGGACGAGATCGGGATCGTTGGCCTGCGCGAGCCGCGCATCCGTGCATGCCAGCCTGACCGATAGCGCCTCGTGCCGCCAATGATCAGGCAGCCCCGACCTCTCCCGCGCTGCGGGCGGCAGCGTGCGGCCGGATTTTGCGAGAACGTCCTTCTCATCACCTGGATCGAATCCCAGCGGATCGCCGAAATGCAGCCAGGCCTGGAATCGGGGATCGCGCTTTCCCTGGTCATGCAGGAATCCCGCGAGTTTCAAATCAGCGACATGCGAGGCCGGCAGACCGGCGCATTTTGCGAATGCCTCGGCCTTGCGTTCCACATCCCGGCTGTGTTCCACCAGGGAGAGTGGAAAATCGAAGATCGAGCCGGCCGCGTCATCTTCGGTCGAATTCGAACGGCCATCTTCGCCGTGATCGGTAACCTTCTCCGCTTCAGGGATCTCAACCCCGAAGGGCGCCACCAAAACAACCCCGCGCGGCTCACCTTTCTCGTTTTCTCCGTAGAGGGTGAAGTCGACGACGATGCGCCGCTTTCTGGCAGCGCCAAGCCAGTTGAGTGCCTGCCGAATGCCTGCGGGCAAATCGAGATCAAGCAAGGCTCGTCTTACCGTCTCCGCGCGTTCGGCGCGCAATTCGGCCAACGCCGTTGCGAGCGCTTCGTCACTCACGCGCCCTTCAAGCAATCCCGGGGCAATCCGCACACTGAACCTCCTTCTCGCAAAAGGTGCGGCCGCCTTCTGCGCCACATCGCTGGCGGGGTCCTCGCAGACCGGATTCCAGCCGAACGCGTCCACGCCGCCATAGCGCGCTGGAGCAACAATAGTGTCACCAGGCCGCAGCATGGCCGGATCGATCCACTGCGACCGTTCATCATTTCCTTTCCAGCGAAAGACGCTCCTCCCGCTCGCCCCTTCCTCGTCGGGGCTGCGGGCAGGAACATCCGCCACATCCCCCGCTGGTTTGCGACGCCCTTGAAGCCAGCGCTGCACGACCCACAAGGGGAGCTCGATGGCTTCGGTTGAGCGCGGCGGCACGAGCGTCAGCAGACGGATCAGGTCCTGATCGCGCCAGGAAGGATCGATATCCGCTCGCCAAATGATTGTGATCGAATCCGGTTGGCGAGCAGGGCCATGCAGATAGAGCGCCACTTCCGGGTCTGCGGCCGGAATCGGCGAGGTCTGACTCAACAGATCGAGATGGGCGGGCAGGAGAACCGGCGCGTCCGGCTTTTCGGTGAGCGTATCACGAGCTGGAGCCGCCAGCTGGTTCATCTTCTCAATGCCGAAATCGACGTAGAGAGCGCCATCCGCTTTTGTTGCAACGCTCACAAGATAGTCCCACGCCAACTTGATCGTCTTGCCGTAGACGGAATCGTCCACGCGTGCGGAGATGTCGGATTTGTCTGCAACGATTGCGGCGTATGGCTTGATATTGCGCCCGGCGCGGTTGAGTCGGCCGAAGCGCTGCCGCAAGGAGTCTATAGGAGCCGCTTCAGTGATGAGCGCGTCGAGATCGATATCCACTCCGGCCTCGATGCATTGCGTCGCGACCAGAATGAGCGGCCTGTCGAGCTCGCGATTTTCTCCCGCTGCCCAAAGACGGGTGCGGATCGGCTGCAGGCTCTCAACAAGATCGTCCCGATCCACCGGCCGTGCAGGCCCGATCATCAAGACGATCTCGGGGACTGAACTACGAGCGCTGCCGTTTCCGGGTGCCCCAGCAAATTCCTCCGACAATCGATTGAATACTTCTCGCGCCCTGGCGACGCGATTGACGACGACGCCGATCGCCGGGCGCGGCGCGCCATGCCTGGCGTCGTCGAAATACTCAAGCGTCTTCTGGACCTGCCCGACGATCGCCGACGAACGGCGCGCCAGCTCCTTGGCGCTGCTGTCGCTCACGTCGTCCTCGTCATCGGCCTCAGCAGCGCCGCTCGTACCCTTTCGCAATTTGGCGGGTGCAACGAGCAGCGCAGGCTTTTCGGCTTCCAGGCGCCGCTTCAGCACCGGATTCGACCTGTCCTCATCGTCGAGAGAGAAAACTTCGCTGGCATTCTCTCCTGGCGTGGCGGTCAGAAGGGAAAAGCCCCACGGGGCAGCGATATCCGCCTCCCGCCAGTTCGGCCCACGATAAATGTCAGCCCAATGCATCGTCTGCCGAAACGGTTCGGCGAGATGCGCTTCATCCAGCAGGATCAGGCAATCGGAGCCGATGAGGCCGGCATGGACCGGCTTCATGGAATCGGAGACGCCGTAACCGCGGAACAGCAGCCGTGAACCGATCTGATCGACCGTCGAACACAGGAGCGTCGGCTGCGAGGGCGTACGTGCCCAATCGTGCTCGCGCGGAATGCCGCCGCGCAGCCGGCGAGCGATGAGCGGCGGCCCATCGCCGGAAAGAAGCCGCAGACGTTCGGCGACACGTGCGCTCACGCTGCCCAGTGGCGGCTCCGCAAGTGCCGCTTCGAGCTTCCGTGCCCGTCCGAAGGCATCGTCCACCACCAGCCGGCGGTCCACGACGAAGGCAATGCGAAGGGGCGCCCGGCGCTCTGTTATGTGATCGGCTTCCAGCGCCAGATGGAAGACCGCGATATCGATCGCCGCCGTCTTGCCCGATCCCGTGGGGAGATCGAGCACGTTGGGCCATTTCCCTTCACGTTTTTCCGCGATCTCCGCAAGCAGGCGCTTCTGCCACGGAAACGGCGCGTAGCCGTGAACCTCCTCGAAAAAACAGGTAAAATCGTCAGCGGTCAGCATTGTCGACTCCGCGGCCGATCGGGAGACACAGCCCCAGTCCCACGAAACGCCCGGCCCCGAGGATCACCGGGCCATCGATGGGCTCGGCGAAGCGGATCACGGCATGGGTGAGCTGACGACTGGCGATCGAAGGCGGTAGCCGCCAGTTCATCCAGGGCGGGGCTTTTCCTGAAGGATAGGCGGAGGGTGCGCCGTCGACGGCGGAATGCTTGTCCACAACAACCGCCTCGGGCTCCGGCAGCCCGATGTTGCGGCACGCCGCCGCGATCTGCGCAGCGGCCTCTTGCTGGCGTGCCTCGCCCTTTTGCTTCAAGTGGCGATCGAGCACGATCGGCGTCACCGTCGCGAAGACCCGCGCCGGCTTCGTGTAGCGCGCGGGATCGAGCGAAGCTGGCCCTGGCGGATCGAATGTCAGCGAAAGATCGATCGCAAACGCCCGGTCGCGTGGTGTCCCGGCCTCGGACTTGATATTGAGCACTCTGTGTCCGGCACTGTCGATCGTCGTCAGCTTACGGAGGGCGTTGCGAAACGCCTTTGCTTCGGCGTTGTCGTCTGCGCCAGGCCGCGCCAGGATGTTAAAGTCGGCAGGCGGTACGAGCGCAAAGCCCATCACGTGACCGTCGGCATACGGAAATCCGGCGAAGGCAAGCGGTATGATGGCAAGATGTGGTTTCAGGCTCGGTGAGCCATCTCGGGCGTGGCCGCTGATGGCTTCGGGAACGTCATCTCCACGTCCGATCTGCCGGTATCCGCTGAGGAGCGCATCCCGCACCGTCCGCGCCACGAGCGCACAGGCTCGAATGTCCCGCATGTCACCATTGACATGCTCGAGGATCAGCCAATTTCTCCCATCGTCGAACAGGTTTGACCGCTGCACGCGCGCCGCGGGCTGTGGTGGAACGCGCATACCCTTTTGCGGCCGGTCTTTCTTGTCGGCCGATTTTTCGAAACGCTCATAGGCCGCCCGCAGCTCATCGAAACGCCCGTTGTAAACGCTGCGCCGAGGCGCCTTCGCTTGCTGAGGTTCAACCGTTGGATCAACCACGAACCGACAGCGCGTCAGGCTCGCAGAATGCCCGATATAGGCCGTATCGTGAGCCAAAGCCTGCAACGCGGCGAGCGTTGCGTCATCAGGCTTCGCGTGAGGCCAACACACGCGGAGCACCGGATCATGCGGGCGTGCAGCGGGGAAGCCAAACTCGCGCTCGTGCCGATTACGCAATGCGGGAAAAACGTTCTTTGCGTGTTTCTGCTTGTCGCTACTCGCATCATTCGCCGGAACATACACGGTTACTCCGGGCCGCGGCTCTGCGTCGGAAGCTAGGAGTCGGGGAACGTCAAGCCGCTCCAACCATCTAAGCGCGCTGCGCTCTTCTTCCGCTTCACCTCGCGCAGCCCAACTGGCGACCAATGCGGAGAAGATGCGATCGGGCTGCGGCGGCCAGTCTGGCGTTTCGCTGTCGGGGCCTATAGCGGCAAACGAGACGCCCGACAGAAATTCAATCTCCAGAACCAGAGTCATCGCTGCCCGCCTCGTCCTGATCGCCACCTTTGCTTTCGAGCGCCAGTCGCTGGCTCTCCTTGACAATGGCTACGAGCTTCTCCTGTGGCGTAAGCCGAAGCGGTTCGGACGAGAGCGAAAAGCCGGCCTTTTGAGCGGCATCATATGCCGCTTGGTAAAGTGCTCTCGTTTGCGTGCGATCGATCGGGATTGTTTCGGTCGAGCCATCGGAGCGAACGAGTTCGAGCGCCGCTCGTCCATCGCAGACGAGATCACAGCGCGATCGCAACGCGTAGCCCTGCGCGTCCTGCTCGGTAAGCGCGACAAGCCCGAGGGCCGCGAGCAAGCGGCGGCCTGCCGCGTCCTTCTCCGCACCACCAAAACGCAACCGGCGCAGCGCCGCGAAGCTCAATACAAAGCTGTGCTCAATATGGTCACAAGTGACGCCAAGCGGCTGAACCGAAGGAGTGATATTCCCATGGTTGATCTCGGAGGGCTTGGCCTCCTTTGCATTCTTGCCAGCGCCTTCCTTTGTCGTGCTCCAGCCGCCCTCGCCCTTGAATACTTTGACTTTTCTGAGCACCCCCAATGGATCGATTCGGCTACCGGTGCGCCGACCCGATGTTTGAATTTCGATTTCACCGGTTCGCTGGTTCACAACCACGTCCTCGACTGGAACATCAATCGCGACGATTTCGGAGATCAGGCAGCGGGCGAACTTGGCGCCAAGCCCGCCGCCCTGGCCGGTCGAATGCCACGCGCCGAACAGGAGTGCGGTCGGCGAGATTTCGAGCAGTGCCGAGGCATCCTCAGCCTTCGCTTTGGCCAGGCGTTGGCCGATGTCGCTCTCCATGAAAGGCTTGCCGTTGTAGAGGCTGTCGCGCAATATGGCATCGTAGACGCGATGCGGCGCATCCAGCGACGTGATCTTGCTGATGCTGTCGAGGCCGGTCCCAGAGAAATCCACCTCCACATAGGGAATGCGAATGCCGTCGGCGATGGCGGCCAGCAGGCACTCCTCCAATCGGTTTGCCTGCGACTGCACGCTGTCGACGAGGACACACCATACGTCCCCCCCATTCAGGCGCCGCCGCTCATAGACGTGTCTCGGCGGCGCATTTCGTCCCTCTCCGGGATAGGTGGGCGGAAAGATCTTGTCGCCCTTGCCTCCGACCGGCTGAAGAACTTGGCGCCGCCGCAAAGCTGTACCTTCGGCCACCATGCCGCTCAGTTTGCCGATGTCCATGTGCCCCTCCCGGTCTGATCACTTCGAATGTATTACTCAGCGGCTTCAGGAAAATGTCAAGCGTGTTAGAGAGTGGGGAATTACAAAGGGGTTTATCACCTCATTGCCAAGCTCACCAAATCGCCATATTAGATGCGAAGAAGGCCGGGCCCTTTTGGGGCCCGGCCTTCAAACGGAGGCGTGGCAGAGTGGCTTAATGCGGCGGTCTTCTAAACCGTTGGGCTCGTCCCTAACCAAGCCGGGTCCCGTGGGTTCGAATCCCACCGCCTCCGCAGCCCGAAGGACCATATCAAAATCGGTGCAACGACGATAGGAGGTCGGGCCTCATTGAAGCGAGAGCGGGGAATTAGCATTTCTCAAAACTCACGCCATTCCCGACCTCCAGTCCCGCCGCAAGCGCGCTCTTGCGTCTTAGGGCTGTGCCACCACTTGAACCGTCCGCCTATTAGCCGTACACGATAGCCACATTTCTGGTGCAACTCAAGGTATACGGCATGTCTCGGAAAGCCTCCACGAAAACGCGAGACGAGCGGCTGGAAGCGCGCATCTCGCGCGATCAGAAGGCGCTGTTCCAGCGCGCCGCCGAGCTGCAGGGACGCACGCTGACGGATTTCGTGATTGCCAGCGTGCATGAGGCGGCCGTGCGCGTGATCGAGGAAACGCAGACGATCCGGCTGAGCGCCAGAGACAGCCGGGCGTTTGCCGAGGCGCTCCTCAATCCGCGAGAGCCCAACGCCCGGCTCAAGGCGTCTGCGCAACGATACCTCAAGCTGACCGGTGCCTGAGTGGCCGCGGCGCCGGCATTGCGCATCGAGCCTCTATCGGAGCGGCACGAACGAGAGAGCTTCGCCAGCGGCGTCGCGCCGCTGGATACGTATCTGCGGCAGCGGGCGGGACCGGAAGCAAGGCGACGTGTCGCCACGTGTTTCGTGCTGGTCGGCAACGATGAGCACGTCCCGATCGGCTACTACACGCTTGCCGCGACCGATATCTTGCTTGCCGAATTGCCCGAGCCGCTTGCAAAGCGCCTGCCCAGCTATCCAATGGTGCCTGCGACTCTGATGGGGCGCCTAGCGGTCGATGCTCGTCATCAGCGGCAAGGTCATGGTGAATTCATGCTTCTCGACGCCTTCAGTCGCGCCTTGCGCAACGAGATCGCCTCTTACGCGTTTGTCGCCGATGTCAAAGACGACAAGGCGGCACGCTTTTATCAGGGCTTCGGCTTTCGATCTCTCGCCGCAGGCGCCCGAAGGTTGTTCATGCCTATGACTGAGATTGCCAGATTGTTTTCGTAGCGTCCCGATCGGCGCATCCAGCGTCAGTCACAAAGATGTGGCGAAATATTCCGATCTCAACGAGCGCTCCGGCAACGAATCTCCGGCCTTCTTTCCACGCATGGACCGCATGGCATCTTAGCCCAGCTGTGCCGCGCGCGGCGCGCGCAACCGCGTGAATTACAGTTTGCGTCCTCGCGCTCTGCTTCGCCTTCCGGGCCACTGGACCGTCGGTCTCGATTCCCGACTACCGAGGCTTCTCCTTCTAATCGCCGGACGATTGACTCCTAGTTACCGGTACGTTGGTTCGTGTTTGCAAAGACCGAAGAGTTTTTTTGTACAAGCGCCTTATCAAGCACCGGGCACGGGAAACCGAGTTTGACCCACCCACGATCCCATTCATCTAAACCAGGTGCACGCCACTCTACGCAGGCTCGCGCATCACGCATCCGCTGAAAGACTCCGGAGACGCGCGGTCACAGCCTTGCTGACGGATACATGGATTGATTTCGGAAACCGGGGCGGCAGTTCGTCCGCCAGACGCTCCATGACATCCCCAGCAGTGGCACGGATTTCGTCGATCAGAGCTTGAACCGTGGCCTTCGCAAGGCCGACCGCCCTTCCCGTCTCGAAGAAATGCCGGGTCTGAATTCCGTCAATTCTGTAGTGGTTCTTCGCGCCCACGGCCATTGCGAGCTTCATCTGCTTGCGCTCGATCTGACGAGCGTCGAGGCTCGGCTGCGCAGAGAGGATGTCATAGAGAGGAGTCAGCCGGTAGGTGCCGCCCGGCCCCAGGAAGACACTGAAGTTCTTGGCGTGCCCGTCGGTCGCGCCAATGAGCCAGAACAGGATCTGGGCCTTCAGCACGGTCCTTCGATCCTCCTCCGGCGTATCGCTGCCCTTGAGGAGATCGAGGATCTGCACCAGGCCCGGGCCGCCATCGCTCTGGTACTTCCTGCCGGGAGGAACTGACAGCGCCTGGCAGCAATCCTCCTGCGGCACGCGCAACAAGCGTCCGTCGCGGGTCCAGCGCCGGTCGAAGCGCTCGATCACGAGCGCCGTGGTTTTACCGAACGTTTTGATGGCGGCCTCGTTGACGGGAAGCCCAAAGGCCTTGAGCAGCTTCTGGCAATAGAATTCGTTCTCGACGCTGTTCGATAAATCGATGCCGTTGGGCAACTCACCGATCTGAGGCTTCAAGATATGGGTCGTCGGTGTTGTGCCGACCGGCTTGCGCCAGCGCCGGCCGTCCCAGAGCAGCGCAGTCTTCTCCTGCGCACCGGCAATGGAGATCCGGAAATCATCGTCGCGGCTCAGGCCAAGCGGCGCCTGCCCAAGGCTGCGCAGCAGCTTTTCGATCACCGCGTCATCGACCGGATCGCCCTCGATCGCGGGAGCGCGCGTGTCGGCTTCATCGGCAAGAAACTGGAGCGCGCCGACGCAATCCCGACCGATGGCCGCGAGCAGGCTGTAGGCATCGGCCCCGGCCGCACCGACCCTTTCCGCGACGCGGCGACGCAAGGCCTCGGAGTCGGGCAGAAGATTCTCGAAGACCACGCTGACCGGAGCACCACGATACGGGTCTTCGCGCAGCGGCAGCGAAAGAGAGACCGGGATGGCATTTTCCCAGCCAAGCCAGCTTTCGTCATAGCGGAAGCTGACTGCGCCGCCCGGCTCCTTGAGAAAATGGCCGACGAGACGATTGTTGAGATAGACGCGAAGCGGTGCATGCCGACGGCGCCGCGGCATCAGAAAATGTCCTCGAGCGCCGCCGCCTGCCCCTTCGATCGCGGCCCGATCCGGAACTCGAGATCGAGCGCCGCGAGCACGGCAAGAACGGTGTCGATTCTCGTGGCCGCATTGCCGGCCTCGATGAGCGAAATCGTCTCCTGGCGCAGGCCTGTCCTCTCGCCGAGCTGCGTCTGGCTCCACTTGCGATGCTTGCGTGCCCGGCGGATCAGGTTGCCGATCTGCTTGGGATTGCGTGCCACGTCTACCATGGGACGCTTATGGTCCAATTCCGATAATTTGTCAATATCGGGATTGACTAATAAAATCACCTTATGCGGCAATCACGATAAGGCCGCATGTGACCGGCTTTCGGCGATCCGGCACGCTCCGGGGGCGGGCGCTAAGAACGTTCTCTTGACCAACGATCTCGACTGGCAGAGTGCCCGTTCCTAGCTACCCCGACAGACCGCGTGGGCGTCCTTGCGTGCCGCTGGTCGACGCGACGTGCCGGCAGCTGCCGTCCTGCTATAGGCACTTGCCGCGATCCTCCTGGCTTCGGGGTCAAAGTCTGGCAATACCGTCAGCGAAGATGTATTGAATTCGAGTGCGCGCAGCGTGCCAACGCAACCTTACTCACTATTCAACTCTCGCTAAGAGCGTGTTTGAGAAGGGGATTCCCAGCGGGAGGCTGGCGTGATTCATCAGGTGTCGGTTGGATTCGGAGACCGACACGATGGCACGCAAGGAGCGAGGTCGGCGCGGATACGCGACCGACCTGACGGATGGACAGTGGGCGCTGATTGCGCCGTTGATTCCAGAGGCCGAACCCGGTGGACGACCGCGCAAGGCGTCGGCGCGCACGCTGGTCGACGCGATCCTGTATTTCCTGCGAGCGGGCATGGCATGGCGGCTTCTGCCGCACGATCTGCCGCCTTGGCAGACGGTCTACTACTATCTGCGCCGCTGGCAGCGAGAAGGCGTCTGGGATCGCGTGCATCACGCTCTGGTCATGGCCGATCGCGAACGCGCCGGGCGCGAGGCTAGCCCGAGCGCGGCGATCCTCGACAGCCAGTCGGTGAAGACGGCCGATCAAAAAGGGGCTCGAAAGGCTACGATGCGGGCAAGAAGATCAAGGGCCGCAAGCGCCATATCCTGACCGACACCGATGGTCGGCTGCTCACCGTCCGGGTCCATTCCGCCGGTATCCAGGACCGCGATGGCGGCAAGACGGTGCTCAAGGCGTCCCGCGCCCGATACCCTTTCGTTGAGCGAACCTTTGCCGATGGCGGATACGCCGGTCGACTTGTGCGCTGGGCCAGGGACAAGGCCCACATCGTCGTCGAGATCGTCAGACGCGATCCGGCCGTCAGGGGCTTCGAGGTGCTGCGCCGCCGCTGGGTGGTCGAGCGGACCTTCGCCTGGATCGTCAAGAACCGTCGATTCACCCGCGACTACGAGCAGCTCACCGACGTTGCCGAAACCCTCATTATCATCGCCGCTTCCGCGACACTCATCAGGCGCTGGCCGTGAAGCCATCGAACCTTCTCAAACACGCTCTAATACCCGACGAAATCACGTGGTGAGTAACTCGGAAACCACCCGCTCTTCCGTATAAATTAATTCTCTGGAACCAGTCACCGACGCCCTTGAACAGCTTTAGCTTTTTGCCGAAGTTTACGAAGTTTTCCTTGCGCACTTCGACTTCCTTGGCTTCAGCTTCGGTGAGCTGAGGTGGTCCCGGTTGTTTGAACAGTTTTTCCGCGTCGCTAAGTGGAGCCTCTGCCGTTGTTAGGCTGCCATGCGGAGGGGCAGCGGGGTGAAGTAG
>Ga0209172_10006037_pt1 | contig 13918 bp, 13 predicted proteins | sample LarsenN4metaG_FD_184113 | JGI IMG/M metagenome (GOLD analysis project Ga0209172, IMG submission 184113) | Hot spring sediment bacterial and archeal communities from British Columbia, Canada, to study Microbial Dark Matter (Phase II) - Larsen... ... | reverse complement strand
GCCCGCAAGACAATTTGCTTTTCAAAATCCCAATGGTTGCATGACATCGTGATTGGCTTGTTCATCAATCGATATGAATTTGGACGGATGGTTTGACCTTATTGATCCCCATGTCTAGAACATTACCGGTAAGCGCTAAATCAATTTTTGTCTGATTGAGATTGTGAGAGGATTTTTCCAACGGAAAAGTTCTCTCACAATTTTGTATTTATAAGCATCAAAACTGAAAATTTTTTATTGATGTGGGGTGCGACCTTGCCAGCAAGGGCATTCTAAAGCAGAGAACTGAGTAGTCTGCTAGAAAAGCCAATGAAGGCATGGGTGAGACACCTGAATGGATTGATATCTGTTCTCACAGTGAGCCGTTGTCCTCTCTGTGAACGTCCTGCTGATGCTTATTTCTGCACGAGTTGTGCGCGTCAGGTGCAGGCGTGTGAGCTGAAAGGGCACAAAGTTTCTCCGGGAGAAGATAGTCTTTGTATTGTGGCGTGGGGACGCTATACCGATGCGTTAAAGCGGGCGATCGCGTCCCTGAAATACGACAATCACCCTGAGTTGGCTCTTCCTCTGGGAGAGTGGTTGGCTGCGGCGTGGCTAGAGCTGCCACAACGTCCGGCCCGACTCACAGTGGTGCCAATCCCCATGCATGTGAGTAAGCAACAACAACGCGGATTTAACCAGGCCGAATTGTTGGCTGAGCATTTTTGTGACCAGACGCGTTTACCCCTGCTGCGGCAAGGACTCATACGCCACCGGGAAACAACCGCTCAGTTTGGCTTAACGGCAACGACTCGCGCCGATAACCTCAAAGATGCCTTTGCGATTGGCAAAGATTGTTTGGCGCGATCGCCTGCCCCAGTCTTGCTGCTGGATGATATCTACACCACTGGGGCAACCGTGCGATCGGCGGCTCAGACGTTACGGCGACAGGGCATTCGGGTTTGGGGGGTTGCGGTTGTGGCTCAGGCCGCACTGGATCGAAAAACCCAGTAGGGATTGCAGCCGTTTGCCAGTTAGCCTTGCCTGACCCAAAGTATGATGGAATGCAAACTAAATGCTGCCGTAAACAGGCACCGCCGCACCCCGCACATCCTTCGCCGCTTCAGAAGCCAGGAAGCAAATGACCTGTGCCAAAGATTCCGGTTTGACCCACGAATCGGCATTTTCGCTGCCCATTGCAGCACGATTGGTCGGCGTGTCGATCACGCTGGGTAGCACGACATTGGCGGTGATATTGGTGCCCTTTGTTTCCTGCGCGATCGCCTTCGTTAACGCCACGACCCCGGCTTTAGAAGCACTGTAACTCGCTAATTGTGCCCCCGGTTCGACCGCTCCGCGCGAGCCAGTCGTGACAATCCGCCCATAGCCCCGCTCTCGCATTTTGCGGAGGCTGTGTTTGCATACCAAAAAGGTGGTTGTCAGGTTGACATCCAGATCTTTACGCCACTGCTCCAGAGAATATTCATGGGTGTTGCCCATGTTAAAGCCGCCCACTAAATGCACTAGGGCATCTACCTGACCCATGCCATCGACGAGCCTTACTACTGTTGATTCATCGAGTAAGTCCGCTGCGACAAACTGAATCCGAGAAAGGTCAGCGGGGGAGAGAAACCCTTTCAGCCGCTCAACTTCTCTGGGGTTGTGATAAGGAATGGTAAGGGATGCACCCTGCGCCAAAAGGGTGGGTGTTACGCCTAACCCTAATCCTCCGGTTCCGCCAGTCAGTAAAACTTGTTTGCCTTGCAGCATGCACGTTATTCCTTATTGCCTGGTTGGATTAAGCCATTTTCTAAGGCAAAGCGTACCAGTTCTGTTCGGCTCGTGGTGCCAGTTTTAGTGAAAAGGCGGCTGACATATTTCTCAACATTTCGCACGCTGGTGTCGAGCCGACTGGCGATTTGCTTGTTCATCAGGCCATCCACCACTAACTCCAGCACACTTTCTTCTCTGGGCGTTAAATCGAGCTTGAGGCTGTTTGTCGCCTGCGGAAACGCGCCTCGTTGAGTCAGGATTGCTTTAATTTCAGCAATTTGGCGAGCCAGGTCAGCAATGTTATAGCCCTCATCGCTGGCAGCTTCTCGGAGTGCCAATTGCTTCTCCAGCAAGTTTTGGACGATCGCCACCAACTCATCCGGGTCAAACGGTTTTGACAAGTAAGCATCGCAACCCGCGTTGTACCCCTGAATGCGATCGCTCGTCATGCCCCGTGCGGTCAAAAACACCACAGGCAACGTTTTGAACTGCGGATCGTCGCGGAGTTGCTTTAAAAATTGGTAGCCGTCCACTTGAGGCATCATGATGTCGGTGATGATCAAGTCTGGTAGCTTTTGCCGCGCCAAATCCAGGCCATCTCTCGCGTTACTCGCCACATCCACCGTATAGCCGCTATCCTCCAGGTAAGCCTGCACCGCTTCCCGCAGCCCCGGTTCATCATCTACCAACAAAAGTTGACCAGCCATCACTGTTCTCCCTTTCCTTCCTCGAATTAATCATAGGTTGAAACTCTAGTGGCGATCGCACCCTCCAACCCTGATCCACCCCACCCGCAGAAGGATCTTTTGCCGCAAACAGCCAGCTATTCCCACTTCGCTGTAATTTTCCGCAACTGAAACAAAACTCTTCCTGCCGTTTCTCCTTCTCCCCTTCCCAGATTGCTTTAGACTGAGATGATGGTTACTGAGTTTGGATAAGGAATCAGCGATGCGGCTTTCTCAAATGCTGTTTGTGACCTTGCGTGAAGATCCTTCAGAGGCGGAGATTCCGAGTCACAAGCTACTGTTACGGGCAGGATATATCCGGCGGATTGCGGCGGGTGTCTACGCTTACCTGCCGTTTATGTGGCGGGTGTTGCAGAAAGTCACGCAAATTGTGCGCGAAGAAATGAACGCGGCAGGTGCGCAAGAATGTTTGTTGCCGCAGTTGCAGCCGTCTGATTTGTGGAAAGAGTCGGGCCGCTGGGATACCTACACCAAAGCCGAAGGCATTATGTTTTCGCTGGTCGATCGCCAGGAACGCGAAATGGGCCTGGGGCCGACGCACGAAGAAGTGATCACCGCGATCGCCCGTGACATGGTGCGTTCTTATCGTCAGTTGCCGCTCAATTTGTATCAGATTCAGACCAAGTTTCGCGACGAGATTCGGCCTCGCTTTGGCTTGATGCGCGGGCGCGAATTCATCATGAAAGACGCTTACTCCTTTGACGTGGATGAAGCGGGTCTGAAAGTGACCTATCAGAAGATGGATCAAGCCTACCGCAACATTCTGAAGCGCAGCGGTCTGGAATTTCGAGCGGTGGATGCCGACTCAGGGGCGATCGGGGGTTCCGGTTCGCAAGAATTTATGGTGTTAGCCGACGCGGGCGAAGATGAAGTTCTCTACACCGAAGATGGCAAGTATTCCGCCAACGTTGAAAAAGCCGTTTCGCAACCTGCGGATGCAGAAGCCTCGCCATTTACCAGCTTTGAAAAGCGCGAGACTCCTGGCACCGAAACCATTGAAACGCTCTGCACATTTTTAAAGTGTCCGGCGAGTGCGATTGTCAAGAATGTGTTGTATCAAGCGGTCTACGACAACGGCACGACCGTCTTAGTCTTGGTCAGCCTGCGCGGTGATCAGGATGTGAATGAGGTGAAGTTGCAAAACGAATTGGTCAAACAAGCAGCGACCTACGGTGGCAATACGGTTCTAGCTTTGACCGTTCCCGATGCGGCAGCACAGCAAAAATGGGCGGCGAAGTCCCTGCCTCTTGGTTACATCGCGCCAGATTTAGCCGATGACTACATTCAGCAGCAGAAGGGCATTGCACCCAAGTTTTTGCGACTGGTTGACCAGACTGCGACCGAGCTAACCAACTTTGTGACCGGGGCGAATGAGTCGGGCTATCACGTTGTTGGCGCGAACTGGGGTAAAGAATTTACATTGCCAAAGCTGGTTGTGGATGTGCGAAAGGCCAAGGCAGGCGATCGCTCATTGCATGATCCAAGTCAAACCCTGCAAACCGCGCGAGGCATCGAGATCGGGCACATCTTCCAGTTAGGCACAAAGTACTCGCAGGCACTAGGGGCGACCTACACCAACGAACAAGGTGAAGAACTGCCCCTGGTCATGGGTTGCTATGGCGTCGGTGTCTCTCGTCTGGCGCAAGCCGCGGTTGAGCAATCCTTTGACAAAGATGGCATCGTTTGGCCTGTGGCGATCGCTCCCTACCAGGCGATCGTGGTCATCCCCAATGTCAACGACAGCGACCAGGTGAAGGCAGCTGAAACGCTCTACGGCGACCTCAATGCGGCTGGCATTGAAACCTTACTCGACGATCGCGATGAGCGGGCAGGCGTGAAGTTCAAAGATGCTGATTTGATTGGCATTCCCTACCGGATTGTGACGGGCAAATCCTTAAAGAATGGCAAGGTCGAAGTGGTACAACGGGCTACCAAAGAAACGCAAGAAGTCGCGGTGGCAGATGTGGTATCCACGTTGAAACAATGGGTCGCAGCGGCGATCGCGTAAAGGCATAAGAAAGGAGAGTTGCATGAGCCGTCAAATTGAGTGGACAGCCGAAGCGGAAGCGTGCCTAAAGGAAATTCCCTTTTTTGTACGTCCGGCTGCTCGCAAGAAAATCGAAAAGTTTGCCGAAGCCGCTGGCATTACCCAAATCACACCCGAAGTGTATGCCCAGGCCAAAGAAAAGTTTGGGAGTAACTGAGTTCTCTTAAAGATCCCCAAAATCTATGGGCAAACCCCGCAAGTTGGATAACTCAAACCAAGCCGTTGGGGATGTCTGCCTGGAGGAGTCACACTTTGCTCTCGAAGTGCCCCGGTGGCTCAGGGCAAGTTTGATAGGTTGTTGCCCTGAACCAAAAGCCGGGGAGCTGAGCTATTTACCAGACGCGCCACTCTTTCCAGTTGGTGTTGAAGATGGTTGTGTTTGGAAATGCCGTTGGGTTGCCCCGCTGATTAATGCGTTGTTGCAGTTGTTCGAGTTGCGGCTCTGGGCGAGGTAACTCATCCACCAGTTGGTAGGGCAAGATGCCTTTAGAGAGAACAAAATCAGCCGTAATGCCTGTTGCTGCGCCAATTGACCATTCAAACGAGTGAACCCGGTAGGCGGCGGCAGCGCTGTAGCTGGTGGCGATACTCTTGCCAGAAACGAGTAGATTATCGATTTTTTGCGGAATCATCGATCGCAGGGGGATCTGCCCTGGATAGGCTTGCCCATGCGCCTGCCTTACACCCGGACGCTCAATATTGCCGGGTTTTTCAGGCGGCGAATCTTGCATGCAGGGGTGAAAGTCGATCGCATACTGAGCAATGCCAATCGCATCAGGGTAAATCGTTGATCGTCCCCGCAGGTCAATGTCATCGGGCGCCACACTTTGTTGAATCACCTCGGCTGTGTTGAGACCTGCCAGTCCAACCCGCAAATTGCGATATAGCTCAGGCGGTAGTTCTTTGTAATACTCTCCCTCAAAGTTGTTGGCCGAAATATCCACCTCATTCAACGTGAAGCCCTGAGGAAAGACAAACGAAGGCCGCCCGATAATGCGGCGCGTCTCACGGATGTAGGGATACTTAGATAACCCATGCATCGTACCCATTGGCGAATCTAAGCCAGTCATAAGGCGATGGTTGGGTTGGGGCGTTTTCTGACTGGGTTGTAGCAGCGAATCAGTTGTGCCTTCGACCAGCCAGTAGTAATAGCCGAGTGCGATCTCTTCGCCTTTGCGGAGAGCATCAGTGCGTAATCCCCCTAACCAGCCACCGGGGGCGAGTTGTCCGGCTTGTTGGAGTTGCTCGCGGCTGTAGACCAGGTTATCCACCGCATTACCGGGACGATAATCATTACCCCAGACCCAATTTTGCATTGAGATCGAGCCGGGACTGGAGGCTGCCAGGGTAAACGGGCCTGCTTTTTCACGCTGATCGGTCTTCGGGTTCCAGATGCGGCGGTAGGTGAAGACGTAATCAAAGACGGCTTTTTTAGGGTCAGGGTCGTAGCCGTAATAGGGTTCGTATTGCTCGTAAAACGGTGGCTTCACCTGGGGCTGCGGCTCAGCAGTACGCTCCATTGCAAAGGTATAGGTAAAGCCCTGCGTGCAGTAAGGGTCGCGATCGCTGACGGGCGATGAGGGGTTATTGCGATCGCGCGGATCTAGACCTAACTGGTAGGGCACATCAGCCAGCGCGATCAACTCACCTGTTTCGGTGGCATCGACCACAATCCACTGGGGGGCAATTGTCCCCGTTTGGGGTTGCGATGGGCGTTTGGGCATCAGCCGCATCACGGTTTTATCGAGCCGTGTCGAGTCTTCGTAACGGTAGGCATCTTCAATGATTTGCGAGAGTGGCTCGCTGTTGAGGGGTGGAGTTCCGGCAGCAGGACGATGTTGAATCGCGATCGCTCCGGTAATTAACTTGCCATCTGCGCTATACTCCAGCTCTTTAACAACCGTATTTGGCAACCAGCGCAGCTCGCCTTTACCTTTCTTACTCGCTGCTTTAAGCATGTCACGCAAAATTTTCTCGGCATCCCTGGGCAAAAAGCAGGATGCACTCACCCAACAGTCACCGGGGTTGCGTCGCCCGTAATATTGCTCGATGCGCTGGCGAAAATCTTTGTAACCTCTGGGGTAAAAGAGTAGCTCCCGCTGGCGTTTGGCTTCATCCAGTGCAGAGGTGCCCTGCGCGGTAAGCTGGCCACCCATCCAGTCTGTGATTTCGGTCATGCAGACCGTTCTTCCGGCCAGGAGGCTTTCTTCAGCAGCGGCAATAGCAGCTAAACCACCCCCAACCAGCAAAATTTCACATTCGACCGTTTGCTCTGGTGTCGGTGATGACTGGGCCAGACTTACGGGGACAGAACTAGCCAGAATGCTGAGTGCGAGGGAGGCACAAGAAAATTTTTTCCAGGGGCGAAGATGAGTCATGGAGATCAAGCAATCACAACTTAAAAGACGAATAGTTAGAGACAAACTCGCCCCCATCCTAGCGAAGCGATCGCGAAACAACCCTCAAAATCTTTCGCAACCATCGATTTAAGACTTTTATGGGGTCTTTCTCACGTTAGGATGGGCAATTGGGCGTTTAGGCGTTGTGAGAATGCCGCTGGATTTTACAAATACAAATTTGTTGTGGACATCGGTGCTAGTTGAAACCCTGCATCGGGTTGGGTTAACGACGGCTGTGATATGCCCTGGTTCGCGCTCAGCGCCCCTGACGATCGCCTTAGCCTGTCATCCCAAGATCGAAACGATACCAGTGTTAGACGAGCGATCAGCCGCCTTTTTTGCACTGGGGTTGGCCCGCCAACAAAAGCGACCTGTAGCCTTGGTCTGCACCTCGGGAACGGCAGGTGCGAACTTCTACCCAGCCGTGATTGAAGCGCGGGAAAGTCGAGTACCGCTGTTGATCTTGACGGGCGATCGCCCCCCCGAACTGCGGGAATGCAACGCCGGACAAGCGATTGACCAGCAAAAGCTCTATGGCACCTACCCCAACGCCTATTACGAATTAGCCTTGCCAACAGCAGATTTTTCACACCTGCGTTACCTGCGGCAGACGGTCGTGCAAGCGTGGGAGCAAACGATGTATCCGGTTCCCGGTGTGGTGCATCTCAACTGTCCCTTTCGGGAGCCGCTCGCGCCCTTGCCTGATGGCACAGCTTTTAGCCTGGATGAAGCGACATTTTTCGCTCACCTCTCTCCCCGGTTTCCCGCGTTTGACGTTGTGCCAGGCAGCCTGCCAATTTCTCAATGGCTGGCAACACCAACGGGGGTGATTGTTGCGGGTGTGGCTCAACCGACTGACCCAGAGGGCTATTGTCGAGCGATCGCGCACCTGTCGCAGACATTGGGTTACCCCGTATTGGCAGAGGGGCTGTCGCCAGTGCGGAACTATGCCAGCTTGAATCCCAATTTGGTGGCGACCTATGACCTGGTTTTGCGACAACCCGAATTAGCTAAGGCGTTGGCTCCGGAAGTGGTGATCCGAATTGGAGACACACCGACGAGCAAACAGCTCCGTACCTGGTTAGACGCGACTCAACCGCAGCAGTGGGTTGTGGAGCCGAGCGATCGCAATCTGGATCCGCTGCATTTGCCAACCACCCACCTTAGAACGACGGTTGAACGCCTTGCCGCCAGTTTGCCTGCTGAAACCGCACCGATGACGCCCTATCTTAAGCGCTGGCTGACGGCTGAAACCACAACACGGCAAAGCATTTACCAAACGATGACGGCGCTAGATGCGCTGGTCGAAAGTAAAGTGGCCTGGTTGCTTTCGCAGGTGCTACCGCCTGAGACACCGCTGTTTATCTCTAGCAGCACGCCCGTGCGGGATGTCGAGTGGTTTTGGCAACCGGGCGATCGCCAGATTCAACCCTGCTTTAACCGAGGGGCAAACGGCATCGATGGTAGTCTTTCAACGGCGCTTGGCATGGCTCACCGTCAGCGTCCCAGTGTGATGTTAACGGGCGATCTGGCGTTGCTGCATGACACAAATGGGTTTTTGCTGCGATCTCACTGGCAGGGGCACCTGACCATTGTGCTGATCAACAACAATGGCGGCGGCATTTTTGAGATGTTGCCGATCTCGAAGTTTGAGTCAGCCTTTGAGAAATATTTTGCGACGCCGCAACGTGTCGATATGGCTCAACTCTGCGCCGCTTATGGGGTTGAGCATCTAGAAATCCAATCTTGGGCCGAGTTGCAAGCCAAACTGCAAGTCTTGCCTGAGCGTGGCATTCGCCTGCTCGAAATCAAAACAAATCGCAAAGCCGATGCCCAATGGCGGCACAATAATCTAGGCACCTTTGCTGTGGCAGCGCATTAGTGCTCTTGCAATTTCCTACGTTGAGTAAGCCCTATGATTGACTGGCAACCTGCCAAAACTTACGAAGACATCCTCTATCACAAAGCCGACGGCATCGCCAAAATCACGATCAATCGCCCCCACAAGCGCAATGCGTTTCGGCCAAAAACGGTGGTGGAGTTGTACGACGCTTTCTGCAATGCTCGCGAAGATACCCGCATTGGGGTGGTGCTGTTCACAGGAGCCGGACCTCACACCGATGGGAAGTACGCCTTTTGTGCGGGGGGTGACCAAAGCGTGCGCGGCCACGGTGGATATGTTGATGAGGCGGGTGTTCCCCGACTGAATGTGCTGGATCTGCAACGGCTGATTCGCTCGATGCCAAAGGTGGTGATTGCTTTAGTGGCGGGCTATGCGATCGGCGGTGGGCATGTGCTGCACTTGCTCTGTGACCTGACGATCGCCGCTGATAATGCGATTTTTGGTCAAACGGGGCCGAAAGTGGGCAGCTTTGATGGGGGCTTTGGGGCGAGCTACATGGCGCGGGTCGTCGGCCAAAAGAAAGCTCGCGAGATCTGGTATCTCTGCCGCCAGTACGATGCTCAGCAAGCGTTAGAGATGGGTTTAGTGAACTGTGTCGTGCCGGTTGATCAACTAGAAGCGGAGGGGGTGCAGTGGGCGCAAGAAATTCTTGAGAAAAGCCCGATCGCAATCCGCTGTCTTAAAGCTGCCTTCAACGCTGACTGTGACGGACAGGCAGGGCTGCAAGAGTTGGCGGGTAACGCAACGCTGCTCTATTACATGACAGAAGAAGGGGCTGAAGGCAAACAAGCCTTTCTTGAAAAGCGCCCGCCCGATTTCCGTCAGTATCCCTGGTTGCCTTAAGAATTTGAGCAGCTTACGCAAGAGAACCCACTGAGACGGGCGTTAGCGCAGCCTTCCGCAAGGCTATATAGGCGATCGCCCCATCAAACGGAAAAATCTCTTGAATCCAGACTTGCTCCTGTACGGGCGAACCGCCGTTCGCCCCAACCAATGGCAAAATACTCTTTCCGAAAGACTATACGGGCGATCGCCCATCACCAACCTACTCTGATTGTGAGAGCCGCTGTACGCCTTCTCCACCGAGCAGAGCGTGGGTTTCTTGCAAAAACTGAGGAATCATATCGGCATGAGGACTGTTTTTGAGTAGCGGACGCAACTGCTCAGTGTCTACCGTTTCGGCTTTTGTCCCCGGAAACCAGTGCCCCCCATTGCCCAGCAGGTTATAGCGCATTTTGCCATACTCCACCATGTCATAGGCCAGCACCAGGTTGCGCAGCCACAAAATCACGGGAATGTTGAGCTTGCCAGGGGTTTGGTCAAAGCTGGGTAGCCCCACCTGCCAGGTTTTATACCATTCTTCGCCGAGCCGAGCGATCGCCTCATTCTCTAACCGCTCAATGATCGGGGGGAGAATCTCATCGGCGCGATCGAGGTAATCCAACACTTTCAGGTGCTCATCAAAATCGCTGGGTTTGCCGGCTCCAATGCTGATCGTGTGAACTTGAGGCCGACTCAAACAAAACAGATCGTTAAATACAATTGGGCTGAGCGGTTGACACAACTCAACCAGGCGTTGCGACGGTTTATCGAGCAGACCGCCTTTGTTGGATGGGCTAATAATGAAAACGCCCATGTCATGCTGCTTAGCAGCCTCGATCGCAGCCCAGTTGGCCTGGTTAATGTAGTACCAGTGCAGGTTCACATAGTCGAATTGGTTGGTTTGAATCGCCCGAATAATCACATCGGTGGGGGCATGGGTCGAAAAGCCGATGAACCGAAGCTTGCCTTCCTTTTGGAGTTGTTTGGCAACTTCAAGCGCTCCACCCCAACTCAGCGTGTCATCCAGCAATTCGGCCGTGTTGACCCCGTGGATCCCAAACAGGTCGATGTAGTCTACCCCAAGCCGTTGCAGTGATTCTTCAAACTCTTGGCGAAACTGCTTACGCTTGCGGATGAAATTGCGCCCACCCTTGGGGGAAATCTTGGTCTGAATAATCATCTGCTCACGCGGCAGCTTCGGCAAAATTTGCCCCAGTTGAATCTCAGAACTGCCGTAGCCGCGAGCCGTTTCGATGTGAGTGATGCCCACTTCGACAGCCCGCCGAATCGTAGCTTCTAAGTTGGATTGGCTGTCTGAAGGGATCTCTGACATAGGCATGTGCTGCCACTTGTACTGATAGCGCATCCCGCCACACGAGAGCACGGGCATTTGCAGTTCAGTCCGGCCAAAGCGTCGATAGAGCATAACGAGAAATTAAAGAGGACGAAAACGACTCAAAGCTAAAAAACTCTTCTCTCAAGATAATGAAGTCGTTTCGATAAGTGCAACTCTTTTTTGAAGCTTTACTTTGTTGGAAGTAAATTCACCCCATTTTGATGAACAGCCACAACCCGCAAGCAGCCAGGATGAAAGTGTTTGTTAGAGCTGGGGTTGACGCAGCTCAAATACCCCGCACCAACCTATTTCAGGAACAAGACTTGGCAGAGGCGGCTTAACTTCGAGCGGCACTAACCGAATGATATAGCCAAGCTCATCAAAACCAGGACGATTGCTCTGATACCACTCTCTCAACGCATCATTTTCTTTCAAATTCCAATTCTCGTCATACTCTTCTAACGATAGCTGCACTGTCATACTTGCAAGGTACGCATAAATTTCTACTAAATACTCTCCTGGTGGAACTTCAATCACCTGAAAAATTTGATAATTTGGCTTAGGCGGTTGCCCTGAAATGGCATAAGCCAGTTCTTCTGCATCGCCACCTCCACATTGAATAATGAACTTGCCGCAAGGAATATTTAACTTCCACGCTAATCGCCCAATCCAATCATGTTCTTCTTTCTCTGTTAAGTCACCCAAAACAATCAACGTATTATTGTCGAGCGCACAATCTCCATCAAAAACTAAAGGGATACACACTCCTCGGCTCAGCAACGTCTCAATTTCTGCTGCATCGGCAGAGGCCAGAGTGTTTGCCAGCTCGTCAGGTGTGAGGCCGCTACCACCAAAGCTGGCAGAGGTTAGCACGTAGTAATGACCATCACAAAAAAAGTCGGTTGCGATCGGAATAGCCTGTCTCGACTCTGAAGCGTTAGACATCTTTTTGAGTTCCAATTCTTACGATTATCTTACCTGGCGGATATCTGAGAAGCCTGATTGGGAGAAAATGTTGCTACAAAAGTTGATTTTTCATAGTCGATTAGGTTGGTTTCAGGTGTCAATGCAGAATGCCTTTACTCAAATACCCGAAGAAGATTCCAATTACTCTAGAGAAGCTTGCTCAAAGGACGGATTGTTAGGTAAGGTCATTTGCCAATCGCGTAACGTTTCAACATCAACAGTAGGGTTGAGAAATTCGCCATCGAGTAGATGCCCACCCGTCTTGCGATCGCTCGTGATGAAATGGAAGTGATATCCGGCGACGTTCACGTTCTCTAAAAACTTGGGCAGCCGAAAGCCTACCAGCGTGCCTTTGACATGGCGCAGTTCAAAAACGCTTTGCTGCTGACTCACCACTTCGCTTAAGGGTCGGTAAGGCGGTGTTTGTTTAGGAACACTCCGCACCTTCAACAGTGGAAATGTGCCCTGAATCTGAACGGCATAAGGCAAGTTGTCTGTCGCTAATTGTTGGTTGATCTGCTGTTGCAATTGCTGGTAGGTCATTTGTCCGGTTAAACGCAGCGATCGCTCTTTACGAAAGGAAGTAACGACTGAAAAAGGTGTCTTAATCTCATCGTTAGGAGATGCTGTTGTTCCATTGGCTTTGACTTGATAAACCTTGCCGTTTAGAACGATCATTTCTCCATCCAGCCCAGCAAAAGTTCCCAGCCCAAAATCACCATGCTGCTTCAGTTCTGCTAAGGTTGCCGCTCCCTCATAGACCCCTACGTTTAACGCCCCCAAGGTGGAAACCTGGAACCCTACCTGTGAGCGCTTGAGCTGTGAGTAAGCAGGCAGAACAGTTATCACAAGAACAATTAGACTGGTGAAAATCCAGAGATAATATTTGGGTTTCATTTAGCTTGACTTGATAGATTTTTTTGGATAATAGAACAGACGATAAGTAGTTGATTCTTATTTTCTACCTTGTTCATGACAGACTGATTTAAGGTGCAAAAAAAGTTAAATAAAGTTTCCTTTTTAAGTTCTTGCATGTCTTTTGTAGGCAAAGTAGCGATTTAAGTCGTTGTTCGTTGCGATATAGATTGCGATCGCGGCGCTGAGTCCGCCTAAAATGGCGCTTCCGGCAATTAAGGTGAGTGAGAGTCGGGAGCTGAGCGCAATAATCAGGGCAATCAACGTAACGACTAGCACGCTGCAAAGCCCGATCATGAGCCACTTTGCCCACTTTCTACCCTGAATTACGAAATACATTAAAGCGATCGTCAGAAGAATGCGAATGATTGCCCACGCATCCTTCGCTAAAATTACCACTGCAATATCTAACAGACAAAACAGCACAAATAAAGTGATGAGTCGATTTCGAGCTTGTAAGGCCGATGCGTCAAGCTGGGTCATAGGTTTTAGTAGGGATGATGACAGAACTTTCCCGTGAAATAAATATACCGACCCAGCCCCCACTGATGTTGTTAATTCTTTGGTGCAAATGTGTCGTTAAAAGAATTGCTGTGAATGCTTAGAAACCCACACGTTTATGGCCGCTCATGCAGAAACCAGCGATTGACCGTGAGCAGCGATCGCGCATGGTCGCGTAAGGTCACGCCAGGGAGAAGGGTCGTACACGGTGCCAGCGCCTCTTGTTGCCAAGCCAGGTCAAACGCTTCTGCTGGCGTTGCAGGGCGTTTTTCAACCGTGAGTTGCAACATGGTGCCGTAGTGACACACAAGCTCAGCGTTGTAGCGCTGGTGCCACTGCTTCAGAAAGCCAATAACAACTGGGGTGCCAGATGCCCAAGCTCCGAACCAATGTAAGTAGGCTAACTGAGATCTTGCAGCATTCTCAATAAGCCGATTCTAAGCGAGGTTTGAGGTCAATATCGAACCCAAAATGAGCCGCAATATCAGCGTGAGATTGGATGCGTTTGAGTAACTGAAACCAGATAATCGA
>Ga0209172_10006029_pt1 | contig 13937 bp, 13 predicted proteins | sample LarsenN4metaG_FD_184113 | JGI IMG/M metagenome (GOLD analysis project Ga0209172, IMG submission 184113) | Hot spring sediment bacterial and archeal communities from British Columbia, Canada, to study Microbial Dark Matter (Phase II) - Larsen... ... | reverse complement strand
CCCTTGTCAAAATAGCCCGTCATCGACAGCGAACTCTGTTTCATCTTCCGTCTCCTCATGCCCATGGGTGCTCAACGTACGACCACGCCATTCGGATGACGAGAAGAGCAGGTTTTTCAGGGTTTCCTTAGAGGCCCCGCCTCTAACGGGGAGGACGCGGGGGATGCGGAGGACGCGAAAGAGAAACAAATCTCGAACCACAAGTGTCCTTAGTGGTTAAAGATTCCGGCTCCCGTGGCGTCTTGGCGGCTGATTTACGCTTGCAGTGAAAATCCACAGCATCGAAGCGATCGCGATCGAAATTCCGCTCAAGCGGAATTTCGGCGGCAGCACGTATACCGTGCTCAAGCGCCGCACCGTCATCACCCGCGTCCGCACCGACGAGGGGCTGACGAGCGAAATCTACAACGGCGATAACCGCGAACACGGCCGCGAGATCGTTCGCCTGATCGAGGAGGAGCTCGCCCCGCGCGTCAAGGGCGTGGGGCTCTTCGAGGTCGAGAAAGCGTGGCAGGCGATGTTCGACTTGAGCCACACGAGCCGCGACCGCAAGACGCTGCTCGAAGCGACCGCGTGCGTCGACTGCGCGCTGTGGGACCTCGCCGGCAAGGCGCTCGGGAAAAGCGTCTGCACGCTCCTCGGCGGCGCGCGCGAGCGGCTGCCCGTCATCTCCATCGGCGGCTACTACATGGAGGGGAAGGGCCTCGCCGGCATCGGGCTCGAGATGGAGCAGTACCGGGCCGCCGGCATGGCCGGCTGCAAGTTCAAGGTGGGCGGGCTCGCGCCCGAGGAGGACCCGAAGCGCGTGGCGGCCGCGCGCAAGGCCGCCGGCCCCGATTTCATCCTCGCGGTGGATGCCAACCGGGGCTGGCGCGCGCAGGAGGCGGTGCGGTTCGCGCACTTGGTCGAGCCCCTCGACATCCGCTGGTTCGAGGAGCCGTGCCACTGGTACGACGACGTGGCGTTGATGGCCCGCGTGCGCCAGGCAACGCGCATTCCGGTTACGGCCGGGCAGAGCGAGATCACGAGCCACGGCGTGCGCCGGCTGGTGGACGCCGGCGCGGTGGATTTCGTCAACTATGACGCCTCCGAAGGCGGCGGGGTGACCGACTGGCGCCGCGCCGCTGCGATCTGCCAGGCCGCCGGGGTGAGAATGGCGCATCACGAGGAGGCGCAGGTTGCCCAGCACCTGCTCGCGGGCGTGCCGCACGGGACCTATCTCGAGTGCTTCGCCGACCCGGAGCGCGACCCGGTGTGGCAGGCGCTGTGGGTGAACCGCCCGCCGGTCAAGGACGGCATGATGGAAGTGCCGAAGGAGCCCGGCTTCGGCGTGAAGCTCGACTGGAAGATGGTGGAACGCTACCGCGTTGCTTAAAATGCGTGAATGGTGAATGGACGGAAGCAAGAACAGCAGTAACGCCGGCATCCGGAGCCCTCGCGTGCGCCGCAGGTCCACTCGCCACTCACCACTCACGCTTTTGTCCGCCGCAGCACGGTGCCTCGGCATCCTGTTCTGCTGCTTGTTCCTGCTCGGGTCGGTGGCGCGTGCCGCGGAACCGGGAGGGGTCGAGTTTCCCGCGCTGAAGCAATTCGAGGGCAAACCGGTCACGTTGAGCGGCTGGCTCTTCCGGCCGGATGGCGCCGCTCCTCATCCGGCGCTCGTGCTGATGCACGGCTGCGGCGGGATGTATTCGAGCCAGGGTGACCTCACCCCCTCCTACCGCCGCTGGGCGGAGCTGCTCCAGGACGCGGGCTACGTCGCGCTGCTCGTGGACAGCTTCACCCCGCGGGGGGAGTGGTCGATCTGCGCCCAGCAACAGCGCACGATCCTCCAGAGCCGGGAGCGCGTGGAGGACGCCTACGCGGCGCTGCAATGGCTCGGCACGCAGCCCGACATCGCACAGGAGCGCATCGGGCTGCTCGGCTGGTCGAACGGCGCTTCCGGCACGCTTTACGCGATGCGGCCCAGCAGCAGGCTGGGAACCGGATTTCGCGCCGCCGTCGCGTTTTATCCGGGCTGCGCGGCATTGTCGCGGGCGAAGACGCCGTATCGGCCGTACGCGCCGCTGCTGATCCTCACCGGGGAGTCCGATGACTGGACGCCCGCCGCGCCCTGCGTCACCCTGGCGGAGATCGCGAAGAAGCAGGGTGCTTCACTCGAGATCGTGACGTATCCCGGGGCATACCACAGCTTCGACCGGATCAACTCGCCGGTCCGCTACCGGCCGAACGTGCGCAACCCGAACCAGCCGGGTGGCAAGGGCGCGACGGTCGGCGAGCATCCGCAAGCGCGTGAGGACGCGGTGCGGCGGACCCTCGAATTCCTCGCGCGCACGCTCAAGGACTGAAAGGAGCTTGTTTCGCGCTGGCGGTTGGCTTAGATTGCTCGATGACAATAGCGCCGGCCCGCATCGCGGCCATCCCGAGGAGGAAGCCGACATGAGAAAACTCGTTTATTGTGCTGCCGTCTTATCTGCGCTGTCGTTCACCGCGGCGGGCGTGGATGCCCAGGACAAATATCCGACCAAGCCGATCCGCCTGCTCACCCCCTTCGCGCCGGGCGGAGGCACGGACATCCTCGCGCGCCTCATCGGGCCGCAGGTGTCCGAAACATTCGGGCAGCCGATCGTGGTGGAGAACCGGCCGGGCGGCGGCGGCACCGTGGGCGCCGGGATCACGGTCCGCGCCGCGCCCGACGGCTACACCTTTATCATCGTCTCCGGCAGCTACGGCGCCAATCCCGCGCTCCACGATCTGCCGTACGATGCGGTGACCGATATCACGCCGGTCATTCTGATCGGAACCACGCCGCTGCTGGTGTCGATGCACCCCTCGGTGCCGGTCAAGACGATCAAGCAGCTCATCGCTCTCGCCAAAGCCAACCCCGGCAGGTTGAACTTCGGCTCGGCCGGCGTCGGCGGTCTCGGGCACCTTGCGGGCGAGCTTTTCAAGCTGGAGACCCGGGTGCAGTTCACCCACGTTCCGTACAAAGGCAGCGGCCCGGTCATGAACGCGCTCCTCAGCGGCGAGGCGGACTCGAGCTTCAGCAGCCTTGTGCCGAGCATTCCGCACGTGAAGTCGGGACGGCTGCGCGCCATCGCGGTCACCACGCCCAAGCGCTCGGCCGCGCTGCCGGACGTGCCCACCGTGGGCGAGACGGTGCCCGGCTACGAGGTCACCCACTGGTACGGCATGTGGGGACCGAAAGGCCTGCCCAAGGACATCGTCACGCGCTGGAACCAGGAAGTCGCAAGGGTGCTGCGGACTGACGCGATGCAGAAGTGGCTCGCGAATGAAGGGCTGGAGCCCGCCGGCGGCCCGCCGGAGGAGTTTCTGGAGAGGATCAGGAGCGACGTCGAAAAATGGAAGAAGGTGGTCAAGGAGGCGAAGATCGTCATCGCCAAGTGATTGTCGTTCTTGCTTTCCTTGGCGCCTTGCCGGTTCAGGGATCCGTGAATCGTGAATCGAAAGACGCTCGGTTTCCTCCGCGTCCTCCCCGTTAGAGGCGGGGCCTCTAACGGGGTCCTCCGCGGTGAGAGGTCATTTCCTCGGCGTTCTTGGCGACCTTGGCGGTTCAGCTTTTCCCGGCAGCGATAGCGGTGAGAATCCCCTGCATGATCGCGAGCGGCGTCGGCGGGCACCCCGGCACCGCGACGTCCACCGGTATCACGTTCGACACGCGCCCGCAGCTCGCATAGCTCTCGCCGAAGATGCCGCCCGTGCAGCCGCAATCGCCGATCGCCACCACCAGCTTCGGCTCCGGCGTCGCCACGTAGGTGCGCTTCAGCGCCGTCTCCATGTGGCGCGAGACCGGGCCGGTCACGAGCAGCATGTCGGCGTGGCGCGGGCTTGCGACGAACTTGATGCCGAGCCCCTCGAGGTTGTAGTAGGGGTTGTTGAGCGCGTTGATCTCGAGCTCGCAGCCATTGCACGAGCCGGCGTCCACATGGCGGATGGTGAGCGCCCCAGCGAAATTTTCCAGGATGTCGGCCTGCAGCCGCTGCGCGGTGACCCGCAGCGCCTCGTCGGCCTGCGGCGGCGCCTCGGTCTTGATCCCGGTCGTGATGATTCTCTTCAGCAGTTGATACATGAAATGGTTTCAGCGCAACCTGTTCTTCCTTCGTGTCCTCTGTGCCCTTGATCGTTCAGCTTTTACTTTCGTTTCCCTTGGCACCTTGGCATCGTGGCGGCTATTTCCTACAAATCCTGTCCTGAATACGACAGGTTGAACGACTTGTTGATGAGCGGGAAATCGGGGACGATGTTGCCCAGCACCGCGCGCTCGAGCAGCGGCCAGTTCTGCCAGGACGGATCGTGCGGATGGCAGCGCCGGATGCGGTTGCCGGCGCCGGTCTCGAGCGCAATCAGCACTTCGCCGCGCCAGCCCTCCACCCAGCCGATGCCGAAGGCGTTCTCGGGCGCGTCCGCGAGCCGTTGAGCGATGCCGCCGGCCGGCAGGCCGGAGAGGGTGAGGCCGATCAGGCGCAGCGATTCGGCGATTTCCTCGAAGCGCACCGTGACGCGCGCCGCCACGTCGCCGTTGCGGTGCGTCGCCATGCGCGTGCCAAGGCGGTCGTACGGAACCGGCGGGAACTGCACGCGCAGGTCCCATGCCACCCCGCTCGCGCGGCCCGCCAGCCCCGTCAATCCCATCCGGTCCGCGAGATCGGGCTTGACGCGCCCGCAACCGATGAAGCGATCCTGCAAGCCGGCGTGCTCGTCGTAGATCCCCTTCAGCAGCGCCACCGCCTTGCCGAGATCTTCGATTTCGGCGCGCATCCGGGCAACGCCGGCGGCATCGATATCGCGCGCGACACCCCCGGGGACAATGGCGTCCATCAGGTAACGGTGGCCGAAGAGCGCGTGGCTGACGCGCAACCAGTCCTCCCTGAGCCTTGAAAACTGCGCAAGCCCGAACGCGAGCCCGGCGTCGTTGCCGAGAAAGCCGAGATCCCACAAGTGCTGGCCGACGCGCTCGCGCTCGAGCAGCAGCGCGCGCAGCCACAACGCTCGCGGCGGCGGCGCCGTCCCGGTGACACCTTCCACCGCCATCGCGTAGGCCCAGGCGTAGGCCACGGTGGAATCGCCGGACACGCGCCCGGCGAGCCGGGCGCCTTCGGCGAGCGTCATCGCCTCGAAGCGCTTCTCGATGCCCTTGTGCTTGTAGCCGAGCCGCTCCTCCAGGCGCAGGATGCCCTCGCCGATGATGGAAAAGCGAAAATGCCCGGGCTCGATGGTGCCGGCGTGCACCGGCCCGACGGGAATCTCGTGCACCCCTTCGCCTGCAACCTGAACAAATGGGTAATCATCCATCTGTTCAGGTTGCGGTTCCGTGTTCCGGGTTGCGTGTTCCGGGTTCCACGTTCCCGCTTCCGGGTTCTGTGTTCCGGGATGCAACTCGGAACCTTGAACTTTGAACTCGGAACGGAAGTCTTTCCGCAGCGGGAATACGTCCGCCGGCCAGGCCGTGTGGCGCAGCCACTTGCGCCGATCGGCCGCGTTCTCGGCGCTGACCCCGAAGAGATCGTAGGCCGCGCGCTGCATCCGGCTTGCCGCGGGAAAAAGCTCGGAGACGTCGGGAAAGCTCTCCCCGGCGAGCGGCAACGTGATCACGAGCAGCCCCGACTGCACCGTCAACGCGGCGTGCACCGCGAACGCCTCGCCCCTGTCGCGGTTGTCCGCGGCCCACAGTGCGACGAGCCGCCCGCCTTTGTCACGCACCTGCTGGCAGGCCGCGCGCCATTGTCGCGCGTCGACGCGCCCGTGCCAGACCGGCATCGCGCCCGCGAGCTGCGTCAGTTCAAGCTGGAAATCTTCTAACTTCATCGTCCGGCGAAGGGCGCTCTCCCTTCATCCTTCATCCTTCATCCTTCGTTCCTCACCCGATGAGCGCGGCGGCCTGCCGGTACCAGTCCGCGAGATACGGCGGAATGTACAAACCCAGCAGCAGCACGATCGCAAGGTGCACGAACACCGGGATCAACGCCGGCGGGTGCGGCAGGCGGTTGGCGGTCGCCGTCCCGAACACCATGGGCTGGACCTTGCCGAAGATCGCCGCAAACGCGACACCGAGCGCGGCGAGGAGGAACGGGGTCGCCCAGGGCTGCTGGTGCATGGCGGCCGTGAGCAGCATGAACTCGCTCGCGAACACGCCGAAGGGCGGCATCCCCAGAATGGCCATGGCCCCGAGCATGAGCCCCCAGCCGATGGTCGGGTTGCTCTCGATCAATCCGCGGATGTCCGCCATGATCTGCGTGCCGGACTTCTGCGCGGCGTGGCCGACCGCAAAGAAGATCGCCGACTTGGTGAGCGAGTGCACCGTCATGTGCAGCAGGCCCGCGAAGGTGGCGAGCGCGCCGCCCATGCCAAAGGCAAAGGTCATCAGTCCCATGTGCTCGATCGAGGAGTAGGCGAACAGACGCTTCATGTCCTTCTGCCGCGACAGCAGGAACGCGGCGACCACCACCGACAGCAGCCCGAACCCCATCATCAGGTTGCCGGCGAGATGCGTGCCGAGCGCGCCTTCGACCAGCACTTTCGCCCGCACCACCGCGTACAGGGCAACGTTGAGCAGAAGCCCCGACAGCACCGCCGAGATCGGCGTCGGGCCTTCGGCATGCGCGTCGGGCAGCCAGTTGTGCAGCGGCGCGAGCCCGATCTTGGTGCCGTAGCCCACGAGCAGGAACACGAAAGCGAGCCCGAGCACGGTGGGCTCGAGCTCGCCCTTCACCTCGTTCAGGTGCGTCCATAGCAGCGCCGTGCCGCCGGCCCCGAGCAGTTTCTCCGCCGCGAAATACAGCAGGATGGTGCCGAAGAGGGCCTGCGCGATGCCCACGCTGCACAGGATGAAGTATTTCCACGCCGCTTCCAGGCTCGCCGGCGTGCGATACAGGCTCACCAGCAGCACGGTGGTGAGGGTGGCCGCTTCCATCGCCACCCACAGGATGCCGACGTTGTTGGTGAGGAGCGCGAGCAGCATGGTGAAAGTGAACATCTGGAACATGCTGTGATAGAGCCGCATCCGGTTCGGCGTCAGTCGCCCGGTGTGCGCTTCGATGCGCATGTACGGGCGGCTGAAGAGCGAGGTCGTGAACGCGACGAACGCCGTCAGCGCGACGAGGAACACGTTGAACGGGTCGACGAAGAAATTCTCGTTCCAGGCGAGGATCGGGCCGTCCGCGATGATGCGCGCGGTGAGCACCGCCGCTGCCGCAAAGGTGAGCAGGCTCATGCCGGCGTTCAGCTCGGGCGCGAAACGGCGGTGGCCCCAGAACGCGAGCACGATGCCGCCGGCGAACGGCGCGCCAAGAAGCAGCAGGATCTCCATCAGTGTTCCTTCAGCTTCTCCAGGTGATGGATGTCGAGGCTCTCGAAAGTCTCGCGGATGTGGAAAAAGAACACGCCGAAAATGAACGTGCCGACCAGCACGTCGAGCGCGATGCCGAGCTCCACCACCAGCGGCATGCCGTAGGTCGCGGAGGTCGCCGCGAAGAACAGGCCGTTTTCCATCGCCAGGAAACCGATCACCTGCGAGACCGCCTTGCGCCGCGTGATCATCATCAGGAAGGACAGGAGGATGCTGGCGGTAGCGATGCCGAGCGTGCTCCTGGTGATGGTGCCCGCGATCTCCGAGATGGGCGCGGCCAGGTTGAACGCGAAGATCACCAGCACGATGCCGATCAGCATCGTCGCCGGGATGTCGATGAGCGTCTCCACGTCCCAGCGCACGTTGAGCGCATCGATCAGACGGTGCAGGATCCAAGGCAGCAGCAGCACCTTGAGCACGAGCGTGAGCAGCACGGAGTAATACAGGTGACTCTGATGGGTCGAATAGGCGACCACGCCGGTGCTCAGCATCAGCACGAAGCCCTGCAGGGCGAACAGCCGGATGAGCGACAGGATGCGCCTCTGCGTGAGCATGGCGAACGCGAGCAGGAGCAGCAGCGCCGCAAAGAGATTGATGAGCTGGGCGTAGAGCGGCAGATTCATCGCTTTAACTACTGCTCCAGCAGGAAGTGGATCAACATGCCGAGCGTGGCGAGCAGGAACGCCGTGCCGAGGAATTCCGGAGCGCGAAAGATGCGCATCTTGGCCGAGACCGTTTCCAGCAGCGCCAGCCCCGCGCCGGCCAATGCGAGCTTCGCCACGAGAACGCCCAGCGCGACGAGCAGCGCGACCCAGTCACCGGCCTGCGCGATCCCCCACGGCACGAATATGGCGATGCCGATCGTGATATAGGCAGTGAGCTTGAGGCTCGCCGCCCATTCGATGAGCGCCAGGTGCCGCGCCGAGTATTCCAGGATCATCGCCTCGTGGATCATGGTGAGCTCGAGGTGCGTCGCCGGGTTGTCGATCGGGATGCGCGCGTTCTCGGCGAGCAACACCATCAGGAAAGCGACCGCCGCGAACGCCATGCTCGGATAGATCACGAACTCCCGGTGGGCGAGCGTCTCGACGATGGTCACGAGCGAGGTGGACTGGCTGATGAGGGAAGCGGTGAACAGCGTCATCAGCATCGCCGGCTCCGCGAGAAAGCCGATCATCATCTCGCGGCGCGCGCCGAGCGTGCCGAACGAGGTGCCGATGTCCATGCCGGCGAGCGAGGCGAACACCCGCGCGAGCGCGAACAGCCCGACCAGCGCGATCACGTCCGCAGCCGGCGCGAACGGCAGCGACGTCGCCAGCACCGGCACAATGCCGACCGCGAGCCACATGCAGCCGAACAGGATGTAGGGCGTCGACCGGAACAGAGGGGACGCGTTGTGCGCCAGCACCGCGTCCTTGTGGAACAGCTTGTTCAGGACCTTGTACGGCTGCCAGATTCCCGGGCCGCTCCGGTTCTGCAGCCACGCGCGGCACTGGTTGACCCAACCCAGCACGAGGGGCGCGATCAGCACCACCAGGACCGACTGCAACACCTGGAAAACGATCCCGCTCGCCTGCTTCATCGCACGAACATCAGCAACGCGATCAGCGTCAGGAAGCTGTACAGCAGGTACACCGAGATGCGCCCTTGCTGCAGCCTGCCGACGTGGCCGGAGAGCCATTCGGCGAGGCGCGCGATCGGCGAATACATCCAGGCCCAATGCCGGTCCTCGACCTCCTGCTTGAACACCGGGTGCGGATCTTCCGGACGCGGAATCTCGCGGCGGATCAGGTAAACCGGCGCGAAGATCTGGCGGATCGGCTGGCCAAAGCCGTCGGCCGTGTCCTCCATGCGCGAAGTCTGCGCGGGAAAGCCGCAATCCCAGGGATCGGCGCGCCGCAGCCGGCCGTGATAAATCTGGCGAACGACGAAATACGTCAGCGCGAACACCGCGGCGATCACCAGCAGGAACACGATCGGGCTGTAGCTCGCCTGCGCGCTCGAGGTCGGCACCAGCCACAGCCAGCCTGAAGCCATTGCCTCATCGGGAAGACCCGCCTTGATCAGCGCCTGGCTGACGTTGTTCAACTGCGCGATCATGAACACCGGCAGCAATCCGAGCGCGAGGCACGCAGCCGCGAGCCACAGCATTCCGGCCCGTTCCCATCGGCTCGCCTCTCGCGGCTTCTCGGGGAGCTCGTGCCGGTGCTGGCCGAGGAAGGCGACGCCGTAGACCTTGACGAAGCACATGCCGGTGAGCGCCCCCGAGAGCGCAAGCACGGCAGCGACGATCGGCACCAGGCTTCGCACCACGCTGCTCTCCAACAGGGGCGCCTGCAGCGATGCCTGGAAGGTGAGCCACTCGGAGACGAAGCCGTTCAACGGCGGCAGCGCCGAGATCGCGAGCGCGCCGATCAGGAAATAGAGCGCGGTATGAGGCAGGTAGCGGATCAACCCGCCCATCTCGTTCAGGTTTCTCAGGCCGGTCGCCCTCAGGATCGCGCCGGCGCCGAGGAAGAGCAGCCCCTTGAACACCGCGTGATTGAGCGTGTGATAAAGCCCCGCGATCAGGGCGAGCGCGGCGGCGACCGGGTGGCCGCTGCCAAGAAACACCATGGAGAGGCCGATGCCGATCAGGATGATGCCGATGTTCTCGACCGAGTGATAGGCGAGCAGGCGCTTCAGATCGTGCTGCATCAGCGCGAACAGCACGCCGAAGAGCGAGGTCGCCGCGCCGAAGAGGAGCACGGTCAGGCCCCACTCCCAGCGGATGCCGCCGATGAGATCGTAGATCACGCGCACCATGCCGTAGATCGCGGTCTTCAGCATGACGCCCGACATCAGCGCGGACACCGGCGAGGGCGCCGCCGGATGGGCTTCGGGCAGCCAGACGTGCAGCGGCAACATGCCGGCCTTGGCGCCGAAGCCGAGAAACGCCAGCACGAATGCGATCGTGGCCCAGAAAGCGCTCAGCTCGGCGCGGCGCAGCGCGTCGAAGGTGTAATCGCCGAGCCCGCCGTGCAGGACGCCGAAAGAAAGGAGGATGCTGATCGCCCCCAGATGCGCGACCAGCAGGTAGATGAAGCCCGCCTTGCGGTTCCGCTCGTCGTGGTGCTCGGCGGTGACGAGGAAATACGACGATAGCGCCATCGATTCCCAGGCGACCATGAACAGATACGCGTCGTCGGCGATCAGCACGAAGCCCATGCTGGCGAGGAACACGTGGTATTGCAGGCACAGCAGCCCGGGCGCTCCCGCCTCGGCCCCGCGGAAGTAGCCGGCGGAGAAAAGCGAAATGCCAAACGAGACCCCGCCCAGGAGCAGCAGGAAGAATCCGGACAGCGCGTCGACGCGCACGTGGAACGGGAGATCGGGGAGCCCCGCCGGCAGGACCGCCGTGCTCGGGGCCGCGTTCATCGCCCACAGCCCGGTGAAGGCGAGCGCGAGCGCCACCGCGGCGCCCGCGGGAAACGCCCAATCGGTTATGACGCGCGGGGCCCGCGTCAGCGCCAGTCCGACGGCCCCGAGCCCGAGCCAGATTACCGATAGGGTGACCGCCGCCTCGACCGGCCGGAATAAAGAGAGATCCACTGGGATTATCGGCGCCTATGCCGGGATGATCTCGGCATCAAACGGGCAGAAGCAGGAATCGGCTATAGCGCTGGCGCTGCCGCTGCTCGCGTCCGCGAGCGCTCCTCTCGTCTCCGGCGCGGCAAAGTGCGCATTTTATGCGCTTTGGCGCCAGTCGGGCAATTTTTCGCGGCGCAAATAATTAAAGGGCGGCCCGCGCCGCCCGAAAACCCCAAATCAAAAGGTACAACTTAGCCGCCGGTGAACGCCGACGGACGCCGACAAAACCAAGAACCTTTCACTTTGGCTGCGACGCTATCAGCGGCCATCGGCCGCTGATCTTTGTCTTGTCTTCAGGGCCGCAGATAGGCGTAGCCCTCGCGCTGCTGGAGCCGCGTGATCTCGGCGACCCCCGAAGGCACGTAAGTCGCCTCGGGGATGAACTGCTTTTTCGACAGCTTGCGGTTGCGCAACGTGATCTCGCACACGTCGAACTGCACGCCTTGCCCCTTCAGCTCCTCGACCCTGATGTTGTACGGGTTGCCCCCCTTGTCCTTGGCGCCGTCGAGCAGGAAATCCACGCCGCGCGCGTGGGTCACGACCACGATCTTCGCCTTGGGATTGACCTCCAGGTGATTGCCGATGTTGCGCAAGGCATCGGCCGCCTGCGCTTCGGTATTGTTGATGTGGTAGACCACCCTGTCGGGCCACACGTTGGCCTTCACGTCAACCGGCCCGCTCGTGGCGGCGCAGCCGGCGAGCCCTCCCGCCAGAGCCAGTACCCCGATCCATGAGTTTGGTTTACGCATCATGATTTCCTCCTCAAGAAAAAGCGCGCCCTCCGCGATCCGCATGTTACCGCAGAATCATGAATCATCGTTCCCCGGCTGCCGCCCCCCTCGCGTGCAAGTGCTCAGGCTGGATCACGGCCCGGCCTTCGCGCTGCTTGTCAATGATCTCGACGACTCCGGCCGGCACGTAACCGATCCCGGGAAGCATGTCGTCCTTGGTCAACCTTCGACCGCGCATCAAGGGTTGAATCGCGCGACCCCCGCTCCCGGCAGGGACCGGGCGCGATATGTTCCACGGCGACGCGCCCCGCTCCCTCCGTACTACCACCCCGAGCCGCCGATTTATTCCCGGGACGGGAATAAAATAGGCGCAAACCCGGTAACGCGGTAAGGACGATCCCTTGTCGGACGAGATCAAGCGCGAACGGTTCGAGCGCCTCGTGCTGCCGCACATGGACGCCGCCCACAACCTCGCTTGCTGGCTCATGCGCAACGAGGCGCAGGCGGAAGAGGTGGTCCAGGAATCGTTTCTGCGCGCGTTCAGGTTCTTCGAGGCGCTTCGGGGCGATGACGCGCGCCCGTGGCTGCTCGGCATCGTGCGCAACACCTGCTACACGCTGCTCGAGCGCGAGCGGCAGTCCGCCGCTCGCGACGAGTTCGACGAGGAGAGCCATGACGAGGACGCGATCGCGCCGGGCGCGGTCCTCAGTTTCCCGGTCAACCCCGAGACCGCGCTCATCGAGAGCGCCGAGCGCGAGCTGGTGCGGGCGTGCCTGCGGGCACTGCCCGCCGAGTACCGCGAAGTGGTGGTGCTGCGCGAGATCAATGACTGCTCGTACAAGGAGATCGCCGCCATCGCCGAGATCCCGATCGGCACGGTCATGTCGCGCCTCGCGCGCGGCCGGCGGCTGCTCGAGCGCGCGTTGAGCGAGCGCATGCAACGCAAGGACACCGGAACATGAACTGCCGGGACGCCGTTCGCCTGCTGAATGGTTACGTGGACGCGGAGCTCGACGCCGCGGGCGCGCTTGCGGTCGAGGACCACCTGCAGGCCTGCGCGCGTTGCCGGGCACACCATGCGAGCCTGCGGGCGGTGCAAACCGCCGTGCGCAGGAACGCGGAATTCCACAGCGCACCCGCGGCGCTTCGCGAGCGCCTGCAGGCGCGCTACGGGCACGGGGGGGCGCGCGGCGCGGCGAAGTTGCGTTCGTGGTTCGTTGCGGCCCCCGGGCTTGCCGCGCTCCTGCTCGCGCTCTGGCTCGGGTTCGGAAACATCGCCGACCGCCCGAACGATCCGGCGCAGATGCGAGCCAAGGTCGTCTTCCAGATCTCCCAGAGCGGCTCGGCCAGCACCGCCCTGCGCAACCTCGCGAACCACCTGGAGGCTTCGCCCGACGCGACGGTCGTGGTGGTCGCGCACAACGACGGGGTCGATTTCCTGCTGAGCGGCGCGCGCGACGAATCCGGCCAGCTCTTCGAGCCCGCGGTCATGAAGTTGAAGTCGCGCGGGGTGGACTTCCGCGTCTGCGGCAACACGCTCACGCGCCGCCGGATCGACACGGCCAGGATCATTCCGGCCGCAACGCTGGTTCCTTCGGGCGTGGCCGAGATCAGCCGCCTGCAAACCCGGGAAGGCTACGCCTACCTGCGGCTTTGAGCCGCTGCCCGCATCGCGCGGGCGGCAAACGCATCTTTCCGCGCCCGGGCAGTTTGGCGGCGTGGTCGTTGCCCGAGCGATCGGGTTATCCTCACGCGGTGGCCATCACGCGACACCTGTTCATCGCCGGCCGGGTTCAAGGCGTGGGTTTCCGCATGTACATGCAGCGGAAGGCGCACGATCTCGGCATCAGCGGCTGGGTGCGCAACCGCCGCGACGGGCGGGTGGAAGCCGTGGTCCAGGGAGCCCCGGAGGCGGTGGAGGCGATCATCGCGTGGGCGCGGCGCGGACCGCCGAGCGCGCTGGTCTCGGAGGTGAGAGTGTCCGAAGCGGAAGGCGAGTTCGACGGTTTCGACGCACTGCCGACGGAGTGAGCGATTGAGGCGCCGAGACGCGGAGGAAAAACCAGAATCAAGAATCAACCGCCAAGGCGGTAGAGTAGAGGAGGAAGTAGGGTCACAAAGTAACACCACCCCTCCCCCCTCGTCGAACCGGACGTGCAGGTTTCCCGCATCCGGCTCTCATGCGAGCATTGGCCGCCGCAGTGCGCGCG
>Ga0209172_10006024_pt1 | contig 13952 bp, 11 predicted proteins | sample LarsenN4metaG_FD_184113 | JGI IMG/M metagenome (GOLD analysis project Ga0209172, IMG submission 184113) | Hot spring sediment bacterial and archeal communities from British Columbia, Canada, to study Microbial Dark Matter (Phase II) - Larsen... ... | reverse complement strand
ATCGTTCCACCGCATGGACACACGTCTCACCATCATTCTGCGAACGGACGGTCATTCCCTCGGCGATAAACTGTTCGCGCAACTCGACGTTGTTCACCACATTCCCATTGTGCGCGCCGACCATGTCGCCATCTGAATCCAAATGCGGCTGGCTGTTGACCTGTGATGGCTCACCGAACGTCGCCCAGCGCAACTGGGTGATGCCGCGCTGTCCGCGCATTTCGGCGATGTTGTATTTCTTTGCGACAGAATCTACTTTGCCTGTATCTTTTCTCAGGTCAATTTTTCCATTATTGATCGTCGCCGCACCGACCGAGTCGTATCCGCGATAGGTGAGCCTTTCTGCTGCTGCAATCAGAATGGGACCAAGTTCCGCTTCTTTACTGGTCACGTAGCCGAAAATTCCGCACATGTATATCTTCTCCTGTTTCATTCAGACTCGGTGGTCGAGTGCCCCGAAGGGGCGTATCGAGACCACCAATTTTCAAGAAATATTTTGTTTGGAGGTTACTAGTGGTCTCGATATGACGGCGGGCAATCACCGCCGTCTACTCGACCACCGAATTGCCTTTGAAATTTTACACATTATCCCACGGCGCGACGTTGCGTCGGTCATTTCCATTCAACGAATCGTAAATCGTTTCTCGCAATTCGGGCAGTATATCCGCCGTAGCCGCCAGCAGACCGAAACAGCCCGCGAGCATCATATCACCGAAGGGGACCGCGAAATAGGGACGCAACCGACCATTGACCGTCGACGATTGACCATGATTGATGGACGATGATCTATCGTCCATCGTCCGAAACATAGATCTTCGTGGACCCGTCACCACCACATCAAAATCATACTTGCCGAATTGAAAAATTTCATCCGTATACATCAACGCGCCGTGACCCATGTCATCAAAGACATCTTGATGCTTCAACGAGCCATCGGCTAATTTGCGGATCAATCCCTCCAACTTTGCTATATCGATCTCGCCGGTGTGATGTTCGAAGACTCCTTCGATTCCTCTCTCACCCAAACGGAATGCCAACGTATGGAAGTTACCGACGTTGCAAATGATCTTCTGTTTACGCATAGCCACTTGAGTGTCAAAATTCGCACCCAACACTGCCGCGGGAGCCGTATCCATCACCACCAGCGGACAAGGCAACTCTCCCGCTGAATCCACAACAGCTTGCAAGCGCGTCATGATCCTGGGAATTTCATTCGATAAATAAGCAAACGCAGAAAGCGAATTCTTTTCACGGATTCTTTCATCCAAATAATCGAACCTGAACTGCCTGTCTGAAACTCCTGTGGGCGCGTTGCCATGGTCGAATACTGCAACTGCAATCGCCCCCAGATCTTTCAATGAAACTCCATAATCTGAAAAGGTTTTTGAAATCAATTCAAAATCAAAATCCCTCAACTCGATTTTGCTGACTGCTGATAGCTGACGGCTTTCTTCTTCCGAAACAATCTTAATTCCCAACGCCTCCACTTTCTCCAATTCATCGTTGATCGTCGTCGCAGCGGACGGAGTCATGTACACGGGAATGCCTGTCCGCGCGTATTCTTCGATTGCCCATGCTGAAGGTCCGCCTCCCATTTGATGCCCGGTGAGCAGGATCGGGGTCCGCGAAGCAAGCATCTGCTTGAGGCGGCGATGAACCATCATGGTTGGTGAAGGCAGGACGAGTTTGAATCCGTTCTCGATGTCGAGATTCGAATCGTAAAGGAAGATATCCTGCGTGCCGGTGCCGATATCTGCGGTCAGGATTTTCATGTAGTTTCCTTGCGTATTGTAAGCCATTCCGGAGCAGGCAGGATTTCGATGTTGCCTGCTTGTCCGCCGAGCGATCTGACTGTGTTGGCATGCATTTTTTCCTTTCCCTGTGCAAACAATGAGGGGAGGGGTATCATCCATCTGAACATACAAAATCGCCCCGGAGAGTCAATGTCTAACCCAGCGCTGGCGGAAGTGCTTGCCAGTTACGTTCCAAAACTGATTCAAAAACGAGTCCTTGCCAATCCCGTCCCCATCGATTCACCGGTGGCGGATGAGTTTCAAGCCGCGGTGCTCTTCGCGGATATTACAGGTTTCACCTTGCTCACCGAGCGTCTCGCCGAGCGCGGACCGTCCGGAGTGGAAGCCCTCGCCCGCATTCTCAACCAATACTTCGGTCGGTTGATAGATATCATCCACGACTACGGCGGAGATGTGGTGAAGTTTGCCGGCGACGCGGTGATCGCGGTCTGGCCCGTCGCTTCGGATTCGGGGACGGATGATTCAGTCACCCGCGCCGACCAATGGCAGTGGACGATGCGCGCTGCGGAATGTGCGCTTCACATCCGTGAGCATCTAATGAATTACAAAGCGGAAGACCAGAACCTCTACCTCAAACTTGCAGTGAGCATGGGCACAATCACCTCCGCACACGTGGGCGGTGTGTTCAACCGCTGGGAATTTTTGCTCACCGGCAACCCGCTTGTCGAGGTCGGTATCGCCAATAACATCGCCAAAGCAGGCGAGATCATCGTTACACCCTCCGCGTGGAAATTGATTCGCAGCGATAGCATCGCCGAATCCATCGAGTTCGAATTGAAAGAGAACATCGCCCAAGGCGGGCGGTTGAGCGGATTGAACAAGCCCTCGTCCATTTTCAAGATGCCCGAAGTGCCGGTGATCTCAAGCGGTGTGGAAAATTCCTTACGTCCCTACATCCCCGGCGCCATCATCAACCGCCTCACCGCCGGTCAAAGCGCGTGGATCGCCGAACTGCGGCGTGTGACCGTGCTCTTCGTCAACCTGCCCGATCTCGACCAGCACACGAAACTGGAACTTTCCCAGCAAATCGCAAAATTGCTCCAGCGTTCCGTGTATCGCTACGAAGGGAGCATCAACAAGATCAATGTGGACGATAAAGGCATCACACTGGTCGCCGCGTTGGGTTTGCCCCCGTTTTCGCATGAGGATGACCCGGCGCGCGGTGTGCAAGCCGCGCTCACGATCCGCCGCGAGCTCAAGGCGTTGAACGTACGCAGTTACATCGGCGTTGCCACCGGCCGCATCTTTTGTGGATCGGTGGGCAACGAAACCCGGCGCGAATACACCACTATCGGCAACGCGGTCAATCTCTCGGCGCGGTTGATGGCGGCGGCTGGTTTGCAGGATGAGTTGATCGAAAAATACGGCATCCCGATTCTGTGTGATCGCGCAACGTACGATAGCGCGAAAGAGGCGGTCGAGTTTCAACCGGTGGCGCCTCAGCAGGTGAAAGGTCGGAACGAACCGGTCGAGGTGTTCCATCCGATCGAAGGGAAGAAAAGCGTCATCCGCCCGAAGGCGGAAATGATCGGGCGTCACGAAGAAAAGATCATGCTGGGCAATGCGTTGCAGGAACTGTCGCGCGGTACGCCGTATCAGGCGATCATTTTTCAGGGTGAGGCGGGCATCGGCAAGTCGCGCTTGTTCGAAGACCTGATTCGTCAGGCGGAAACACTGCGCGTGAAAATGTTCCGCGGCGAGGGCGACGCGATCGAAAAGAACAGCCCCTATCACGCGTGGCGCACCATCTTCCATAACATCCTTGGTCTCGATGAACTTATTGCAAAACAGGAATTTAATGAAGAAGACCACCTTGCGATTCGATCTCAGGTGGTTTCGAAATTAACCGAGTTGGATACAGACTTGGCGCGCTATGCGCCGTTGCTGGATGTGCTCTTGCCGACGCCGATTCAAGATAATGAATTGACCTCCGCCATGATGGGCGAGATCCGCGCGGGCAACACGCGCGAAGTGCTGGCGCGCCTGCTCAATCATGCCGCGCAAGATGCGCCGTTGCTCATTGTTATGGAAGACCTGCATTGGTTCGATTCGGCTTCGTGGGCTTTGCTTGCGGATGTGCAACAAAAGGTGAGACCGATCCTGCTTGCGCTCAACACGCGTCCCCTGCCGGAGCCTGCGCCTCAAACCTTTAAAGAGATTCTGGAAACGCCCGAAACCCGTCTTGTCCGGCTCGAAGCGATGTCGCTCGATGATGTTGAGTCGCTGGTGTGTCAGCGGCTGGGAGTGAAAGCGATTCCTTCCACCATCGGAAGTTTGATCCGCGAAAAATCGGAAGGGCATCCCTTCTTTGCCGAAGAGCTTGCGTACGCGTTGCGTGAAGCCGGGCTTCTTATCGTGGATGGCGATGAGGCGCGCATCAACGAACGGTTCACCAACTTCGAAGATCTGGCATTGCCCGATACATTGCAAGCCGCGATCACGAATCGTATCGACAGCCTCGACCCCTCGCAACAACTTACATTGAAAGTTGCCAGCGTTATCGGTCGGATCTTCACGTTCCGCGTCCTTCAAGCGATCTACCCCATTGATTCAGATAAGCCAGCCCTGCGCGAATACATGGAAACGTTGACGCGCTTAAGCCTGACCCTGGTCGAAGCGGAAGCGCCTGACCTTTCGTACATCTTCAAACACGCGGTCACGCAGGAGGTGGCATATAACCTAATGCTTTTCTCACAGCGCCGGCAGTTGCATCAATCGGTGGCGGAATGGATCGAAAAAAGCAATGAAGGCAACATCGAAGCGTATTTCAACCTGCTTGCCTATCACTGGTCGCAAGCCGCTGAATTACCGGATGTTTCACGCAATCAACATGCCATTGCCAAAGCGGTGGATTATCTGGAGAAAGCCGGCGATCAAGCCGTGCAAAACTACGCCAACCGCGAAGCGATTCAGTTTCTGGCACAAGCGCTGGGTTGGGAGGAAAAGCTTCCCAAACCGGTCACCGCACAGGAACTTCGCGACCGCCGGGTGCGGCGTGCGCGCTGGCACGGAAAGATCGGTTTGGCATACTACGGTTTGGGGTTGTTGCCAGATTGCAACGAGCACATCCGCGAAGCCTTGCGTGAGTTGGGTCATCGCCTGCCCACATCCCCAGCCATGTTCGCGCTGAGACTTATCTCTCCCTTCGTGAGGCAGGTATTTCACTGGTTTGTCCCCTCGCGTATTGGTTCCGCGCATGGCAGGGAAAGAGAGATCGCGTTGGAAACGGCGCGTCTGTATGAATTGCTTGGCAGAATGTTTTTTTATTCCAACGAAACCCTGCCCATCATGTATTGCATCTTGCACTTCTTGAACTACGCCGAAAAAGCAGGAACGTCCCCGGAACTCGCCAACGCGTACTCCGGCATGGCAGTTCTGGCTGGGTTCGCGCAATTGCATAAACTCGCAGAAACGTATGTGGGACGCGCTCTGGCTGTTGCAAAGGAGGTGAACCAGCCCTCCAATCTGATCACGGTCAATGTGGTCACGAGTGTATATCATATCTCCATTGGAAGGTGGGAGGATATCCGTGTGAAGGCGCGGAAAGCTCGTGAATTATGCGAGGAACTCGGCGACTATCGCCAGTGGGGCGATGCGCTTTCTGTATTGGGGGAGAGCGCTTTTCTCGCTGGCAACATCGCTGAAGGACTTCTCGTTCAAAAGACACTACTTGAGGATGCGCGTCGAAGGAACAGCCCATTGCAGATCGTGTGGGGTTTGGCTGGTGTGGCGTGGAATAACATTCGGCTGGGAAATGAGGCGAGTTCCGTTCCCATGTTGGAGGAAGCGCTACAGATCCTTGAGGAAATTCCAAACCGCGCCTCCTCCATCAATACGAATGCCCAACTTGCTTTGGCATATCTGCGACTGCGAGAGAACGATAGAGCCGTGCAGTACGCGGACGAGGTATTGAAATTGACCGAGGGTATTTCCCCAACGGTCTATGCGTTGCTCATGGGATTTTCCGCCGTAGCGGAGGTTTATTTTACGCTCTGGGACTTGGCGCTTCAGACAAAGGGCGAGCTTGATTCCGAACGGCTGAAGGTTTCCGCCGAGAAAGCGCTCAGGCTATTGCACGCGTTCAAGAATGTCTTTCCCATTGGTCGTCCCTATCTTGCATATTATCAGGGCTGGTATGAATCACTGACGGGCAAAACTCAGCGGGCAGTGAAAACCTGGCAAAAAGGACTCGAAGACGGGCTGGCGCTCAACCTACCCTACGAAGAGGGATTGATCCGACTCAAACTTGCACACTGGCGCGAGGATCCCGCTGAAAAAGCCGAGCATGTTGTGTGTGCGATTCGGATCTTCGAGAAGATGGGTGCGGTACATGAATTGGAGTCGGCGCTGAAAATGAAGGGCACATAAAACCGGGACCAGCGATGACCACACTGCGCGCCGATGGCGCCTATCGGCGGTATGTCCTCCATTATTACAATCGTTTTGCCAATTTGTATGACCTCGGCGAGTTTGCACGCCATCGGACCCGCCGCAAGGCGCTCGTCTTGAGTGGCTGGCAGCCCGGCGAACTCGTGCTGGACCTCTGCACCGGCACCGGCGGACTTGCCCTCACCTTCGCCTCACACGGAGCGAAAGTTATCGGCGTGGATATTGCCCGCGGCATGTTGAAGCGGGCTTCTGCAAAAGGGATTCGATCAACAGTAAATTGGCTGGAGATGGATGCAACCCGACTCGGCTTTCCTAATGAAGCATTCGATGTATCGGTGTTGTCGCTGGCGCTTCATCACATGCCGGAAGAGGTGCAGTTGAATGTGTTGCGGGAGTTGCGCCGGGTGACGCGCCGGCGTATCGTGCTCATCGAACCGGAAGTACCGGTCAAGCCGAATTGGTTCCGCGCCTGGGCGTTCGTGGCTTCTGTGATTGACGAATCGGAATACATGCACGAGTGGGTCCGACAGGATCTTATTGGCACGTGCGAGAAGGCAGGCTTACACGTGGAGGCGGTGGAAACCTCGAGGTTTTGGATTCACCGCTTTATACTCTGCATCCCATAATAAAAGTTAAGCCTATGGCACGATCACGGCGCGCACGTCGTTTGTGAAATTTTCCAGATCATCGAGTCGCTGGTTAATTCTGGTCGCATCCAACGGTATGACTTGCGACACGACGCGCGACGTATCCAGAATACCTTTGCGCGCCCACTCGACGAGCAGAGGCAGTTCGCTCACCAAATGATCGTTCGAGCCGATGATCTCCGCCTCTTTACCGAGCACCTGTGCATACGTGTTGATCGAGATCGGTTGCTGGTTCAATCCCACCATCACTGCGCGCCCCAGATTGGCAAGGCAATCAATTGCCTGCTCCATCGTTTTCCGCAAGCCGATCATCTCCACGGAAACATTCACGCCCCTGCCCTTCGTCAATCTTCGGATCTCCTCCACTGGGTTGATGCGGCTCGCATCGATTGGAATCGCATCATATTCAGACGCCAGTTCGAGTTTGTCCTGCTTGATATCCACCGCGTAGACTTCGACCGCGCCCATGGCACGCGCCAACTGGATGGCGGAAAGACCGAGTCCTCCAACACCGAAGACTGCCACAGTTTCCCCGGCTTTGATCCTGCCTTTACCTAAGGCGTGCAGTGCTGTCGCCGAGGCGCACATCAACGTCGCGCCCGCCTCGAACGGAATCTCGTCCGGCAGTGGTATCGCGTTCCGTGCGGGTATCGCAATGTATTCCGCATAACCTCCGTCCACGTGATGGCCGAGCATCTTCACCGTGTTGCAGAATTGTTCGTTGCCCGTACTGCAATAATAACAATCGCCGCACGAGATGTTGTAATGCAAACAGACTCGCTCTCCCGCTTTCACGTTCGTAACTTGTGAGCCGATTTTTTCCACGACGCCAGCCACTTCATGTCCCAGCGTGATCGGCATGAATCCCATGGCAGAACGCCCCGCGCGGTAATGCGCATCGGAATGACAGATCCCCGCCGCGCGCACATGTACCAGAATATCCTTTTCACCGAATTCTGGCATCGGAATCTCTTGCAGTTCCAGCGGCTTCCTGAACTGAATCAAGCGAATGGCTTTCATTCGACAACTCCTGCATGTGTACTGCGTGATAAGGACCGCGCGATCCACCACAGTCCAAAACGAAATCCCAACCATCCATAAAGAGTCCCGCCGATCACATCGAGGATGTAGTGTTGTTGCGTGAACAAAGTGGACAACGCGATCACGATATAGATGAACAGCCACAACCAGCGGTATCGTGGAAACCATTTGTCGAAAAAGAGCGCGAGGATGACGGTCACATAGATGTGCGCGCTGGGGAAGGCGGCATAATCGCCATCCATCGATTGGAGAAAAAGCAGGGTTTTCGAGAAGATGTCAGAGCCGGGCAGTTCAGGGTCGATGATGTAGGTTGGGAACAGGTAAAAGGTCAAAACCCCAAGCGTGCAGGTCAGGATGAAACCTGCGGCAAATGCGCGGAAGAGTCGCCCGTCGCTTTTGAGGATCAGCCACGCACCCGCCAAAAGGATGAACAAATACCATAAGGCATACGGGATCACCCAGATCGTTGACAGAGGAAAGATATCGATCGGTAGTTTTGGAATGATGCCGCCCGTCAACACGCGTGTAGCAATCGAGTAATTGAACTGGATCAGCAACGCCACAGAGATGATGAGCAATCGTCTTTTCAGAGGTGGTTGCATCTATAAAACCTGTTCGTGTGAGAGTGATTTTCTTCTCGCCCAATTTGCGATAACGCGGATATCCTCCGGCGAGGTGCGACAACATCCGCCGATCAGACGCGCGCCAGCCTGATACCAGACCTTTGCCTCTTCGCCAAAGGATTCGGTCTCGGGTTTGCCATCCCAATCGTTTTTGTTCGCATCGTAACTTTCGCCTAAGTTGGGATACGTGAGGATCGGTTTCGTTGTCTGCTGTTTGCCTGCACGAATCAATGACGGGATGTACTTCGGCGAGGTGCAATTGATTCCAATGGCTGCAACTTGCCGGTGATCATCCAACAAGCGGACGCAATCACCGAATGGCTGACCTTCGGAAATATATTTTTCATCTCTCGCGGAAAAACTGAACCAAGCCGTGATGTTTGGAAATTCTATCAGTAGTTTTGAAAGTGCCTGTGCTTCGACCAGCGAGGGTATTGTCTCGCAGGCGAACATGTCAGGCTTCGCCTCGAATAACGCCTTCATGCGCGGACGGTGAAAATCCATCAAATCCTTTTCGGTCAGTCCATAATTGCCGCGATATTCGGAACCGTCCGCAAGGTACGCGCCGTACGGTCCGATGGACGCGGCGATGAACGGCTTGGCGCGTCCGCGTCGATTTGATTCGTCTGCCCAGAATTCATCCCGCGCCTGGGCGGCGAGCGCAACAGATTTTTGAATCAATGCGATCGCCTCTTTTTCATTCAAACCGCGCTTCTTGAATCCCTCGATGGTGGCTTGATAACTGGCAGTGATGGCACAGTCCGCGCCGGCGATGAAGTAATCATAATGGAGTTGTCGGATCGCTTCGGGTTGTTCCAGTAGAATTTTTGCAGACCACAAGTCATCTTTCAAATCGTAGCCGCGTCGTTCGAGTTCAGTGGCGAGTGCGCCGTCGATGATGAGGGCGCGTTGATGTTTCAAAATAGACTCGATCGGATTCATCTTTGGAGGATACCATGAATCGAAAATGGACAGCGAAGCCTCGCTGTCCATTTTCATTTTGATTCGTTCGATCACTTCTTGGCAACTTTGCGCGGAGTCTGTTTAGGTTTCGCAGGTGACTCAACTGCCGAGGATTCCTCGATGGGCTGATGCACCGGTTCCACTGCCGGGGCAGGCTGGGGTTCTGGTAAGGAAGCGGGTGCGGGCGGGGACACAGTCACCGGTTGGGGCATCCCATTCAGGCGGGCAAAATAATCCTTCACGATGGTATCGTTGTAAAAGACGAGCGAGAGGATGCCGACCGCCATTGCAAAGAGGTTGCCAGCCAGCACGCACGCGATCTCGAGCACCGCGATGTTCGTGGAAGGTTTGACGGCTTGCGGAGGGTTGCTGAATAATTTTGCCGCGTAGATCAATTCGAAGACTCCGAGGATGGTCGGCAGGATCGTAAGCGGTACGCAGACAACACCAACAATGGTGGCAAGCGCGGTGGCTGATGCGGCGAATCCCCAAAAGAGGTTCACGATGCCGCTGGCAAGCGTAGTCCACGCGATAACGTGGATGAGGGTGGGTTTGGTTGTGTTCATAACGTTCTCCTGTTCTGTTTTCTACCCTTCATACGAGAGTTCAGCAGTTTGGTTGCAAACAAAAAAGCCCGCGAATATCGCAGGCTTTTTAGTTCATACGGAAAACGTTTTATGCAGTGGTCATGGAAGTACTTTGCCCGGCGGCAGCGTTCCCAAATTGACCGAACAAATGGGCATACACAGCCGTGGCATAGACCACAATCCCGAACGTGACCACGATGGCTGCAATCTGCCCGAGGCATGGGATGAGATTCAGCACGGTTTGCGCGATGCCGACTACAAAACTGACGGCAAAACTCACACCGATGTTGACCGCCCACGCGGTGATGAACGGGGAGGAATTCTGGCTGATCAGGCTGAACACTTCACGGAATTTGAAGCACGAGGCTAGAGTCCCTTCGCGGGCGAACAGGACGAGGATGGCGGGGTAAATGACCGAGAGCGCCAGCGCGTACACAATGAATACGCACAACAGACAAACGAACAGCGCGGTTCCCAACCCTGCAATGGCACTGGCGATGCCCTGCAGATCGCTATCGCCGGAAAGAATGGCGGGCACGATCATGAAACTGAGGGGCAGACAAAAAACGACGATGATCGGCAGCGCATACACAATGCCCGCAACGGTCAACAATAACCCGTCCATGAATTTTTTCCCAAGGTCGTCCCACGTGGGCAGGGGTTCCGATGCGCCGTTCATCACATTGCGGATGATGCCGACCATGTAGCCGGTCCATGCAAGGTTGAGGAAGGGGATGAGCGTGATCAGGGCTCCCAGCCCCAGTTTGCTCATCCACTTCTGGTCATCGAATACGAATGAAAAAGATTTACCGATGTTCATCATTTCCTCCGATGCAAATTTATCACCCAACACAGACAATAAAAAGGCTCACTGCAAAAAGACGGTGAGCCTTTGGTCATCTGTTGGAATTTACGCCCAGCCCTGGCTTTTGATGAAATTGGTCACGATCGGAATGTTAACCATTTGACCCTGATACGCCTGGTACGCCCAATACAGGAACACCAGCCACAACACCGGCACGCACAGCCCGCCGATGCCGATGGTTATGGTCGTGATGATGGTGGCGACGATCCAGAAAGCGATGCTTGCCGCAATGGACTGCACGGCGTGGAACTTGATGAAGGGACGGGATTTCTTGTCTTCCATCAGCAGTACGATGATGCCGACGAGTGGAGCAAAGACGTAGCTTAATGCAGACCACAGTTTGTCGTCACTTGTTGTTTCCATGGTTCATTCCTCCGGGGATTACTAATGTTTGGATTTTCATTATTGTACAACCAAACAGAACAATGTGCAACGGGCTTTTATGGGAAAAAGTTACTATGCTACAATCCTCGCATGACCCGGATCGTTTTCATGGGATCGCCTGAGTTTGCCCTGCCAAGCCTGCGTGCGCTGGCGGGCGAATACGAGGTTGTGGGCGTGGTCACGCAACCAAACCGCGCCTCCGGGCGCGGGCGCGAATTCAAGCCGCCGCCGGTTAAATCGCTCGCGCTCGAATTTGGCGTCCCAGTCATCCAACCTGAAAAACTGCGTGCGCCCAAAGCGATGGAAGGACTCCGCGCGTGGTCGCCCGATTTGATCGTTGTGGCGGCGTTCGGGCAAATTCTCAAACAGGATGTGCTGGACTTGCCGCGTCTTGGATGCCTCAATGTGCACGCTTCCCTGCTTCCGCGCTGGCGCGGCGCGGCGCCGATTCAAGCCGCGATCCTGCACGGGGATGAAGAGACCGGCGTTACCATCATGAAAATGGACGCGGGACTCGACACCGGCGCGATGCTTGCCAAAAAATCCCTTCGCCTCAAATCCGACGATACGGCTGGCTCCGTCACCGACGCGTTATCTCGCCTTGGGGCAGACTTGCTGATCGAAACACTGCCGCGCTGGATCGCCGGTGAAATTCAACCTGAGCCGCAGGATGATTCACTGTCAACGTATGCGCCGATGTTGAAAAAAGAGGATGGGCGGCTCGACTTCACGCGCGATGTGCAAGAGTTGGAGCGCCGTGTCCGCGCGTTCAACCCGTGGCCCGGCGCGTTCATGGAATTTGACAACGCGATTCTCAAAATCCATCGTGCGCATGTGGAGGCAGGGGACGCGTCTGCGGGGGAGAGGTTGATACTGGCGAATCAGCCTGCCGTCGGCGCGGGAAGCGGTTTGCTCGTCCTCGATGAGGTGCAACCCGCTGGGAAGAAATCCATGAGCGGGAAGTCGTTTCTCACAGGCGCGAGGCATTGGTCTTGAAGAATTGTCATCGTTTGAGTTTAAAAATCAACCAGTTGTTTCGGAGGATGAATGTTTAATTCAAGAGTGTTTGTTGCTGAATTGATTGGCACGTTCGCGTTGGTGTTCATTGGCGCCGGAGCGGGGATCGCAAATGCGGGATTGCTGGGTGTGGCATTCGCGCACGGTCTCACGGTCATTGCGTTCGCCTATACCTTTGGATACATTTCCGGTACACATATTAACCCGGCTGTGACGTTTGGGCTTGCGTTGACCAACACGATCAAATGGGGTGAGGCTATCTTTTATTGGATCGCCCAATTTCTCGGCGCGGTCGCCGCTGCATTCCTTTTGAGAACCTTCGTTAGCGACATTTCCGCGGGCGCGACAATCGGCTCATTGACGAACTCGATGCCGTTCTCCGCAGCGTTGGTGGAGATTGTTCTTACCTTCTTCCTCGTCAGCGCTGTTTTGCACAACGCTGTGGCGGGGAAATCCGGCGGATTTGCGGGCTTGGCAATCGGCTCGACGTTGATCGCTTCCATTCTCGTCGGCGGTCCTCTGACCGGTGCTTCGCTCAACCCCGCACGTACGTTTGGTCCTGCGCTGGTGCTTGGCGATTACCAAGACCCCACGATGTATGCAATTTATTTTGCGGGTCCGCTTTTGGGTTCAGCGCTGGCTGTCGGTGTGTTCAGGTTTTTGAACAGCACCAGTGCAATACCCGAAGAAACAAAAAAGCCGCTGAAGAAGAAATAAGTACGTGTGACAATGGGACTGGTGATAGCAGTCCCATTTTGATTTAAAATAGTGAGGAGAGTTATTTCCATGTCGAGATACATCGCGGCCATCGATCAGGGCACGACCAGCACTCGTTTTATCATTTTCGATCACGGCGGGAATGTTGTTTCTGTTGCCCAGAAGGAACATCGACAAATTTTCCCCAAGCCCGGCTGGGTGGAGCATGATCCGCTGGAGATTTGGAACAATACGCTTGAGGTGATGCAAGAGGCATTGAGCGGACTGAAGTCCGCACATCTTCAGTCCGCTGAAATAGCCGCGATTGGAATTACAAATCAACGCGAGACAACCGTTGTTTGGGATAAGAATACCGGCGAGCCAGTCTACAACGCCATCGTCTGGCAGGATACACGGACGGATTCGATTTGCACAAAGCTGGGAAAATCAGGCGGGCAAAATCGCTTTAGAAAAAAGACAGGCTTGCCGCTTGCCACGTATTTCTCCGGTCCGAAGATCAGATGGATTTTGGACAATGTGGACGGTGCGCGTGCCAAAGCCAAACGCGGCGAATTGCTGTTCGGGAACATTGACACATGGCTGATCTGGAATTTAACGGGCAGGCACGTCACCGACGTGACAAATGCTTCGCGCACGATGTTGATGAATCTCAAGTCGCTGGATTGGGATGATGAAATTTTGAAGGCAATGGGGATTCCCCGCGCGATGTTGCCGGAGATCAAATCGTCGTCTGAAATTTATGGAAATGTAGGGGCGGGGTCTTCCCGCCCAAATTGGGGCGAGATGACCTCGCCTCTGCACGGAATACCCGTCTCCGGCGATCTCGGCGACCAGCAAGCCGCATTGTTCGGTCAGGCGTGTTTCAAACCTGGCGAGGCGAAAAACACCTATGGCACGGGATGTTT
>Ga0209172_10006021_pt1 | contig 13956 bp, 12 predicted proteins | sample LarsenN4metaG_FD_184113 | JGI IMG/M metagenome (GOLD analysis project Ga0209172, IMG submission 184113) | Hot spring sediment bacterial and archeal communities from British Columbia, Canada, to study Microbial Dark Matter (Phase II) - Larsen... ... | reverse complement strand
CCTCCCGCGGACGATCGTCGTGGGGAGTCGGGGCGCGCTGCGGCAGGAGGAGGATCTGGGGGGCGGGGTCCGGCAGGTCACGCTCACGCTGGCGTTTGACTACCCGTACAGTCAGGTCCCTGACGAACTGGGCCTCTTCTTGGAGACTGAAGCCGTCCAGCGGCTCCCCCATGCCGTGCTCTTCTGGCGTCCCCCCGACGGTTCCGAGATCCAGCTGAACGAATTCACCGTCGACCCCCATGAGGTCTACCGGATCTCGGCGGACGCCCGTCTGCAGCGGGACCTGGGCGGCCCGCCGGAGGCCGTCCTCTTCACCGATGCCCAAAACCCGTCCCGGGTCCTCCGGGGTCGGCACCAGCTCATCATCAAAGCCTTCCTCTTCGAGAAGACCTCGGACATGCGGGCCCGTCTCGTCGTCTACGGCAAGGCCCACGGGCTGGCCGGGACGGACCACCTGCGGCGCGACCTGATGATCCCGCTGCTGTGGGGCGCGCCCATCGCCATGGCCTTCGGGCTCCTCGCCGCCGTGGGCTCGACGCTCAGCACCCTGATCATCGCGGCGGTGGGCGTCTGGTACGGGCGCTGGGTGGACGGAGGGATCCAGCGCATCACCGAGGTGAACCTGATCCTGCCCGGCCTGCCCATCCTCATCCTGATCGGCACGCTCTATTCCCGCAGCATCTGGGTGATCCTCGGCGTCGTGATCCTCCTGGGGATCTTCGGCGCGGGCATCAAGACCTACCGCGCCCTCTTCCTGCAGGTGAAGGAGGCCCCCTACATCGAGGCGGCGCGGGCCTACGGGGCGGGGAGCCTCAGGGCGGTCTTCACCTACATGATCCCCCGCGCCGTCCCCGTGCTCATCCCCCAGTTCGTCACCCTGATCCCCACCTTCGTCTTCCTGGAGGCGAGCCTGGCGGTGCTGGGGCTGGGCGATCCCGTCCTCCCCACCTGGGGCAAGGTGATCGAGGACGCCTACAGCAAGGGCGCGCTCTTCTCGGGACACTACTACTGGGTGCTGGAACCGGCCGCGCTGCTGATGCTGAGCGGCCTCGGCTTCACCATGCTCGGGTTCGCGCTGGACCGCATCTTCAACCCCCGGCTGCGCGAGATCTGATGGCGGCGAACGGCGTTCTCAGCGCCGAGGACCTGCGGCTGTACTTCCGCACGAACAAGGGTCCGGTGCAGGCCGTGGACGGGGTGACCCTCTCGCTGCGCCGCGGGCGCACACTGGTGGTGGTGGGGGAGAGCGGGTGCGGCAAGAGCTCGCTGGCCCGCGCCATCCTGCGTCTGTTGCCGCGCAACGTGGAGACCTACGCGGGGCACCTCTGGCTCAACGGCACGGACATCATGGCTCTGCCCGAGGAGCGGTTCCGCCGGGAGATCCGCTGGGTGCGCTTGGCGCTGGTGCCGCAGGGGGCGATGAACGCGCTCAACCCGGTCATCCGGGTCGGCGACCAGGTGGCGGAGCCGCTGCTGGTGCACGGCCGCGCTACCAGCCTGGGCGAGGGACGCCGCTCCGCGGACGAGATCTTCCGCCAGGTGGGCGTGCCCCTGGACTTCGCCGACCGCTATCCCTTTGAACTCAGCGGCGGGATGCGGCAGCGCGCGGCCATCGCCATGGCCCTGGTCACCGTGCCGGACGTCGTGGTGCTGGACGAGCCGACCTCCGCCCTGGACGTGCTGACGCAGGCCAACATCATGAACGTCCTGAAGGCGATCAAGCGGGACATGGGGACCAGCTTCATCCTGATTACGCACGACATCGCCACCAGCAGCGAGATTGCCGACGATGCGGCGGTCATGTACGCGGGCCAGGTCGTGGAGGTCAGCCAGGCGGGGGACTTCTACCGGGCGCCGCTCCACCCGTACTCGCAGGCGTTGATGGCCAGCGTGCCCACGCTGCACGAGACGAAGGCCCTGGGGTTCATCCCGGGCCGGCCGCCCAGCCTGATCGACCCGCCGCGCGGTTGCCGCTTCGCCGACCGCTGCCCGATGCGCTTCTCCAGGTGCAGTGAGGAGCCGCCGCTGATCCGGGTGGACGAGCACCGCCAGGTCAAGTGCTGGCTGCACGCATGAGCCCCGCGGGCGCGGACGACATCCTGCTGTCGGTGCGCGGGCTGCACACCTGGTTCGAACTCCGCCGGCTGGGATTTGTCCGGGTCGGGTTCGTCCGCGCCGTGGACGATGTCAGCTTCGACCTCCGCCGCGGCGAGGCCGTCGCGGTCGTCGGCGAGAGCGGGTGCGGCAAGAGCACATTGGCCAAGACCATCCTGGGCCTGCACCTGCCCACCCAGGGCGAGATCATCTTCGACGGGCGGCCGGTGCACGGGGCGGCGGACCTGCGCTGGTACCGGGCGCGCGTCGGCTACGTCCAGCAGGACCCCTACGGCGCCCTGCCGCCGTTCATGTCCGTGCAGCGCATCCTGGACGAGCCCCTGTTGATCAACGGCGTGGTGCACCCGGCCGAGCGACTCCGGCGGATTCAGCGGATCCTGGATGAGGTCCGGCTGACCCCCGTCGAGGACTTCCTGCCGCGCTATCCGCACATGCTCAGCGGGGGGCAGCAGCAGCGGCTGGTCGTGGCCCGGGCGATGATCCTGGAACCGAAGCTGATCCTGGCGGACGAGCCGGTGTCAATGCTGGATGCCTCCGTCCGCGTGGAGATCCTGCACCTCCTGCGCGGGCTCCAGGCCAAGCACAACCTCAGCCTCATCTACATCACCCACGACCTCTCCACGGCGCGCTATTTCTGCGAGCGCGCCTTCGTCATGTACGGCGGGAAGATCATCGAACGGGCGCCCATCGAGGATCTCCTGCAGGCCCCGCGGCACCCCTATACCCAGGCGCTGCTCGCCGCCATTCCCGATCCCGACCCGGCCAATGCGGCCCGGCTGCGCGATGTTCCCCCGGGCGAGCCGCCGAGCCTGCTGCACCCACCGGCCGGGTGCCGGTACCATCCGCGCTGTCCCTTCGTGATCAAGGGGGTCTGTGACGTCGATGTCCCGCCGGACTTTGAAGTTGGGGCGGGGCACCGGGTGGGGTGCTGGCTCTACCGGGAGGCGCGGGAAGGGGTGCCGGCGACCGACGCACCGGAGCGGGCATGGGGACCAGCGCCGTCAAGTTAATGGCACTCGGTCTGGGCCTGCTGCTCGCGGCCTGGCTGGTGATCCTCCTGATGGTCATCCGGAGCATTCCGCCCAACCTGGCGCTGGCGGTGGCCGCCTACGCTGCGTCGCTGACGGGGTTGGTCCTCGGCCTCTTTGGGGGCATGCAGTACATCCGCGGGCGGTCCCGGCACGACGGTTCGGATCAGTAGGCGGCGTTCCCCTCGACCGCGGGGATGAATCCGCCGGAGGGAGCGGCCCCGGCCGGCGCGAATAGGGTGAGAATACTGATCGTCAAACACCGCATCGTGACCGTGACACCGTCGTGCGGCGGCGAGCGCGCTCAGGCGTGTCGCGATTACGGCGGGCCAGCGCGCTAAGGGGAGGGACGGGCAATGCGACGATGGGCCACAGAAATCACGGTGGTGCTGCTCCTCCTGGTCGGAGGGTCCGGGCCGCTGGGGGCGCAGGGGAGGCTCACCCTGCCGGGCATTCCGAACCCCGGGGTTGCCAGCTACGCGCCGGAGATCGGCAAATACGGCGGCACCTACGTCATCTCGCAGATCTCCGACCCGCGCACCTTCAACCCCATTGTCGTCCAGGACACCGCCTCGGGCGCCGTCACCGGCGCGATCTTCGAGAGCCTGGTGGATCAGGATTACATCACGGGAGAGATCGTTCCCGGGCTGGCCGAGTCCTGGACGATCAGCCAGGACGGCCGCACCTGGACCTTCACCCTGCGCGAGGGCCTGACCTGGGCCGACGGCAAGCCGCTCACGACGGAGGACGTGGCCTTCAGCGCCAAAGCCATCTTCACGGAGGGCGTGGACACCAGTGCCGCCGACCTGCTGACCTTCCAGGACCAGCCGGTGCGCTGGCGGGTGCTGGACCGGCGGCGCATTCAGTTCATCACGCCCCGGGCAATTTGCCCCGTGGGCCTGTTCCTCCGCCTGGTCGGCGCAATCGACGTGGTGCCCAAGCACCTGCTCGAGGGCGTGCTGGCTAAGGGCGGCGCCGACTTCACCAAGACCTGGGGCATCAACGTGACCCCGCGCGAGTTGGTCGGCAGCGGTCCCTTCGTGCTGCAGTCCTATGTGCCGGGGCAGCGCGTCACGCTGCTGCGCCAGTCGAAGTGGTGGCAGGTGGACAAGAAGGGGCAGCGCCTGCCCTACCTGACGCGCTATGTCATCCAGATCGTGCCTAACGTGGAGCAGGCCCGCCTGAAGTTCCTGGCGGGCGAGACCGACTTCTACGCGGCCCGGCCGCGGGAGTACGCCGAGCTGAAGGCGCAGGAGCAGCGGGGCAACTTCACCGTCTACGATGGGCCGGAGGGCTTCGGCTCGGAGTTCCTGGTCCTGAACCAGAACCCCGCGGGGGTGGGCGGGGGCGGGATGACCCCGGCGCAGTTGAGCTGGTTCCAGGACGTGCGCTTCCGCCGGGCCCTGAACCACGCCATCGACCGGAACACTGTCGCTCAGCAGGTCTACGCCGGGCGGGCCACGGCGGCGTGGAGCCCGGTGAGCATCGGCAACAAGCTCTACTTCAACGACAAGGTCACGCAGTACCCCTACAACCTGGAACGGGCCCAGCAGCTGTTGGCGGAGGCCGGCTATCGCCGGGGCACCGACGGCGTGCTGCGCGACCCGCAGGGGAACGTCGTGGAGTTCACCATCGCCACCAACGCCGGGAACACCGACCGCGAGGCGATGGGCAATATCCTGCGCCAGGACTTCGTGAAACTGGGGATGCGGGTGACTTTCGCCCCGGAGTCCTTCCCCTCGTTGGTGGGCAAGCTCACCGGCACCTACAAGTGGCAGGCGATCATCATCGGCCTGACCGGCGGCATCGAGCCCGGCACCGGGCGGAACGTCTGGCTGGCCTCGGGCGACCTGCACATGTGGCGCCCCAACCAGGACAAGCCGGCCACCGAGTGGGAGGCAGAGGTCGACCGGATCTTCGAGCAGGTCGCCTGCGAGCCCGACGCCGCCAAGCGGAAGGCGCTCTACGCGCGCTTCCAGGAGATCGTGGCGCAGCAGGTGCCGTTGATGTACTTCACCAACCCCAAGACCCAGCCCGCCGTGCGGAACACCATCGGCAACGTCAAGCTGGGGCTGCAGGGCGCGACCGGCACGCTCGAGACGCGCTACTACAAGACCGCGTACAAGTAGGGTCGTCGGTTGGGGGGCGGGGTGGGTCGCCCTGCCCCCCAACCGTTCTGGCATGATCCGCTATATCGCCGTCCGGCTGATCAACCTGATCCCCCTGCTGCTGGGGATCACCCTGGTTTCCTTCATCGTGATCCATCTCTCCCCGGGGGACTTCCTGGCGGAGATGCGCCTCAATCCCGTGGTTTCCTCGGAGACCATCGAATCCATGCGGCGCAACTTCGGGCTGGACCAGCCGATGTACATCCAGTACCTGAAGTGGCTGCGCGCCATCCTGCGCCTGGACTTCGGGTACTCCTTCGCCTACCACGTGCCGGTGACGTGGCTGATCGGCTCGCGGCTGGTGAATACCCTGATCCTGAACGTGGCGGCCCTCCTGATCACCTGGACGGTGGCCATCCCCATCGGCATCTACGCGGCCACCCGGCAGTACTCGACCGGCGACACCGCCCTCTCCATGGCCGCCTACCTGGGGATCTCGACGCCGACGTTCTTCTCAGGCCTGCTCCTGCTGCTCTTTGCGTTCAAGACGCGGCTGCTGCCCATCGGCGGCATGACCAGCCTGGACTACGAGTTCTTCCCCTGGTACGGCAAGATGCTGGATGTGGGCCACCACCTGGTGATCCCCGCGGTGGTGCTGGGCTTCCTGGGCTCGGCGGGCCTGATGCGCCAGATGCGGGGCAACCTGCTGGAGATCCTGCGGCAGGATTACATCCGCACCGCGCGGGCCAAGGGGTTGGCCGAGCGCCCGGTGATCTACAAGCACGCCGTCCGGAACGCCATCAACCCCTTGATCACGATCTTCGGCTTTGAGATCGGCGGGCTGCTCTCCGGGGCGGCGATTATCGAGATCGTCACCGGCTGGCCGGGCGTGGGCCGGCTGATCTTCGAGGCGATCACTCAGAAGGACCTCTACGTGGTCATGGGCAGCCTGCTCATCGGCAGCGTGACGCTGGTGCTGGGGAACCTGATCGCCGACATCCTTCTGGCCGTCGTGGACCCGCGGATCCGCTATGACTAGCCTCCGCACCGCCGCCGCCCGCCGCCGGCCGAGCCTGCTGGACGCCGCGACGCCGGCCCGGCCCGCCGCGCGCACGCCGCTGGCGCTGGCCTGGCGTCAACTCCGCCGGCACCGCGTGGCCATGATCGGCGGCGTGATCCTCATCATCCTGTACACCCTCGCCCTGTTCGGGGACTTCATCGCGCCCTACTCGCTGGACTACACCGACCGGGAGCGCTTCTTCCACCCGCCGACGATTCCCCGCTTCGTCGACGCCCAGGGTCGGTTCCACCTGCGTCCCTTCGTGTACCGCTCCACGCTCGCCGACCCGGGGCTGCGGAAGTATGCGTTTGACGCGAACCGGCTCTACCCCGTGCGCCTCTTCGTGCGCGGCGAGCCCCACCGGCTCTTCTGGATCTTCCCCACGACGATCCATCTCTTCGGGGTCGACCCCCCGGCCCGCATCTTCCTCATGGGTACGGATCAGTTCGGCCGGGATCTGTTCACCCGGATCCTCTACGGCTCGCGGATCTCGCTGGTCATCGGGATCCTGGCGGTGGCGATCACGATCCCGATCGGGATGGTCTACGGGGGGATCGCTGGCTATTTCGGTGGCCGGGTGGACAACATCATGATGCGCCTGGTCGAGGTGATCATCGCCTTCCCGGGCTTCTACCTGTTCCTGACCCTGAGCGCCGTCCTGCCCACCAACGTGGGCTGTGCCACCCGATTCTATCTGATCGTGATCATCCTCAGCTTCATCGGCTGGGCCGGGTTCTCGCGGCTCATCCGGGGCTTCGTCCTCTCACTCAAGGAGCGGGAGTTTGTCCTGGCGGCGCGGGCAATCGGGCTGGACGACCTGCGGATCATCATCAGGCACGTTCTACCGAACACCAGTTCGCTTGTCATGGTGGTGGCCACACTCTCGATCCCCGGGGCGATCCTAGGCGAGTCGGGGCTGAGCTTCATAGGCTTCGGCATCAGGGAGCCCTGCGCATCCTGGGGTAATCTGCTAACGGCTGGAGCCAACCTGCCCAACCTGGCCCAGTCCCCCTGGCTCCTGCTGCCGGGGGTCTTCATCATCGTGGCTGTCGTGGCCTACAACTTCCTCGGCGACGGCCTCCGCGACGCCCTGGACCCTCGCCTCCGATCGAGCTAGGGGAACTTTCGTTCAATCGAGTTCGTTCTAGTGAAGCAGGAGAACATGTCTTTGCCGTCGTAAAGTTGATTTGAGTTAAATCCAGTGCAGTTGAGGTAATTCACATGGCAAAGCGTAACAGCAAGCCCGGGGACCTCCTGACTGTGGAGCAGGTGGCTGACTTCTTCCGCCTGAGCAAGCTCACCGTGTACAAGTTCATCCACTCCGGAGAGCTGCCCGCGGTGCGGCTCGGCCGCTCCTTCCGGGTCCGGCAGGCAGACGTGGGCCGGTTCCTGGAGGCCCACATGGTGGCGGCTCTGGCCCGCCGTGCAGGGGCCGCGCGCGCCGCGGCCGGATCCGTGAGCGGACGGGCCCGAGAGGCGGGTACCGCGGAAGCCGCCCGGCCCGTGTTCGTGGTCTTTGCCGGCAACCGGGAGGTGCCGGCCGACCGGCCCGAGGAGGAACGGCTGCGGGAAGTCATGATGAGCACCAACCCTCTGGAGTGGATCATCCGGGGGCTGCATTAGGACGGCGGGTGCCGTCCAGATCGTCAGCGGGAAGGGGGCAGATGCGGGGGATGCAGCGGTTTGTCCTCCGCCGGGTGATTCAGTCGGCGGTCGTCCTCTTCGGCCTCTCGGTCCTGATCTTCACATTGCTGGTCTACACCCCCGGCGACCCTGTGGAACTTCTGGCGGCCTCCGACCCGGACATCCGCGCCGAGGACATGGCCAGCCTGCGCCAGTACTACGGGCTGGATGACCCGCTCTACATCCGGTATGTCAAGTGGCTGCGCACGGTCGCCCGGGGGGACTTCGGCTACTCCCGGACGTACAGCGTGCCGGTCACCGCGCTCCTGCGTGAGCGGCTGGGGAATACGCTGGTCCTCGCGGGCACGTCCTTCCTTATCGCCCTGGTCGTGGGGGTCGCCGTCGGCATGTACTCGGCGCTGCGCCAGTATTCCGCGGCCGACTACGGATTGACGATTTTCTCCTTTCTCGGGCTGGCCATCCCAAACTTCTGGCAAGGGATCATCATGATCCTGATCTTTGCGGTCTGGATTCCGCTCTTCCCGGCCGGGGGGATGGTGACCCCCGGCGTATCGGGAGGGTGGCCCCTGGTTCTGGACCGGCTCCGCCACCTGGTCCTGCCGGCGTCCGTCCTCGCCACCAGCGGCATGGCCGCCTGGACCAGGCACATGCGCAGCAGCATGCTGGAGGTCGTGCGGCAGGACTACGTACGCACGGCCCGGGCCAAGGGCCTCGCCGAGCGCGACGTCATCACGAGACACGCCCTGCGCAACGCCCTGCTGCCCATCATCACCTTGATCGCGCTGAGCATCCCCGGCGTGCTGAACGGGGCGGTGCTGACCGAAACGGTCTTTTCGTGGCCCGGCATGGGGTTGCTGCTTTTTCAGTCGATCCTCGGGCACGACTTCAACGTGGCCATGGCGGTCCTGCTCTTGCTGGCGCTGCTGACGGTGGTGTTCAACCTGCTGGCGGACGTGGCCTACGCCGTGGTGGACCCGCGCATCCGGTATGCCTAGGGGGAGGGGAGATGGCCGGGACGCAGGCCGCGCTGGAGCTGGCGGGACGAGGCGCGCCCTCGGCGAGTCCGGTCGCTGGCCTGACGTTCTGGCAGCTGGTCTGGCTGCGCTTCCGCCGGCACCGCCTGGCCATGATCGGCGGCGCCGTGGCGATCGTGCTGACGCTGGTGGCCGTGCTGGCCCCGTGGATCGCCCCGTCCGGGCCCGAGCAGATCGATCTGCGCAGTCGCGCTCTCCCGCCGAGCCTGGCGCACCCCTTCGGCACCGACGAGCTGGGGCGGGACGCGCTCTCGCGGGCGATGTACGCGGGGCGGATCTCGCTGGCGGTGGGCTACCTCTCCGCCCTGGGCGTCGCCATCACGGGGACCGTCGCCGGGATCGCGGCCGGGTACTACGGCGGGCTGACGGACAGCGTCATCATGCGCCTGGTGGATATCCTGCTCGCGCTGCCGACCATCCCGCTCTACCTGATCATGTCGGCCCTGCTCCCGGGGGGCGGGGTGGACCGGATCATCCTGATCTTTCTGCTCTTCGGCTGGACGGGCGTCTCTCGACTGGTGCGCGCTCAGGTGCTCTCGCTGCGCCAGGCGGACTTCGTGGTCGCCGCCCGGGCGCTGGGCGCCTCCGAGCTCCGGATCATGCTGCGGCACCTGGTGCCCAACGCCCTGGCGCCGGTGATTGTGGCGACGACGCTGGCCGTTGGCGGGTTCATCCTGGCGGAGTCGGGGCTCTCCTACCTGGGGCTGGGCATCCAGCCGCCAACGCCTTCCTGGGGCAACATGCTGCAGCGGGCGCAGGCGAACATCGGGCAGGCCTCCTGGCTGGCGGTCTTTCCGGGGGTGCTGATCTTCATCACCGTGCTGAGTTTCAACTTCCTGGGGGACGGGCTGCGCGATGCGCTGGACCCGCGGCTGAAGATCTGATGAGGCGCCGGAGGGTGCGATGACAGGGCCGGTTCAAGCGAGTATACTCCACAATTGCGTGGGCGGGGCGGGGTGATCACGTGGCGGAGCCGCTGTTACAGGTCCGCAATCTGAAGACCTACTTCTACACCGACGAGGGCGTGGTCAAGGCCGTGGACGGCCTGACCTACGACCTGCACAAGGGCGGGACGCTGGGCATCGTGGGGGAGTCGGGCTGCGGCAAGAGCGTGCACGCCCTCTCCGTGATGCGCCTGATCCCCCAGCCCCCCGGCAAGATCGTCGCCGGCGAAATCCTCTTCGAGGGCAAGAACCTCCTCCACCTCTCCGACGAGGAGATGCGCCGCATCCGCGGCAACCGCATCGCCATGATCTTTCAGGAGCCGATGACCTCCCTCAACCCGGTCCTGACCATCGGGGAGCAGATCGCCGAGGCGGTGATGCTGCACCAGAAGCTGGACAAGAAGGCCGCCTGGGACCGCGCCGTGGAAATGCTGGAGCGGGTGAAGATCCCCGAGGCCCGCGCCCGGGTGCGCGACTACCCGCACCAGTTCAGCGGCGGGATGCGCCAGCGCGTCATGATCGCCATGGCGCTCTCCTGTAACCCGTCCATTCTCATCGCCGACGAGCCGACGACCGCGCTGGACGTGACGATTCAGGCGCAGATCATCGAGCTGATGCGCGAACTGCAGAAGGAGTTCCACATGGCCGTCATCCTGATCACGCACAACCTGGGCGTGGTCGCGGACATGTGCGAGAACGTCGTCGTGATGTACGCCGGGAGGCCCGTCGAGCACGCCGACATCTACCGCACCTTCCAGGACCCCAAGCATCCGTACACCTGGGGGCTGTTGCACTCGATCCCCAAGCTCTACGAGCGCAAGGAGCGGCTGATCCCCATCGAGGGGCAGCCGCCCAGCCTGATCGACCTGCCGCCGGGGTGCACGTTCGCGCCGCGCTGCCCCTTCGCCTGGGACCTGTGCGTGCAGGAGGACCCGCCGCTCTATCCGGTAGGCGCGAACCACACGGCCCGCTGCTACCTGCACAGCGAGTACGCCACCGACGAGAAGCGGCGGGCGGCGACCCAGGCGGGCCTGGCGGCGTCCACGCGCTCGGGGCCGGCGTAGTGAAGGGAGGCCGTGGCCATCAAGAACGACGTCATCCTGGAAGTCAAGAACCTGGTCAAGCACTTCCCCATCACCAAGGGCTTCATCTTTCAGCGTCAGGTGGGGGCGGTGCAGGCTGTGGACGACGTCTCCTTCTCGATCCGCCGCGGCGAGACCCTGGGCCTGGTGGGGGAGTCGGGGTGCGGCAAGACCACCACGGGGCGGGTAATCCTGCGCCTGATGGAACCCACCCGCGGCGAGGCCAACTTCGAGGGGCGCAATATCTTCAGGCTGAACAAGGAGGACCTGCGGCGGATGCGCCGCGACCTGCAGATCATCTTCCAGGACCCCTACTCCTCGCTGAACCCGCGCATGACCGTGGGCGACATCATCGGCGAGCCCCTGGAGATCCACAATCTGGCCCGCGGCAAAGAGAAGCTGCGCCGCGTGCAGGAATTGCTGGAAATCGTCGGGCTGTCCCCCTACCATGCCAACCGCTATCCCCACGAGTTCTCCGGGGGCCAGCGCCAGCGCATCGGCATCGCCCGGGCCCTGGCGGTGAACCCGAAGCTGATCATCTGCGACGAGCCGGTCTCCGCCCTGGACGTCTCCATCCAGGCGCAGGTGCTGAACCTGCTGGAGGAACTGCAGAAGGAGTTCGGCCTGACCTACCTGTTCATCGCCCACGACCTCTCCGTGGTCAAGCACATCAGCGACCGGGTCGCCGTCATGTACCTGGGCCGTGTCGTGGAACTCGCCGACGCCGACGAACTCTTCGCCAACCCGCAGCACCCCTACACCGAGGCGCTGCTCTCGGCGGTGCCCATTCCCGACCCGGCGATCCGGCGCGAACGGATCATCTTGCCGGGAGACGTGCCCAGCCCGGTGAACCCGCCGCAGGGATGCCGCTTCCACACCCGCTGCCTCTACGCCCGGGAGAGCTGCAAGGTGAACGACCAGCAATTGATCGACTACTGGGGCAACGGGCACTACGTGGCCTGCGAGGTGCTGCCGTTCCGGCACCAGCGCAGCAAGGCCGCCGTGCTCAAGCCCGCGTAAGGGAGACGGAACAGTTCTGCCGCTGTCACATGTGCAGGCACAGGGAGGTGAGAGGCAGGTCAACGGGAAGGGGGGAGGTTCCGCGAGAACCGGCGCACTGCGGTGCGCCTGAAGGAGGAGCCGATGAGTAAGACACGCTGGTTTACGCTGCCTGTCCTGGTGCTGGCCCTGGCCCTCTTGGTGCCCACGGGCATCGCCACCGGGCAGGCGGTGAAGAACCCGGACACGCTGATCATCCAGTCGATCGGCGACGCCGAGACCCTGGACCCGTCGCAGGCCTACGACACCGCCAGCAGCTTCGTGTTCCTGTGGAACATCTATGAGACGCTGATCTTCTTCCAGGGCGGCAGCACCTCGCTGTACGTCCCGATGCTGGCGACCGAGGTGCCGTCCGTGGCCAACGGCGGCATCTCCCGGGACGGGAAGACCTACACCTTCAAGATCCGCCAGGGCGTGAAGTTCCACGACGGCAGCACGATGACCGCCGAGGACGTCAAGTACTCCCTGATGCGGTTCATGCTGCTCGACCCGGACGGCGGACCGGCCTGGATCATGCTGGCCTCCGTCCTCGGCTTCGACACCCAGTCCACGCGGGATGACGACGGCAAGCTGCTCCCGAATATCTGGGATCGGGCCAACCGGGCCATCCAGGTGAAGGGCAACACCGTCGCCATCACGCTGAAGGACCCCTACGCCCCGTTCCTCAACATCATGAACCAGTGGTCGATGGTCGTCTCCAAGCGGTTCGTGGTGCAGAACGGCGGTTGGGACGGCACCAAGGCCACGCTGGCCAAGTACAACAACCCCAAGACCCCTGAGGACATGACCCTTTTCAACAAGGCCAGCGGCACCGGTCCCTTCCGCCTGGTCAGCTGGGACCGCGCCACGGGGACGAAGATCCTCGAGCGCAACGCCAACTACTGGCGGGCGCCGGCGAAGCTGCGCCGCGTGGTCATCCAGGTGGTTGAGGAGTTCGGCCCGCGCCGCCTGGCCCTGCAAAACGGCGACGCCGACATCATCGACGTGCCGCGCTCGGAGCTGCCGGCCGTGACTGGGCTGCCCGGGGTGCGCATCGTCGACGACCTGGCGGAGCTGGTGACCAGCCCGGCGTTCTTCTTCAACTTCAACATCAACCTGGAGGGCAACCCCTATGTCGGCAGCGGCCGGCTGGACGGCAACGGCATCCCGGCCAACTTCTTCGCCGACGTGCACGTGCGGCGGGCCTTCGCCCACCTCTTCGACCGCCAGCGCTTCATCGACGAAGCGCTGCGCGGCAAGGGGCGTATCGCCAACGGCCCCATCCCCTTCGGCATGCTCGGGTACAACCCCAAGGGGAAGTGGTACGAGGTCAGCCGGGACCGGGCGATCGCGGAGTTCCGCGAGGCCTTCGGCGGCCAGGTCTGGGAGCGCGGCTTCCGGTTTAACCTGCTCTACAACACCGGGAACGTCGCCCGCCAGACCTCGGTGCAGATGGTCAAGGAAGCCGCCGAGGCCCTGAACCCCAGGTTCCGGATCGACGTGACGGCCGTGCCCTGGCCGACCTACCTGGGCGCCCAGCGCGCGCGCCGGTTGCCCATGTACTCGCTGGGCTGGGCGGCGGACTACGCCGACCCCGACAACTTCACGGTGCCGTTCATGCACAGCACCGGGACGTTCGCCCGCTTCCAGTCCTACAAGAGCGCCGAAGTGGACAAGCTGATCGAAGACGCCGCCCGGGAGACCGACCGCGCCAAGCGTGAGGCGATGTACTTCCGCCTGCAGGAACTCGCCTTCACGGATATCCCGACGATCTACATCGTCTATCCGGTGGGTCTGCTGGTCAGCCGCAGCTGGGTGAAGGGGTGGTACCACAACCCGATCTTCTTCGGGTGGGGCTACCTCTACACGATGTACAAGGGCTAGCGAGGGAGAAGAGCACGCG
>Ga0209172_10006015_pt1 | contig 13961 bp, 6 predicted proteins | sample LarsenN4metaG_FD_184113 | JGI IMG/M metagenome (GOLD analysis project Ga0209172, IMG submission 184113) | Hot spring sediment bacterial and archeal communities from British Columbia, Canada, to study Microbial Dark Matter (Phase II) - Larsen... ... | reverse complement strand
GTCACCGTTGAAGTCGCGAATCATCGGAATATCGCCCGGAAGTCCCCAGGAGATTGCCTGGAAGGTGAAAGTATCCGTCGTTATCACCCAGAAATCAGGCTGCAATGGGTCGGTTGCCGGACGATAGATTATCAGGTCTGCCTTACGGTCGCCGGTGACGTCTCCACCCAATGGAGTATCGCCGGCGGTACCCCATTGTGCCGCAAAAACACCTGCGGTTGTGCGATCGGCCCACCAGGTACCGGTTGAGGGTCTCCAGATGGAAAGATCCGATTTGCCATCGCCGTCAAAGTCGGCCCGGACGGTTCGGGATGCAAACGAGCAGGTATAACCATTGATTAGGGTGACATCGTCAACCCGGATACCCGTCGCTGCAACAGAACTGTCGCTGCCCATTCCCCAACGAAGTTGAATGTTTTGGCCATTGGCCGCTGCCGGCAGGTTAACCTCACTATTTACATAGGTTGAGGAATTGCCGGTCCAAGCTTGCCTGCCCGGTAGCGGATTGCTGAATCCGGTTGAAAGTGTACCATTATAACCGCCCGATACGAATGAACCTCCGGCAGCCAGAATATCCTGCCAGGAGCCGCTTCCTATCTTGATTTCCAGAACGCCGCCGTCAAATCCGGATTCAGTGTTGTAAAGAATCTTGAAATTGAGTTTGGCACTCGGAGACGTAACGGCAATACTTGGCGTCTCCAGGTAAGTAAGGTTTACCGAAGAAGGATCATTCGCAAATACCGCATTTGGAGCAGATGAAGGAGAAGTGGTCGAGGTTACCCACGTAATTCCCGTTCCGCTCGTCTGGTTTTGTACCCAGCCGGCCGGAAGAGCCGGTGCGGTTACTCCGTCAAAGTTCTGATTCAAGCCAATCGCCGGCTGGCCAATCGTAATTGGGCGTATGAACTGCGTCGGACCAAGGCTCGAATTGACATTGAAGGTAAGGTTCAAGACGCTTCCACAGGTTGCTCCCGGAGGAATTGTATAGTTAAACGGCTGTGTAACCGTTTGACCATTGTTTATCGTCCCATAGTTAACCGTCGGTCCGCCGACTAAAGTTATTGTCGTGCCGGTCGCCGTATTACCCGTAGTGTTTGTAACCGGCAGGTTGATGACCACGGGTTCGCCAGGTTCGGGGAAGCCGTTGTTATTACCGCCGGCATCAGTAACCGTCAGAGCAGGTGTCTGAAGCAGATTAGGAAGGTCGAAGCCATCCGTAACTGCCGTATTATTGGTACCTGTGCCTGGATTTTGTATCGAGGCGCTGAAGCCAAGCCCGCGTGCCGCGAAGCCGCTCCACATTGCCGCAACGTCAGCGGATGTGCCGCTTGCCTGTGTTGCCGCGATGATTGCGTTTCGTTCGGTAATAAAAGTAGGGCCGACAGGTGCAAGTTTCATTCCGTCAGTTACGAACTGAAGCACCTTCCGATTGCCGACAGCCCATCCATCGTTAGTAATAAAGCGGTCTCGAACTTCCCAAAGGATCGAGCTCCATACCTCACCGATGTTGTGGACCTGGTCACAGGTACTGGATCCGATCGGGCCGCGGGCAAATGCGAAGTTGGTATTGTTCAACCGCGTGTTGCAGTTATTGTTGAGATAGCTGAACGTGTAGGCATTGTGCGGTTTATTGTTAGGTCCGCCTGTAAATGCCAGACGTGCCTTGGGATATCGCCGAATTCCGTAGTAGAAGTTGGCTGTAAACCCTGCTGCTATCTCAAGTGTGGAATACCCGCCGGTTGTGTACACTCCGTTAGCAGGGTCGCCCGGTTCGCTAAGCATTGCATGAGCATAGAAATCCGACCAGCCCTCTCCCATACCGCCGGCCATATTTCCGGTCAAGCCCGAAGCATTGCCGTGCAGGCGGTTGGAAAGCCCGTGTGTAACTTCATGGATGATGATTTCGGCATCTGTCGTTCCGTCGCGATCCGGCGTTGGTCCGGTCCAGATATACATCTGCATCCGGCCGCGGCCGCCATCGGCCGGGGTTGAGAAATTGGCATTATTTGTGCCTGAACTGTCCTGACCTTCGGCAGAAACGCGGTCACCCTGAGTACCGCCACGGCCAAAGTTGTTTGCCTGGAAATTGAATGCGGATTCAGTAAAGCCAAGGCGGTACATTTCGGACTGGTACCAGTTCATCACCCAGAACATTTGAATTACCGCTCCGCGTTGCGCCTGTGGCGTCAGCGGGTCGTCACCTGGAGCAGGGCTTCCGGGCGGAGGATTCCATGTGGAGGTAAAGACACGGCAGCCTGCACCGGGACATGCAGTGTCACCGAGTTGGGGCGCATCAACGCCGTTCGTGCCGTCCCGGTCTATACCTGCTTCTACGAAGTTCCCATCGGTTATGTTGGTATTGTCCGTTATCCAGCCGTTGTTATTGAATGTATAGGGTGCTTCGTTGCCGATTCGTGTAATGCTGGTTCGGCTTAGAAGAGAACCTTGTGTGCCAAGTGCGGGATCGATCGGCCCGGGAGTCAGCGGAGCCGGACTCTCGGCAACGTCAATCATGGCATTGGAATTTCTATAGATCTGGAAGGTTGCGCTTTGCGTCTGGTCTGCAGTGATGTTTTTCCGCCAAAGCATATTTCCGTTGTTGGCATCTACGATTACATAGTATGCATTTACCGGTAGCCAGATAAGCACCCGATAGGCAGGAACCACAACGCCGGGCTCCGTCGGGAAATACATCTGCTCTGCCGTCGTTGCCCAATCGCCTTTGCCGAAAACGGCTTTGTTCGGCGATGAAGCCGATTCATTTGGCGTCAGATCGAGTTTATTGGGATCCAAGTTGATATGACGGGCCGCAAAGTTTACGGCCTGTAACGGGTCGCCGAAGTTTGCTGAGACAGATGAATAATCTACGCCGGGCGCCAAATTGTTAATCACCCGTATAATTTCGTTGTTTTTTGTAAAACCAGCTTTAACCTCGCCACGGAAAACAGGTATTCCGTTGATTTGCTGTTCGAGATGGACAAAAGAAAGAATGCCGTCCGGATTAGTATAGTCTGCCAGGACCTTCAGATCGTTGACCTGCTGGTCGCTGACACCGAAAAGATCGTTGTTTTCCTTAACGAAATTCCGGAGCATTGCAACGCGACTGCCCGATGAGGGCGGAGTGAGGAAATTGCGGCCTTTGGTTACATCGCCACCGATGACTTCCGGAATGCGTATATCATCGTTATATTCGATACTAAGCACAGGAAAACGTGACCGCAGCGATTCCTCCCCGCGGACGAAGCCTTCGCGAATATCTGCAACTTCCGCTGCTGAGGTGTTGGTCAGACTGCGATATTCGGCTAATTTTTCAAATGCGGTCTTGTCCGTACGGATATCATAATTTGGAAGAGATTCATCGTAGCTCTCTGTCCGTATGATTAGCCCGTTGCCGCCTTTCGGCACCGCTTCAGTAATAAAAAAAGACGGCATAACAAGTATCGCTGTTACAGCCGCCAAGCCCATAAAAGGCCAGATTAATTTAGTCCGCCAGGCGGAACCCTTCGAATTACTAGTTTTCATAACCCTCCTAATTTCTACCCGGTTATTACGAGCCGGCAGGCCGCAAAAAGTGCGGGCCGACAAAAAAGCCCCGTTTATTAAAAGTCTGCCGCTCAAGGGGCGAAAAAATACAGGATTCGACTCTCGTTAATATGTTCCGAAATCGATCGATTCGATGCAAAAAAACCTTGCGGCCGGAACATTTGAAGGCAGTCAAACCCAGTGCGGCAGAAACTACGCTGTTAAACACCTACGAAATGTGTGACAGAAAGTTGTAACATCATTACAGGAAAACCGTGAAATTGTCAAGATTTTTCAATAGCCGAAGAAAGCCGCAGAGGCTCTGAAAATATTTTTACGATTAACTCTAATCAACTCATGACGTAAAAGAAGTTAAAAATTTGCAGGTAAAATAAAAAAACACCCGCAATCGTGACTGCGGGTGTCAACAACGTAAAACCGGTTTCAAACCTATTGGGGTAAATATCCATTTGGGATTGGTTTATCCCCCGCGAGGCCGAAGAAACCAAAACTTACTCCGCCGGTAGATTTCAGTATATACCAGACGCCATCACGATAGACGGTACGGTCAGCTTTCCCGTCGCCGTCGAAATCACCGACCGCAGGTATGTCCGTAGAGATTCCCCATTGATTTATTTCAACATTACCGTCAGAACTGCGGAGTACCCACCAGACGCCATCAGAAGGACGGTAGATTGCATAATCATCTTTGCCATCACCGTCATAATCAGCCGGAACAAGTTTGTCGGTGGAAAGTCCCCAACTGACAAAAGTTGCGCCGCCGGTGCTGCGCTGCGTAATCCAGGTTCCGAAACGAAACACGGTAGGATCTACTTTGCCGTCACCATCGAAATCGCCGACAACCGGAATATCTCCGGGCTGACCATAGGAGAAGATTGCCAATCCGCCGCCGCTCTTGATAACGTACCAAACATTATTGGACGGACGATAAACGGCATAATCAGCCAAGCCATCGCCATCATAGTCTCCAACAACGGGAATATCGCCCTCAATGCCCCAGGGTATGGCCGTAAATACAAATCCATCGCTCTTTAGGACATAGAAGAAGCTGTTGGAACCGGGAACTGTCCTCCAGATCGCAGCATCGGTCTTGCCATCGTGGTCATAATCTGCGGGGACAATACGATCGCCATTTGTCCCCCAACCATAGGCCTGGAAGCCGGTTTGTGATGCCTGGATATACCAAATTCCGGCAGATGGCCTGAAAACGGACAGATCGGTTTTCCCGTCTCCGTCGAAATCAGCGCGTGCACGACTAACGCCGGGAGTAAACGAGCATTGGTAATTACCTATTACCTTTACGTCATCTATATACCAGCCGGTTGCGGCCGTGTTGTCATCGGCACCGAAACGCCAGCGAAACTGCACATTCTGACCGGCAGCGGCGACCGGAAGCCTGGCCGTCGTTGTCAGATAACCGAGCGAGTTGCCATTCCATGCATTTCTGTTGGCGATTGGATTGTTCGTGCCGCTGCCGAGCTGGCCATTATAACCATTTGTTACAAATGAGCCGCCGGCTGCAAGGATATCCTGGAAAGCCCCGCCATTGATGCTGATCTCCAATACGCCTCCGTCCCATCCGGCTTCGGTGTCATAACTATGTCTAAAGGACAAAGTTGCCGCTGCCGAGGAAATTGCAATTGTCGGGGAAACCAGCGATGTTCCGCCCCCGACTGTAAGCGGGTCAAGTGCGAATGCGGCGTTTGGCGGCGTTGAAGGATTGGCCGTTGAATTAACAAATGCAGTACCGCCGGATTCCGTAGTAACCGTCCATCCGGCCGGGAAAGATGGAGCGGTAACACCATCAAAGTTTTCGGAAAGAGTCGTTATCGGAACTCCAACGGATATAGAACGGGTAAAAGAGATAGGGCCCAGGCTGCTGTTGACATTAAAAGTAAGGTTTAGCGTACTGCCACAGGGAGTTGATGGCGGAACAGTGTAACTCAGGCCGAGCGTTTGGGTCGTGTTATTGGCAATTGTGCCATAGTTTGCCGAGCCACCGCCGACGAGCTGGGCTGTTGTACTGTTTGCAGAGAGCCCTGTGTTATTGGTCAGCGGTAAATTGACAATGATCGGCTCGCCGGGTTCCGCATAGCCGTTATTATTACCGCCTAAGTCCGAAATAGTGATTGCCGCCGTTTGCGTAAGATTTGGGAGGTCAAAGGCTTCCGTGACACGGGTTGTCCCTCCGCCGCTGCCCTGATTGTTTACTACGGCTGAAAAACCCATCCCGCGGATAGCGAATCCGGCCCAGATATCAGCAACATCATTTGCATCGCCGCCGGCTTGTGCGGCTGCGACGATCGCATCACGTTCCTGCAAAAATGTAGGATTAAGCGGAGCCAGTTTCATTCCGTCCGTAATGTGTTGCAAAATACGGCGGTTTCCGATTGCCCATCCGAGACGGTTTATATAGCGGGCGCGGATTTCCCACAAAGCACTGCTCCAGACTTCGCCCATATTGTGAACCTGATCGGCCGTGCCGGTAAAGGCGGGAGGATAGGCACCGTCGCTAAGGTTCATCTGTGTGGCATCTATGTCAGCAAAGGTGAGGGGATTGTGCGGCCGGTTGTTTGGTCCGCCGGTGAAAGCCATAACGGCCTTCGGGAAACGACGAATGCCATAGTAATAGTTGTTAAATCCCACGCCGGAAAGGAGATAGGTAGCATAACCACCAATGGTATAAATGCCATTTAAAGGATCCGACGGTTCGCTTAGCATAGCGTGGGCATAAAAATCAGACCATCCTTCGCCCATACCGCGTGACATATTCGAGGTAAGTCCGGAACCGTTTCCGTGCAGGCGGTTGGATAATCCGTGCGTGAGTTCGTGAACTACGATGTCAGCATCAAGATCGCCGTCAAAATCGGGGTTTGGCGCCGTCCAGATATACATCTGCATGCGGCCACGGGTGCCATCGGGCGGCGTTGAGAAATTTGCATTGTTCGTGCCTGAGCAGTCTTGTGCTTCGGCAGAGATGCGGTCACCGCCGAGCCCGCCGCGGCCAAAGTTATTGTCCTGAAAGTTTTTTGCCGCTTCGGTAAACCCGAGCCGATACATTTCGTCGTGATAGCGGTTGGTAATGTAAAACAACTGTGTTACCGCAGCCTTTTGATAATTGGTCATCGGTTGATTTGTGCCGGGTGTAATACAGGGCGTTGGGGTAGAGCCGGCCCCGGTTGCCGGCAGCGGGCTGTCTCCGAGACCGGATGCGGGATTGGTCGGCACGCCGGGATTTATCGGAAAATCGAAAATACGTGCTGCAGTACCGTCGGGTTTTCCATTGACTGTATCGACGCCGTTGGTTGAGTCGCGATCAAGTCCGGCTTCTACTGCGTTACCATCAGTCGTGGTCCCACCGTCGTTAATCCAGCCATTGTTGTTGAAATTGTAAACACCTTCATTGCCGATTAGTGACAGCGTAGTGCGCGGGAGTGCCGGCGGCTGCTGGCCATTGGGCGACGTGGGGCCGGGTGTAAATGGGAATGGGCTTTCCGCAACGTTGATCATTGCATTCGAATTTGCCCAAATATTGTATGTTGCGGCTTGAGTTTGGTCCTCCGTTATGTTTTTTCGCCAAAGGACGACGCCGTTTCGGGCATCCGTAATAAGAAAATAGGCGTTTCGTGGTTGCCAGATTATGACAGCCCACGATGGAACCGCTACGCCCGGCTCGGTAGGAAAATAAACCTTTTCGGCTGTAACAGCCCAGTCGCCGTTTCCAAAAACTACTTTATTGCTGTCAGAAAAACGTGAATTTACGGTCTGTTGTTCAGGACTTAGCGAGTGGCCGATGTTTTTTGCAGATATTCCTACTGCTGCGGCCGGATCTCCGAAATCGCTATCCACTGTTGCCGGATCGATATCCGGAACGAGGTTATTGATTATGCGGATAATACGCCCGTCGGCAGCAAATCCCGCTCTGACTTCACCCTGAAAGATCGGTATCCCATTTATTTCCTGTGCGATAGAAGCGAAGGAGAGTTTTCCTTCCGGATTGGAATAATCAGAAGTAACTTTCAAGTCATCTATTTGATTATTAAAAAGCCCGAAGAGCTCATTATTTTCATGCAGAAAACGCCGTAAGGTTTCGGGTCTATTTCCTGAGGCCGCAGATGTAAGGAAGGCTTTACCCAATGGTTCAGCCGGTGAGATTACCTCAGGCTGCCGCAATTCGCGTCCGTATTCGACCTTTATGTCCGGCATTCGACTGACAAGCCGGTGCTCGGCAGCGGCAAGGCGGTCACGGATATCAGCGACTGCCGCTGCGGTTTTACCATTTTTCGAGCGCAGGTCAGCGAGAATCATGTAAGAGGATTTGTCCAGCCTGATGTCATAGTTCTGAAGACCTTCATCAGAACCAGACGTGCGTCTGATAATTCCTTCACCGCTTCTTTCAATAGCTTTAGTTTCGAAAAGAATCGGCAAAACAAATAGGGTCGTAGTCAAAGACAAAGCCACGACAGTAGCCAAAACCGCAGGATAGGGTCGAATTCGGAAATGCATTTTCATAAATTTATATTTCTGCCAGAGGGTGAAGTGTACCAAAAGCCGCACAGTCCAAACCAAAAGTTAAAAAACGCCTAAAACTTATCGATTTCCGCAATCATTTCCGTGTTAGATGCGGCTACATAATATTTTGGTTTTATTACAGGAAATAACCGGTTGCAGGTTGCCAAGAGCCTGCACAAACATTGAAAATAGAATCTTCCCAGAGTAGTACGGCAGATGTCAACGCTATTAAAATCAGATTCTTCAAATAATTACGCCCTGGACGAGTTATTCGGCCCGAACGGATTAATTGCGCGCAATCATGAAAACTATGAATTCAGACCGGGCCAGATGGCAATGGCCAATGCAGTAGCAGAAGCGATTACCGAAAGCCGTCATTTATTGGTTGAGGCCGGAACCGGCACAGGAAAGACTCTCGCCTATCTTATTCCGGCAATTGCTTACGCACGGAAGACCGGAAAGCGTGTAATAATCTCCACAGGCACGAAAAACCTTCAGGAACAACTGATGGGAAAAGACATTCCATTTCTGAAAAAGATTCTGCCGGGAAAGTTTACGGCTGCCTATATGAAGGGGCGCGCCAATTATGCCTGTCTTTTCCGGGCAGCCAAGGCCGAACATCAGCCGATATTGGACGGACTCGAGCAGACAAGAGATTTTGAAAAAGTCCGGAACTGGCTTGCCGAAACTCAAACCGGCGATCGTAAGGAATTGGCAGATTTGCCCGAGGACCTGCCATTCTGGAATCGAATCAACGCACGGTCTGATACATGCATAGGCCAGAAGTGCGAAGAATTTGAACGATGTTTTATTACCAGAATGCGGGCACGGGCTGAAGAAGCTGATATTGTGATTGTAAACCACCATTTATTCTTTGCAGATCTGAGCGTTCGCGGAAATCTTTACGGTCGGGTTATTCCAGATTATGCGGCTGTCATTTTTGACGAGGCGCACCTTTTGGAAGACGTTGCTTCGGAATATTTTGGTTTCCAGATTTCAAATTTTCAGATAGCAGAGATAGTCCGCGATGTAGAAATGCTGCCGATTTCAGATGCCGGCGAGTATAAGAAGATATCAAAGTCTGCAATGCGTGTTATTACTGTCGCAGATCAGTTCTGGAATCGCTTTGCCATGGCTCAATCTGACGGACGCTATTCGATTTTCAAGGAACATTTTATCTGTAATGGAGATCTGACGCCTCTCGGTGAAATATTCGAGGCTCTGGATGAATCATTGGGCCGAATGGCTGCATTGCTCGAACCATTTGCAGGTGAAACGGCAGAAACCGAAAGCCTCCTGCGCAGAATTCGACAAGCCAGATTCGAGCTTGAATTTATCGTTAGTCAATCGGATGTCAATTATATCTATTGGATCGAACGCAAGGGTCGCGGGTTCTATCTTAAGGCTTCTCCGGTAGATGTTTCCGAATTGCTTCGGGAGAAACTTTTCGATCGTGTTGAAAGCTGTGTGCTGACGTCCGCGACGTTGGCAAGCGGAAGCAGCTTTGACTATATCAGATCGCGGCTTGGGCTAGATGACGCAAAGACATCGACCTTATTGGCCGAATCATCGTTTGATTATGAAAATCAAGCGGTTTTGTACCTTCCGCGTGCAATGCCGGACCCGCGTTCGCCGGAATTTACACAGCTTGCTGCGGGAGAAATCGTCAGGATTCTGAACCTGACGCAAGGACGGGCTTTTGTCCTTTGTACCAGCAACCATTCAATGGCTGCTTTATACGAACTTGTTTCTTCACGGGTTAAATTCCATTGTTTTTTACAGGGCACAATGTCTAAAGCGGCATTGATCGAGGCATTTCGCAACACACCAAATGCCGTTTTATTTGCTACCGCGAGTTTCTGGCAGGGCGTAGATGTGCAAGGTGAGCAGCTCTCGTGCGTAATAATAGACAAATTGCCGTTTGCCGTACCGACGGATCCGCTTGTTGCTGCCCGTACTCGCTATATTGAGGAAAGCGGTGGAAGAGCATTTTCCAGCTATTCTGTCCCGCAGGCTATTATTACCTTGAAGCAAGGAGTCGGGCGACTCATACGAAGCCGCAGCGATCGCGGCGTAGTTGCCATTCTCGATCCGCGGTTGAAGACAAAATCCTACGGACGGCAATTTCTTGAGAGTCTTCCGCGAATGCGAATAACAGAAGATCCCGAGGATATCCGTTTTTTGCTTAACCGGGCAGATAGGAATGATTTAATATAAATTTTGTCAACTTAAATAATGTGATAAAAGATGGCAGGTTTTTTTGAAGTTGTAATTGAACGTAATTTTTCGTCAGCTCATCAGCTTCGCGGATATAAGGGCAAATGCGAAAATTTGCATGGGCATAACTATAAGGTTGAGATTTATGCCCGCGGTCGTGAACTGGACAACATAGGACTGTTGATTGATTTCGGCGATTTAAAGAGAGCCGCTGATGAGATCGTAGGCTATCTTGATCACCGTAATCTTAACGAGTTGCCTCCATTTGACGATGAGCTAAACCCATCGGCAGAAAACATCGCCCGTTTTTTCGTGGAATATCTCAATTCACGCATAGGCGATGAGAGGGTAAAAGTCTATAAAGTCCGATGTTATGAAACGCCGACAAGTGTAGCCAGCTACGAGCTCGATTCCTGATACAACAAAAACTCTGAATAAAAATCAAGCGATACAAAACATCTCAAATAACTATATTTTCATTCAGATAATTTTCATTTGATTTTAATGGGGAGAAAACACTTTTTTTACGGGTGGATAATCCTAGCGGTCTCAACAATTGCACTGATTGTAAGCAATGGCCTCGCTATTGGCGGTATTCCTGTTTTCTATAAATTCATACGCGAGGAATTTACAGGCATTGGGGCAATTGCACCAGACCGTGGCGAGAGTTTCATTGCGCTCGGAGCCTCCATTACTTTTATGACAGCAGGCTTTCTCTCGCCGCTAACGGGCTGGCTGATTGGGAAATTTTCTATCAGATATCTGATGGCGGCCGGCTGTGCAACTCTCGGTGCGGGGCTGATTATTTTGGCGACCACCGTTTCTCCGCCATTGGTTTATTTCAGCAGATTTTTGATGGGATTCTCGCTTTGTCTGGTCGGCGTTTTGCCTACAATCGTCTTGGTATCACGATGGTTTATCCGGCGCCGCGGACTGGCTCTCGGAATATTATTGACCGGAACCAGCATTGGCGGCGTCCTGATTCCGCTGGCTGCAACGCCTTTAATCGCACTTTACGGTTGGAGAGTTGCGATGATCGGCCTGAGTTTGGTCATCTGGTTTGTACTGTTGCCTTTGGTGTGGCTATTGATTAAGGAAACTCCGTTTGAGGCAGCAAGCAAGCCTGATGGCGATACCGATAGCGTCGGGAATATTGAGGAAAAATCTCCTCTGTCATCACATGGTTTACTGCTGAATGAGGCCCTTCGGACTCCGGCCTTTTGGATTTTCGCTTTTGCTGCCGCATTGGTTTTTTATCCGATTTTTGTTACTACACAGCAGTTCGTTCTTTATTTACAGTCACCGCGTATTGGCATGTCGGCTGCCGCCGGCAGCATCGCACTTGCCGGAATTTTCTTCGTCAGCGTTAGCGGCAAGTTTTTTTTCGGCTATCTTAGCGACCGTTTTCGTCCCGCAAGGGTTATGCTGGTCTGTGCCTTGCTGATGTTTGCCGCAACGCTTGTTTTGCTTCGTCTTACGGCAGACAATGCATTTCTTTTTATTATCCCCTTTGGTTTTGGTTATGGCGGGACTTTTGTCCTGCTGCAACGATCTGCAGCTGATTTCTTTGGTAATCGTGACTATGCCCGTATTCTGAGCGTGCTGATTGTGATTGAAACTGTCGGAGCTGCAATAGGCGGTCTCGTTACCGGCCGACTGGCGGACGCTGCAAACGGCGACTATTCAACCTCATTTTATCTCGTTACCGCGGTAACGGGACTGGCCGCTTTACTAATAGGAATTCTCAACCTCTTCTTCGATAACAAAAGTGTACTCTCAGCCCGAGAATAGTTATTGCATGGCATCCGACCATTCCGGGCGAAGAGCTTCGACCGTTTTCTTTAAATACGGCAATCCGGAAAATTCTTTGTATCATAGATGAAATGTTGTATTATATGTGCATATGTCGTCGGGAAACGCCATTGCTCTGATAGACTGCAACAATTTCTTTGTTTCATGCGAGAGGGCAGTTAACCCCGAACTAAACTCGCGTCCCGTAGTAGTACTTTCAAATAATGATGGCTGCATAATTTCGCGCAGTGAGGAGGTAAAGCAACTCGGCGTCGCGATGGGAGCCCCGCTTTTTCAGGTTCGCGAACTCCTGGAAAAACACAATACGGCTATCATTTCATCCAATCATGCACTCTACCGCGAATATGCCGAGCGCGTTCTGGATGTAATGATTGAAGATCTCGGCAAGGGTATAGTCGAGATGTACTCGATAGACGAAGCGTTTATTGATGTGGGAACCCCCGACAAACTTGATATGCTCGGTAAACACATCAAGAAAAAGATTCTGGAAAAAACAAAAATTCCGGTCTCGGTCGGGTTTGCAGAAACCAAAACGCTTGCAAAACTTGCCAATGACATTGCAAAGAAAAGCAGGAAGGTGCAGGGAGTTTTAAGTCTCTATAATTCGCCATACACAGACACTGCTCTGAAACGTTCGAATATAGAGGATATTTGGGGAATAGGGAGGCGTTTCGGCTCTCGTCTGAAACTATATGGCATCAATACTGCTTATGATCTGAAAAAAACCGATCCGGATTTTGTGCGCGATTGTTTGAATGTTTTTGCCGCCCGCACCATATTGGAACTCAACGGTATAAAGTGTATCCCAATCGAAGCAACACAGAAAGATAATAAGTCAATCTCGCATACGCGAACCTTTGGCACTGCGGTAAGGAGTTTTAGCGAAATTAAAAACGCCGTCTTATTTTTTGCCGCCCGAGCTCTGGAGAAAATGCGTTGGAATAATCTGATGGCTCGCGTCGTTACCGTCTTTCTTACAACGGACCGTTTTCGTCCGATTCCTAATTATTATGCAAAAGCAGCTACATATAATTCGGTTTATTATTCAGATATAACCGGCGAGATTTTCGAATGGGTGCTTTATTGCCTTAACAGGATTTTTGTGCCTGAGGTGGAATACAGGCGGGCCGGAGTGGTTCTTAGCGAACTTCTTCCGGCGGAGAGGATCCCTGAACGTTTGCTTGAACCAACGCAGTTTGAGCGTCTGCACAGACTGAACCGCGTAATTGACGAACTTAACCTCCGCTATGGACGTGATGTGATTCGCCCGGCCTCGCTTAGCTCGGATGGCGCCTGGCAAAGTATGAGCACACATCGAATCAATGATGTCAATCACATAGTCGAACGCGACAGATTGGGACTCGGGAAAACCTTTAGCCGGCCGCTGCGATTTCTATAGCCCGAATTGACCAAACGGCAGCAGTGCCAGGGAAATTGTAAAAAAGTATGCGACGTTCGGTTTGCTTTTGTTGTTTAATGATGATGGTGTTGGGCAGCAGTCGGTGTAATCGAATGCACGGATTTTTCGTCTCCGCGATTGGTATGCGGATTTCTCATGTAGGCTTCGCTTTTTGGTCTCGGGGGAAAGATTTGCGTCCGGGATTTGTCATGGTATTTGCCCTTGCCGCCAACGCTTGCCGCAGGCAGTGTCTGGGACATTGGACCGCTTATAAAAATCAATAGTTGTGGCAGACGGAAAATTGCAAAATCCGGCGATGATATATAGAATTATCAAACTCAAACTTAAGAGCCAAAATGGAGAAGAAAAAGCCGTTACAGGGAATTGATACAATCATTGTCCGGGTTTCCAACATAGAAGTATCCCGAAAATGGTATCTGGAGAAATTAGACCTTAAACCAATCTGGGATGATCCGAA
>Ga0209172_10006010_pt1 | contig 13967 bp, 15 predicted proteins | sample LarsenN4metaG_FD_184113 | JGI IMG/M metagenome (GOLD analysis project Ga0209172, IMG submission 184113) | Hot spring sediment bacterial and archeal communities from British Columbia, Canada, to study Microbial Dark Matter (Phase II) - Larsen... ... | reverse complement strand
TACGTCAATCATCCGCGGGGCGTGCGCCTTAATGGCGGCAAGGTCGCCTTGTCGAAGATTTATGGGTGGTATCGGGACGATTTCGGCAAGGACGACGCCGCCCTGTTCGACCATCTGCGCCGATACGCCGATCCGCCCCTCGCCGAGCAGCTGAAGGGCGTCAGCAAGGCGTCGTCCTACGACTATGACTGGTCGCTCAACGCAGCGCCGTAGCGGCTTCGATCTGGTCGATGATCGCAGACGCCGCCCCGCGGCGGTCATGAGCGTTGATGATCGGTCTGCCGACGACGAGATAGTCGGCCCCGTTGCGGATCGCCTCCGCCGGCGTGACGACCCGCGCCTGATCGTCGGCGCTTGCGCCTTTGGGCCTGACGCCGGGCGTGACGATCATTAGGTCCGTCCCGAAGCGGGCCCTTATGGCGGCGGCTTCCTGCGCCGAGGCGACGACGCCGTCGGCGCCCGCCTTCGCGCAGAACTCGGCGCGCTTGAGGACAAGATCGTCTAGCCGCATCGAAATCCCGCTCTCGTCGAGGCTCGCCTGCGTCAAGCTCGTGAGCACGGTGACGCCAAGGATTTTCAGCCGTTCGTCGCCGCCGCGCCCCGCGACCGCTCCCTTCAGCACCTCGGGCTCGGCGTGCACCGTCAGGAAATCAGCGCCGAGCCTTGCAACCGACGCGGTTCCGCGTTCGACCGTCGCGCCGATGTCGTGAAACTTGAAATCAAGGAACACCTTCCGCCCGGACGCGGTCAGCTCCCGGGCAAGATCAAGCCCGCCGACGGGAATCAGCTGGTAACCAATCTTGTAAAACGAGGCCGCCGACCCGACGGCGGCGACGACGCCGCGCGCATCCGCCGCCGCCGGAAGATCGAGCGCGACAATGAGTCGATCGCGGGCTTTCAAGGTCATGCGGCTTTCTTCTTCTTTCTTGCCCTCAGTTTTCTCGGCGCCTTCCTCGGAGCGCGCTTTTTCGCCCCGGGACTTTCGGGCGCAAGCTCCTTCGCCTTGTAGCGGCAAAGGTCAGCGATGAGACAGCGCCGGCATTCGGGGCGGCGCGCCTTGCAGACATAGCGCCCGTGCAGGATCAGCCAGTGATGGGCGTCATGCAGCATTTCGGGCGGCGTCACCTTTAGGAGGCCCTCCTCGACGGCGCGCGGCGTCGTTCCCGGGGCAAGCCCCGTGCGGTTGGCGACGCGGAAGACATGGGTGTCGACAGCAATGGCGGGCGCGCCGAAAGCGACCGAGGCGACGACGTTGGCGGTCTTGCGTCCGACGCCCGGAAGGGCCTCGAGCGCCTCCCGGCTCTCCGGCACCTTGCCGCCATGCTCCTCGATAAGCCGCCTCGACAGCGCGATCACGTTCTTCGCCTTCGAGCGCCAAAGGCCGATCGTCTTGATGTAGCCGCCGAGGCGTTCCTCGCCCAGCGCCAGCATTTTTTCCGGCGTGTCGGCGACCGCAAAAAGCGCCGGGGTCGCCTTGTTTACGGAAACGTCCGTGGCCTGCGCTGAGAGCACGACGGCGACAAGGAGCTCGAAATGGTTCCGGTAATGCAGTTCGGTATTCGGCGCCGGCGCCGCCGTCCGGAAGCGATCGTAAATCGTCGCGGCGTCGCTTTTCGTGATTCTGGCCATGGAAATCCTGTGCGGCGGACCATGCGGGCGAGGCCGCCCCCGCGTCAACGGCGCCGCTGACGCGGCGCCTGTCTTCCGCTATAGGCTCCCGCCATGCCGCAGCGCCCCGCCGATGTCGAAACCATGGCTCCTGACGAGAAGGGGCGTTCGCTCGATCCCCGGATCGAGGCGCCTTCCGGCGACGCGCTTTTCGACGCGACGCTCCAGCCCAACCGCTCGCTGCCGAACGCCGGGTTTATCGCCGTGATGAGCGTCGTCATCGGCGCGAACATGGTGTTCGGCGCCTATTTCTATGCGATCGGCGCCTGGCCAGTGATCGGGTTCTGCGGATTGGACGTCTTTCTCGTCTGGCTCGCCTTCAAGCTTTCCTACCGGCAGGGCCGGCTTCATGAGCGCGTCATCATTCATGCGGGCGACATGCGCGTTGCGCGCGTGCTGCCGTCGGGACACGAATCGCGGTGGCGGCTGCAGCCGACATGGACGCGCGTGGTGATCGACCGCGAAGGCGAACACGAGGCGCAGGTTCGCGTCATTTCGAAAGGGCGATCGCTCATTCTCGGGGCCTTCCTGTCGCCTGACGAGCGCGTCGAATTCGGCCGTGCGCTCGCCGACGCGGTCAAGCGCGCAAGCAGCGGGGTCTGAGCCGATGCTCGCCTTCTTCCTTGCCGCGTTCGGCGCGCTCGGTCTCGCCGCGCTCGCCTATTGGCGCTGGGCGAAGAAGATGCGGGCCGACATCGAGGAAAGCGCCGGCCTTGAATGGGCGCGCCGGAAGGGAGCCGATCCGGACTCGGTCGCCGGTCTTGATGAAGCGCGGTTTCGCGCCGCGTTCGTCCGGGTGCATTTCCCGCGGCTGCCGAAATACGCGCTCGCCGCGGCCGCCGCCTTCGTGGTCGCCCTGCCGGCGACCTTCTACATTCTCGGCGCGATCGCCTGGGGGCTCGGCTCGCTCGGCCTGTCGCCGGACGCCGAACGCCTCGCCCGCGCCGTGCCGGTCGAGGGCGCCGAGAGGCTGCTCAACCGCGATGACGGGGAGACGGTCGCCCTTCTTTGGATCAACGACGTCCTCCTGATCGGCTATTATTTCGGCCTGCTCTTCGTCTGGATTGCGATCGTCGCGATCGCCATGCGGCGCTACCACGCGCGCCGCCCCGGCTATCTGGAGGAAGAGCTGGAGATCGAACGCGCAAAAGGAGCTTCGGCGTGAACTACCTTCACACGAAGGTGCGCGTCTCCGATCTTGAGGCGTCGCTGCGCTTTTATTGCGACGGGCTCGGCCTCGTCGAGATCAGCCGTCACGACAATGAGAGAGGCCGCTTCACGCTCGTCTTCCTCGCCGCGCCGGGCGACGTCGAAACCGCACGCCGGACAAAGGCGCCGATGATCGAGCTGACCTATAATTGGGACCTTGAGGAATACAAAGGCGGGCGCAATTTCGGCCATCTCGCCTTCCGGGTCGATGACGTCTACGCGGCTTGCGAGAAGCTCGCGGCCATGGGCGTCGTCATCAACCGGCCGCCGCGCGACGGCCACATGGCCTTCGTGCGCTCCCCTGACGGCATTTCGATCGAGCTTCTTCAGCGCGGCGCCCATTTGCCGCCGAAGGAGCCCTGGGCGTCGATGCCGAATGTCGGCAGCTGGTGAGGGCCGGCGACTTATTGGACCCGTGCGGGATAGGCCGGCTGGATGTCGACCGGAATGTCGACAAGCGACGCGATGATCTCTTTCGCCGGCGCATCGAGCACCGCCCAGCGGTCGAGAAACGACTTCGCTTTCTCGTAGTCGCCGTCGCCCTGAACGATGACGAAGTCGCGGGTGAGGTCGCGGATCGCCGTTTCAAGCTTTGCGAAATCAAGGCGCAGCTTGCCGCTCGCCTCGTCGACGCCGACCGCGCCCGCGTTCCTGAAATAGGCGTATTGGACGGCGGCCCCGCGGCCATGGGCTTCGTTGACGCCGAAACGCATCGCGCGGAAGAGCCCGACGAAATAGGTGGCGAGGAATTGTCGCTTCTCCGCCGCCGGAAGCTCGCCCTTCTCCATCATGAAGAGAATGTTCCACGCGCCCATGACGTCCGCCTTGCCTTCTTCAGTCGCGGAGTAGAGCTCCTTCAGCTCCGCGCCGACCGTCGTCGGCGCGCCGTTCTTGACGATCGCGCCGGGCCCGAGGCTGTGGGACAATTCGTGAAACAGCGTTTCAGCGCCCATATATTTCTGCAGCAGCATCGACGCCTGATCAGGCGCCAGCACATGAGCCGCCATCGGCGCGAGGATGCGGTCGAACTTCGCCGCCATGACGTTGTTGAGCAGGACTTTCTTCGCGCCCTTGGCTTCGCGCACGCGTTCGTCATTCGGCAGGTTGAAGGCGATCGTCTGCACGCTCGGAACATTGTCGCCGCCGCCATGGATCTGCGTGACGACGGCGATCGGGCTCTCAAAGCCTCGCTTGAAGTTCTTGTAGCTTTCCGGGACCGGCAGGTTCGCCTCCATATCGCGGAGATACCGCTTGTATTTGTCGAGCGCGGCGCTTTCCGCGGGATCCTTCACGGTGACGAAGGCTTCGTAGGCGGTCTTGTAGCCGAAAAGACCGTCCGTATAGACCTCGTAAGGCCCGATCGCGACCTCGATCGTTCCGTCGAGATCCATCCAGGCGAGCTCCGACTCGAAATAGTCGTCGCTGAGGAACGCGTCCGCCCGCAGGGTCAGGAACTTCTTGAGGCTTGCGTTTGACGTCCGCTCGGCCGCGCGCCGGAGAAGGTCCGCCGCCGGCTCCAGCCATTCGCGATAATGCTCCCGGTACGGAATGGCGATGAGCTTGCCGGCTCCGTCCCGGCGAATGACAGTGTAAGGACTCGTGAAGGCTTCCCTGTCGGCGGGGTTGGCGGCGATATGCGCCTCGAATTCCTCCTTCGTCATGTCGGCGGGATAGAACGCCGCGCCCGCGGGCTTTTCCTTCGCGCCGTAGAACGGCTTGTCGTGATCAAGGCTGTCCCACGGCCCGAAATGGAGATCGAAGAGATCAAGCAGAATCTCCTTGTCCGGATGATTGCTTGCGGCGATCTCCGCCCGCAAGGCGGGGTTATCCTCGCTCACCTGGCGGAGATAGATGGCGCTCATCATCCTTCCCGCCTCATTGAGGAGATTGACGACGCGGGCTTCCTCATTGGTAAGGAAGGAGGTGTCCGGTTTCATCTCGACGATCGCGAATTGAGACCGCATCTTTTCAAGATGATCGCGGCTCGCCGAAACCGCGGAAGACGCCGCTTCGACAGGCGCCGGGGTCGATGCAGGCGACTCGGCCTTCGGCTCTTTCTTGCCGCACGCGGCGACGAGCGCGAGGACGGAAGCGGAAACGATAAGAAGTCTCGTCATTGGAGGCGCCTCAGGGTTTGGCCGCGCGAAGCCGGGCGGCGGGTTCTTCTTAATAAAGCCTTAAGCCGTCAAGGCGAGGGCATGAAGGCGCCAGGGGGACGCCGCGCCTTGGCCTCATTGCGGCCTTGTCGCTTCGCCAAGGTGCGCTTTAAGAGAATGCACGACCTATTCGACATTGAGGGGGCTGTAGCGTGAAGCGACTGTTGAAAAGCGCCGTCTTGATCTCGGTGGTCGGGCTCGCCGCCGTGTCGCCGGCGCGCGCCGATGACCAGAGCTTCGGGGACTGGCTCAAAGCCTTTCGGGCCGAGGCCGCCGCCGCCGGAATCCGGGCCGACGTCATCGATACGGCTTTCGACGAGGTCGAAGTGAACCAGCGGGTCTTTGAACTCAACGACAACCAGCCGGAATTCGCCCGATCGGTCTGGGACTATGTCGACGGCGCGGTCTCGGCGGCGAGGGTCGAAGAAGGTCGGGCAAGGCTCGCGGAAAATCAGGCGCTTGCCGACCGGATCGAGGCCGAGTTCGGCGTTGACAAGGAGGTCATCGGCGCGATCTGGGGCCTTGAGTCCTCTTATGGCCGGGTGATGGGCGACTATGACGTCATCGGCGCCCTCGCGACGCTCGGCTGGAAAGGACGGCGCACCGCCTATGGACGCGAGCAGCTGATCGGGGCGCTCAAGATCCTCCAGAACGGCTATGCCGCGCGCGACCAGCTCCGGGGCTCCTGGGCGGGCGCGATGGGCCAGACCCAGTTCATCCCGACGACCTATCTGCGTTTCGCGGTCGACCATGGCGGCGACGGCCAGCGCAACATCTGGACAGATCTTGACGACGTTTTCGCCTCGACAGCGAACTATCTCGCGGCCTCAAACTACCATCACGGCGCGCGTTGGGGGGTCGAGGTCACCCTGCCGCAGGGCTTCGATTACGAGCTCGCGGACGTCGACGTCAGGAAGGCCGCGATTGAATGGGCGGCCGCCGGAATCGCCGCCCGGCGGCTTAATCTCGCGCAGGATATCGATCCGAATACGCGCGGGCGCATCTTCCTGCCGGCAGGCGCCAAGGGGCCGGCGTTTCTCGTGTTCGAGAACTTTGAGGCGATCCTCAAATACAACCGGTCGACATCCTATGCGCTAGCGGTCGCGCTGCTCTCCGACCGGCTCGCCGGGCGGGAGGAGCCGGTTCTCGCCGAATGGCCAAGGACCGATCGAGCCTTGACGCTTGCCGAGCGCATGGCGCTCCAACAGGCGCTAAAGGACAATGGTTTCGATCCCGGACCGATCGATGGAGTCATTGGTGCGGGCACCAAGAAGGCGCTCAAGGCGTGGCAGAAGGCGAACGGCCTGCCGGTGGACGGTTACGCTTCCCTCGAGACCTTGACCCAGCTGTCCTCATGATTTTTCTTGCTGCAGCGCACAAAAAGGTCTATGCCGGCCCTAATGCTGCGCTGCAACATGGCGCGGCGGCCCGGCCTGCGTTGAAGGTCGGGCTTGAACCCTTGAACGAAGGAGCCCGCCATGGCGGCCAAGAAAGCGACGGAGACAATGTTTGACGGAGACGGCAGCGCGCTCGCCGGCGCGTTCGGCGAGGCCGCCCGCGATCAGTATGATGCGGCCCTTAAGACCTTCAGCGACGCCGCCGAGAAGATCCGGACACAGACGGAAGAGAACTTCGCCTCCGCGCGCAAGGGCTTTGACGCCGCGAGCGAGCGCATGCGCGCCGTCAGCGCCGACGCCCTGGCGGCGGCCCGCGAGGAAATGACCGGCGCCGTTGACTTCGCCAGCGAGCTTGCGCGCGCCAAGACGATCGGCGACGCGCTTGAAATCCAGCGCGGCTACTTTACGAAGCTCTTTGACGCGCGCGTCGAACGCGCTCGCGCCATGACGGAAGCGTCCGTCGAAGCGATGCGCGACGCCGTCGAGCCGTTCGGCAAGAGCTACGCTTCAGTTTTCGCCATCGCGCCCGCGTTCGACAAATTCTTCCCGTTCGCGTCGAAGTAGTCCTATCCTTCCGCCGATGACCGGCGGAATCGAAACTGCGAAACTGGACTGGGAAGCGGACGCTCCCCGGTCCGTTTTTTTCGGCGACATCTATTTCTCCGGCGACGGCGAAGCGGAAGCGCGTCATGTTTTCGTCGACGGAAACGATCTTGCGCGGCGTTTCGCCCGCGCGCCGCATTTCACAATCGGCGAGCTCGGATTTGGAACCGGGCTCAACATTCTCGTCGCCGCGGACCTTTGGACCCGGACGAAAAAGCCCGAAGGCGCGCGGCTGCATTTCCTTTCATTCGAGAAGCATCCGCTGACGGCCGGCGACCTCGCGCGCGCGCATCGCGCCTGGCCGCAATTCGCAGCTGTCAGCGCGCAACTGCGTGCGAATTACCCGATGATCGCCCCGGGCCTTCACCGGCTGCGCCTCGCCGAGGATGTCGATCTGACGCTCGCCTTCGGCGACGCTCTCGACATGCTCTCGCGCATCGACGCGAAAATTGACGCGTGGTTTCTCGACGGATTTGCCCCCACAAAGAATCCCGACATGTGGTCGCCGGCGGCGTTCGCCGAGATCGCGCGGCTTTCGTCGCCGGGAGCGTCCGCCGCGACGTTCACTGTCGCCGGCGAGGTCCGCCGCGCGCTCGCCGGAGCCGGCTTCGTCGTCGAGAAACGCGCCGGCTACGGACGAAAGAAGGAAATGCTGGCCGCGCGGATCGATACGCCGCCTTCAAATCGTGACGATACGCCATGGTTTCGAACGAGCGGGGCGCGCCGGCTTCCGCCCGGCGCCGCGGTCGCGATCATCGGCGGCGGGATCGCCGGGTCAAGCCTCGCCTTTGAACTCCGCGCGGCGGGGCTAAAGGCGACGATATTCGATCCCAGTGGAATCGCCGCCGGCGCTTCCGGAAATCCCGCGGGACTCATCATGCCGCGCCTCGATCTTGGAGACGGCCCTCCGGCGAGGTTCTTCCGAAGCGCATATCTTCACGCTCTGCAAACGATCTCGTCAATCGAACGAGACTGCGGCGAAATCGTTTTCAATCCGTGCGGCGTTCTCATGAAGGCGATCAAGGATGAAGACCGCGACCGGCATGCCAGAATCCTTCAGTCGGACGTTCCGCCTTTGGACATGCTCGAGCGCAGGCAGGACGGCCTTTTTCTCAAAGGGGCGGGCGTCGTCGATCCGAAGCGCTATTGCGCGCTTCTCGCGCTGGACGCTTCTGTCGTCCGGCGGCGGGTCGCGGCGATTGACTGCGCCCCGGGGCATGTCGCGATCATCTTCGACGATCGGTCTCATGAGCGCTTTGACGCCGCCATCATTGCGAACGGGCGCGATGCTGGGCGCTTCGTGCAGGCGCGCACGCTGCGGCTCGTTGGCGTCATGGGTCAGATTGATCTCTTTCCCGGCGCGCCCGCGCCGGATTGCGCCGTCACCTTTGGTTCGTATGCGGCCCCGGCGCCAGGCGGCGGTCTCGTCATCGGCGCGACTTATGAGAGGATCGGCTGGGGGGCGTCGGCCGCGACGACGGAATCGGCGACGCTCGACAACATCGAGGCGACGAGGCGCGCTCTCCCGGCGGTCGCAGGCGCGCTCGACGTCAGGACCTCAATGCCCAGAGCCGCCGTGCGGTGTCAAACGCCGGATCGGCTGCCGATCGCAGGACCGGCGCCTGACTGGGATCACTACGGCGCGGCTTATGACGACCTTCGGCTTGGAAAGCGGCGCGCCTATCCGGATGGACTTGCCGCGCCGAACCTGTTTTTCCTGACCGGCCTCGGCTCGCGCGGCCTCGTCACCGCGCCGCTTTGCGCGGCGCATGTCGTCGCCGATCTCGTCGGCGCGCCGCCCGCCGTCGAGCGCAGGGTCGCCGACGCGATCCATCCGGCGCGGTTCTTCATTCGCGCTTTAAGACGCGGGCGGAGGAGCTTGTCAAAAACCGGACCCGGCGAGGAAGCTTAGCGCGCCGACAAAACGCCGACGAGCAAGGCAAAGTGAACAACCGCAACGCGATGAAGGGCGATTCGCCGCCGCCGCGCGACCGCTGCGAGGCAGAAGGCGATGCCGCAAAATATCGCTTCGGAAACCCCGATCGTCGGCGAAGCAAGGATCGCGGCGATCGCCGACGGGAACAGAACCCAATCGTGTCAGCGCCTCTTCGCTCGCCGCTCTATCACGCCATTCGCAAATGATATGAGAAAGCGGCCGGCTTGCAGGACAAATGGGGCGAGGCTAATTCGCTAGCGGGACGCTGGGCGGTCCATGGAGCAGACGATGCAGGAAACACCCTTCGGCCCCGTTTTCGACAACGTGCTTGAAGGCATCGGCAAGACGCCGATGGTGAAGATCACGAAGATCGACACTGGTCCTTGCGACCTCTTCCTCAAGCTCGAATCGAACAATCCCGGGGGCTCGATCAAGGATCGCATCGGGCTTGCCATGATCGAGCAGGCCGAGAAGGACGGGAAGCTGAAGCCCGGCGGCGCGATTGTGGAGGCTACGGCGGGAAACACCGGCCTCGCGCTGGCGCTTGTCGCGGCGCAAAAGGGATACAGGCTGATTATCGTCGTTCCCGACAAGATGGCGCAGGAGAAAATTTTTCATTTGAAAGCCTTGGGCGCTGATGTGCGCCTGACCCGATCGGACGTCGGCAAGGGGCACCCGGAATATTACCAGGACGTCGCGCAGCGGATCGCCGATGAGACGGGAGCGTTTTACGTCAACCAGTTCGGCAACAAGGCGAACCCGAAAGCGCATGAATCGATGACCGGCCCGGAAATCTGGGGACAGATGGGGCGCGACATGGACGCAATCGTCGCCGGCGTCGGGTCGGGCGGCACGATCACGGGCCTTGCGCGCTTTTTTGAGAACGCCGCGCCGCACGTCGAAATCATTCTCGCCGACCCAAAGGGATCGATTCTCACGGAGTACGTCAACACCGGCGTCAAGCCGAATGAAGTCGGCTCCTGGCTCGTCGAAGGCATCGGCGAAGACTTCATCCCCGACATCTGCGATCTGTCGCGCGTGAAGCGGGCGTACGGCATCACCGATAAGGAGAGCTTTGAAGCCGCGCGCGATCTCCTTAAGAAGGAAGGCATTCTCGGAGGATCCTCCTCGGGAACGATCTTCGCCGCCGCTCTCAAATATTGCCGCGAGCAGAAAGCGAAGAAGCGCGTCGTCGCTTTCGTCTGCGACCGCGGCGACAAATACCTCTCCAAGATGTACAATGACTACTGGATGTACGATCAGGGTTTTTTAAAACGCCCGCCGAAGGGCGATCTAACCGACCTCATCACCCGAAAGCATTCCGAACGCGCGACAGTTACGGTAAAGCCGGACGATACGTTGATGATCGCCTACGGCAGGATGAAGCTCTACGACATCTCGCAGCTTCCTGTGCTAAATGAGGACGGTTCGCTCGCCGGCATCATTGATGAAGAGGACATCCTGTTCGCCGTCGTGCGCAATCGCGACAAATTCAAGGATCCGGTGAAGTCGGCGATGACCTATCGCGTCGAAACGCTCGACGCGTCGGAAAAAATGGAGGAGCTCCTTCCCGTTTTCGCCAAAGGCCATGTCGCCGTCGTGACCAAGGGCGGAAAATTCGAGGGCCTTATCGCGAGAACCGATCTTCTGAATTATCTGAGGCTGCAGGTGGCGTGAGCGATGCGCGTCGACGTTTACGGCCTCAAGACCTGCGACACCTGCCGCAAGGCGAGGCGGATCCTTTCCGAAGCGGAAGTCGATCATGTTTTCCACGATGTGCGGGAAAGCGCGATATCGAAATCGCAGGTCACCCGCTGGGCGAAAGCGGCCGGATGGGAGGTCCTTCTGAACCGGAGTTCGGCTGCGTGGCGAGGACTTGACGCCCGCGACAAGGAGCGCCTGACTGAAACGAAGGCCGTCGCGCTGATGGCGGCCAACCCGACCCTCATCAAGCGGCCGGTCATCGAACGCGGCGGAACGGACGTTTTGGTCGGCTGGTCGACGGATGTCGCGGCGAAGCTCGCGCGCAAGCGATGACGCCGGCGCCGGTTTCCATCCCGCCGCCGCAGGTTTTCCGCGCGCCGCTCGCGGCGCGGATCGGAGTCAGCGCTTGCGCGGTTTTCATCAGCGCCTTGGCGCTGTTCCTCATTCTCGCCGCCGGCGCCTCATTCACGATCGGCGCGGCGTTCGGCTTGTTCATGGCGCTGATCGCCGCAATCATGACCGCGTTGGCGGCGCTCGTCGTGAAAGAGGCGGTTTCGCGCTGGCGGCTTTACGCGCGGCTCGAAGGCGGACGCCTTACCGCGTTGCTGCCGCGCCGGCGCGGTTTCATCGAGCAGAAGCGGGTCGGCGTCGACATCGCCGTTTCCGACTATGATCACATCGAAACCCGCCTTGAAGTATTCTCTGCGCTCGGCGTAACCACCGCGCAGCGCGCCTATGCGCTCGTAAAGCCGAATGGCGAGCGATTCTTTCTCGGCGCCGACCGAGAAATGCTGACGCCGTTCTTTGAGAAGCTTGTCAACGCTATCGTCTCGCGGACCGGCCTCAAGGTCGCCGATCTCGGCATGGTCGACGGAGATCCTGGGTTTCTTCTCGTCGCCCGCCAAAGCGTCCCGGATTGGTCTTCCGCTTCCCTCTCAGAAGCGGAAATTGAAATTCGCAACCGGCGGCGCGCCCGCACGCCGCAAATCCTCACCGCCATCGCGCTGATGGTCACGCTGGCGCGCGCGCTCGGCGGCCATTGACCTTCAGCCGGCGAATGGCCGGTCGCGAAGCCAAAGCGACGCCAGCCATTTTTCGCCCCGCAACACCGGCAAACCCGCGTGACGGGCGGAGACGTCAGGAGCGCCGGCGTCGTCAACATTGTGGAATACGAGCGCGTCTCCCGTTCGGCCCGCAAACTTAATGTTCGGCGCCAGGAAGTGCGTTTCGCCGCCAATAAATCCCTCATTGAGATATAGGAGCGCCGTGCGAATTCTTTGTCCATGCACGTAAAGGTCAGGGTCATTGGGACCCAAAAAATCATGATGTGGATGATATTGTTCGCCCGGTCGATACCGAAGTATTGTCAGCGCCTCGCCATGTTCGTGAGGAAGCCGAGCAAGACGAGCCAAACGCTGACTTGCGAAGACAGAAGGAATGTCGGCGAAACCAAAGCCGAGCCCGGCTCCCCAAGCCGTCCGGTGGGGGTGCGGCTTCGCAATATTGTCGCGTGGATCGACGATCTCCTGGCGCCTGAGGCGCGGGAGCGCTGAAACGGCTAGGTGATCGCAAAGGTCAATTCCAGCCGCGCCACGGAACCTCACGATTTTCGGCGCTAAGCTGACCTGTTCAGATGCGATTTCATCCCTTTCTTCCGTCAACTTTGTAAAAGCGCGTTCCAGTGAGGTCGCTGATTTTGCAGTCCTCCTTCCACGATGCGCACGTCGCGACGCTAGCGCCGCGGCGAATCGATCGGTCTCTGCGGCGTTCGCAAGCAGGCTTGCGCCATCTTCGTCATCGGGCTCGCGGTCGAACAGCAGCGCCGCAACCTCCCGCATCGCGGCCGCATCGCCGCGTTCGCACGCTTCCCGCAGCATTCCCAATGCTACGGGCCAGCCTCCTTCACCGGCGACTCCCGCAGCTGTGAGCGCCGCCAAAATGCGCAGCGCCGCCATACTCCCCTTTGCGGCGGCCTCGCGCAAACCGGCGATCGCTTCCGGCCTCTTCTCGACGGCGCCTTCCGAGGCGGTCAGCAGTCCGCCGGCAAGCGTGAACAGCGCGTCGGGATGGCCGAGCGCCGCAGACCGTTCGAGCCAGTACTTTGCCTCGTCGGCCTGCTGCGCCTGCGCGAATTGGGCCGCCAGGGCGTACTGAGCCTCAGCGTCGTCCGCCTGCGCGAGACGTTCGAGCTCTGCAGTCGTCAAGACGGTCATGCGGCCAATCTAGCGCGCGCGATCAGCGGCCGCCATACGGTCCTGTCGCTGCAAACGCCGCCGGCTCGAATTACGCAAGGCGGCCGGACGGCGCAGCGCGGCCACCGCGAACGCGCGTGCGGTTCCTTGAATCGAAGCTTCGTCGGGCGGCGCGGCATGTGATCGGGATTCCGGGCGCCGGCGCCGCATTACGACTTCCACTTGATCTGGAATTCGATCTCTTCTTCGCTGCCGGAGCGTTCGTGTTCGACGTTGACGATCGCGCCTCTTGGGACGCGGATGCGCTCGCCGGCGATCTGGATCGTGAACGCCGAGCCCGTTTCGAGCGCGTCGGCGAGACGCCGGAGCTTAGCGGCGAACTTGGCTAGCGGATAGGACTTCTCAAGGTCGCGGGCCTTCTTTGGCGCCATGGGGCTTTAGCTCCAACGCTCGAATAGGATGTTACCCGATTCGGCGGGTCTAGAATCTCAGCGCCTTCGCCTGCTTGACGTTCGGCAGCGCCGCGACCTTGGCGAGCACATCGTCTGTCACCTTGTCGTCGACAGCAAGGAGCGCGATCGCATCCGCTCCCGGCGCGGAGCGTCCGAGATTGAAGGTCGCAATGTTGACGTTCGCCGCGCCGAGCGTTTGCCCGAGCGCGCCAATGAAACCCGGCTTGTCGGCGTTCGACACGTAGAGCATGTTCGGCGCGAACGACGCTTCCATTTCGACGCCTTTGATTTCGACGATGCGCGGCGTCTGTCCGAAGAGAGCGCCCGAAACCGAGCGATCCTGGCGCTCGGTGACAATCCTCAGTCGAACGACGCTTTCGAAGTTTTCGGCGTCGTCGCGAAAAGTTTCCGCAATCGCGACGCCGCGTTCTTTCGCGATCATCGGCGCATTGACGATATTCACTTCGGCGAGCATCGGGCGAAGGACGCCGGCGACCGCCGACGCCGTCATCGGGCGCGTATTGAGCTTTGAAACGCCGCCGGCGTAGACGACTTCAATCGCCTTGACGCTCGTTTCGGTAAGCTGGCCCGCGAACTTGCCGAGATTTTCGGCGAGCGCGATGAACGGCTTCAATCGCGGCGCCTCCTCC
>Ga0209172_10006004_pt1 | contig 13991 bp, 13 predicted proteins | sample LarsenN4metaG_FD_184113 | JGI IMG/M metagenome (GOLD analysis project Ga0209172, IMG submission 184113) | Hot spring sediment bacterial and archeal communities from British Columbia, Canada, to study Microbial Dark Matter (Phase II) - Larsen... ... | reverse complement strand
GTTGTTGGTAAGGAAGCGGACGACAGCGCCGCGATGCCTCAACTCGTCAAGCGTCTCGCGGGCGCCGGGCACGGGCGTGTCTCCGCGAAAGAGCACGCCGTCCATGTCGAAGATGTAAAGACGGTACTCCTTCACGATTTGCGACTTAGGATGAGTTCGGTTACCTCTTCGAGGAACAGCCTCGCTCGGTTCTCCAGCAGGGCGTTCAGCGCGGCGACGGCGTGGGAGATGTGCTCCCTCGCCGCTCCCTCTGCCTCGTCCAGCACGCCTTCGGCGCGCATCTCTCTGGCAACGCGGGAGACGGCATCGCTATCGCCGGCGGCGTTTCCAAACAGGCTTTCGAGCGCATCGCGCCGCTCCGCCTCCGAGCGCTCCCGCAAAAGGATGAGCGGCAACGTTGCGCAGCCCTCGATGAGGTCGGTGCCTTGCGGTTTGCCCGTAACCTCTGGGCTTCCCGCGTAGTCGAGGACGTCGTCAATGATTTGGAATGCCATGCCGACGTGCAATCCGTAGTCCGCCAGCGCGCGCCGCTCCGCCTCGCCTGCGCCGGAAAGGATCCCGCCTGTTTCGCAGCACGCCGCCATGAACTCCGCCGTCTTCAGGCGCAGGATCTCGAAGTGCGCGCTCTTCGTGAGTTCGAAGTTGCCGCGGGTCTCAACCTCTCGCACCTCGCCTTCCGCCATTGCGACGACTGCGCCGCTGATGACGCGGATGACTTCGATGCTGCCCGTCTGTGCGAGGAGGTCCATCGCCTTGGCAAGCATCACATCGCCGCTCAGCACGGATGCCGCCTTGCCGAAGAGGGAGTATGCGGTCGGCAGCCCACGCCTCGTCGTCGCCTCATCCACAACGTCGTCATGGATAAGGGTCGCCATGTGAATCAATTCGGTTGCGGCGGCGGCTTGGTAGACGGGCAAGTCCAGCTCGTCGCGGCCACAGGCTCGCGCCGAGAGCACGACGAGCATCGGACGTAAGCGCTTCCCGCCCGCTGACACGAGGTCGGTGCCGACGCGCTCCACGGTTTGGCAGTCGGACAGAACGACCGTGCGCAGAATCTCCTCGACTGCGATGCCGTCGGCAGCGATAGCCTCTCCGATACCGGAGTCCATCAGTTTTGCAGCGACGCCCGCGTACGGATGCGTCATCGCTCAACCCTCACGATGGCGATGTTGCCCATAAACAAGCGGCGAATGACAGGGTTCCGAAAGCCGTGGCGCTCCATCCGCTCGGCGAGCGCTTCCGGCGAGTCAAACTCCTGAGTTGAGCGCGGAAGGTAGGTGTACTCCTGGCGTCTTCCAACCAGCGCCCCCAACGCAGGAATGAATGCGCGGTGGACAAGCATGGCGAACGCTCGCGGGATGGCAGCCTTCGGCAGCGCCATGTCTACGCTGACGAGTCGCCCACCCGGCTTGAGAACGCGGCGAGCCTCGGCGAGGCTCGCGTCCAGGTCCGGAACGTTGCGCAAGCCCCAGCCTACGGTAACGGCGTCGAAAGACGCGTCGGCGAAGGGAATCGCGCAGGCATCACCCAGAGCTGGCGTCATCGGCGCTCCCTTTGCGCGTGCGCGCTTCAACATCGGCTCGGCGAAATCAAGTCCCACGACGACGCCTGCCGCTCCGACCACCTGGCGGAGGGGGAAGGCGAAGTCGCCCGTTCCGCAGCATAGGTCGAGCACCCGTGCGCCCGGCTCGAGGTGGAGAAGTCCTACCGCCGCGCGCCGCCAGCGATGGTGGAGCCTGAGGCTCATCACCGAGTTCATCAGGTCGTACGTGGGGGTGATGGCGGCGAAGAGGGAGCGCACGCGCTCTCGCTTCGCGTCGCCTGATAATTCCCAGGGGGGCCGGCTGGCGGCTCGGCTCATCTTCCGCCTAAAGATACCCCTTGAGCGGTCAGTCGGTTCAGAAGAAACTGAAAGATTGGCGGCTCGTGCGCCCGGCTCGCCTGTTCGTTCGCCCGCCCGATCCCTCGAGCGTCCCCGCCCGCGAAGGGTGTCGAGGGCTGCCGGCTGATCTTTTTGCTTCGGCGAGCGTATCTTCCGTTTGAGTGGTCAGAACCACATCCAAAGGAGGATTAGAAACGCGATGAAACGAGTCCTGTTCGTGGTGTTTGTTATGGGCCTGTTGGCCGTGTCGGCGACCGCCCAGCGCGGCGGCGGCGGCCAGGGGCCGGGCGGGCGTCAAGGGTTTGGCATGATGGCCAGCCCTCGCCTGCTGCTGAACCCGCAGGTGCAAGCTGAGTTGAAGATAACCGAAGAGCAGGTCGCCAAAGTGCGCGAAGCTCTCGGCGGCCCCGGTGGACCCGGCGGGCGCGGAGGCTTCGGCGGTGGCGCCGGTGGCGGCGGCGGTCGCGGCGCCTTGGGCGGCGACCCGCAGCAGCGGGAGCAGATGCGCCTGGAGCAAGAGAAGAAGATCAAAGAGATCCTGAGCGCCGAGCAGTTCAAGCGGTACCAGGAGATCAGCCTTCAGCAGGAAGGTCCGGCGGCCTTCGCACGCAAGGAAGTCGCCGACAAGTTGGGCCTTTCCGACTCTCAGCGCCAGAAGGTCAACGCCATCCTCGAAGAGCAGCGCGCCACCATGCGTGATATGTTCCAGGGCGGTGGCGGTGGCGGCGACCGCCAAGCGATGATGGAGACGATGCAGAAACTGCGCGAGGAGACGAACGCAAAGTTGCTCGCCGTCCTGACCGCAGAACAGAAGAAGGTCTGGGAAGGCATGCTCGGCAAGCCGTTCCAGTTCCAGCGCGGCGGATAAGCGTCGCTTCACTCCTGATAGCTGCGCCCCGACGCAAGGCGTCGGGGCGCGCTCTCTTGGCATAGACCCGAAGAGAACGACGCCACACTTACCATAATAGAGTTAATGCCTCTCGGCACCCTCGGTCGCTACGAGATCATTCGCGAAATCGCCCGCAGCAACGACATCGTGTACGAGGCTTGGGACCCCACGATGGACCGCCGCGTGGCGGTGAAGGAGTTGCACATGCCGCAGGGCGCAACCGAGAAGCAACGCGAGGAGCGCAAGCGGCGCTTCTTGCGCGAAGCGCGCGCCGCCGGCAAACTCGAGCATCCGAACATCGTCAGCATCTACGAGGTCGGCGAAGACGAGGGGCGCATGTTCATCGCAATGGAGTTCCTCGAAGGGGGGACACTCCGAGACAAGATGGACGGCGAAGGCGCAATCACGCAAGAAGACGCCGTCGAGATCTTCTCGCAGGTGCTGGACGGCCTCGCCTTCGCCCACGAGAGGGGCGTGGTGCATCGAGACATCAAGCCGGAGAACATTCAGTTGCTCCCTAACGGCCGCGCGGTCATCACAGACTTTGGCATTGCCCGCCTCAAGTTCGAGCCCAGCATCACGATGGACGGCCAAATCTTCGGCACGCCCAGTTACATGTCGCCGGAGCAGGTGGTTGGTCGCGAGATTGACGAACGGACGGACATTTGGAGTTGCGGCGTGGTGCTGTACGAAGCGCTGGCGGGCGAGAAGCCGTTCACGGGTGATTCGGTGGTTACCATCAGCCACCGGATCATGCACTCCGAGCCGTCCGATCCGCCAAACGTGAGTTGGGCGATGCGACAGGTTATTCGGCGCGCGCTCGACAAAGCGCCTTCGGAGCGCTTCGCGAGCGCAAAGGAGATGAAGCGCGCGTTGAATGACGCGCTCAACGCCACATCCAGCGCCGGCGATGACCCGAAAAGTGCAGCCAGCCCGTGGGGCGCGCCACTCGACCCGTACGGGACGACGCCGCCGCCCGCCGCCAACCCCTACGGCCAACCCTACGCGGGTTCGGGGAGCGCACCGGGCACTACCGTCGGGCCGCCCGCTCCGCCGAGTAACCAGCCCTACTCCTACGGCCAGCCTTACGGTGGCGGCTCCGTGCCGCCGCCGCCAGGCTTCCCCCCGGGTTGGACGAACCCTCCGCGCGCGCCGCTCTTTAGTCCCGCTACCTCGGAGTTCTTGCGTCGCACGTTCATCGTCGTGCTGGTCGGAGGGCTGCTTCTTGCCACCGGAGTGGGGGTCATTGCGCTGTTCGACCGCGCAGCCGAGCGCACGCGGCAGGAGCAGATTGACCGCACGTTGCTGCCGAGTATCGAGGAGGCGGAGGCGCTCGTTGCGAGCGACCCCGTGGCGGCCGCCGCACGATTGCAAGAGTTGCTGGACCGCGCCGAGGCGGAAACCACCCGCCAACGCATCCGGAGCGGCATTGCGAACTGCTACCTCAACGTTGCGCAAGAGCAACTGAGCGCCGACCTAAATGCCGCGCTTCAGAACGTCTCATCTGCTGCGGAGATCGCACCGAATGACGCGAAGGTGCTGGAGCGCGCCGCCGCGCTCTCCTATCAGGCTGCGCTGCGGATGTCCACTCGCCCGGTTCGCCTAACGTTGCTGGAGCAGTCGGGCGCGCTGTACGACAGAGCGTACGACCTCCTAAACCCCGATAAGCGCGAGCGGATTGCGGACGACTACGCCCGCGCCCTCTATCAACTCGCAATCGCCTACCGAGAGAACGCCGACCCGAGGTGGTGGTTCGCGATGGACAAGGCGGTCGCGCTGGCGTACGAGGCAGGGGACAGGGCGTTCGCAGCCGAGTTGCGGCGGCAAAGAGATAGCGAGTAGGGAAGCTGCGACAGGTCGAGCCGGCATCCGGGCGTCGTCGCTCGCGTACACAGCCTCCTTACGCTTCGCCTACTTTGGGGGTTCGGGTCCGCTGCCGTCTTCAAGCCCGTCGTCCTGGGGCTGAAGCCTTCGCCCAAGACTGCGCGCGTATTGAGCGAGCGCGACCGCCATGACCGGCGGCGAGACGTTCGGGTCGGCGGAGTGGAAGAAGGGCGACTCGTAGGGGAGCCAGCCGCCCTTCGCCAGAGCGTGCATCGCTTCGCGGCTGCGCTCGCCGGCTCGGATTTTCTGCAAGTTGACCGTCTTCTCGGGTATCGCCCGAACGTAGGCGGGCTGCAGTCGTTTGGCGAGATGATGGAACAGCAGGGCAACGTCCTCGCGTGTAGCGGGCTTGTCGCCTGCGAAGGAACCAGTGGGCATGAGCAAGGGAAGCGCTCCGCTCGTGGAAAGGTATCGAATCCCTTCTGTCGCCCAATGGTCGGGCGGAACGTCTGGCGGAAGGGCAAGTTCTCTCGGACCTTGGGGCCTCAGCAACTGCGCCTCGATCCCCTCGGCGAATCGCTGGAAGAGCGCGGCGAGTTCGTAGCGAGTTACGGGTGGGCCTTCGAGCGTCGCGAGCGCGGCGTTCGGGTCGAGCGAGTCATGCACGTGCGTCGCTCCTTCCATCCCCGGCGGCTGCACTTGTCCAGAGGGGAGGGTCAGCGAAAGCGCGGCGAAAGTGAGGGCGGCGGTGCGAAGAGGTGATTTCATCGGGCGACTCTCTCTCGTGCGTCTATCATAGTCTCAAGGGCGATGCCCGTGCCGATGGCGACGCAGTGGAGCGCGTTCTCGGCAACCCGGACCGGAATGCCCGTCTGGTCGGAGAGAAGGCGATCTATGCCTCGGAGGAGCGCACCTCCGCCTGTAAGCGTGATTCCTCGGATGATGATGTCGCTGCTCAGTTCCGGTGGCGTCTCTTCGAGAACGGCGCAGGTCTTCTCGCACATCTGCCTGAGCGGCGACTCGAGAGCCTCCCGGACTTCTTCGCTTGTGATGGCGATGGTCCTCGGCAGTCCGCCGGCAAGGTCTCTTCCTCGCACGTCGAGCTGAAGCTCTTCGTCCAGAGGAGACGCCGAGCCGATCTTGATCTTGATCTCCTCTGCCGTTCTCTCTCCGATCATCAGGTTGTATGCATTGCGCATATGCCTGACGATTGCATCGTCGAGGCGATTGCCGCCGATTCGAATGCTCGCCGATTGCACGATCCCGTCCAGCGAGATAACGGCGATGTCGGTGGTCCCGCCCCCAATGTCAACGACCATGTTGCCCCCAGGTTGCGATATGGGCAAACCGGCGCCGATAGCGGCAGCCATCGGCTCCTCGATCAGGAGGCACTCCCTCGCCCCTGCCTCCAGCGTCGCTTTCTTCACGGCTCGGCGCTCGACGTTGGTGCATCCCGAGGGGATGCAGACCATCACTCTTGGCCCGAACCATCTTCGCTTGCCGCACACCTTGTCAATCAGGAACTCGAGCATCTTGAGCGTGTGCGTGTATTCGGCGATGACGCCCTCTTGCAGCGGTCGGATGGCGACGATGTTGCCCGGTGTGCGCCCGATCATGTCGCGCGCTTCGTCACCGACGGCGAGTACCTTCTTCGTTTCGGTGTTGAGCGCGACGACGGTCGGCTCTTCAAGAACGATCCCCTCGCCCCGCTTGTAGACGAGGATGTTGGACGTGCCGAGGTCGATGCCCAGTTGCGAGCCTAACCTGACCATCCGGTCGCTCCTTCCCGTCCTGTGGCGCGGGTCTCTCCTCCGGTGAGCCAAGGTCCGGCTCCACCCGAGTCCAGCGCGTCTGAGATTCGTTCCACCTCGCCGCCAAGCGCCCGAAGCGTCTCCTCCAGCTTCTCGTAGCCCCTGTCAATGTGCTCGACGTTCTTGACGACGGTCTCTCCGCGGGCAGCAAGCCCAGCCAGAACCAGCGCCGCACCGGCTCTAAGGTCCGTGGCTTCAACGACCGTGCCCTGGAGGTGGTCAACTCCTGTGATGACGGCTGTCCTGCCTTCAAGCCGTATCTTGGCTCCCATGCGGTTGAGTTCGTCAATGTGTCCGATGCGGCTCTCATAGATCGTCTCCTCGACCGTCGAGACGCCGTGAGCACAAGTAAGCACCGACGCCATCGGCTGCTGCATGTCGGTTGAAAAGCCGGGGTAGGGCATCGTCTTGATCGAGATCGCCTGCAGGAACGGGTTGCCTTTTGCAGAGATCCAGTCGTGGCCGACTGCGACGTGCGCGCCGGCCTCCTTGAGTTTGCTGAGCAATGCGCCCTGATGCTCGGGCAAGATGTCCTTGACGGTGACCTCCCCCCTGGTCGCAACGCCCGCGAGCAGGAGCGTGCCGGCTTGAAGGCGGTCTGCTGGGATGACGAACTCGCCCCCTCGCAGGCTCGTAACGCCCGTTACGGTGATCGTGCTCGTTCCGGCGCCCTCGACGCGCGCGCCGATGCGATTCAGAAAGTCCGCGAGGGCAACTACCTCCGGCTCCATCGCCGCGTTCTTGATCACCGTCTGTCCTTCGGCCAGAACAGCCGACGCCATCAGGTGCTGCGTTGCGCCCGCGCTTGGAAAGTCCAGATAGATCTCACCGGCAACGAGTCGATCCGCCTTCGCAGAGTAGTACCCGGCGCTGTATTCGATCTCCGCTCCGAGTTGCTTCAAGCCGCGAACGTGGAAGTCAACCGGACGAGCGCCGATCCTACAGCCACCGGGCTGAGGCAATCGCGCCACCCCAAGCCGCGCTACCAGCGGGCCGAGGAGATAAAACGACGTGCGAATCGAGCGCACGAGATCGGCGTCTGCCTCCTCGGCGCGCAATTCGCTGCAGTCAATGGTCAGCGTGTCCCCATCCCACAAAACGACAGCGCCGAGGTCCTCAAGCAATCGCGCTTTGATTTGAACGTCACGCACTTGGGGCACCCGGCGCAGAACCACGGGCGACGAGCACAACACGACGCCGGAAAGGATTGCAAGAGTGGCGTTCTTGCTCCCCCCTACCTGTACCGTGCCGTGAAGTTCCCTTCCACCGATGATTCGGATAACGCTCATGCAGCCTCGCGTGGCACGGGCGTTCCCACCCGTGAACCCCCGCATTCTACTCGACTGAGTCAGGCTCTGCGGCAGAATCCTCCTCTTTCCACTGCCTGCTTCCGGCTGCGATGACCGCCTCGATGTGCGCCGGCTCAGCCCCGCAGTGCAACAGCGCGCGCCTGGCGATGACCTTCGCCGTCTCCTCCTCGGCGAGCACCGCCCCAATCGCCCCGAGGCGCTCGAGGTCCCTTGCCGTGTCAGCGCTGTGCGCCCGGGCGAGAATCTTGATGTCTGGATTCAGCAGGCGCAGCCGCTCGACAATCGCTTTCGCCTCCAGCGGGTCGGGTAGCGCGATGATTGCGATCGCAGCGTACTCCGGACGGCATTGCTTCAGAATCCAGGGATTCGCCGCATCACCGAACACCGTGTGCACGCTCTCGCTCGCCGCGTGCTTCAGCCGCTCCATGCTCACGTCTACCACCACCACCTTCGTCGCGCAGGCGGACACGATGTCCAGCACATGCTTGCCCACCCGACCGAGGCCGAGAAGGATCACGTGATCGCGGAAGTTCGGCGGCACGGCGACATCGGCGTCCCCGTCGCCCGCCCGCTTGCCGAACAGCGCGGAGACGCGCGGCTCAAAGTGATACATCAGCGGTGACAGCACCATCGTTACCAGCGTCGTGCTCACGAGAAGGTCATACACATCGCGCTCGATGAATCCGAGAGCGAACGACTCGGCGGCAACGATGAACGAGAACTCTCCAATCTGGCACAGCGCTAAACCAGCCGTCAGCGCGACGTGCGCGTGCTGACCGGTAAGCCGCGTGAGGAGCGCAATGAGCGCCGCCTTTCCAAGAAGGATCGCACCGCTCAACGCCAGCACGGCAACCCAGTGCTCGGTTATGTACGCTGGGTTTAGCAGCATGCCGACCGAAACGAAGAACACGCTGACCAGCAGGTCGCGCAACGGGATGACCTCTGCGACAACGGCGTGGCTGTACTCGCTTTCACTGATAATCAGTCCCGCGAGGAACGCGCCGACCGCCACTGAGATGCCCGCCGCGCTTGCGCCTGCCGCCGCGCCGATGCAGATCGCGACTGCAACTAGGATGAACAACTCGCGGCTCCTCAAGCGAGCGGTTGTCCGAAGGATGACAGGCATCACCCGAGTCGCCAGGAGCAGCACGGCGAGCAGCATGAGCGTGCTCCAGACAAAACTCAGTGCCGTGGACTGCCAGGCTGCGCCCCTCGCGAGAGTAGGAAGAATCCCCAGCCCGACAACAAGCGAGAGGTCTTGCACCAGGGCGTAACTCAGCGTCGAGACGCCGAACGGGCTGCGTATGTCGTGCCGCTCTGTTACCATCTTCATCGCCAGGGCGGTTGAACTCAGCGCGATGGCGTACCCGACGACAGCCGCCGCCGCGGAATCGAAGCCCAGCAGCCTGCCGATGGCGAAGCCGAGCGCCATCGTGAGCAGTATCTGGAGCGGCGCAGCGACGAAAGCCAGCATCCGCGCGCGGGCGAGCGAGGAGAGCGAGAACTCGATGCCGACCACGAACAACAGCAGCGCAACACCGATCTCGGCAACCGGCATCACTTGCTCGGCCGAGATGCCCAGGCGCTCGCGGAAGAGGCTGACGGCGACTCCCGCGGAGATGTAACCCAGAATCGTCGGCATGCGAAGCAGCCGAGCGGCAAGGCCCCCTGCGACCGCCGCGCCAAGCACGATCGCCGGTGTGACGAGCCCGGTTCCCTCCGCTGCCATTCCCGCCCATTCTGACACGCGGACACTTCAGGCACCGAATCGAACAAGATAGAGCCTCATTCGCTCTATGCGCCGATCCAACAGTCAAGGAATTTTGCGCGCCGACCTGCTATGGTGCTTGCAGGACGGACGGCTCGTGCGTCGAGCGGTGGCGGAGGACCGCTGCCTCCTTTGCCGCTCAGGCCGCGTGAACGCAGCAGGCCTGTGCGAAGGCTGCAACGCCAACCTGACCGACGAGGAGTGGGCAGTCGCTGCGCAGTGGCTCGAAGGGAGAAGGCGATGAGCCAAGAGTCGGTGTACTTGCTCTTCACGGTCGCGGTGGTTGCCGCTCTCACCTGGTTCCTTAGCAAGTACATCCACTCGTTTCGCTCCAAAGCACAAGTCGTACGGCAGCCGCCACTCGTCATCGAGTTCTGGGTCTACTCTCGCAACCCCCAGCGGCCAACGCAAGAGGAACTCACCGGCGTGCTCATGGGCGACGGAAAGACGAGCATCGGCACGGCTGAAGCGCTCGTGTTCACCGACATCCGCTTTCAGATGGGCACGGTCAAGCGAGAGGCGAACGCCATGCTGTTCCAACCGGGAGCCTTGCTCGAGCCGGATGCCGCACTGCCCCCCGACCTCGCCGAGCGCATCGAGGAGGCGCAGGCAGTCCACACGGTTCGCTTTGTCGCCGAGCCGGGCGCCTTCACCGAGAGGGAGGAAAGCGCCCTCCGCCTCGCCACTTGGGTTGCACTCGCAACTGCACACCTCGCCGAAGGCACCGCCATCGTAGACATCGAATCCCAAACCGCCTACACACCCGAGCAGTTCCAACAGGCCGTCGAACATCACGGCGCCGATGCCTTCGCTCTGCACGTCGCGACTCGATGGTGGGACGATGAGCGCGCCGCCTACTGCTTCTCCAGGGGCCTCAACAAGATCGGACAGCCCGACATCGTCGCCGAAGACGTGCCGACCGACTTTCAAACTCTCGCCACTCACCTCGTCGGCGAGTACGCCGAACACGTCTGGCGAACACGAGACCCTTCGCCCACCGTCCTCGAAGTCTTCGGCTCGCGGTTCCTCCTCTTCACCCAACCCGCCGACGCGTCGCTCAGTCTGCACCGAGGCGCTTGGGTCCGCTGCGGCGTCAATCGCCTCGAGCCGACCGATGGGGGCGACCAGTGACGACGATCCGGGTCATCCCGAAAGGTGGTTTGGAAGGTGGTTTCGGCGTCCCGCCGATTCTCGGGCCGGTGGTTTCGGCGTCTCGCCGATTACCGGGCCGGTGGTTTCGGCGTCTCGCCGATTACCAGGGAGGTGATCTCCGCGTCCCGCCGATTGCCGGGCGGGTGGTTTCGGCGTCTCGCCGATTACCGGGAAGGTGGTCTCGGCTTGCCGCCGGTTTCCAGGGAGGCGGTCTCGGCGTCCCGCCGATTCCTGAGCCGACCGACGGGGGCGAACAGTGACCACCATTCGGGTCATCCCTTGCCTCGATGTCCACGCCGGGCGCGTCGTCAAGGGCACCAAGTTCCTCGACCTCCGTGACCAGGGAGACCCGGTCGAACTCGCTGCGCGATACATGAAGGAGGGCGCCGACGAACTCGTGTTCCTCGACATCACCGCGTCGCACGAGGAGAGAAACACCATCGTCGAACTCGCCGCGCGCGTGGCAAGGCAACTCTTCATCCCCTTCACCGTCGGCGGAGGCATCCGAAGCGTGGAGGACGCAGCCGATATCCTCCGCCAGGGGGCGGACAAGGTCGCCGTCAACACCGCCGCCATCCGCAAGCCCGCGCTCATCACCGAGATCGCCGAGCGGTTCGGACGCCAAGCCGTTGTCCTCGCCATGGACGTTCGCAGAGAAGGTGAAGGTAGTTTCGGCGTCCCGCCGATTCAAGGCGCTGCCGGAGGTGGGTCAGGCGTCCCGCCAATTCAAGGCGCTCTCGCCGAAGGTGGTTACGGAGTCCCGCCGATTCAAAACACTCCCGCCGAAGGTGCTTCCCCCGTCCCGCCGATTCAAAACGTCCCTCCCCCGTCGCCACGATTCACCGTCTATGCCACAGGCGGCCGCGAGCGGACGGAACTGGAAGCCGTCGAGTGGGCGCGCAAGGCGGAGGCTCTTGGCGCAGGGGAGCTGCTCGTTACCAGCATGGACAGGGACGGTACGCTCGACGGATATGACACCGAGTTGCTCCGCGCCATCTGCGGAGCGGTGCGCGTCCCCGTCATAGCGAGCGGCGGCGCGGGACGCCCGGAACACCTTGTCGAAGCAGCAAGGGCGGGCGCGGACGCTGTCCTCGTCGCCTCCATCGTGCACGATGGAACCTACACCATCGCGACGCTGAAAGACGCGCTTGCAGACGCAGGCTTTCCCGTGCGGTAGTGGCATAAGGACCCCAGACGGTCGGCAATAGAATTCCTCCGACGAATTCGCCGCGACTCACGTCTCTAGTATCAATAGCGAGGCTGGTGGAATATATCGCAGTCTTTGTAGAGGATCCGACCCGAGGTTTGGGGTCCACCGCGACGAGGACAGGGATTTCTTGCTGAGACTGGCGCACGGCGCGCGCAACACCCTCCTTCGAATCCAGGCGATTCAGGTCTTCGAAGACGTTGATTCGGTCGCCCTATTGATCCCGTTGTTGGACGACCCGAACCTGGAGATCGTCCTCGCAACCGTCCGGGTAATCAATCCCTACAGATACTACCCGCGGTGGAGGCACAAGAATGTTCCCACCGCCATCTGGAACGAGCACAACGGGATCGAGAACCTGGAGGAGATCAAGCGCGCCTGGAAGAGCGGATGAGCGTTGCATGAAGGTGGTTTCGGCGTCCCGCCGATGCACCACCCCACCAGGGCGGTAGACGAACCGTCTGGTATTCTCCCGGAGAGTGATCCCGATCCGAGATGACCACGACACCCGGCAGACGCCGTACGTGACGCGCACGATCCTCATCCTGCTCGTGGTCATCTACTTCTGGGATCGGGGAGGGTCGCTTTTTGGCAGGCCCTACGTGTTCGCCGACCTCGCCGCCCGCCCCGCCGACATCTGGGCGGCGTTGAAAGGAGGCGGCAGCGATCCGCTGGTTACCCTCTTCACGAGCATGTTTCTCCATGGGAACCTGGCGCACATCCTCGGCAACCTGCTGTTCCTTGCCGTGTTCGGTCCGCGCATCGAGGCGGTCTACGGCGCGCCGCGCTACGCCCTCTACTATATCTTCTTCGGCGTCGCTGCAACGATGACGCACGCGCTTGTGATGCCGGATAGCACGGTGTCCCTCGTCGGCGCGTCGGGCGCCATCGCCGGGGTAATGGGGGTGTATTTCATGCTCTTTCCCGGCGCGTGGATTCAGTGCGTCATCCTGCCGTTCTGGTTCGTTCCCTTCGTGCTCCCTGCCTGGCTGATGCTCGGCCTATGGTTCCTGATGCAACTGTTCGTGGTTCAGCCCGGCGTGGCAACATGGGCGCACGTTGGGGGATTCCTTGCCGGCATGGGCGTTGCGCTGGTGGTGGGCAAGAAGCCGATGAGCGCGCGGCACGACGTTGCGCGGACGGATTGGTAACACGATGCATCGCTTCTCGCCTCCACGACTGATTTGGCTGTTGGTATTCCTCTCGACCGCCTGCGCGGCGATCGTCGCGGCGCAGAGGCACCGAGTCGAGGCGGCGAACAAAGCAGTCCACCTGGTCGCGGACCTTGCCGACGTGCGCTCCATCGCCGCCGGCGAGGGCGTCCCGCTGAAGCAGACGCTCATCCGCCTCCAGCGCGCCGGCCTCACCGCTGTCGCGGTATCGGAGGACACGTTCAACGACCTGCTCGTCTCGGGCCGCCTCGTTCCTACGTCCCGCCCGGTGAACGCCGACGGGGACGGGCAGCTGTTCGTCTGTCCGGACGCGGGCTTGGCGGATCGGATTCGCCGGGCGGCTGCGGCGCGCTTCCCCAAGTGGGGCGAGGCACAGCCAGCGCCCGCGGTCGTGTTAGGACCCGACGGAAAGCCGACGCGCCTGCCCGGCACCCCGAGCGACCTTGCGAAGTACGGCATCGGATTGGATGCCGAGGTGTGCGGCCTCATCCAGCGCCTCGGGCTTCAGGTGGTTGCCCGCGTGTGGAACCCCCCCGGCGCGACCGAGCGCCTCGCGCGCGCGGCGATCCTCGACGCCGCCCAGAACGGAGCGGTGGGAATCATCTTCAATGGCGACCAAACGCTCGGGTGGCGCGAATCGGTTCGCGAGGCCGCGAACGTCCTGCGCGCAACCGGTGACGAAGCCCAAGGCGACGACTCGCAGCCGCCGCTGTGGTACGGCACGGTGGAGTTCACCCAACAAGCCGGTGACAGCATCTACAAAGAGGTGATGCAGCCGCACGTGCTGCGCGTTCACAGCATCCTTTCCGCCGAGATGGACCGCACGTCGCCAGGCGAGGCTGCAGACCGATTCGTTTTGGCTGCAACCGACCGCAACGTCCGCGTTTGCTATCTTCGCGCACCGTCGCCGACTTCGCCCGAGCCTGTGAAGGCGTTCGCCGAGTTCGTGTGGGAGGTGAACAAGCGACTTCGCGCA
>Ga0209172_10006003_pt1 | contig 13993 bp, 15 predicted proteins | sample LarsenN4metaG_FD_184113 | JGI IMG/M metagenome (GOLD analysis project Ga0209172, IMG submission 184113) | Hot spring sediment bacterial and archeal communities from British Columbia, Canada, to study Microbial Dark Matter (Phase II) - Larsen... ... | reverse complement strand
TGCTTTGCCATGCCCGTCCCCTCTGGTGCATGATTATGACGAATCTACCATAAGTTGCTTACGATTTTGTTCCTATCACTCTTGACGGCCTTTCGCCTATAGATTATATTCCTATCACCTCGTCCGCCGAGGGGCGTCTTCACCGAGACGTCGGGAAGGCGGGACGAAGGGGAGGGCGCCGCCGGAGATGCGGCGGCGTGGCTCCCCTGGACGGCGCCCGGGAAATCCAGGCCCCCGGCGCTCCGCCCCTCCGGCATTAAGACCGGGGCGCAAGGAGCTTGCTTAAGTCGGATCGGGAAATGGCCGGTCCGGGAAGCGCGGGCCGGGGTTGGTGGGGAGCAGTCCCGCGCTGGCGGGCCTCACCAGAACGCCGCGGTGGAGCGCCGCGAGGCGAGCGCGCTGCGTCAATGCGCGCCCGTGTCGCGAGACGCGGATCAGGCTGGATGCGCCGCGCGGCGCTCCGCCACCCCTCTCATTTGAGAGAGGGAAAGAGAAGGAAGGCGAACCCGGCGCCTCAAACAATACGGGCGATGGCGCGCGTCTACTCACCGGGGGAGGCTGGATACCCGCCCTTCCGCCAAAGCATGACGGGAACTCGTGAAATTCGGCTAATGTCCGCCCCGCCGGGACCACGACATGACCTCAACCACGATAGGCGCCGCGCCTGCGCGCGCCGCCGATGCCAGGATCATCGCGCTGGTGGGCGCAGCCCACTTCGTCAGCCACGTCTATATCCTGATCCTGCCGCCGCTCTTCGCCTTCCTGCGCGCCGAATTCGAGGTCAGCTACACCGAGCTCGGCGCGGTGATCGCGCTGTTCAATATCCTCTCGGCCGTGCTGCAGACGCCGGCCGGCTATCTCGTCGACCGCACCTCGGCGCGGACTGTGCTGGTCGGCGGCCTCGCCCTTGGGGCGGTCTCGCTGGTCGGGGCGGCTCTGGCGCCGACATTCCTGATCTTCACGCTGATGTTCGCGCTGCTTGGCGTCGCCAACACCGCCTATCATCCTGCGGATTACGCGCTCCTGTCCTCGCGCATCTCCGCCGCGCGCACCGGGCAGGCCTTTTCCATCCATATCTTCGCGGGCTTTGCCGGCACCGCAGTGACGCCGGCGGCGATGCTGATCCTCGCCGCCTGGTTCGGCTGGCGCGGCGCCTTCCTGGCCGGCGCGTTGCTCGGCCTTGCGGTGGCGCTGGCGATCGTCCTCTTCGGTGCGGCGCTGGGCGGCCGCGAGGCCGCGCATGCGAAGGCGGCGGCGGGCGGCGATGCGGCTGCGCCCGCGGGCGGCAACATCCTTCTCACCCTGCCGGTGATCCTCAATCTCCTGTTCTTCATGCTGATCGCGGGGGTGTCGGTCGGCACCCAGAATTATCTGATCGTGGCGCTGCAATCGCTCTGGAATACGCCGCTGGCGGAAGCCGCCACCGCGCTCACCGTCTATCTCTCGCTCAGCGCGCTCGCCGTGTTGGCCGGCGGGATCCTCGCCGCGCGCACCGCGCGGCACGACCTGGTGGCGGTGATCGGGCTGGCCGTCAGCGGGGCGGCGCTGCTGCCGGTCGCCTTCATCGATGTCGGCATGGCGCTGCTGATCGGCCTGATGGCGGTGTCGGGCTTCTTCAACGGGCTGATCCAGCCTTCGCGCGACATGATCGTGAAGGCGGTGACGCCGCCCGGCGCCTTCGGGCGGGTGTTCGGCTTCGTCACCACCGGCTTCAACATCGGCGGCATCCTCGCCCCGCCGGCCTTCGGCTTCCTGATGGACCACAACGCCCCGCATATCGTCATCCTGGTGACGGCCCTGTTCTCGCTGATCGCGATCCCGACCGTGATGATCACCGTTGCGCGCGGCCGGCCGGCGGCGGAGCAGGCCTGAATGCCTGCTGTATCGGCGATCAGGCGCTGCGCCGGGACACTGCGGTGCACCGAATCTTAAGCCCGATGCCTTCTCATTCTCCGCAAGGGACGTTCGGGGACGGAGAGATGTCATGCGCAAGGTCTTGATCGCGGCCGCAATCTTTGCCGCCTGCGCGGCCATGCCCGCTTACGCGGCGGGCGAGCGCATGCTCACCGGCGTCGTCATCGGCGCCGGCACCGGCGCGCTGATCGCCGGCCCCGTGGGGGCGGTGGCCGGCGGGGTGATCGGCGGGGCCATCGGCGGCCCGCGCATTTCGCGCGCCGGCAAACGCTGCTGGTACGACCGCGCCGGTTATCGGCATTGCGGATATTTCTGAGCGATCAGCCGCCGCCATAACGCCGTCCGGCTGCACGGCCGGGCTTTTCTTTCTTGTGCGTTTCTCCTGCAGGCGACGAAATTTCCCTTGCGAATCAAATCGCCGTTCCACGTCAACGCGTTGCGCGCGTTTTGCGACGGCGCCCGCGCGCATCTCCCGCAATGCATTCACGGCTTCTGTGGACAAGCGGTGGATAACGAAGATCGCCGCAGAGAATCGGTCCGCCGCAGGCCTACGATGACACCGGCATGGTTGCGTAAGAGGCGGAGGTTGCGTCAGTCATGTTGAAGTATCGTTGTCCGAACAACCGGCAGGAAGTCCAGACCAGTATCAAGACGGACGAAGTCGTGTTGCTCGAAATGCGCTCTCTCAAGCTGTCCCTGTGGTGCCCCTATTGTGCGAGTTCGCACCAGGTGAAGGCGAGCGAGGCTTACGTCGAGTAAACAGGCGAGTGTGCTGCGGCAACTTCCGGCGCTGTTGTCAGGCAGTGGCGGAGGAAAGCATTGTTATGTCCGTTATGATCCGGTGCGGTGCCTGATCCGGATATTCGTCCGGCAAACCGGCGCGGTTGAGCCAGAGGCCGCGGAATCCGAAGGCGACCGCACCCATAATGTCCCAGCGATTGGATGAGACGAAAATGACGTCGCCCGGCGCGACGGAAAACGCCTTTGTCACCAGGGCATAGACTTCGGCGCGCGGCTTGTAGAGGCGGATCGTGTCGACCGACAGGACCCGATCGAGCACGCCGTCCATTCTGGCTGCGGTCACCGCTGCGGCCAGCATCTTGGGCGAGCCGTTGGAGAGAATGGCCGTGCGGAGGCCCCGCTCCTTCAGCGTTTGCAGGGCGGGCAGGGCGTCGGGAAAAGCGTCGAGCGAGAAATAGGCGTCCAGCAGCCTCGATCCGACCCCTCTGTCGACAGCCGGAAACCGCGCCAGCGCATAATCGAGCGCGCGTTCGGTCAGGGTCCAGAAATCCTCGTAGCGGTCGGCCAGCGTCAGCGTCCAGGTGTATTCGAGCTGCTTGGTGCGCCATAGATCGGACAGGCGGTCGGCGTCCGGTCCGCAGGCGTCGCGATGCCGGCCGATCGCCGCGTGAACGTTGAACAGCGTGCCATAGGCGTCGAAGACATAGACCGGCTGCGCCATGACGTACTCCTGTCAGCGAGTGACGGGCGGAATGGTGAACATATCCGAGATATTGCGGCCGCGGATGTCATAGACCCGCGCGAAGACCACACCGTCGCGCGCGATCTCGACCAGCACCGGCGCGTCGAGTTCGGCGCAATAGAATTCGCCCAGCATCATGGCGAAGTCGGCGCCCCTGGTGTCCCAGGTGGCGACGAATTCGGGACCGAGCTCGACCTCGGCGGCCGGATGCGGGCCACACACCGCAATGCGCCAGCGGCGGCGCCGCGTCGGCACCTCCAGCCGCTCGGTAAGCCTGGCGCGCAGCTCCTGCGAGGCCTGTTTGAACGCGAGCCCCCAGTAGTCGAGCATGTAGCGGTTGTCGGCATGCTTGATGCCGCCCGAGAGCCAGTTGAAATGCGTATATTGATACGGATGCAGGCGCACCATCGCCAGCACCGGCAGGCTGAGGCCGATCAGGATCACCACGGCGGCCGCGACTCCGGCGGCGCGCGACCTCCTCACCAGACAATCCAGCAGCCATGCGCCGCCCAGTCCGCCGAGCACGGCGAGCGGGGGCATGACGAAGGCGAAATGTCGGATCCCGTTATACATCGCCGGCCGTGTAATCACGGCGATGGCCAGCGGCAGGATCGCAGCCATCGCAATCAGCACCAGAGCTGCGCGGCCTTGCATCGGCATGGTGCGGTCGAACGCAGCATTGGCAACCCACGCTGTGCCGATCAGTGAGAGCGCAAGCAAGATTTCCGGCAGTTTGAGCGAAAAAAGCACCGGAATATAGCTGCGCGGCATATCGGGCACGGAGATCAGCGCGCCCTCGAACATTTCCTTCCAGGGCTTCTCGAAAAACTGCGCGAAATAGCCGACCGCCCGCACCGGATTGAGCGGCTCAAGCACCGACCAGGGCCAGAGCAACGCCATGAGGGCATAGGCAAGCACAAAGCCCGGCAGCAAATACAAGAGGAAGCGTCCAAGATTGCCGGCCGCCTTCGCGGCTGTCGCGCGGCGCATGTCGCCGGCGATCACCATGGCCAGCGGCACAATCACATATAGCGCGGCAATGCCGCCCATGACGCGGGTGCCGATCGTGAGCCCGAGACCGGCGCCGAATGCGGCGATGGTTGCCGGTCCGGGACGCGGGTAATCCTGCAGCGCTCGGACAAGTCCGTAGAGCAGAATGACCATCGCCACCGCGAAAGGCACATCCTTTGGGTTGATGAACATGTGTCCGTAATAGAACGGGCAGGTCGCGAGCAGCAGCAGCGCCAGCAGCCCGCAGACCGCGCCCCCCAGACGGCGTGCAAGCCGCCAGGTCACGAACAGGCCGAGCAATCCGACAATGGCGCCGGCGAGCCGCCGCGTCTCGAAAAGGTCGAACGGCAGCACTTTCGCCAGCAACGCGGCGAACATGTCGAAGCCGCCGCCATACATATAGAGATTCACAAAGGAGAGGGCGCGCCTGTCGGTAAAGCCCGATCCGTAAAGGTCGAGCAGCATCTGGCCGTATTGCGCGTGGGTGTAGTCGTCCCAGCCCAGCCCGTAATCGCGGAAGGTCAGCGCCGCAATGACCGCGACTGCCGCAAGAACGGCAGCCGCGGCCGTGTCGAGGAGACGCTCCGATCCCGACATCGGCCGCGCCTGAATCCCCGGTGTGATTACTTCGCCGCCTTTTCGAACATCTCGGCGACATAGTCCCAGTTCACCAGATGGTCGACAAAGGCCTTCAGATAATCGGGCCGACGGTTGCGGTAGTCGATGTAATAGGAATGCTCCCAGACGTCGCAGCCAAGGATCGGCTGCGCGCCCTGCACCAGCGGGCTCTCTCCGTTCGGGGATTTCATGATGACGATCTTGCCGTCCTTGACGGCGAGCCAGCACCAGCCGGAGCCGAACTGGGTGACGCCAGCCTGGATGAAGTCTTCCTTCATCTTCTCGACCGAGCCGAGGTCGCTGACAATCTTCTTCTCGAGATTGCCTGGGATCTTGCCGCCGCCATTCGGCTTCATCCATTTCCAGAAGTGGATGTGGTTATAGTGCTGTCCAGCGTTGTTGAAGAGGCCGGCATTCTTGCCGAAGGAGCCTTTGACGATTTCCTCCAGCGACTTGCCCTCCCACTCGCTGCCCTTGAGCAGGTTGTTGCCGTTATTGACATAGGCCAGATGGTGCTTGTCGTGGTGATACTCGAGCGTCTCGCGCGACATATACGGGGCGAGCGCATCATAGGCATAGGGAAGTTCGGGCAGCGAAAATGACATGGGACGGGTCTCCCTCAAACACGGACTTGTCCAAAACCGGACCACTGAGGCCTCTTCATTAGGCGCTGCCACGCCTCTCGGCAACGCCTTCCGGCGCAGTCCGCCAAGGCACCTGCATGGCGGAACGAAAGGCTGGCGTCAGGGATTATCTCTTTTCGAGCGGACCGGAAAACTGCTCACAGGCAATTTCGGCAGGTACTTGCCTGCCGACGTGAAGAACGTCACAATTCTGCTGAATTTTGCGGCGGGGCGCGAGGCGTCGAAATGTCTTTTGTTTTGTTGGTGATCGGGCTGCTGGCAGCCGCGATCGGGGCGATCATGGTCGGATTTGGCATTCCGATCAACGAGTTCAGTCTGGGCAACACCCTGATCGTCGCCGGCACGACCGCCCTGATGGGCGGTTTGATCGTTATTGGGTTGGCGTTGGCCCTGCGACAATTGGGCAATCTGGCCGCAGCGTTGAACGCACGGCCGACGATGACGAATGTGCCCGTCCCGGCACGTCCGGCTGTCGACACCGCCGAGCCGGCGTCGCCCCGCGCCGCCAGTGCGCGCATGCCGATGTCGGTGCCGGCCCGTCCGGACGCGCCGCAGCCGCGGGCGCCACGGGCACCCGAACCGCGGATTGGTGCGGAACCGGTCCTGGGCGACGCGGCGGAAGCGCCGCCGCTGCCGCGCGGCCCGGTGCGTCCGGCGCCGCCGTCGCCCGACGATGCGCTTGAGATGCCGAGTTGGCGTCCGCCGCGGCCGGCATCCGAACCGCCGCTGCGCAAGGAGGCCCCGCGCGTCGCACCGCCCGAGCGGCGCACTACCGAGGCTGCCTACGACGCAATTTGGCCGGCGGAGAGCCGTACGCCGGCGGCCGAGCGCGCTGGAACATCTGCACCCGAGCCTCGCCCGATCGGGGGAGGGGAGAGCAGTATGGGCGATGCACCGACGGCGCGACCAGAACCCGTGTCGGTGCTGAAATCCGGCGTGGTGGATGGCATGGCGTACACGCTCTACACGGACGGTTCGATTGAGGCAGAACTTGCACAAGGCGTGGTGCGCTTCGGCTCGATCGAGGAACTGCGTAATCATCTGGAAAAGAGCGCGTCCTGACGCGGCTCAGAAACGGAAACGGGCGAGACATGTCTCGCCCGTTGCAGTCTCTCGCTATTGGCCGGCGCGCTATCGCTTGTCATTCTCCGGCGCAAAATGCAGCGCCGTGCCGTTCATGCAGTAACGCCGCCCGGTCGGCTTCGGGCCGTCGGGAAACACATGCCCAAGATGGGCGTCGCAGGTCGCACAGCGGATTTCGACCCGCCGCATGAAGAAGGAGCGGTCTTCATGCTCGGTGACGGCATCATCGCTGACCGGAGCGAAAAAGCTCGGCCAGCCGGTGCCGGAATCGAACTTGGTGCGGGACGAGAACAGCGGGGCCCCGCAGGCCACACAGCTGTAGACGCCGTCGCGCTTCTCGTCCCAGTAAGGGCCGGTAAAGGCGCGCTCGGTGCCGTGTTCGCGGGTGACGTGAAACTGTTCCGGGGTGAGTTGCTGACGCCATTCGGCATCAGTTTTCACGACTTTCGATTTCGGAGTCGTGTGATGAGCCATCGCGATGTCCGTCCGGGTGTCAGGTTTGGGCGTTGTCTCGGAAGTAAGTAGAACCGGCGTTTCCTGCAAATCACGATTGGTCAATGACCCGTGATCTGCAAGATTCTGCCATGGGGCGGTCCCCGAAATCTTGTGGGGTGCCAATAAATCGGGGCGTTAAGATTGTATTATTCGCAATCTTGCGCCCGATCCCCAAGCAATGCGACTATAACAACTGCTTCGAATACACGAGGGATGCGCGCCCGGACAGGCCTGCCATGGACGACAAGGACAAATTCATCGACCAGACCGCCGACATCGTCTCGGCCTATGTCAGCAACAACACGGTCGCTGCGGACCAGATTTCTGTGCTGATCAACCAGGTGCACGCCGCGCTGGTGCGGGTCGCGGCCGGGCAGGGCGAGACCGGCGCGGAGCTGTTGCGGCCGGCGGTGCCCGTGAAGAAGTCGATCACGCCGGACTATCTCGTGTGTCTCGAGGACGGCAAGAAATTCAAGTCGCTCAAGCGGCACCTGCGCTCGCAATACAATATGACCCCGGAGCAATACCGGGAGAAATGGGGCCTGCCGGCCGACTATCCCATGGTCGCCCCCAACTACGCCCAGGCCCGCTCCCAGCTCGCCAAACAGATGGGACTGGGCCAGCAGCGCCGCCGGCGGCGTTGACGCGGGGAGGCGCCGCCATCGCCACGAGGTTTGACTTTTTTCCTATTTTCTGCTTGATTTAAGCGGCGCACCGATATAGGTAATAAATCCTATTGAGGTGTCCCATGATCAAGCCATTGTCCAAGCCGAAGCGCGCGTTGCGGACCGCCCTGCCGGACCACGGGCCGCAATCCGACATCGATCCTCTGCGGGCGCAGCATCTCGCACTCGCCGCTCGCCTGGCCGAAGCGCCGGAGGGTCTTGCCTCCGTGCTCGTCGACGACGGTGAGAGCCCGCTGATGTGGCTCGCGCGGCGCAAGGGCAAGGACGGCCGCCCCTTGATTGCGCCGCATCACCTGCTGGCCGGAGAGCGGCTGCGCTCGGATTTCACCTGCGCACGGATGATGCCGCGCACGACGGCGACCTGGGATCCGTCGGCCTCGCGCCAACGGCCAGCGGGCGCGCCGGCTATGACATTCACCGAAAGCTCGCTCGCGGCGCGACAGCGTGTGCACCGGGCGCTGGATGCGGTCGGGCGGGAATTCTCCGGCCTGCTGCTGGACGTCTGCTGCTTCCTGAAGGGGCTTGAGGATGTCGAGCGCGAACGCAATTGGCCTCGCGGTTCGGTGCGCATCGTGTTGCAACTGGGCCTCGCATGCCTGGCGCGGCACTATGGATACGATGCCGAGGCGGTCGGGAAAGCCCGCCCCGGAATCAGAACCTGGAGCGCTCCAGATGCCGGCGTGAAGGACGCCGCATTGGACGAAGATGCCGCGACGTGATCACGCTGCCGGCGCCAGCGCCGCCTGTGCATCGCGGCGGATGCGTTCCACCATGGAGCGGAATCCATTGGAACGTTGCGGCGTCAGATGTTCGGCGAGGCCGAGACGGTTGAACAACGCCACGGCATCGCGGGACAGAATCTCCTTGGCGGGCTGGCCGGAATAGAGCGCGAAGAGGATCGCGATCAGACCCTTGACGATGTGGGCGTCGCTGTCGCCGACAAAGGTCAATACCGGGCCGCCCGCGCCGTCCGGCCTGACCTGAGTCTCCATCCAGACCTGGCTGGCGCAACCCTGTACCTTGTTGGCCTCGATGCGGGCCTGCTCTGGCAGCTCAGGCAAGGTGCGGCCAAGCTCGATAATGTAGCGGTAACGGTCGTCCCACTCATCCAGAAGCTCGAAATTCGCGATGATTTCGTCAATCGACATGCGCCTGCCGTCCTTGCCGGGCTTGGCCCTCGCAGACACATATATTGACAGGCATCACGACGCAAAAGCGCCGGATCCACCCGGCGAAGGTCGTATTCATGCCGGCCGGCGAGGATCTCTGGGCGGCAAAGGGCCGCGCCAAACCGGCTTGTGGCCGTCGGCCGTCGCTTGACCGCGCCATGCCGGTTTCAGGTCCTCGGCCGTCAGAGTGTCCTGGGAGTTCGGCATCTTGCTGCCCTTGATGGAGCCGGTTTCCGCCGGAGCCATCTTTTCGCTCAGCACCTCGAACAGGAACTTCGCTCCCGCCTGCGCCCGCTGGCCGAAGGCGATTGCGGCCTTGCCGCCGACCTCGCAGGCCTCCGGCTGACGTTCGCAGAAGCTACCCATGTCGGACACGGCCGCGAAGGCCGCCGAGACGGCATCGCCGGCATCGATCTTCGGCGTGTTCGGCTGCGGAGCACCGCTCGGCATCAGCACGAGCACGATGCTCAGCCAGAAGGCCACGCGCAACAAGAAGAACATGACGCAACCCTATTCCCCGCGGCTCTTTCTGTGCCGCTTCGTTGCACAAGCTAGCAGGGCTCCTTGAAAAGCCCGTTCGCGTTTTTGGACTTATTCGATGAGAATTCGCGGGGTGTTTTCGGAAAATTTGAGCCGGATTTTCCGACAATTTGAATCAATTCCCGACCGGCTTGTGAAATGGCCGTGATTGACGCCATTTCCGGCTCGCGCATGGCCACCGGCGGCCTCCCGGGGCGGCCCTGGAAACCCTGTATTCACCATGACCTGACGATTGTGAATCCGGTGCCACCGGCCGGTACCTAAACGCGGTTTTTGCCGCCTCGTGCGCGGCCGCCTTAGCGTTCGTTTAAGTGGCCTCTGACACGATCCGCGCGTGAATGGGGAGTGCCGCGGTGCGTTTAAAGCCGCGTGCAACGGGTCAGTTGAGCGTTTTCAAGCCAGTTCGCGACTATATCGACAGTCTTGTGCATCCTTCCGCGCGGCAGGAACCGCTGACGGCGGCCCGCCATCGCGCCTTCATCGCACCGCGGCTCTTGGGCTCGCTGATCGCGCTGGCCGCTTTTCCGGCCTATATCGCCGTACGCGGCGTGCCGAGCGCGCTGGAGGTCGCGGTCTTTGGCTGGCTTCTCGTTCCGATCTGCGTCGCCTATTTCCTCTCGCGCACGGGACGCTACGAGGGCGCGCATATTCTCTCCTCACTTTCACTGACGGGCCTCGTGACGGCGGTCGCATGGAGCACCGGGGGCATCGCCTCTTTCGCGGCGATCTGGCTGGTCGTGGTCCCGCTGGAAGCGGCACTCTCGGCGTCGCGCCGGGTGGTGGCTCTGGGATCGACATTCGCCCTCGTCGCCGCAGGCGTGCTCCTTGCCGCTAATCTCGCCGGGCTGCTTCCCGATCCCGCAACCGGCATGCCTCAGCAAGGCGCGCTGGCCGCGCTCGGCATTATTTCCGCCTCTCTCTACGCCACCGGGCTCGCGCTCGGCGCCGAATCGCTGGCCCGCACCAGCTTCTGGCTTCTGTATGCAGAGGAAGACCGCTACCGGCTGCTGGCCCGCAACATGACAGACGTCATTGCCCGGCATGGTCCGCATGGCGCGATCCAGTTCATCTCGCCGGCGGCCGAGAGCATGCTGGGCATTCGCGCCGAGCAGTTGCTTGGCCACGGCCTGTTCGACCGGGTGCATGTCGCCGACCGGCCAGCCTATCTTACGGCGCTTGCAGATGCGGCCGACAAGGGCGACGCACAATCCGTCGAATTCCGCATGCGGCGCATGACGCCCGGCAGCAATAGCCGAAGCGAGTTTCTCTGGGTCGAGATGCGATGCCGTCCGCTCGACCAAATGGCGTCCGGCGCACAGCCTGCGCTGCGCAGCCGCGAGGTCGTGTCGGTGATGCGCGACATTACCGAGCGCAAGACGCAGGAACGCGCGATCGAGATCGCGCGCAGCGAATCCGAGCGCGCCAACGCGGCAAAAACCCGCTTCCTCGCCACCATGAGCCACGAATTGCGCACGCCGCTGAATGCGATCATCGGCTTCTCCGAAATGCTGATCAACGAGGAGCAGATGCGCCTGGACGCGCAGAGGCGCCGCGACTATGCGCGGCTGATCAACGATTCGGGTCATCATCTGTTGGCGGTCGTCAACGACATCCTCGACATGTCGAAGATGGAGACCGGAGATTTCGAGATCACGCCGGAGCCGTTTGCGCCCGCCCAGGTGATCGCCACCTGCTGCGATCTCTTGGCGCTGAAGGCGCGGGAGGTTGGGCTAGATCTCGTGCAGCGCGTGCCGGACGATTTGCCTGAGATCACGGCCGACAAACGTGCGCTCAAGCAGGTTCTGCTCAATCTGCTGTCGAATGCCGTCAAGTTCACCGACCGCGGCGGGCAGGTCACGGTCAGTGCCGCAACCGAGGCGGGCCATCTCGTCATCGTGGTCGAGGACAACGGCATCGGTATCAGCGACAGCGATCTGCCGCAGCTCGGCAGTCCGTTCTTTCAGGCGCGTTCGGCTTACGACCGCCGTCATGACGGCACCGGGCTCGGATTGTCGATTGTCAAAGGCCTGGTGGCGTTGCACGGCGGCGACGTCGAGATCACAAGCGCGCTGGGCAAGGGAACGCGCATTGCAATCACCCTGCCGCTCGATTGCGAGCCGCGTCACAGGATGCGGCCCGTGCCCGAGCGGCAGCCGACGCCGCTCAACGTAGCGTCTCGGCAGAACGAACCATTGGTGAGAAAAAGTGCTTAAGGCGGGCCGCAGATCGGGAGCAGCGGTCATCGACGATTACGATGACCGGTATGACGAGGAGGACGCGCAGCCGCGTGGCCGCCGCAAGGATCTTGTTGCGCTGGCGCTGGCGGGCGTTGCCGTGTGCGGAATCCTGGTCAATGCGCTTTTCCTGCAGAAAGGGCCGCATCCGGCTCCGATCTTCGGAGCGAAGCCGGTGGCGGTCAGACCCGCGCCGGAATCTGCGGCGCCAGCCACGAAGCCGATTCGGACTGTCGGCACCGAACTGTCCGGTCCGATGGCGTTGCCGCGCGCGCGTCCGCCTGAACCGGAGGCTGCGAAAGCCGAGAATGCCACGCCCAAGGAGGCGGTGCCCGCGCGCTCGCGCCTGGAACTCATTGCCGACATCCAGAAGGAACTGGCGCGACGCGGCTTTTACGATGGTGCCGCCGATGGCGTCTATGGCCCGAAAACGGATGCGGCGATCCGCGAATTCGAGCAGAGCGCCGGCTTGAAGCATGCCGAGCCGAGCGAGCAATTGCTGCGTGCGATCGTGCAATCGAACGTCAAAGCCAAGCCTGTGACGACCGCATCGGCGCCGCGCCACGATCCGATTGCTGAACTAATTGCGCCGTCCCCGCAAAAGCGCATCCTGGCGGTGCAGCGGGCGCTGACGGATTTCGGCTACGGCCAGATCAAACCGACCGGCACGCTGGATCCGCCGACGCAGGACGCCATCAAGCAGTTCGAGCATTCCAAGAAAATGCCGGTGACCGGCCAGATTTCGCAGCGGCTGCTGCGCGAATTGTCGGCAACGACCGGCCGCCCGCTGGAATAGCCCTTCCTTTGCGCGCGGCGCTGTGACAAACGCAAGTCATGCGCCTCAAATCGGGCATCTGGGTCCAGGCCTATATTCGCCGCTGTGCCATCGAGGGCGCCTATGCAGTGGTGCGCCGGCGCGGCGCCGACGAGGCGGGAGCCGTATTCGTGAAAATCGACAGACTTGACGGCACTTCCGACCTGTTCGGCCCGGCGCCGCAGGCCGTGTTCGACGACGCCCAGCCTTCCGAACGCATCTTCACCGCCTGCCTGAAGACGCTGCCTGCCGACAATGCAGCGGTCGAGTCCTATCTTGCCAGCCAGCTGCGTTTCGATCCCGATATCTGGATTGTGGAGGTCGAGGACCGGCAGGGGCGGAACTTCCTCGACAAGATCGCGCGCTGAGCGCTCACTTCCGGCCGGGACGGCTTTGCGGCAGCGGTACCGGCGATTGGCCTGCGGCCGGTCGGGCCGCGTGATCGGCGAAGTCTCGGGCGCGCGGGGCAGCGTCATCGAACAAGTGCGTCCTATATTTGCCCTGGCGCTCGGGGACCGCGTTGTCGCGCCGCCAGATGGCGACCAGCCGGCGGGCGGCTTTTTCATCGATCTCGTCGTAGAGCCGCACCAGGGAAAAATAAACGTCCGGCGATCGTCCGATGGCGGGATCCAGAAAGAGAAGGATGCGTTGTGCGGCGGGTGATGGCACCGCGAGCGCCTTCAGCGCGGCGACCGCCGCTTCCCCGGTGGTGTCGCAGGCAATACGCTCAGCGCAGGCCGACGTTATCGACAGACCTTGTTCCAGCGCCGCTGCGAATAGATCGCGCTCACGCGCCATCGCCGCCTGTTCGAGCCGCGGGACAACGTCCGCGGGTGGCGAAACGATCGCCGGCGCGATGGGCGCATAGTCGAGATGGAGCAGAATAAGCCGCCGTTCCGAGGGCAGGGCGTTGAAAAACGTGTCGCTCAATGTCTCGGCGCGCGGCACGTCGAGCCGCGGCAGATTTTGCGGCGATGGTTCCGGCTCGAGGTCCGGCAAAGGTATTCCCGCGTCCGGTTGCGCGAGCCGAAGGATGACCGTGAGCGGAGCACCACGATAGGCGGCCAGGCGCGCACCCAGCCAGGCACGTTCGGCAGCGTCCACATGCTCAATCAGCCGCAGCGCCAGTTCGGTGAAATGCCGTTCCTCTTCCGCCGTGTGCGAGGGTTTTTGGATATAGAGGTCGGTCAATTCGCGCAGCAAAGCCGGACGGATATCGGCTCCGCGCATACCGGACAGATCGCGGTGTTCGAAAGGATGACGCGGCACGCATTCCACCTGACGCAACAAGTACATCCGGAC
>Ga0209172_10005997_pt1 | contig 14009 bp, 12 predicted proteins | sample LarsenN4metaG_FD_184113 | JGI IMG/M metagenome (GOLD analysis project Ga0209172, IMG submission 184113) | Hot spring sediment bacterial and archeal communities from British Columbia, Canada, to study Microbial Dark Matter (Phase II) - Larsen... ... | reverse complement strand
GCCGCCGCGCCGCTGCTGGCCGGCTGCGAGATGCTCGGCATGGAGTCGGCCGAGAAGCTGGCCGCGCAGCGCGAAGCCGAGAGCCGCGCCGTGGGTGCGGCCTGTCGACACGCCGCCCGTGCGATCGAGGACTGCTTCGCGCTCAACAAGCGGGCCGACAAGGCCGCCATCTTCGCCGGCTGGCGCGAGATGAACGACTACATGCGCGAGAACAAGATCGAGCCGGTCGCGCCCACGCTCACCGCGCAAGGCAAGCCCGACGCGCCCGAAGCGGCCGCCAGGCCCGCCGAGGCCGACGCGAAGCCGAAGCCCAAGAAAGATTCTTGAGGCCGGACTCCTGACGGCGGGCTCCCGAAGCCGCGCCGCCCGGACGAGCGCGGCCGATCCCGAGCGCGCGCGCCGGTCGGCCTTCGCGCGAGACAATCGCGCGAATGAAGTACCGCATCGGCGCGCTGTGGCGAGACCCGGAGTTCCGCCTCGGCGCACGCGAGATGACCGGCATCTCGCTGGGCATCGCCGCCTGGGGCCTCGTCACCGGCGTGGCCATGATCAAGAGCGGCATGGGCCTGCCGCTGGCGGTGCTGATGTCCTTCGTCGTGTTCGCCGGCAGCGCGCAGCTCGCGTCGCTGCCGCTCATCGCCGCGGGCGCGCCGATCTGGGTGGTGTGGGCCACCGCGCTGTGCCTGAACCTGCGCTTCGTGATCTTCAGCGCGCAGTGGCGGCCGTACTTCGGCCACCTGCCGCTGCGCGAGCGGCTCACGCTCGGCTTCTTCTGCGCCGACCTCAACTACGTGACCTTCATGCGCCGCTTCCCCGAGCCGAAGCCGGGCCCGGGCCAGGTGCCGTACTTCCTCGGCGGCGTGGCGGTGAACTGGTTCTCGTGGCAACTCGCGTCGATGATCGGCATCGTCGCGGCCGACGCCGTGCCCACCGAGTGGGGACTCGGCTTCGCCGGCACGGTCGCGCTGCTCGGGCTGACCTACTCGCTGCTCGGCGACCGCTCCACCTGGGTGGCCGGCGGCGTGGCCGCGTGCGCGGCGGTGGCGGCGTACGCCCTGCCGCTGCGGCTCAACATCGTGGTCGCCATCGCGTCGGCCGTGGCCGTGGGCCTGGTCCTCGACGCGGTGAGCCGCGGCCGCATCCGGGCGCACAAGGACATCGTGTGAACACCGCAGCGGGCGCGAAGGCCCCCTCGGGGGGCAGCGAGTGCGCGCAGCGCGCGAGCGTGGGGGCACCATGACCACCTGGGAGATCGTCGTCACCATCGTCGGGCTGGGGCTCATCACCCTGGTGACGCGCAGCTTCTTCCTGATCCCGACGCACGAGGTGCGCCTGCCCGGCTGGCTCAAGCAGGGGCTGCGCTACGCGCCGCTCGCCGCGCTGGTGGCGGTGGTGGTGCCCGAGATCGTCATGAGCCAGGGCCAGCTCATCGACACCTGGCGCGACGCGCGCCTGCCGGCCGCGGCCGTGGCGACCGCGTACTGGTACTGGCGGCGCGACATCCTCGGCACCATCCTGTGCGGCAGCGCGGTGATGCTCGCGTTCTGGCTCGGGCTGGGATGGTGAGCCGCGGTCTCGCCTGATGCCGTCGGCGCGCGCTGCGGGTCGCCGCGAGGCGCTCCGTAGAATCGCCGCGCATGAAGATCCTCCGATTCGCCGACCTCGTGAGCGCGGGCCGTGTCGCCGGCAAGCGCGTGTTCATCCGCGCCGACCTGAACGTGCCGCAGGACCACTCGCCGCAAGGCCGCGGCCGCATCACCGAGGACACGCGCATCCGCGCGTCGGTGCCGTGCATCCGCATGGCGCTCGACGCGGGCGCGGCGGTGATGGTCACGTCGCACCTCGGCCGGCCGACCGAGGGGCAGTTCAGGCCCGAGGACTCGCTCGAGCCGGTGGCCGAGCGCCTGGGCGAACTGCTCGGCCGCCCGGTGCCGCTGGTGCGCGACTGGGTCGACGGTGTCGACGTGAAGCCGGGGCAGTTGGTGCTGCTGGAGAACTGCCGCCTCAACAAGGGCGAGAAGAAGAACGACGAGGCGCTGGCGCGCAAGCTCGCGGCGCTGTGCGACGTGTTCGTGCACGACGCGTTCGGCACCGCGCACCGCGCCGAGGCCAGCACCTACGGCATCGCGCAGTTCGCGCCCGTGGCCTGCGCGGGCCCGCTGCTGGCGGCCGAGGTCGACGCGATCACGCGCGCGCTCGCGCAGCCGAAGCGGCCGCTGGTGGCCATCGTCGCCGGCTCGAAGGTGAGCACCAAGCTGACGATCCTGCAGTCGCTGGCGCAGAAGGTCGACCGGCTGGTGGTCGGCGGCGGCATCGCCAACACCTTCATGCTGGCCGCCGGCCTGCCGATCGGCAAGAGCCTGGCCGAGCCCGACCTGGCGGGCGAGGCGAGGGCGGTGATGCAGGCGATGAAGGCGCGCGGCGCCGAGGTGCCGATCCCGACCGACGTGGTGGTGGCGCGCGAGTTCAAGGCCGACGCCGCGGCCACGGTGAAGGCGGCGGCCGAGGTCGGCGCCGACGACATGATCCTCGACATCGGTCCGCAGACCGCCCAGGCGCTGGCCGCGCTGATCCGGTCGGCCGGCACGGTGGTCTGGAACGGTCCGGTCGGCGTGTTCGAGTTCGACGCCTTCGCCAAGGGCACCGAGACCCTGGCGCGCGCCATCGCCGACAGCGAGGCCTTCAGTCTGGCCGGCGGCGGCGACACGCTGGCGGCCATCGCCAAGTACGGCATCGAGGCCGACGTGGGCTACATCTCCACCGGCGGCGGCGCCTTCCTCGAGGTGCTGGAGGGCAAGACGCTGCCCGCCATCGAGATTCTCATGAAGCGCTACGCCGGCTGACACGTTCGGCGCTAATCTCCCCGTTGCCGACCACGACGAGGAGACAACGATGGGCAAGCCGCTGAGCCCGGCGGAGCAGGCACTGCGCGACGCCGCCTTCGAGTACCACCGCACGCCCACGCGCGGGAAGATCTCCGTCTCGCCGACCAAGCCGCTGGCCAACCAGCGCGACCTGTCGCTCGCGTACTCGCCCGGCGTGGCCTATCCGTGCCTCGCGATCGAGGAAGACCCGGCCTTCGCGGCCGAGTACACCTCGCGCGGCAACCTGGTCGGCGTGGTGACCAACGGCACCGCGGTGCTGGGCCTGGGCGACATCGGCCCGCTCGCCGCCAAGCCGGTGATGGAAGGCAAGGGCTGCCTCTTCAAGAAGTTCGCCGGCATCGACGTGTTCGACATCGAGCTGGCCGAGAAGGACCCCGACAAGCTCATCGACATCATCGCGGCGCTCGAGCCCACGCTCGGCGGCATCAACCTCGAGGACATCAAGGCGCCGGAGTGCTTCTACATCGAGCGCAAGCTCAAGGAGCGGCTGAAGATCCCGGTCTTCCACGACGACCAGCACGGCACGGCCATCATCTCCGGCGCCGCGCTGCTGAACGGGCTCGAGCTCGTGGGCAAGCGCATCGACTCGATCAAGCTCGTGTCCTCGGGCGCCGGCGCCGCGGCCATCGCGTGCCTCGACATCATGGTCGGGCTGGGCGTGCGGCGCGAGAACATCTTCGTGGTCGACTCGCGCGGCGTGATCCACCACGAGCGCGACGACGCGAAGGCCGGCAAGCTCGACGAGAGCAAGCAGCGCTACTGCCAGAAGACCGCAGCCCGCACGCTGGCCGACGTGATGAAGGGCGCCGACGTGTTCCTCGGCTGCTCGACTGCCGGCGTGCTGAGCCCCGAGATGGTGGCCACGATGGCCGATCGGCCGATCATCCTGGCGCTGGCCAACCCCGAGCCCGAGATCCGGCCCGAACTCGCCAGGCAGGCGCGGCCCGACTGCATCGTCGCCACCGGGCGCTCGGACTACCCGAACCAGGTCAACAACGTCCTGTGCTTCCCGTACATCTTCCGCGGCGCGCTGGACTGCGGTGCCACGCGCATCACCGAGGAGATGAAGCTCGCCTGCGTGCGCGAGATCGCCGCGCTGGCCAAGGCCGAGATCAGCGACGAGGTGGCCGGCGCCTACGCCGGCCAGGAGCTGAAGTTCGGCCCCGACTACATCATCCCCAAGCCCTTCGACGCGCGGCTCATCCTGCGCATCGCGCCGGCGGTGGCCCGCGCCGCCGCCGAGTCCGGCGTGGCCACGCGCCCGATCGCCGACCTCGACGCCTACGCGCAGTCGCTCACGCGCTTCGTCTACCAGACCGGCATGTTCATGCGGCCGGTGTTCGCGCAGGCCAAGGCGCGGCCGGCGCGCGTGGTGTATTCGGCCGGCGAGGACGAGCGCGTGCTGCGCGCGGTGCAGGTGGTGCTCGACGAGCGGCTCGCGCGGCCGATCCTCGTGGGCCGGCCGGCGGTGATCCAGATGCGCCTGGAGCGCGCCGGCCTGCGGCTGAAGATGGGCGCCGACTTCGAGGTGGTGAACCCCGAGGACGATCCGCGCTATCGGGCCTACTGGGAGGAGTACCGCGTGCTGATGGCGCGCGAGGGCGTGACGCCCGACATCGCCAAGGCGGCGGTGCGGCGCTCCAACACCGTGATCTCGGCGCTGATGGTGCGCCGCGGCGAGGCCGACGCGATGCTGTGCGGCCTGGTCGGGCGCTACGACGCGCACGTCGAGCACGTGCGCGACATCATCGGGCTGGCGCCCGGCGCGCCGTGCTTTGCCGCGATGAACGCGCTGATGCTCGAGGACCGCACCCTGTTCCTCGCCGACACCTTCGTCAACGACGAGCCCGACGCGCAGACGCTCGCGGCCATCGCCGCGATGGCCGCCGAGGAGGTGCGCCGCTTCGGGCTGCCGCCCAAGGTGGCCTTCGTCTCGCACGGCATGTTCGGCAGCTCGTCGCGGCCGTCGGCGCGGCGCATGCGCGAGGCGCGCGACCTGTTCGCGAAGCTCGCGCCGCACGTCGAGTGCGACGGCGAGATGCAGGGCGATGCCGCGCTGTCCGAGAGCATCCGCAAGGGCTTCCTGCCCGAGACCACCCTGGCCGGCGAGGCCAACGTGCTGGTGCTGCCCAACCTCGACGCGGCGAACATCCTGTTCAACGTGCTCAAGGTGACCGGCGGCCACGGCGTGACGGTCGGCCCGATCCTGCTGGGCGCGGCGCGGCCCGCGCACATCCTGACGCAGGCCTCGACGGTGCGCCGCATCGTCAACATGACGGCGCTGGCCGTGGCCGACGTGGCCGCGTCAAGTCAGAAGTAACCTTGTTGAACCGGATCGCCGCGCGGGCCGCCGGGATAATCCCGGCGGCACCCCACGAAAGGCCCGCATGCCCCGCCAGACCAAGATAGTCGCCACCTTAGGCCCGTCGTCGTCGACGCCCGAGATCCTCGAGCGCATGATCCGCGCCGGCGTCGACGTGGTGCGGCTGAACTTCTCGCACGGCACCGCGCAGGACCACATCGAGCGCGCCTCGCTCGTGCGCGAGGCGGCCAAGCGCGCGGGCAAGGAGGTGGCGATCATGGCCGACCTGCAGGGCCCGAAGATCCGCGTGGGCAAGTTCGAGGGCGGCAAGGTCATGCTCGAAGCCGGTCGGCCGTTCGTGCTCGACGCGTCGTACAAGGAGCCGGGCAACGCCGAGCGCGTGGGACTCGACTACAAGGAGCTGCCGCGCGACGTGAAGCCCGGCGACACGCTGCTGCTCAACGACGGGCTGATCGTGCTGACGGTCGACGCAGTGCGCGGCGAGGCGGTGCACACCACCGTCAAGGTCGGCGGCGAGCTGTCGAACAACAAGGGCATCAACAAGCAAGGCGGCGGCCTGACCGCGCCGGCGCTCACGGCCAAGGACATGGAGGACATCAAGACCGCGATGTCGTTCCAGTGCGAGTACCTCGCGGTGAGCTTCCCGAAGAACGCCACCGACATGGAGATGGCGCGCCAGCTCGCCAACGTGGCCGGCGAGCCGTGGCGCCACAAGCCGGGGCTGATCGCCAAGATCGAGCGCAGCGAGGCGGTGCCGGTGCTCGATTCGATCCTCAAGGCGAGCGACGGCATCATGGTCGCGCGCGGCGACCTCGCCGTCGAGGTCGGCAACGCGGCGGTGCCCGCGCTGCAAAAACGCATGATCAAGGCGGCGCGCGAGATGGACCGGGTGGTCATCACCGCGACGCAGATGATGGAGTCGATGATCCTCAACCCGGTGCCCACGCGCGCCGAGGTGAGCGACGTCGCCAACGCGGTGCTCGACGGCACCGACGCCGTGATGCTCAGCGCCGAGACGGCGGCCGGCAAGTACCCGGTCGAGACCATCGAGCACATGGCCGCCATCTGCATCGAGGCCGAGCGCGCCGACGAGGTGCGGCTGGAGGAGGACTTCCTCAACAAGCGCTTCGCACGCATCGACCAGTCCATCGCGATGGGGGCGCTGTTCACCGCGCACCACCTCGGCTGCAAGGCGATCCTCGCGCTCACCGAGTCGGGCTCGACCGCGCTGTGGATGAGCCGCCACAAGATCAACGTGCCGATCTTCGGCCTGACGTCGCAGCTCGTGAGCCAGCGCAAGATGGCGCTGTACCGCAACGTGCGGCCGCTGCTGATGCCCACCTACGCCGACCGCGACACGGCGCTGGCCAAGGCCGAGGCGCTGCTGGTCGAGCGCGGCGCGCTCAAGCCGGGCGACACCTACGCCATCACCTGCGGCGAGCCGATGGGCTATCCCGGCGGCACCAACATGCTGAAGGTCTGCCGGGTGGGCTGAGCCGCCCGGGCGGCGCTGGCGCCGGCGCGGCGCCAGCCCCCGATCGCGGGTTACGGCGCGGGTACACCGGCCGCCTAAAATTCGGGCAGTCCCGCGCGGCTCGTCCGGCTGCGCGTCCACTTCCCCGCAGCAGGATCGACGCCATGCCCCTCGTCTCGATGCGCCAGCTTCTCGACCACGCGGCCGAGAACGGCTACGGAATCCCCGCCTTCAACGTCAACAACCTCGAGCAGGTGCAGGCCATCATGGCCGCGGCCGACGAGGTGAAGGCGCCGGTCATCATGCAGGCCAGCGCGGGCGCCCGGAAGTACGCCGGCGAGGGCTTCCTGAAGCACCTGATCCAGGCGGCGGTCGAGAGCTATCCGCACCTGCCGGTGGTCATGCACCAGGATCACGGCCAGAGCCCCGACGTGTGCCGCGGCGCCATCGAGCTGGGCTTCAGCTCGGTCATGATGGACGGCAGCCTCGAGGCCGACGGCAAGACCATCGCGAGCTACGAGTACAACGTCGACGTCACGAAGAAGGTGGTCGACATGGCGCACCGCCTCGGCGTCACCGTCGAGGGCGAGCTCGGCTGCCTCGGCTCGCTCGAGACGATGCGCGGCGACAAGGAGGACGGCCACGGCACCGAGGCCACGATGACGCGCGACCAGCTGCTCACCGACCCCGAGCAGGCGGCCGACTTCGTCAAGCGCACGCAGCTCGACGCGCTGGCCATCGCCATTGGCACGAGCCACGGCGCGTACAAGTTCACCCGCAAGCCCACCGGCGACATCCTCGCGATCGAGCGCATCAAGGAGATCCATCGCCGCATCCCGAACACGCACCTCGTGATGCACGGCAGCTCGAGCGTGCCGCAGGAGCTGCTGGCCGAGATCCGCAAGTACGGCGGCGACATGAAGGAGACCTACGGCGTGCCGGTCTCCGAGATCCAGGAAGCGATCAAGCACGGCGTGCGCAAGATCAACATCGACACCGACATCCGGCTCGCGATGACGGCGGCGATCCGCCGCTTCTTCGCGGAGAACCCGTCGAAGTTCGACCCGCGCGAGTACCTGAAGCCCGCGCGCGAGGCGGCCCGGGCGATCTGCCGGCAGCGCTACCTCGAGTTCGGCTGCGAAGGCCAGGCGCCGAAGATCAAGCCGCTGCCGCTGGCCGACGTGGCGCGGCGCTACGCGAGCGGCGAGCTGGCGCAGCTCGTGCACTGACGCGGCACCTACAATCGAAGGCACCCGCGGCGCGCCGACGTGCGCGCCGCACCCTGGAGCCTTCGATTGAGCGCCGCGCTGCTGCAGACCTCCCTCACGTCACTCCCGCTGCTCGCGCGCGGCAAGGTGCGCGACGTGTACGCCGTCGGCGGCGACCGGCTGCTGATGGTCGCGACCGACCGGCTCAGCGCCTTCGACGTGGTGATGGTCGAGCCGATCCCCGGCAAGGGCGAGTTGCTCACGCGCATGGCGCTGTTCTGGTTCGCGCGGCTCGCGCACGTGGTGCCCCACCACCTGACCGGCGACGACCCCGAGAGCGTCGTCGCGGCGCACGAGCGCGAGCAGGTGCGCGGCCGCTCGATGCTCGTGAAGCGCCTGAAGGGCCTGCCGGTCGAGTCGGTGGTGCGCGGCTACCTCGCCGGGTCGGGCTGGAAGGAGTACCGGGAGACGGGCTCGGTGTGCGGCGTGGCGCTGCCGCCGGGGCTGAAGAACGCGAGCCGCCTGCCCGAGCCGATCTTCACGCCGGCCACCAAGGCCGCCGTGGGCGAGCACGACGAGAACATCAGCTTCGAGCGCATGGCCGGCCTCGTCGGCGCCGACCTCGCCGCGCGCGTGCGCGACGTCTCGATCCGCCTGTACCGCGAGGCGGCCGAGTACGCGCTGACGCGCGGGATCATCATCGCCGACACCAAGTTCGAGTTCGGCCTCGACGAGCACGGCACGCTCACCTTGATGGACGAGGTGCTGACGCCCGACTCGTCGCGCTACTGGCCGCAGGAAGGCTGGGCCGAGGGCGCCAACCCGCCCAGCTACGACAAGCAGTTCGTGCGCGACTGGCTCGAGCAGGCGCGCGTCGACGGCCGCCCGTGGAACAAGAAGGCGCCGGCACCCGCACTGCCGCCCGAGGTGGTCGAGCGCACCGCGGCGAAGTACCGCGAGGCCTTCGAGCGCCTCGCCGTCTGACGGCCTGCGAACCGCGATGAGCGTCGTCCCCCGCCTCGGCTCGTCGCGCGCGCTGGCGCGGCTCGACGCACTGATCGCATCGGCCACCGACCCGCACGAGATCGCCTGCCGCCGCGCCGAGCGCGCCGCGTTGCTGGCGCGGCACGGCCGCCTCGACGAGGCGAGCGCCGAGATCGCGGCGCTGAAGTCGCTGCCCGCGTCTCCGCGCGTCGCGCCGTGGATCGCGCTGGCCGAGGGCCTCGCCGCGTACTTCAGCGAACTCGACACCAGCGCGCGCGAGCAGGTGCAGGCCGCCTACGACGGCAGCGCTGCCACGCGCCAGGGCAGCCTGCACGCGCTAGCCGCCGCGTGGCTCGCGCACTTCGACTACGTGCGCCACGACACGCCGAACATGGTGCGCCATCTCGCGCAGGCGCTGCAGCTCGCCGGTGCCGACGAGCACGCGGCGCGCGCGCGCGCGAGCCTGGTGGCCGCGCTCGGCTTCCACCACGCCGGACGCGACGACCTCGCCGCGCCGTGGTACCGCTCGGTGCGCCAGCACGCCACCGCGGAAGGCGACGACGCCACCTTGTCGGCGCTGATGCACAACATGGCCTGGCTGCGCGGCAATCACGCGCGCGAGGCCGCGGTGTTCGGCGGCGCCGACCCGGCCGCGGTGCAGCAGGCGCTGCTCGGCGCGGAGTCGACCGAACGCTTCGATGCCGGGCTCGGCACCGCGTCGCTGCAGTCGCTGGTGCCGGTGCTGCGCGCGCAGATCCTGGTCGTGCTCGGCCGCCACGACGAGGCGCTGGCGCTGTACGGCGAGTGCGTGCCGCTGGCGCTCGAGGAAGGGCTGGCGCGCATGGAAGGCTGCTTCCGCGCCGACATCGCGTGGTGCCGCCTGCAGCTGGGCGACCCCGACGCGGCACGCCGCGAGGCGCTGCGCGCGCAGGCCTGCCTCGGCGAGGAGATGGACATCGACGACCGCGCGTGCGCGCACGGCCGGCTCGCGATGCTCTACGCGACGCTGGGCGACGAGGCGGCGGCCGCGCGTCATCGCCGCGAGGCCGAGCGCGACCTCGCCGTGCATCGCGCCGCGCAGGCCGAACTGCTCGACGCCTTGCAGCGCGGCCTGACCGGCCTCGCGCCGCGCTGAGCCGGCACCGCCCGAGTGCCGACCCGCGGCGCCGACCCGCGGCGCCCGGCCTCAGCGCCCGGGCCCGTTCAGAACAGCGCCATGCTCAGCTTGCGCCGGTACTGGTCGACCACCGGGTCGGCGGCCGCCACGGCCGGCTTGCCGGCCACTTCGAGCGCACCCTTGGCCGCCTCGCCCGCGGGCGCCGCGCCGCGCGGCGCGGGCTTGCTCATCAGCTCGAGGATCGACACGTAGGTCTTGCGCGCGAGGCCGTCGTTCCAGGCCTTGTCGCGCATCACGATCTCCAGCAGCTCGTCCATCGCCTGCGTGAAGCGGCCGGCGGCGAAGTGAAGCTGGGCGAGTTCGTAGCGCGCGTCGAAGTCGCGCCGGTTCGCGGCGATCGCCGCGGTCAGCGCGTCGGTGCCGCGCGCCGAGGCCGCCTTCTCGCAGGCGTCGAGCCAGTGGCCGAGCGCGGCCACGCGCACGTCGGTGAGGGCCTTGCCGGCCATCGGCTCGTACACGCGGCGCGCGTCGGCGCTGCGGCCGAGCTCGAGCAGCAGCTTGACGTAGTCGCCGCGCGCGGTGTCGTTGGCCGGATCGATGGCCACGGCCTGCTGCAGCTTGGCGAGTGCCGCCTCGGTGTCGCCTTCGGCGGCGAGTTCCTGCGCGTCCTCGGCTTCTTCCTCGGCGGCCATCTCCTCGGCGCTGGGCACGTGGCGGTCGAGGAACTTGCGCACCTCGCTCTCGGGCAGCGCGCCGACGAAGCCGTCGACGGGCTGGCCGCGGTCGAACAGCACGCAGAACGGGATCGAGCGCACGCCGAACATCTGGCTGAGCTGACCGGCGATCTCGGGCTGCTCGTCGCTGTTGAGCTTGGCCAGCTTGAAGCGCCCGGCGTAGGCGGTCTCGAGCTTCTCGAGCACGGGGCCGAGCTGCTTGCACGGCCCGCACCACGGCGCCCAGATGTCGAGCAGCACGGGCTGCTTCATCGACGCGGCGATGAGGTCGGCTTCGAAGTTCTGCAGGGTGATGTCGATCATGGTGGTCACGCGGCGCGGAGCCCGGCACGTGGAGCCCCGCCGCCTACAATTCAAGGCTTTTGCGCCATCCGGAGCGAGCCCTTGAGCAGCCCCTCTCCCGTGGTCGGCGTCGTGATGGGATCCCGCAGCGACTGGGACACCCTCCGGCACGCGGCCGACATTCTCGCCGAGTTCGGCGTGCCGCACGAGGCGCGGGTCGTGTCGGCGCACCGCATGCCCGACGACATGTTCGCGTACGCCGAGGCCGCCGCGGCGCGCGGGCTGCGCGCCCTCATCGCCGGCGCCGGCGGCGCCGCGCACCTGCCGGGCATGCTCGCGGCCAAGACCACGGTGCCCGTGCTCGGCGTGCCGGTGGCCTCGCGCCACCTGCAGGGTGTCGACTCGCTGCACTCGATCGTGATGATGCCGCGCGGCATCCCCGTGGCCACCTTCGCCATCGGCGAGGCCGGCGCGGCCAACGCGGCGCTGTTCGCGGTGGCGATGCTCGCCACGCAGGACGCGGCGCTGCGCGCGAAGCTCGATGCGTTCCGCGCGCGCCAGACCGAGGCCGCGCGCGCGATGACGCAGGAGCTGAAGTGAGCCGCGCGCTCATCGAGCCCGGCGCCACCCTCGCCGACGGCCGCCCGGCCACGCTCGGCGTGATGGGCGGCGGCCAGCTCGGCCGCATGTTCGTGCATGCCGCGCAGGCCCTGGGCTACTTCACCGCGGTGCTCGACCCCGATCCGGCCAGCCCGGCCGGCCGCGTGGCGCACTGGCACGTGCAGGCCGACTACCTCGACGAGCAAGGCCTCGCGCAGCTGATGCAGCGCTCGGCCGCGATCACCACCGAGTTCGAGAACGTGCCGGCGGCGGCGCTGGTCACGCTCGGCGCGCACCGCCCGGTCGCGCCGGGCGCGCAGGCGGTGGCCGTGTGCCAGGACCGCGCGGCCGAGAAGGCGCACTTCGTGCGCTGCGGCGTGCCGTGCGCGCCGCACGCGCCGATCGACAGCGACGCGCAGCTCGCCGCCGTGCCCGACGCGCTGCTGCCCGGCCTGCTCAAGACCGCGCGCCTCGGCTACGACGGCAAGGGTCAGATCGCGGTGGCCACGCGCGACGAGCTGGCGCGCGCGTGGGCCGCGCTGAAGCAGGTGCCGTGCGTGCTGGAAAAGCGCCTGCCGCTCGCGGCCGAGGTCAGCGTGATCCTCGCGCGCAGCGCGCACGGCGACGTGGTGCACTTCCCGGTGCAGCGCAACCTGCACCGCGGCGGCATCCTCGCGGTCACCGAGGTGCCGTCGCGCCTGCCGGCGGCCACCGAGGCGCAGGCGCGCGAGGCGGCCACCGAGATCGCCGACTCGCTGGGCTACGTGGGCGTGCTGTGCGTCGAGTTCTTCGTGCTCGACGACGGCTCGCTGGTCGCCAACGAGATGGCGCCGCGCCCGCACAACAGCGGCCACTACAGCATCGACGCCTGCGACGTGTCGCAGTTCGAGCTGCAGGTGCGCGCGCTGGCCGGGCTGCCGCTGGTCGCGCCCCGGCTGCACTCGAGCGCCGTGATGCTCAACCTGCTGGGCGACCTGTGGCCGCGCGACGGCAGCGCGCGCACGCCGCCGTGGGCCGACGTGCTCGCGCTGCCCGGCGCGCACCTGCATCTGTACGGCAAGCTCGACGCGCGGCCGGGTCGCAAGATGGGCCACCTGACCGTGACCGCGCCCACCCCCGAGGCTGCGCGCGAGACCGCGCTCGAGGCCGCGCGCCGGCTCGGCATCGAGCGCTGGTAGCGCGGGCGCGGCCGACGATGGCGGTGCTGCAAGGCGACGAGCGCGGCGCGGTGGCGCAGGCCGCCGCGCGCCTGGCCGCCGGCGAGCTGGTCGCCTTTCCGACCGAGACCGTGTACGGCCTCGGCGCGCGCGCCGACGACGATGCCGCCGTGGCGAAGGTCTTCGCCGCCAAGGGCCGGCCGGGCGACCACCCGCTCATCGTGCACGTGCCCGACGTCGACGCGGCGCGGCACTTCGCCGCCGAGTGGTCGCCGCTAGCCGGTCGGCTGGCCGCGGCGTTCTGGCCCGGTCCGCTGACGCTCATCGTGCCGCGCGCGCCGGGCATCGCGGCGGCGGCGGCCGGCGGCCACGCCACCGTCGGCCTGCGCTGCCCGGCGCATCCGCTCGCGCACGCGCTGCTGGTCGAGGCGGCCAGGCTCGGCGTGGCCGGCGTGGCCGCGCCGAGCGCCAACCGCTTCGGCCGCGTGAGCCCGACGCAGGCGGCGCACGTGGTGTCCGAGTTCGGCGACGCGCTGACGGTGCTCGACGGTGGCGCCTGCCGCGTGGGCATCGAGTCGAGCATCGTCGACGTCAGCCGCGGGCGGTCCGTGCTGCTGCGCCCCGGCGTGCTGACGCGCGCGCAGATCGAGGCGGCAGCCGGCCAGCCGGTGGCCGATCCCGACGCGCAGGCGCCGCGCGCGTCGGGCACGCTCGAGGCGCACTACGCGCCGCGCGCGCGGGTGCGCCTGATGAGCGCCGCACAGTTGCGCGCCGCGCTCGAGGTGCTGGGCCGCGACGCGGGCGCGCTGAAGCTGGCGGTATATTCGCGCTCCGTCCGGCCCTCCGCGGCGCTCGGCGGCGGCATCCGCCACCGGCCGATGCCGGCCGATGCCGCGGCCGCCGCGCAGGAGCTGTATGCGGTGCTGCGCGAACTCGACGACGAAGGCCGGCATCTGATCTGGATCGAGGAGCCGCCGGCCGACGCCGCCTGGGACGGCGTGCGCGACCGCTTGCGCCGCGCCGCCGCGGCCTGAGGCCCGCCCGGCGGCCCGCCCCCACAGCATGGAGAGCACATGAGATTCATCGAGGCATCGCGTCGCAGCATCGGCGCCCTGGCGCTGGCGGCCGCCGCGCTGGTCGCCGGCTGCGGCGGCGGCGACCTGCTCGACCCCTTCCAGCCCGAGCGCATCCTCGCCTTCGGCGACGAGACCAGCGTGATCGGCGCCGACGGCCGCAACTGGGGCA
>Ga0209172_10005996_pt1 | contig 14014 bp, 14 predicted proteins | sample LarsenN4metaG_FD_184113 | JGI IMG/M metagenome (GOLD analysis project Ga0209172, IMG submission 184113) | Hot spring sediment bacterial and archeal communities from British Columbia, Canada, to study Microbial Dark Matter (Phase II) - Larsen... ... | reverse complement strand
TCCCCCTGTCAACGCTTCGCCGCGGCGGTTACCCGCCACTGCGCATGACTCGGGGCTGTCGTGGTTCGCTACACCTTCGACACAAATGACTTTCACATTCAACACCTTGCCGGCTTAACCGGCGCACAGGGGAAGTCATGCGACGCACGATCGGCCTCGTCGTCACGGCCGCGACACTCGTCATCAGTGGGCCGGCGCTCGCCGAGCTGTCTCAACCGAACGCGGCCGGCATCGCGATGGGGCATCTCCATTACGTCGTGCGCGACGTCGCCGCGAACAAGGCGTTTTGGGTCGCGCTCGGCGGGCGCTCGGTGCTCTTCAACGGCACGACGGAAGGAATCGTGTTTCCCGACGTCGTCGTGCTGCTCCGCCAAGGCGAGCCGAGCGGCGGCACGCAAGGTTCCGTCGTCAATCACGTGGCGTTCCGCGTGAAGTCGCTCGCCGACATCGAGAAGGCCGGCTTCGACGTGGAGTATCTCGAGCAGTATCCGGGCGTCGCCTCGGTGCACACGCCCGAAGGCGAGCGCATCGAGCTCTTCGACGACGAGCTCGCGACGAACCTCGGCTTCACGATCGACGACGGCGGCAACGACGCATTCGCGGAACGGCACAACCGCAAGATCGACGTGCCGATCGTCGCGCACCACGTTCACCTGAACGTGCCCGAGAGCGAAGTCGCCGCCGCAAAAGATTGGTACGCGAAGCACTTCGGCGGCGTGAAGGGCAAGCGCTGGCGTTACGAAGCCGTCGACTTGCCCGGCATCAACATCAACATTTCGGGCGTCGCGGAGGCTCAGGCGCCGACGCGCGGCCGCATGCTCGATCACATCGGATTCGAGGTCACGAATCTCGAAGCGTTCTGCAAGGAGCTCGAGGCGAAGGGCATCGAGTTCGATCGGCCGTACGGAACGCTGCCGTCGGGATTCGGGCTCGCGTTCCTGACCGACCCCTGGGGCACCTACATCGAGCTCACCGAAGGGCTGCGCGATCTCTGACGCCGGAATCGGCCGCGACGGCCGTCACTTGCGCCGAAACACCGTCGTGCTCGACACCGAGGCGAACTGCCCGATGCCCGTCGTCGTCTGCGTGAGCGTCTTGCCGTCGCTCGAGATCTCCGTGAGCGCCGTCGCCAGCGGCTGGCCGTTGACCTTGATGGTCACCTTGTAGACCGTGTCGCTGACGCGTTCGACGGCTTGTGTGACCGAAGGCGCGCCGGGCGGCGGCGCCGGCGTCGACGTAGTCGCGTAGTCCTTGCCGTCGACCGAGAACGTGACTTCGCTGCGTCCCACGGCTCCGTTTACGGTCGCCTCGGTGACGGACTTGAACTTGCCGTCGCCGGCGTCCGTGATCTCGAGCGTGCCGGCCGTCGTCGCCAAACCGGCGGGCGCCGTCGAGCTCTCGATATCGAGCACCCAGCTGCCGACGAGCTCGGGTTGCGCGCGAGCCGAGCCGAGCGGCACGACCGCTGCGACCGCGAGCGTTGCGGCACAGAGACGCTTGGCGAGATTCATGACCTCACTTCTCCTGTAGTGGCGAGCCGGCCGCCGACGCGAACTCGAGCCGGCGATTCGAGCAACTTCCGGGCATCGTCATCTTACTCCTCCTCTTTCGGCGGCTCGGCTCGCTCGCGCGGCGGCTCGGGTGGCGGCGGCTCGGGTGGCGGCGGCTCGGAGCGTCGGCGCGCAACCGCCTGTCGCAGCACGTACTCGATCTGACCGTTGACGCTGCGCAGCTCGTCCGCCGCCCACCGCTCGAGCTCGTTCCAGAGCTCCGGCGGCAGGCGCAGCAGAAAGGCCTTGCGCTCTTGCGCCACGGGCTAGGTATAGAGCGTGCCGGTGTTGATGACGGGCGAGGCCTCCTCGGTGCCGCAGAGCACGACGAGCAAGTTGCTGACCATTGCGGCCTTGCGCTCCTCGTCGAGCTTCACGACGTTCTTTCGCGCGAGCTCGTCGAGCGCCATCTCGACCATGCTGACGGCGCCGAGCACGATCTTCTGGCGCGCCGCGATGACGGCCTCGGCCTGCTGGCGCCGCAGCATCGCGGGCGCGATCTCGGGCGCGTACGCGAGGTGCGTGAGCCGCGCCTCCTCGACGACGACCCCGGCCTTGTCGAGCCGCGCCTGAAGCTCCTTCTTGAGCGCCTGTGCGACCTCGTCGCCGCCGCCGCGCAGGGTGAGCTCGTCTTCTTCGCCGTGATCGTAAGAGTACAGGCTCGCGATGCTGCGGATAGCGGCCTCGCTCTGCACCTGCACGTAGCTCTCGTAGTCCTCGACGTCGAACGCGGCCTGCGCCGTGTCCTCCACTCGCCACACGACGACGGCCGCGATCTCGACGGGGTTACCGCGCTTGTCGTTGACCTTGAGCTTCTCGCTGTTGAAGTTATGGACGCGCAGCGAGATTTTCGTCTTTAGCGGCTTGTAGACGATCCCGTCGGTCTTGTGGCCCGAACTGCTCGTGACCTTGCCGATGCCCATCGCCACCTTGCCGCGGTTGCGCGCGTAGAAGGGATTCGCCCAGTGGAACCCGCTCTTGCGCACGGTGCCCTTGTACGCGCCGAACAGGATCTGCACGCGCGCCTCGTTCGGCTGTAGCGTGAAGTGGCCGGACAGCATGATCAATGTCGCGATGAGCCAGAGGATGGCCAGCAGGATGCGCGTCCCCGTCTGCGCCGGCGCGAGCAAGCCGTCGGCGGCAGCCGCAACCGTCGCGAAGAAGAAGTAGAACGCACCGATCAACAACGCGAGGTTGACGACCAGCATGAACCAACCGTTGAGCGCGCCGACCTCACGCTCGTGGGTCGCGTACGCCCTGGAACGTTCGACTGACATGGGCTCTCCTCCCAAGCGGCGCGTTGATATTCGAGTGATATCATAGAGACATCATTGCAATAGTCAACGACCCCGGCAACTTCGCGGGCGCGTTATGTCAACGCGTAGACAGCGGGAAGCGAGACTAGCCGCGGGGGCGGGGTGACGACCGCAGGGCTCGCGACGCATTTTGCAGATATGCCGCGAGCGCAAGCAGCGCGAACGATGACACCCAGACGAAGTAGCCGCCTTCTAGTAGGCGGCGCTCGTCGCCCATGGTTAGCGGCCAATGCAGGTTCAGCAGCGTCGCGCCCCCCGCCGCCCAAAGAACCGCCCTTGCGCGGGCCGCGCGCAGCAGGAGCACGGCAGCGAGGACGACGAACAGCACGTTCGTAAGCGCACTCGCGACGGTCAGTACCAGCAAGATTCCTGGCTCGAGGCGGACGCCCTCGTACGGCCAGAGCGGGCTCAGCGCCGCGCGGAAGGCCCGCCAGCCGCGCTCGTTGTAAACCGCGGGCAGCGCCCAGCCCAACACGTGCGCGACGACGGCGGACACGAGCGTGACGCGCGCCGCACGCATGCCGGCTAGAGCAGCTTCTCGCGCTGCGCCCACGCGAGCGTGTCGTCGAGGCCGCGGCGCAGCTTCGCGAAGATCTCGTCGACGTCGTTCGGCGTCACGATGTACGGCGGGCACACTGCGATGACGTCGCCGATGGCGCGGACGATCAGGCCGTGCTCCTGGCAAAGCTGCATGGCCCTCGCGCCGACTGCGAGCTTCGCGTCGAAAGCGGCCTTCGTTTCCTTGTTCCGCACGAGCTCGCACGCGCCGAGGAGCCCGATGCCGCGCGTATCGCCGACGAGCGGATGATCGGCCAGCGACTCGAGCCCGGCTTGAAACTGCGGCGCGATCTTCCGCACGTGCTCGTAGAGCTTGCGCTCCTCGTAGATCGCGAGCGTGCGCAACGCGACGGCCGCCGCGACGGGATGACCCGAGTACGTGAAGCCGTGGCCGAACAGCCCCACCTCGCCGCTCGCCTCGACCATCGGCTCGTACAGGAACTCCGGCACGACGACGGCGCTGATCGGCAGATACGCCGACGACAGCGCCTTCGCGGCCGTCAACGTGTGCGGCCGCATGCCGAATGCCTGCGCGCCCCAAAGCTCTCCCGTGCGGCCGAAGCCGGTGATGACCTCGTCGTCGATGAGCAGCACGTCGTGCTTTTCGAGGACGGCCTGAACCTTCGCGAAGTAGCCGCGCGGCGGCAGCAGCACGCCGCCCACGCCCATCAACGGTTCCGCGACGAACGCGGCGACGGTCTCGGGGCCCTCCCGCTCGATGAGCTCCTCGAGGCTCGCGGCGAGCCGCGTCGAGTAATCGTCCTCGCTCTCGCCCGAGCGCGCGCCGCGGTAGTAGTACGGCGCCTCGGTGTGCAGGAACGGCGGGAGCGGCACGTCGAACAGCTTGTGGAAGGAAGGTAGGCCCGTGAGGCCCGCGGAGCCGAGCGTCGTGCCGTGATAGCCCTTCGTCCGCGCGATGATCTTTTTCTTCTTGGGCCTCCCGAGGGCGTTGTTGTAGTACCAGACGAGCTTGATCTGCGTATCGTTCGCGTCCGAGCCCGAGTTGCCGAAGAACACGCGCGACGCCTTGAACGGCGCCATCTGCACGAGCTTGTCCGCGAGCAGAATCCCCGGCTCGTGGCTCTTGCCCGTGAAGAGGTGCGAGAACGACAGCTTCTTGATCTGCTCGTACGCCGTGCGCGCGAGCTCCTCGTCGCCGTAGCCGAGCGTCGTGCACCAGAGACCGGCCATGGCCTCGAGGTACTCCTTGCCATGGTTGTCGTAGACGCGCACACCGCGGCCGCGCACGAGCACGAGCGGCCCGCCGGCGTGCAACGCCTTCAAGTTCGTGTTCGGATGGAGCATGCGCTCGAGATCGAGCGCATCCAAATCGTGCTCTCCTGAAGCGGCCGGCCGAGCCATGGCATTTCCCTGCTCTCGAGTCGAAGGCGGCCGATGATACACCGGCCGAAAACGCGGACCGCCGCTAGAAGACGCGGCCGAGCGAGACGTAGAACGCGTCCTCGCCGCCCTCGGCGCGGCCGTAACCGACGTAGATCGGCCCGACGGGCGTGCTGACGCCGGCCCAGAACGAGCCGCCGAACAGGCTATTGCGCGTCGAAATGTCTTCGCGCGACTCCCAGACGTTGCCGAGCTCGAGGCTCATGCCGGCGAACGCGGGAAACAGCGCGAGATCGCCGATGCGCCGGTAATACGCCGCGCCCAAGCGCGCCGCGTGCTGACCCGACAGCTGGTTGCGATTGATGCCCGAGATGTCGAAAAAACCGCCCATGCGGAACAGGCGGCTGTTCGGCGCCATGCCGCTGATCGTCGCGTCGTAGCGCAGCGTCGTCAGCACGGTATGGCGGCCCCACGTGTTCGCGTGTCCCGCGTGGATCAGCAATTGGTCGAAGTCCGCATCGGCTGCGAGCGGCCGCTCGCGCGACGCGCGCCATTCGAGCGACAGCGACGAGCCCTCGCGCGGAAACGAGACGCTGTCCATCGTGTCGACGGAAAAGCGGCTGAAGAACTCACCGCGTCGATAGCTGTCCTCCGAGATGAACGTGGGATCGCCGACGCGCAGCTCGAATTTGCCTTTCGCGGCGCGCACGCCGAAGCGGTACTCGCCCCACGTCGGCAGCTCGCGCCCCACGGCGAGCTCGAGCGTCACCTCGCGCTGCTGCGCCTCCGTGACGCGATCGTCGCCGACGTAAACGTTGAACTGATTCGACTCGAAATTCAGCGACGGCGCGTAAAAGTACAGGCCCTTCGGTCCCATGGGCTGGTAAAGGTCCGCGATCAGGGCGGGCTCGTCGCCGATGACGAGCGTCGCGCGCCACTCGCCGCCGAGCGGATTGATCGCCGTGCTCAGATAGCTCGCGGCCAGCCCGAACAGCGCGTCGGAGCCGGCGGCGGAGCTGTACTCCATGCCGAGCTGCAAATAGTTGGGCCCCCACGAGCGCGCGTCGAGATCGACCTCGATGCCGGTCCGGCCGTTTTCCTCGACGAGCCCGTAGCGCACGTTCTGATAGTAGTCGAGCCCGTAGACGGTGTTCATCGCGCGCTCGACGGCGTCGACGTCGAGAGGCTCGCCGAGCTCGATGGCGCCGAGCCGCGCCTCGACGACGCTGTCGGCGACGGGCGCCTCGTTTCGGAGGCGCACGAAATCGACGATCGGCACCTCCCTCATGCGCGGATCCCCGCGCGCGGCGAGATGGGCCTCGTACTGCTCGGGCGTCAGCGACAGCCGCTCAAAATCGGCGCGCCGCTGCATGACGGTGTCGTAACCGCCCTGGATCGCCTCGCGCATCCGCGCGAAATCGAGCGACGTGAGCTCGGGACCGAGCTGCGGCACGAGCAAGAAGTCGCTCTCCGTGAGCTTCGCGCGCTGCGACTGCGTGCCGGCGCGCGTCAACAAGTTCGTGAGCTGCGACGTGACGTCGAGCACGGAGCGCAGCGTCTCGCGGGGGAGGAGCTCGGAGGAAATGTCCACGGCGATGACGACGTCGGCACCCATGTCGCGCGCGACGTCGACGGGCAAATTCATCGCGATGCCGCCGTCGACGAGCAGCCGGCCGTCGATCTCGATCGGCGACAAGGCGGCCGGAATCGACATGCTCGCGCGGATGGCGCGCGCGAGGCTGCCGCCGCCGAGCACGACGGCCTCGCCCGTGACGAGATCGCCGGCGACGGCCCGGAACGGGATCGAGAGCTCGTCGAAGTCGTCCACCTGCGAGGCGCGCAGCGTCTCGCGCGAGATGATCATGTCGATGACCTGCCCTTGCACGAGCCCGAACGGCAGCTCGAACTCGCCGTCGTTCAATCCAGGCTTCTGATCGACGAGGAAGAGATCGTCGTCGCGTTTGCGGCGGAACGATTTGAGCTGCCGCGGCGTCGCGTTCAGGAACGCGGTTTCCCATTCGAGGCTTTCGACGAGCTGCTCGAGGTCCGCGACCGTCATGCCGGAGGTGTAGAACCCGCCCACGACGGCGCCGATGCTCGTCCCCGCGATATAGTCGACGGGCACGCGCAGCTCCTCGAGCGCCTTCAGCACGCCGATGTGTGCGCCGCCGCGCGCGCCGCCGCCCGACAGGACGAGACCGACGGACGGCCGCGACGCGGCCGCGCCGTCCACGCCTTCTTGCGCGAACGCCGCAGCGGCGAACGACGCAGACAGTGCGAACGCGAGCAGCAAGCGATGTCGTGGGCGTGCGCGCATGACGCGTTCCTCCTGCTCAAACGGGTTTCGGCGTGCATGATGCCAGACCCGCACGCTGGCGACCCAGGGGAGCGTCCACTACCATACGGGCCCGCCGCCATCGGGAGTGGACATGTCCGCGCAGCATCATCGCCTCGTCATTTTGGGCTCCGGCCCGGCCGGCTACACGGCGGCCGTCTACGCGGCGCGCGCTGCGCTGTCGCCCGTCATCATCACGGGCGTCGAGGTCGGCGGTCAGATGACGACGACGACCGACGTCGACAACTGGCCCGGCGACGACCGAGGCGTCCAGGGCCCCGAGCTCATGGAGCGCATGAAGCGCCATGCCGAGCGATTCGGCACGAAGCTCATCCACAATCACGTCGACCGCGTCGAGCTCGGCGCGCGGCCGTTCAGATTGTTCTGCGGCAAGGACGAGTACACCTGCGACGCGCTGATCGTCGCGACGGGCGCGTCGGCGAAATATCTCGGGCTGCCGAGCGAGGAAGCGTACAAGGGGCGCGGCGTATCGGCGTGCGCGACTTGCGACGGCTTTTTCTTCCGCAACCAACCCGTCGCCGTCGTCGGCGGCGGCAATACGGCCGTCGAGGAGGCGCTGTACCTGTCGAACATCGCGTCGCGCGTCACGGTGGTCCATCGCCGCAACGAGTTTCGCGCCGAGCAGATCATGATCGACAAGCTCGTCGAGCGCAGCAGATCCGGAAACGTCGACATCCTCTACGACCATGTGCTCGACGAAGTCGTCGGCGACGACCGCGGCGTCACGGGCGTCAAGCTCAAGCACACGAAGAACGGGACCGGACGCAACGTCGACGTGCAGGGCGTGTTCATCGCGATCGGCCACACGCCGAACACGCAGATCTTTCAGGGCCAGCTCGAGATGGAGGGCGGCTACATCGTCACGCGCTCGGGCCAGCGCGGCTTCGCGACCGCGACGAGCGTCGAAGGCGTGTTTGCCGCAGGCGACGTGGCCGATCCGATCTATCGGCAGGCCGTCACGTCGGCCGGCTCGGGTTGCATGGCGGCGCTCGACGCGGACCGCTTTTTGACCGAAAGCACGACGCGTTCATAATGAGAACGAGTACCGAGCCCGGCCCGACCTAGCTCGGTATCATCTCGAGACGCTTCCGCGGGAGGCTGCATGCTTCTCAGACGACGCCGGTTCTTGCTGGACTCGTTCGGCGCAGCCGTCGCGCTCACGGGCGCGGGGCGCGTTGCCGCGGCCGCGACGGCGCCTGCTCACCGGCTCAGGTTCTATCACATCCACACGGCCGAGAAGCTCGACGTCACCTACCGCGAGCACGGCGAGCTGGTTCCCGGCGCGCTCGCCGAGATCAACCGCTATTTGCGCGACTTCCGCACCGAGCAGGTTCACGACATCGACGTCGCGCTGCTCGACACGCTGCACGCCCTCTACACGGAATTCGACGGCCGCGGGAATTTCGAGGTGATCTCGGGCTACCGCTCGCCGCGCACGAACGCCGCCTTGCGCCATGTGACGACCGGCGTCGCGGAAAACAGCCTGCACTTGAAGGGCCGCGCGATCGACGTGCGGCTCACGAGCGCCCGAACCACGGCGCTCCGCGACGCCGCCATAGCGCTCGAGGCCGGCGGCGTCGGCTACTACGCCGAGTCGAACTTCGTCCACGTCGACACGGGTAGCGTTCGCACCTGGTAGGCGCCGCCGGCAGCGATCCGCTAGACTGCGGCTCATTCTTCACTCGAAGTGACCATGAAGCGCACCGCCATCATCGCGGCGCTGATCGTCGCGCTGCTCGCCGCGGTGTGGTTTTTCACGCGGCCGCAGCCGATCGCGGTCGCGTTGGTGGCGGTGGAGCGCGGCCCCGTAGCCGCAACCGTCGCGAACACGCGCGCCGGCACCGTCGACGCGTGCCGCCGCGCCGGCCTGGCGCCGGCGCTCGGCGGCCAGATCTCGAGCCTGCCCGTGAAGGACGGCGACCGCGTCGAGGCCGGCGATCTCCTGCTCGAGCTTTGGAACGACGACGTCACGGCGGAGCTCACGCTCGCCGAGCGCGACGCCCGCGCGGCGCGCTCGCGTGCGCGCGAAGCCTGCGTCGTGGCCGACGTCGCGCGGCGCGATTCGGAACGGTTGACGTCGCTGCGAGCCGATCGGCTCGCCTCCGAGGAAGCGGCCGACCAAGCGCGAGGCCGCGCCGAGTCGACGGCCGCCGCGTGCGCCGCGGCCGAAGACGCCGCGCGCGTGGCCGACGCGCGCATCGACGTCGCGAAGGCGCGTCTCGAGCGCACGCAGCTCAGAGCGCCGTTCGCCGGCGTCATCGCCGAAATCAACGGCGAGCTCGGCGAGTTCGTGACTCCGTCGCCCGTCGGCATTCCGACGCCGCCCACGGTCGATCTCATCGACGCGTCGTGCCTCTACGTCAGCGCGCCGATCGACGAGGTCGACGCGCCGCGCGTACGCACAGGTCTGCCGGCCCGCATCAGCCTCGACGCGTTCCCTGACCGCGCGTTTCCCGGGCACGTGCGCCGCGTTGCGCCGTACGTGCTCGACGTCGAGCGGCAGGCGCGCACGGTCGAGATCGAGGCCGAGTTCGAGAATCCCGAGAAGACGGGGCTCCTCGCCGGCTACAGCGCCGACGTCGAAGTCGTGCTCGACGAGCGCGCCGACGTGCTGCGCGTGCCCACCTCGGTCATCCTGCCCGACGACACCGTGTTCGTCTTCGACGAGACCACGGGGACGATCGAGTCTCGCGCCATCGAGACCGGCATCTCGAATTGGGAGTTCACGGAAATCGTGAGCGGCCTCTCGGCCGGCGATCGCGTCGTGAGCTCGATCGACCGCGAAGGCGTGGTCGACGGCGCGGCCGTGACGCCGGAATAGCGGCCGACGCTCACGCGCGCGCATGATGGAGCTCTCCGGAATCTCGCGAGAGTACGTCGTCGGCGCGGAGAGCGTCCACGCGCTCGATCACGTCGATCTGGCGATCGGCGCCGGCGAGTACGTCTCGATCATGGGCCCGTCGGGCTCGGGCAAGTCGACGCTGCTGAACGTTCTCGGCCTCCTCGACCGCCCGACGTCGGGCACGTACCGCCTGCAGGGCGAGGACGTCTCGAACTTCGACGACGATGCGCTCGCGGCACATCGGCAGCAACACATCGGCTTCGTCTTTCAGTTCTTCCACCTGATACCGCGGCTGACGGCACTCGAGAACGTGGAGCTACCGCTCGTGCTGAACGGCACGGCGCCGCGCGCACGACGCGAGCGCGCAAGCGCGATCTTGAGGTCCGTGGGCCTCGAGGCGCGCATGGGCCATCGCCCCGATCAGCTCTCGGGCGGCGAGCGCCAGCGCGTCGCGATCGGCCGCGCCATCGTCATGCAGCCGAGCTATCTGCTCGCCGACGAGCCGACGGGCAACCTCGACACGCGGTCCGGCAACGAGATCATGCGGATTCTCGAGCAGCTGAACAGCGACGGCATCGCGCTGCTGATCGTGACGCACGACCCCGCGATCGGCGACCGCGCGCGCCGGCACCTGAAGCTGCGCGACGGCAAGATCGTCGACGATCGGCGCACGGAGCCGCGGCGATGAGGGTCTTCGACGTCACGGGCATGTCGCTGCAGGCGATCCGCCGCGCTCCGCTGCGCACGGCGATGCTGCTCACGGCGATCGCGATCGGGGTGGCGGCCGTCGTGCTGCTCACGGCCGTCGGCGAGGGCGCGCGCCGCTACGTGACGGGCCAGTTCTCGTCGCTCGGCACGGACCTCCTCATCGTGCTGCCGGGCCGCGCCGAGACGGCGGGCGGCGGCATCCAGGGCCTGCTCGTCGGCGAGACTGCGCGCGAGCTGACGCTCGAGGACACGATCGCTCTCACGCGCAGCCCGCGCATTCGCCGCGTGACGCCCGTCGTGCCCGGCTCCGGCACGGCGTCCTACGGCGCGCGCGAGCGCGACATCACCGTGCTCGGCACGAGCGCCGCGATGCTCGAGATTCAGCACTGGCGAATGGGCACCGGCCGATTTTTGCCCGAGGCGGATCTCGACGTCGCGCAGCCCGTCTGCGCGCTCGGCTTCACGGTCGCGCGCGAGTTGTTCGCGGGGCGCTCGCCGATCGGGGAGTGGCTTCGGATCGGCGACGCGCGCTGCCGCGTGCTCGGCGTGCTCGCGGAGCAGGGCCTGGCCGGCGGCTTCGACGTCGACGAGACCGTGATCATGCCGGTCGCGAGCGCGCAGCAGATCTTCAACACCTCGGCGGTGTTTCGCATCCTCGTCGAAGCCGCCGACCGCGACTCCGTTCAGGCGGCACGGCGCGACATCGTCGAGACCATCAAGGCGCGCCACGCCGGCGAAGAGGACATCACGGTCGTCACCCAGGACGCGCTCGTCGCGACGTTCGATACGATTTTCAACATGATCACGGCGGGGCTCGCCGCGATCGCGGGGATCAGCCTCGTCGTCGCCGGCGTGCTGATCATGAACGTGATGCTCGTGGCGGTCAGCCAGCGCACGGCGGAGATCGGGCTCCTGAAGGCCATCGGCGCGCGCAAGCGGCAGATCGTCGCGTTGTTCCTCACGGAGGCCGCGTGGCTGTCGCTGCTCGGCGCGGCCGTCGGCCTCGGCGTGGGCACGGCCGGCGTCCTCGCGCTCAGGGCCGCTTTCCCCGTGCTCGACTTCGCGGCGCCGGTTTGGGCCTCTGCGGCGGGCGTCGCCGTGGCCGTCGCGAGCGGCCTCGTATTCGGCATCTTGCCCGCGCGGCGAGCGGCCGCGCTCGATCCCGTCAACGCGCTCATGAAGCGGTGACGTAAATGCGGGCGCAAGACTTCGTGCGGATGATCGGCGTCTCCATCGCGGCGCACCGCTTGCGCAGCGTGCTAACGGCGCTCGGCATCGGCATCGGCGTGACGGCCGTCGTGCTGCTGACCTCGATCGGCGAGGGCTTGAACACGTACATCGTCGAGCAATTCACGCAGTTCGGCACGACGACGATCCAGATCCAGCCCGGCAAGGCCGCCACGTTCGGCTTCTCGCCGGGCGTGTTGAACTCAGTGCGACCGTTGAGCCTCGCGGACGCCGAGGCGCTGCGCAACGTGCCGCACGTGCAGGCGGCGGTGCCCGTGGTCGCCGGCACGGCCTCGGTCGAAGCGCACGGGCTCGAGCGCAGCGTCACCGTCTACGCCGTCGGGCCCGAGTTCGACAGGGCGTTCAAGTTCGACGTCGTGGCGGGCACGTTCCTGCCGCCCGACGAGCTCGAGCGCGCCCGCAACGTCGCCGTGCTCGGCGCGAAGGTGTACGCGGAGCTCTTCGGCTCGGCGAACGCGCTCGGCGAGCCGATCCGCGTCGGCGGCCAACGCTACCGCGTCGTCGGCATCATGGAGCCGAAAGGCCAAATGGTCGGCATCGACCTCGACGACACCGTCTACATCCCGGCCGCGCGCGGGCTCGAGCTGTTCAACCGCCAGGGCCTGCTCGAGATCGATCTGCTCTACGCCGAGGGCGCGCCCGTCGACGAGGTCGTGGCCGGCGTCACGCGGGTTCTCGCGGCCCGGCACGGCGGCGAGGACTTCACGGTCGTCACGCAACAGCAGATGCTCGACGTGCTCGGCTCGATCGTCGACGTGCTGACGCTCGGCGTCGCGGCTCTCGGCGGCATTTCGCTGCTCGTGGGCGGTGTCGGCATCTTCACGATCATGACGATCGCCGTCCGCGAGCGCACGCAAGAGATCGGCCTGCTGCGCGCCATCGGCGCGCGCCGCGCCCGCATCGCGCAGCTCTTCCTCGGCGAGGCCGTGCTGCTGTCGGGCGCCGGCGGCGCGAGCGGACTCGCACTCGGAATGGGCATCGTCGTGCTCGTGCAAGGAACGCTGCCCGCGATGCCCGCGACGATCTCGCCGCTCTACGTCGGGCTGTCGCTCGCGCTCGCCGTGCTGATCGGGGCCGTCGCGGGCGTGCTGCCGGCGAGGAGCGCCGCGCGGCTCGAGCCGCTCGACGCGCTTCGGGCAGAATGAGCGGTGAGCAACGTTTTTGAGGATTAGCGCGATGTGCAGCTCGATGAAAGCAGTGCTCCTGGCAACGCTCGTTGCATTCTGCGGCCTCGGCCCCGCGGCCGCGGGCGCCGAAACCGTGGCGATGATCGGCACGGGCAACGTCGGCGCCGCGCTCGGCCGGCGGTTCGCCGAGAACGGCCACAAGGTCATCTACGGCTCGCGCGATCCGTCGGCGCCCGACGTTCGCGAGCTCGTAGCGGCCACGGGCAACGGCGCAGTCGCCGTGAGCCAAGCCGAGGCCGCCGCGCAAGCCGACATCGTCGTGCTGGCCGTGCCGTGGACCGCCGCCGAGAGCATCGTGCGCTCGCTGCCCGATCTCACCGGCAAGATCGTCGTCGACCCGACGAACCCGCGCGTGATGGCGAGCGACGGCTTCGCCGACTATCCGATCGAGGACTCGAACGCCGAGCGCATCGCGCGGCTCGCGCCCGGCGCGCACGTCGTCAAGGCGTTCAGCACGCTCGGCGCCGAGACGATGCTCGACCCGTCGCTGGCCCGCGGGCCCGTGACCGTGCCGATCGTCGGCGACGACCGCGCGGCGAAAGAGCGCGTCGCCGCTCTCGCGCGCGAGATCGGGCTCGAGGCCGTCGACGTCGGCCCGCTGCGCCACGCGCGCATCATCGAGGGCCTGCACTACCTGCGCGCGAACGCGTACGGCGGGCGCATCAACTACCACCTGCCGCGCGACCCGGCGCGCGACTGAGCGCGCGAGCACGCTGGCTCGGCTCGGCCACGCGACTCGCATTTCGGGCCTGATTCCGAAAATTCGCCGCTTGCGACCGCGCGTCGTGGCGGCCTAACCTGACCTTCGCAACTGGGCCCGTCGGACGAGCATAACCGCTTGGTTTTCCAAGGACGCAAGGCCAAAGGTCTGTACTACATTGCTGCCGGTATTTTTGGCGGTGCGATCT
>Ga0209172_10005994_pt1 | contig 14016 bp, 11 predicted proteins | sample LarsenN4metaG_FD_184113 | JGI IMG/M metagenome (GOLD analysis project Ga0209172, IMG submission 184113) | Hot spring sediment bacterial and archeal communities from British Columbia, Canada, to study Microbial Dark Matter (Phase II) - Larsen... ... | reverse complement strand
TGGCTAAATCTGGTCGAGCGCTGGTTTGCCTTGCTCACGGAGAAACAATTGCGGCGCGGCGGGCATCGCAATACCCACGCGCTCCGGGACGCAATCCGAGCCTACATCACCCACACGAACGAACAGCCGAAGCCCTTCGTGTGGACAAAGACCGCCGACGAGATTCTGGCCAGTGTGACCCGATTTTGTCATCGGGCTTCAGACTCAGAACACTAGCGTCGCGACCGCAGCAAGAATCGCTTTAGATCAGTGAGGCGGTGCGCCCAAAAGAATACCACAGGCGTTTCCTGTGCCACTGTAAGATAAGCAGGGTTGAACACTCCTTGGATAACCGCAGCTGGAACAACATTCTGCTCTCCAAATTGCCTGACCCAGCTTCCGGCATCAACAGCCACTTCCTTATTGATACGTTTGCGACTATTGATTTCCGAATTCGATGCTTTGCACTCCAACGCGAGTACACGTCCGTCCGCAAGCCTTACGACAATATCGGCATTATGTTCTCCCACTGTACAACCGATCATGAATTTGCCGTTCTGTGGCGCATCTGTAAGCAATACCTGTATGCCCTTTCTTGGCGACGGCTCTCTCGTCCATCCCATCTCGGATAGTAACGCTCTCACGGCTCCTTCAACAGCATCCCGTTCGTCGGATCGCCTCGATGTCTGAACACGTTGAGCAGAGGCCACCACACAAGATGCCAAGACGGCTGCATTCTTTTCGCTTTTGGAGGCGGGGCGATTCTCATAGATCCATGGGAATCGCTTTGGATCAAGGATCCGACGGAGGATGTCGACTAGATTCTTCGCTCGCTCAGAATCACGAGCGATCAGTGTAGGCGCAAGAGTGTTACCCAACAAGGTTTCGAGATCATCAGTTGATATCGGCGGAGCACCCAAATATCGGAGTGCTGTTAGGAGATCTTCCTCCCTGACCAGCAATGAGAGCAAACGGAGATCAACAGGATGAGCCAGTAGACCGGGCAGGAGTTCCACAACCTTTTTGTTGGCCCGCTCCAGCGATTTGAACGCTTCCAGATATCGTTCTTTAGGCTCCTCTAAGCGGCGCTGCCTGAACAATTCCTTGGCTTGTTCAACATCCCGAAGAATTTCCTGCCGAGACCACTTTCGGGCATCCTTCGGCCATCCCATTCAAGCGATTCCCATCCTGCGCAACCGTTCAAGGTGTGGGATTGGGAGTCGCATCACTTCTCTTGGCTCGAACTTAGTCAATCCACCGGCATAGGTCCGCCCTCCGCAAAGACTGACATTCGCGTTCAGCCAGCGGATAATCAGCGCGAGATCGTCTTCAGAGAGCGGAATGCGAGGATATAGCCCATGAGCAATGTTCAGAATTCTGGCTCCGCAGGCGTTACGAACAAACACCGGAGCACGTCGAGCCATGTACGTCATTAGTATTGGGGCAGGCGCCCTGAGGTTGACTCGCCACCAGGGCTTGCGATGCGCCGCGATATAGCTGTCCTTCGCGCCTTGCGACTGGGCCCAAGCCATAAATGTTTTAATGCGTTCACGCTCTTGCATCGAAAACTGGCGGAAGTCATTGGGAAGGTCCACAACACACCGGAGTTGACCGGCATCTGTGAGCCGAAAGCCTGGGGCTTGAATAAGTTCTTTCGCACGCGTAACGGTGGGAACCAAGACGGAAGCCGGCAGCCCTTCCGCCTGCTCAGCCGCTATCCATACCTTGTTCATACCGGTCACTTGCCCACGGTGCACCTCGAACAACTCTCCGAGCTGGATAAAACTATTCTCCTCTGAGTCGTTTTGCCGGATCAGACGCGACCATTTATCTTCGCTTTTAGCGCGCGAGAAAGAGATGTTTATGCCGCCCTGCAAGTTCCCAAGCTGGGCGGGCGATTGAACGTAACGTATTTTCAGTGAACGACGACAAGAACCGATTTTAAAACACACGATCGCAGCGCTCGTCATAGCATCGGGGAAGACCTGCGATGCTGTATCGATAAGATGCAGTGATTGCCCGCCCATACCGTTCATCAACATAGAACGAGCGGTGGAGCCATAATTCACGTCGAGCCATTCCGCCGCCGTGATGAAGCAACCATAATCCCCGGAAGCCGCGAGTTGACGAGTCTTGAGAAGAAAATGGAGATGGAGCCCGGCCAAAGCGCTACCAGGCAACCCACATGCTTGAAGGGATTCGGTGTACCAACGCTTCCAACATGGTTCGATATCATGGTGGCGAACATAGGGAGGATTGCCAATAAACAATGTCCGACCAGCCGAAGGCAGATGGATTGAGCGGTAATCGTCTACAACGATCGAAACACGCTTATCGAACCCTGCGAGAGCGATATTGGCGCGCAGAAGACTTACAATGTGTGGGTCTTTTTCAACGGCAATAATGTGAGCCTCTGGAAAGGCCTGAGCCGCAGCAAGGACGAATCGGCCGGAGCCGGCGCCCGGGTCGATGATGCGCTCAAAAGTAACCCCTTGAGTCTTGGCCCATGCCACCATCGCACGCACCACTTGAGGCGGCGTGAACGTCGCCCCTTGAACACGCCGCTGTTCGGCCGGCACAATTTGACTATAGCTTTCCCCGAGCACATCATATCCTGCCAATAGCCGCTTTCTGGTTCTATTCAGAAGTACATCTTGTGGACGGCTATGACTGGACTGGAGCAATCGACCTGCGAGCCGGAAGAGGGAATCTTGAGTGACCCGAAAAACCATCGGTTTGCAACCGTCGACGTCTAAAAGAGCTTTACCAAGCAAGACTGAGAACTCAGCGAAGTATGCCGAGGACAAAATTTATTGTCAAACGAAAAGTAGCCGATGGTTACAGTAATGCTCTTCGGACTGGGTGCCGTCACACGCAGAGCGACAGCGTGAAACGGAGGCAAGGGACGATAAGGCTGCCCCTAAGATTCTTACGAGCAACGTGCAAGAGCTGTATAGCTTCGTCGAGCATGCCGTTATCTTGATATAAGGACCGAATCAGTATGTGTCACTGGTTGTATAAAACCAGCACCGGGCCGTTTAAAAAATTCCAAGGCCCCCCTTGAACAGGTGAGCACGATTACATACTGAATCCTGCGCGTGACCAAGTGGGTTATCGGCTTGCCGGCAGGCGCCGCCGCCAGACTGGGGATGAAACGCACCACACTCCATTCCAAGATGAAGAAACTCGGAATCGCCCGCCCGTCGTAACGCCGAGTTTTCCTATCCGGCATTCTGGAATCATCCCTCGTCGATATTTCGTCATCTGACGACATCTCGTCGGCTGTTCGTCCGTCATGGCCTACCTTGGCTCGATTCTCCTTTCGCCGGCCCGCTGAATCTTTTCATTATACAATTACTTATCCTCATTTCTAGGCCTCATTCTTTGAAGAAACAAACCGTGCTAGACAAACATCGACTACTTTGTATGGCGGCATGAAGCACCGGGCGATCCTATCGGAGGACTTCTCAATAAATAGAACTATCGGCGGACATTCTCCATCGCCATGGTGCCCTCGTGCTCTTCGGCGTCGTCTTATTGGAACAGCTCGGGCTTCCCTTCCCCGCCTTGCCGCTTCTGGTCGCAGCCGGCGTCCTAATCGGGACTGGTCAGATCGGGTTATTCCCTGCGGTGAGCGCGGCGTTACTCGCCACTTTACTCGCCGACGGGCTCTGGTACATCGCCGGACAGCGGCGGGGGCGACCCGTGTTGGCATTGCTCTGCAAAATCTCATTGGAGCCCGACACGTGTGTGCGACGAACCGAGGGCATCTTCCGGACACACGGGCCCCACGCACTCGTCCTCGCGAAGTTTGTTCCCGGCCTGAGCACGATCGCGCCGCCTCTCGCCGGTATCGTGGGCCTCGGTCCCTTGGTCTTTCTTTTCTATGATTCGCTCGGAACGGTGCTCTGGGCGGGATCAGGCATAGGAATCGGCTATGCCTTCGGCACCAGCGCGCCTGAGATTGCCACACAAGTGACTCAATTGACGCCTATTGCTGGGATCGGAGCGGCGGTTTTCATGATGATGTATATAGTCTGGAAAGCCTGGCGGAGGAGAATGGACTTGAAGCATGCGCCTCGAATCACAGCGACGGAAGTAGTAAACCGCTTGAATGCCGGTGAATCTATTCTGGTCGTGGACCTGCGTTCAGCAGCTCATCGCAGCGAGATACCCGGCATCGCCGGTTCGTTGCCCCTCACCATTTGAAGACCTGACCGAACGGGCGGCAAGTCTCCCGAAAGATCGCGTGATAGTTTTCTATTGCGCCTGCCCGGAGGACGCCTCCAGCGCCCACGCGACTCTGATCCTGCGCCGGTTGGGATTCGAAAGCGTATGGGCCCTCAAGGGAGACTTGGCGGCGTGGTACACCACCAGCCATGATCATGAAGAGGCGATGCTGGTTCCCATTACCCTGACCTCATGACCTCACCACATGAATTGAAAGGGATCGACGATGAAAAGCGGACAACCACGTAAAGTGCTCTGGACTGTGATGGCAATGCTCGTCTGGTGGTTCTACCTGTCTGCTCCGGTACGGGCGGATGATGCACCGGGACGGCACTCCGGCAACACTGTGCCGCTCTACGACAATCTTGGATCGTTGCATCATCCCATTACCACGACCCATCCGAGAGCCCAGCAATATTTCGATCAAGGGCTGCGGCTGGTCTATGCCTTCAACCACGAAGAGGCGATCAATTCATTCGAACAGGCGCTAGAGTTTGACGACAAGGCAGCCATGGCCTGGTGGGGCATCGCCTTGGCGCTCGGGCCGAACATTAATTTACCGATGGGGCCGGAGGAGGAGCTTCGTGCTTTCAAGGCTATACACCAGGCAAAGAATTTAGCAAACGGCATCAGTCAGTCGGAGCGGGCATATATCGAGGCATTGGCCACTCGATATTCATCTACGCCTAGGACAGGGCGCGAGGAGCGGGATCGAACCTACGCGGCAGCAATGGGAAAAGTCTGGCAACAGTTCCCGAGAGACGTCGATGCGGGGACATTGTATGCTGAGGCTCTGATGGTGCTGCAGCCCTGGGACTTCTGGACGCCGGAAGGGGCGCCCAAAGGACGTGCCACGGAAATTGAAGCCATCTTGGAGCGAGTCCTGAAGCTCAATCCGGACCACCCCGGCGCCTGCCATTATTACATCCACACAGTGGAAGCCTCTCCGCATCCGGAACGGGCGCTGCCTTGTGCAGACCGATTGCCGAGTCTGGTTCCCGGCGCAGGCCATCTCGTGCACATGCCCGGGCACATCTACCTCCGTTTGGGTCGGTATCGAGAGGCTGCGGAACGGAACGTTCACGCCGCGGCAGTGGATCACGAGTTCCTCGAGCATCGAAAGCTGACCGGCATTTATCCAGCCGGCTATTATCCGCACAACATCCATTTCCTCTGGTCCGCGTTGACGATGGAAGGGCGCAGCAAGGAGGCGATCCAGGCGGCGCGGGATTTGTCCGCCCTCGTTCCGTGGGAGAAGGCCGCGCAGGCGCCGGCATTGGAGGAGTTTACTCCGACACTGTTGTTTGCTCTTACACGATTCGGGCGATGGAACGAGGTGTTCGACGTCCCGAAGCCGCCGGAAACTCTCCCCTATACCAACGCCATCTGGCACTACGCGCGAGGACTGTCATTCGCCGCGCTGGCGCGTTTCGACGAAGCGCACAAGGAGCAGCAACAGCTCGTCGAGCTGACGACAACACTGCCGAAGGATCGGACCATCGGGGTGGCTTCGATCAACGACCTCGCACAGATCGCCGTCGACGTGCTGGCGGGAGAGATTGCCGCGCGGCAGGGGCATCTGGGTGAAGCTGTGAGGCATCTGCGCAGCGCCACCGTGAAGGAGGACGCGCTGCGCTACTACGAGCCTCCCCTCTGGCATTACCCGGTCCGCCATTCCCTCGGCACGGTGCTGCTGCAAGCCGGCCGCGCGGCTGAGGCAGAACAGGTGTATCAAGAAGATCTGAAACTGCATCCGGAGAACGGATGGGCTCTCTACGGTCTGAAAGAGAGTTTGCAGGCACAGGGCAAACGCGAAGAGGCGGCAGCCGTCGAGCAACGTTTCGGCAAAGCTTGGGCGCGGGCAGATGTTCGCTTGACGGCCTCGCGATTCTAGCAGGCTGCTGAGGGATCCACACGCTTTCGAGTTGAAGGCCATTGCCCCGGGACACTGTACTGGATGGAGGGCTCTTGCAGCACTCGCTCATGCTTTCGGCGAAGGGGTGGTTCAGCCTTCCGCCGTGGGGAAACAGTACCGCTTCTGAAATTCGCCGCGGTACAACACGGCTACGGGCGTCGGTGAGTGATGGCAGCATAACGGAAGGAGGATGAGATGACTGGTGTATTCGTGACGTTTCGCTATGGAGACCGCTTTGACGGTATCGCCGCACAAAAGATCGCCGAGACGGCACAAGCGCATTTTATGGGCATACCGGGGCTGCGGTCCAAGACGTTCACTATCAATGCCGCATCACGTGAAGTGATCAACTTCTATGTGTGGGATTCCGATGAGGCCGCGAAAGCGTTCTTCACTGACGATAGGCTTGAAAAAATCACCACCGTCTACGGGTTGCGCCCTCGCATTGATTTTGTTCATGTCGCGGCTTTAGTGGAGAATCATCACACATCCTCATCACGTTGCGACGGGTAACAGAGTGACGTTAGGCGTTAAAACAGAGAGGCACTATGCTCGAACTCAGACCAACCTGCGAACACTGCAACAAGCCGTTGCCGCCCGATTCACTTGATGCATGCATCTGCACCTATGAGTGTACGTTCTGTGCGACCTGTGTCGATACCATCCTAAGCAATGTCTGTCCGAATTGCGGCGGCGGTTTTGTGCCCAGACCCATCAGGCCGTCGAAGAACTGGAAGGGCGAGAACTATCTTGGCAAAGACCCGGCGAGCACCAAAGTCAAACACAGGCCGGTAGACCCCGATGCTCATGCTCAGTTCGCAGCCCAAATCAGGTCCATACCGCCAGAAAAACGGTAATTCAAGCCGCGGACCTCATAGGCTTTCGAGTTCTTCGGTCTCAGCTGCTCAGGCCGACTGATCTGCTCTGAAACAAAGGGACGGCTAAAATGTACTCATCGAAGATTCGTCCTGTCCCACAATCAAACTCAGGATGAAACGGACCACATTCCAGTGCGACAAGACTCGGAATCACTTGACCCTCATAGTATCAACGCTTCTATGCGGCATTCTCAACGCCATCCCTGTCGATATTTCGTCATCTGACGAATAGACGGCGGATCGACTTCGTCACTTCGCCGATCCTTCTTTTTTACACTCAACGTACGGATGCTGAAAATGTTTGTGTCATCAGACAGTTGAAGGCTCTGTCCTGATTGTGCACGCAGCTGGAACAGTCGTTGCTGTTCCCTCGAAAGCAAATGCGCTTTGCAAGGATCTCCACATGATTCTCGGTACAGGTACTTTGGAGGGTATTCACATGAATCGTCGTAATTGGATCGGAACAGGTCTGCTTCTCGCGTTGGTTCTATCAACAGGCCTCGGGCTGGTCGCCTGGAAGTACGAATCCATTCAAGACTCCGTCGCCGCCTCTGCGAACCAGCCCGAGTGGATGGAGTCCGTCACTGTCGCTGTCGCACGCGAGATGGATCATCGCCAGACCACCACATCGATCGGGACGGTCCTGGCGTTACGTTCGGTCATGCTGAAGAACGAACTCGCGGGGACGGTTCGTGAAGTCCATCTCACGCCAGGACAGATCGTGGAAGCCGGCACCTTGCTGGTGGCGCTCGATGTCTCCGTCGAAGAGGCTGAACTGAAAGCACAGGAGGCCCAAGCGGCTCTCGCCAAAACGGTGCTCAATCGCCGACAGAACCTCAGCCAAGAATTGGCCACGACGCAAGAGGAAGTCGACCGTGCTCGTGCGGACTTGGATATTGCCCAAGCCCAGATTGCCCGTACCAAGGCGATCATCGCCAAGAAGACCATCCGTGCGCCGTTCCGTGCCAGAGTCGGCATCGCCGACGTTCACCCCGGCCAGTACCTCAACGAAGGAACCTTGCTCACGACGCTGCAAGGCGTCGGTGAAGCGGTACATGTGGATTTCACGGTGGCGCAGCAGATCGCAGCGGGATTACGGGATGGTGAGACAGTCGACGTGTTTCCAGCCGGAGATCCGGTTCCCATCCAAGCCAAGATTGTCGCGCTTGATGCACGGGTGGATCCGACGACGCGGAACGCCGTGGTGCGCGCCAGAATTGAAGGAACGGACCATGCTCCGGCTCCCGGCGCTTCGGTTCGGGTTCGAGTTCCCGTGGGTCCCCCACGCAAGGCCGTTGCTATTCCGGTCAGCGCATTGCGCAAGGGACCCCATGGCGATCAGGTGTTCGTGATCGCGCCGGACCAGGATCGAAAGACTCGAGCGCATGTCCGGCAAGTGGAAAGCGGCGCCATGGTCGGCGACCAGATCGTGATTCACGCCGGACTTGAGGCCGGCGAGACCGTCGCTGCGTCAGGGTCGTTCAAGTTACGTGAAGGTGTACTCGTCGCCATTGCTGCGGAACCTTCACAGCATCAGGCACGTACAGAAACCGTCGGCCAAGACTGAGCCGATCACTGTCAAAGAAGGAACAAGATCATGCCGAAGCGCTCATTCACCGATATCTTCATTAAGCACCCGGTCCTGGCGGTCGTCGTCAATCTCGTAATTGTGTTGGCCGGCGCGCGGGCGCTCACCACTCTCCCTGTGCAGCAGTACCCGCAGATCGAGAGCACGTCGGTGCTCATCACGACCGTCTACTACGGCGCCAGCGCGGAGACGGTTCGGGGCTTCCTCAGCACGCCGATCGAGCGGGTCGTCTCCGCGATCGCCGGCGTCGATTACGTGGAGTCGACCAGCCGGGCCGGTGTCAGTACGGTCACAGTACACTTGAAGCTCAACCACAACAGTACCGCGGCTCTGGCCGAGGTGACGGCGCGGCTCCAACAGGTCCGGTCGGAGCTGCCGCCGGAAGCCGAACCGCCGGTGATCGAACTACAGCGGGCCGATCGACCGTACGCGTCGTTCTACATCAGCTTTACCTCCACTGAGCGCAGCGTGCCGGCCGTCACCGACTGGCTCCTGCGCACGTTGCAGCCGCAGTTTTCGACATTATCCGGTGTCCAACGGGTCACGATCGAAGGCGGGCGACAGATCGCCATGCGTATCTGGATCGATCCCGACCGTCTGGCCTCGTTCAATCTCTCGCCCGGCGATGTCCAGGGTGCACTCCGGCGGAACAACTATCTGGCCGCCGTCGGCCGTACGAAAGGGAATGCCGTGCAGATCAACCTGCTGGCCAACACCGATTTACGTTCGGCCGCGGAATTCGAGGAGCTGATCGTCGCGGATCGAGGCGGCGCCATCGTCCGTCTGAAAGACATCGCGAAGGTGGAGCGCGGGGCCGAAGAAGCCGACATGGTCGCGAAGTACAACCAGTTGGAAGGCGTCTATCTCGGCATTTGGCCGGTGCCGGGAGCGAATGAGATCGAGGTGGCGAGCCGGCTGCGCGATGAGATGGAACGCATTCGCCCGACCCTGCCGACGGACATCGACATGAAACTCGTCTGGGACGGGACGATGTTCATGCGGAACGCCCTGGCGGAGATCACCAAGACCTTGTCCGAGACGATTCTCATCGTAGCCGTGGTGGTGTTTCTCTTCATGGGCTCGGTGCGCACGGCGCTCGTGCCGCTCGTCGCGATGCCGGTGTCGTTGATCGGTGCCGCGATCTTCATGTTCGCGTTCGGCTTCAGTCTTAATTTGCTGACGTTGCTGGCGATCGTGCTGTCAGTCGGGCTAGTCGTGGACGACGCGATCGTCGTCGTCGAGAACGTCGAGCGCCACGTGCGCCTGGGCAAATCGCGAATCGAGGCGGCGTTGTCCGGCGCGCGCGAATTGGTTGGTCCGATCATCGCGATGACGATCACGCTCGCGACCGTCTACACCCCCATCGGCTTCCAGGGAGGTTTGACCGGCTCGTTGTTCTTGGAGTTCGCGATCACGCTTGCCGTGGCCGTAGTGCTGTCGGGCGTGGTCGCCATCACGCTCTCACCTGTCATGAGTTCCCGGTTCGTGCATCCGCTTGGCAAGGAAGGTCGGTTGACTGCCTTTGTCAATCGACGCTTCGAAGAGGTTCGCCGTATCTACGCCCGGCTGCTGGATGGCGCGCTGACGATGCGCTGGGGCATTGTGGCGGCGTCGCTCTTGATCATGCTAGCGGCTTGGCCGCTCTTCCTCTTTTCACGACAGGAGTTGGCCCCCGTGGAAGATCAGAGCCATATCAGTCTGTTCTTCGAGGCTTCGCCGGACTCCACCGTGGCTGCCACCAACCGCAATCACTTACAAGTTGTGAAGGCGATCACCTCGTTTCCTGAAACCGATTTCACCTGGGGGCTCACAACGGCGTGGGGTGGATTCGGCGGACTAGTCGCGAAGGATTGGCACGTACGGGCACGCTCGACCGAGCAGATGTACGGAGAAGTCTTCGGTGCCGTGTCGCAGGTGCCCGGCTTGCGCGTGTTCCCGCGTCTGGACCCGCCCTTGCCGACATCGGGCCAATACGACGTCGAGCTGGTGTTGGAGAGCGACCTGCCGGCCGAACAGTTGCTCGACACGGTCGGGGCCGTCCTCGGTGCCGGCTGGCAAAGCGGCAAGTTTTTATACGTGGATACCGATTTGAAAATCGACCTGCCTGAAGCGCGCGTCATCCTCGATCGCGAACGATTGGCCGATTTAGGGCTTGATCTGGCCGGAGTCGGTCGGGAACTCGGCACGATGCTCGGCGGCGCCTATGTGAACCGGTTCAACTACTTCGACCGCAGCTATAAGGTTATCCCGCAGCTCGGCGACAAGGATCGTGCGACGGTCGATCCGCTGCTCGACTTGAAGATCAAAACCCCGGGCGGCCAGCTGGTGCCGGTCTCCACCTTCACCCACATCGAGACGAACACCGCTCCGCGCACGTTGAACCGCTTCCAACAACGCAACGCGGTCCGCATCTTCGGCGGCGTCAAACCGGGCGTGACGAAGGAAGAGGGGTTGCGCGTCCTCGAAACAGCAGCGGCGGCAAACGGACCGCGAATCGTGCTCGACTATGCGGGCGAATCGCGGCAACTGCGCCAAGAGGGGGCGGCGCTCACCGTGACGCTGGGCTTTGCGGTCGTGCTCATCTATCTGGTGCTGGCCGCGCAGTTCAAAAGCTTCCGCGATCCGTTGATCGTGCTGCTTGGGTCCGTGCCGCTCGCCATCTCCGGCGCACTGATATTCAGCTTCCTGGATATCACGACAATCAACATCTACTCGCAGGTGGGGCTGATCACATTGGTCGGATTGATCGCAAAGAACGGCATTCTCATCGTGGAGTTCGCGAACCAGTTGCAGGCAAACGGGCTCTCAAAGGCGATGGCGCTGCGCGAAGCGGCGCTCACGAGACTGCGACCCGTCCTGATGACGTCCGCCGCCACCGTTTTTGGACACCTTCCCTTGGTGCTGGTATCCGGACCGGGGGCCGCTGCCCGCAACAGTATCGGCATGGTCTTGGTCACCGGGATGACCGTCGGCACGTTGTTCACGCTGTTTGTCGTCCCCGTGTTCTACTCATTGATCGCGGCGCAACACCGGCCGATCCGTGAGCCGGAAGGGATCGCGCTCGATGTTGAGGATGAGGAGCTGCTCACGGCCGGATCACGGAACTGACGGATGGTGTGAAAGAAATTGACCATGCTGAGAATAACGTCGGAGAAGGATCGGGATTCGGTACGACTCACACTGGAAGGCAGTCTGACCGGACCATGGGTCAATGAGCTCGAGCATGAGTGGCGAACCATCCAACCGGCGGGAGCCATCCCTGTCGTCGTGGACCTCACGGGCGTGACGTTTGTGGGAGAGGAGGGCAAGGCTGTATTGAAACAACTGTGGCGCGATGGCGCTCAATTCATCGCCACAGGCTGCTGCATCGGTCACCTTATAGAAGAAATCACTCGGTCACAGTCCGACATGTCCATCATTCGATAGAGAACGAAATGAGAGAAAGCATCATGCGTACAATCAGTCTATTCCTCGGATTCTTGTTCTTGGCCGCCTGCGCCGTCGGTCCGGACTATTCCCGGCCGCCGACGGACACGGAGGATCGGTTCCGCATGGCGGAGGGGCCGCCCGATCTGCCCTCGTTGGCCAACCTGCCCTGGTGGGAGCTCCTGCGAGATGAGCAGCTGCAACAGCTCATTCGGGTGGCGCTGGCGGAAAACAAGGACCTGCAGCGCGCCGTCGCGACCATTGATGAGTTTCGCGCAAGGGCCTTGATCGCCCACACCGACTTTTTGCCGCAACTCACCGCCGCCGCCAACGCCCCGGCCGGGCGTAGCGCCGTGTTCCTGTTTCCCGGGTTCGCCAGTCCGTTCAACTATTACTTGCTGGGCAACCTCTCCTGGGAAGTCGATCTCTGGGGGCGCGTCAGACGCACCAACGAAGCGGCGCGCGCCGAGCTCTTGTCCAAGGAAGAGAACCGCCGCGCCGTGACGATTCAACTGGTCAGCGCCGTAGCCGAAGCCTACTTCACCCTGCTCCAGTTCGACCTGCAGCTCGACATTGCCGAGCGGACCCTCCAGTCCTGGGAAGAGTCGGTGCGGATCGCCCAGGCGCGGCTGCGGCAAGGCATGACCTCGAAACTGGACGCGGATCAGTTTGAAGCAGAGCGGGCGAATGCGGCGGCCCGCACGGCCGAACTCCATCGGCAGATGGTACAGGCCGAGAATCACTTGAGCATCTTGTTGGGGCGCAAGCCCTTTGCCGTGGCGCGCGGGCGGGCGTTGGATCAGCAACTCGTCCCCCCGGACGTGCCGGCCGGCCTGCCGTCGGAGCTGTTGCAGCGGCGGCCGGATATCTTGGTCGCCGAGCGACAGTTGGCGGCGGTCACCGCCCGGATCGGGGCCGCCAAGGCCGAGCGCTTCCCCCGGATCACCTTGACCGGGTTGGCCGGCCTGGCCCATCCCGAATTGTCCTTGATCTTCACCGAGGCCTCCTCCTTCGGGGTGTTCGGGGCCGGGCTGGCCGCGCCGCTGTTCAACGCCCAAATCCTGGGCTTCCAGCAAGAAGCGATTGAGGCCCAGAGCAAGGAAGCCTTGGCCCACTACCAACAATCGGTGCTGACGGCGTTTCGTGAGGTCGAGGACTCGTTGATCGCGGTGCGGACGGCACGGGTCCAGAGCGAATCCCAACAGCAGCAGGTCACGGCGCTGCAGTCCGCCCTGAAACTCGCCGAACTGCGCTACCGCGGCGGGCTGGCCAACTATCTGGACGTGCTCGTGGCGCGCCGCAATCTGTTTGAAGCGGAGCTCGCCTGGACCAGTACGCGCCGGTTGCTGCTGGCGTCGGTCGTGCAACTGTACAAAGCCCTCGGCGGCGGATGGTCGCCTCAGGATTCCGCGCAGCAGATGCCGGTGGCCAAGACTGTAGACACCGGACATAGTTAAGGCAGGGAGGCCATATGGCGGACAACGCAAGACTGACGGAGATTGCACCCGATCACTATATGATTTCGATTTATGTGCCGGAGTTCAATCTCCGGTTCAATCACTTCCTGATCAAGGACGACGAGCCGCTGCTGTTTCACACGGGAATGAAACAAATGTTCCCACTTGTTCGAGATGCGGTGGCGCGCGTCATCAATCCCGCGACATTGCGATGGATCTCGTTCAGCCATTTCGAAGCGGATGAATGTGGCGCCCTCAACGAATGGTTGGCTGTGGCTTCTCAAGCAGAACCGGTGTGCGGCCTGGTCGGGGCGCTCGTGAGCGTGAACGACTTCGCCGTCCGTCCCGCGCACGTGTTGGCGCACGACGAGATTCTAAAGACCGGCGCCTATCGTTTCCGGTATCAGCAGACGCCACATGTGCCGCACAACTGGGAGGCGGGCCTTTTGTTCGAAGAGGTCACCCGAACGTTACTGTGCTCGGATTTGTTCACTCATGAAGGAGACGTTGAACCGATGACCAAGACCGATGTCGTCGATCGGG
>Ga0209172_10005990_pt1 | contig 14023 bp, 14 predicted proteins | sample LarsenN4metaG_FD_184113 | JGI IMG/M metagenome (GOLD analysis project Ga0209172, IMG submission 184113) | Hot spring sediment bacterial and archeal communities from British Columbia, Canada, to study Microbial Dark Matter (Phase II) - Larsen... ... | reverse complement strand
CGGCGCCCAGCGAGGTGACCGAGACGTACACCGCGGCCAGCTTGCACTCGGCCATCGGTGCGATCAGGTCGAGGTCACGCTCCACCAGGCTCGACTTGGTGACCAGCGAGAACGCGTGCCGCGCCTCCGCGAGCACCTCGATCACCGAACGCGTGATGCCCAGGCGCCGCTCGGCGGGCTGGTAGGCGTCGGTGGCCGAGCCGATGTTGAGCAGGCCGGGCGAGTAGCCCGGCGCGCACAGCGCCTCGCGCAGCCGCTCGGCGGCGTTGACCTTGGCGACGATGCGCGTCTCGAAGTCGAGGCCGGGCGAGAGGTTGAGGTAGCTGTGCGTCGGCCGCGCGTAGCAGTACGCGCAGCCGTGCTCGCAGCCGCGGTAGGGGTTGATCGAGAGGTCGAAGCCGATGTCCGGCGAGTCGTTGCCGGCCAGGATGGTCTTGACGCGCTCCTCGATGATCTGGGTGCCGGCCGCGGCGGTTTCCTCGAGCGCCGCCTGCTCGAGCGTGCCCCAGCCGTCGTCGAACTCGCTGCGCTCGCTGCCGGCGAAGCGATGCTCGATGGCCCACACCGTGCCGCGCCCCTTGTGCGGCAGGGGCGCGAACAGCAACGTCGCGGCGGGTTTGCGCTCTTCGGCGGGCATACTGGTAATTTATCCAGTCTCCCCGCCGGACGCAAGGCGTTCAGTACTCGCCGGACCCTTCGGGCGCGCGGTTCTCGAAGCGCGTCTGCGGCTTCAGGAAGGTGAGCTTGATGGTGTCGACCGGGCCGTTGCGCTGCTTGGCGATGATGATCTCGGCCACGCCCGGCTCCTTGCAGGCGTCCTTGGTGTAGTACTCGTCGCGGTAGATGAACATGATGACGTCGGCGTCCTGCTCGATGGCGCCGGATTCGCGCAGGTCGCTCATCATCGGCCGCTTGTCGTTGCGGCTCTCGACGCTGCGGTTGAGCTGCGACAGCGCCATCACCGGGCACTGCAGCTCCTTGGCCAGCGCCTTGAGGCCGCGCGAGATCTCGCCCAGCTCGGTGGCGCGGTTCTCCTCGCTGCCGCCCGACCCGCTCATGAGCTGCAGGTAGTCGATGCAGATCAGCCCCAGCGTGCCGCCGAACTGGCGCGCCATGCGGCGCGCCCGCGCACGCAGCTCGGCCACCGTGAGCGCCGGCGTCTCGTCGATGAAGATCTGCGACTTGCCCAGGCGCTCGGCGGCCTCGGCCAGGCGACCCCACTCGTCGTCGTCGAGCTTGCCGGTGCGCAGGTGCTGCTGGTTGATGCGGCCGATCGAGCCGACCATGCGCAGCGCCAGCTGGGCGGCGCCCATCTCCATCGAGAACACCAGCACCGGCAGCTCTTCCTTCACCGCCACGTGTTCGGCGATGTTGAGCGCGAAGGCGGTCTTGCCCATCGACGGGCGCGCCGCCAGCACCAGCAGGTCGCCGCGCTGCAGGCCGGCGGTCAGTCGGTCGAGGTCGTAGTAGCCGGTGCGCACGCCGGTCACGTCCTCGGCGCCGTTCTCGTGCAGCTCGTTGACGCGGTCGATCAGCTGCGCCACCAGGCCGTCGATGCCGAAGAAGCCCTGGCGCGTGCGCGAGCCCTCCTCGCCGATCTTGAGGATCTTGCTCTCGGCCTCGTCGAGCACCTGGGCCACCGCGCGCCCGGCCGGGTTGAAGGCGGTGGTCGCGATCTCGTCGCTGGCGGCGATCAGCTTGCGCAGGATGGCGCGCTCGCGAACGATCTCGGCATAACGCCGCATGTTGGCGGCGCTCGGCACGCTCTGCGCGAGCGCGTTGAGGTAGGCCAGGCCGCCGGCGTCGCCGTCCTGGCCCAGGCTCTGCAGCTTCTCGAACACCGTGATCACGTCGGCCGGCTTGCTCTGCTGCACCAGCGAGGCGATGGCGTTGTAGATCAGGCGGTGCTCGTAGCGGTAGAAGTCGCTGTCGGAGAGCAGGTCGGCGGCGCGGTCCCAGGCCAGGTTGTCGAGCAGCAGGCCGCCGAGCACGCTCTGCTCGGCCTCCACCGAGTGCGGCGGCACGCGCAACCGGGCCACCTCGTCGTCGCGCGGGGCCGTGGTGTCGCGGGGGTCGGTGATCGTGCTCATGGTGCTACGGTAGGACGCTGCCCGGGCCTGCCCATCGGGGAAAGCGACGGGTTCGTGTCGGTGCGCAACGGCATCTGTGGAGAAGGCTGTGGATCGGCGGTGCTGATCGCGGGAAAACTCGCGATCCGAAAAAGCCGAAGGCCGGCGGAGCCGGCCTTCGTCGTCGGGCGGGGTTCGGCCTTGTTCAGTCGGCCTGCGCCACCACCATCACGGTCACCTCGGCCACCACGTCGGAGTGCGGAGACACCGTGACGTGGTGCTCGCCCACCGTCTTCAGCGGGCCCGTGGGCATGCGCACCTGGGCCTTGTTGACGGCCAGGCCCATCTTCGTCAGGCCTTCGGCGATGTCGAAGTTGGTCACCGAGCCGAACAGGCGGCCGTCGACGCCGGCCTTCTGCGTGATGCGCACGACCTTGCCCTGCAGCTGCTCGCCGAGCGACCGCGCCGCGTCGAGCTTGGCCGAGGCGGCCTTCTCGAGATCGGCACGGCGGTTCTCGAACTCCTTGATCGCCGCTTCGGTGGCGCGGCGCGCCAGCTTGCTCGGGATCAGGTAGTTGCGCGCGAAGCCGTCCTTGACCTTGACCACGTCGCCCAGGTTGCCGAGCTTGCCGACCTTGTCCAGAAGAATCACTTGCATGGCGGGCTCCCGGTCAGACCTTGTGCAGGTCGGTGTACGGCAGCAGCGCGAGGAAACGCGCGCGCTTGATCGCCGCGGTCAGCTGGCGCTGGTAGAAGGCGCGCGTGCCGGTCAGGCGGGCCGGCGTGATCTTGCCGTTCTCGCCGATGAAGTCACGCAGCACGTCGATGTCCTTGTAGTCGATCTCCTCGACGCCGGCCACCGTGAAGCGGCAGAAGCGCTTGCGGCGGAAGAGCAGCGATTGCGAGTTGCGCTTGGGGCGCTTGTCCTTGGCGGAACGGCCTTTGCCACGGGGTGGGGGCATGTTGGGCTCCTGAAGAAGGGTACGGATTCGTGGGTTGCGAAGGGTCGGGCGGGTTTCAGACCGGTTCGACCGAGGTGACGTGGAAGACGACGCCGCGTCCGTTGCGTGCAGCGGCGACGAAGCCGCCATAGCAGGCCTGGCCGCCGAGCGCGAGCGCCGAGAGCTCCCGCGTGATCGCCCCGATGCCCACCGCGCGCATCTCGATCGAGACCTTGCGCGGCTGGCCGTCTTCGCTGACGGTGGACTCGTGCACGAGGCCGAGGTCCAGCGCCGGAAGACCGGCCGGGGTGAAACGCAGTGCCGAGCGCTGCACCAGCGTGGCCGACAGCACGAGCCGGTTCAAGACCGCGCTCCGGGCGTCGACCGGCCTGCCTCACACGCTCAGGCGGTGGCCTCCTGGCGCTCCTTGCGCGCCTCTTCGCGCTCCACCGCCTTCATCATGATCGAAGGCGTGGTCTCGGCCTTGCTCTTGGCCACCGTCAGGTGGCGCAGCACGGCGTCGTTGAAGCGGAAGCCCGTCTCCAGCTCGTTCAGGGTCTCCAGGCTGCACTCGATGTTCAGGCACAGGTAGTGCGCCTTGGCGAGCTTCTGGATCATGTAGGCCAGCTGCCGCCGACCCCAGTCTTCCACCCGGTGGACCTTGCCGCCGGCGGCGCCGACGATGCCCTTGTAGCGTTCCAGCATGGCCGGAACCTGTTCGCTCTGATCCGGATGGATCAGGAGAACGATCTCGTAGTGACGCATGAATGCTCCTCGTGGGTTCCGTCACGCCGCGGGACTGCGGTGGACGTGAAGCCGCCCGGCGTGCGTCGACAGCGCTGGTGCGGCAAGGGGGAAAGCTGCGGAGTATAGCCAAAGAAAAGGCGGGCGCCCTGGGCGCCCGCCTTCGCTGCGTTCGAAGCCGCGCTCAGCGCGCCGGCTTCAGGTTCGGATAACGCACGTGCTCGATCAGCTCCTGGATCTCGCGCTTGGGCGCGGGGGTCAGCAGGCTGACGATGATGATCACCGCGAAGCCCAGCGGCACACCGAAGATGCCCGCCGAGATCGGCTGGATGCCCCACCAAATGTTGTCGGCCACCGGCGAGGTGACGCCGAACACGCCGCGCAGCCAGGGCTGGGTGGTGACCATGTAGTAGAAGGTGATGCTCACCCCCGACAGCATGCCGAGCACCGCGCCCCACTTGCTCGCGCGCTTCCAGAACACGCCCAGCACCAGGGCCGGGAAGAAGCCGGCCGCAGCCAGCGAGAACGCGGCCGACACCAGGAACAGGATGTCGGCCACCTTCAGCGAGGCCACGTAGGCCGCCAGCAGCGCCACCACCAGCAGGAGGATCTTCGACAGCATCACACGGCGGGCCGTGGGCGCGTTCGGGTCGATCATCTTGTAGTAGAGGTCATGGCTGAGCGCGTTGGCGATCGTCAGCAGCAGGCCGTCGGCGGTGGACAGCGCTGCCGCCAAGCCACCCGCCGCCACCATGCCCGAGATCACGTACGGCAGCCCGCCGATCTCCGGCGTGGCCAGCACGATGATGTCGCCGCCGATGCGCATCTCGCCGAGCTGGAAGATGCCGTCCTTGTTCACGTCGCTGATCGAGAGCAGCGCCGGGTCGACCTTGGCCCACGCGCTGATCCAGGCCGGCAGCTTGTCGAACGGCGTGCCCACCAGCACGTTGAACACCTCGTACTTGACGAGCACGGCGAGCGCCGGCGCCGAGAAGTACAGCAGGAAGATGAAGAACAGCGACCAGGTCACCGAGCTGCGCGCCTCCTTCACCGACGGCGTGGTGTAGTAGCGCATCAGGATGTGCGGCAGCGCGGCGGTGCCCACCATCAGGCAGAACACCAGGGCCAGGAAGTTGCGGCGCGAGGTGTCGTAGGCCGCCTGGGCCTTGGCGTCGCCGTTCGGATCGCCGGCGTAGGCCTGCTCGTGGCGCGGCATGCCGGCCAGCGGCGCGGTGCGCGCGTCGGCGGCCGCCTTGGCGGCGGTCCAGGCGGTCTTGGCGGCGGCCTCGTCCTTGGGCACCGCGGCGAGCGCCTTCTCGGCGGCCTGGATCTCGGCCACCGGGCCGTTGGAGGCCTTCAGCTGGTCGACCTTCTGCTGCGCGGCGGCGCGATCGGCGGCCAGCGCCGCGGGCACGTCCTTGAGCTTGGCGGCGAACTCGTCGGAGCGCGCCTTGAAGACCGCGATGACCTCCTTCTCCTTCGGGTCGTCGATGAGCTGCTTCTCCTTGGCCGTGACCTTGTCGAGCTGGAAGCCATAGATCAGCTGCGGCACCGGCACGCCGGTCTGCTTGACCGACAGCCAGACCAGCGGCACCAGGTAGGCAATGATCAGGATGATGTACTGCGCCACCTGCGTCCACGTCACCGCGCGCATGCCGCCGAGGAACGAGCACACCAGGATGCCGCCCAGGCCGACGAAGATGCCGATCTCGAACGCCAGGCCGGACAGGCGCGTCGTGATCAGGCCCACGCCGTAGATCTGCGCCACCACGTAGACGAACGAGCACAGGATGGCGATCAGGATGCCGACGAAGCGGGCGATGTTGCCGTCGTAGCGCGCGCCCAGGAAGTCGGGGATCGTGAACTGGCCGAACTTGCGCAGGTAGGGCGCGAGGAACAGCGCCACCAGGCAGTAGCCGCCGGTCCAGCCCATGATGAAGGCCAGGCCGCCGTAGCCGGTGAGGTACAGCGTGCCGGCCATGCCGATGAACGAGGCTGCGCTCATCCAGTCGGCGCCGGTGGCCATGCCGTTGTAGACGGCGGGCACGCGGCGTCCGGCCACGTAGTACTCGGCGGCGTCGCTGGTGCGGCTCATGATGCCGATGCCGGCATACAGGCCCACCGTGGCGAGCAGGAAGACGATGCCGATGGCGCCGCGCGGCAGGCCCATCTGCTCGGCGATCGCCAGCACGATGATGAAGGCGATGAAGCCGCCGGTGTACCAGCCGTAAACCTTGTTGAGCTGCTTCTTGAAGGCGGCGTTGGCGTCCTTGCTGGAGCCGGTGCCGTGTTCGAAACTCAGGCCAGCCATTTCACTCCTCCTCGGCGACGCCGTGTTCCTGGTCGAGCTTGTTCATGTAGTGCGCGTAGTAGGCGATGATCGCCACGTACACGACCAGCGCGCCCTGGGCTCCGACCCAGAAGCTGAACGGCCAACCGAAGAAGTTGAAGTTCAAGTCGCGGGCAAAGTAGGCCACGACGAAGGTGACGAAGAACCAGATCGCCAGCAGGATGCCGGTGATGCGAAGGTTCTTGCTCCAGTAGCGTTGGTGGTTCTCGCTGACCTGCATGGCAGGGTCTCCTTTCGTGAAAACACTCGATTCACGCCCAATCCACGGCCCTCTTTCATGCCAACAGTCCGGTCTCGCGCTCGAGCTGCGCGGCGACCTTCGGTTCGAAGCCCTTGAGGTGGCGGATCACCTTGACCGCCGCCTCGGGGTCGTGTCGATCGACGTGCACCCGGGCCAGCTGGTACCAGCCGTAGGGGCTCATCGGTTGCAGTTCGGTGTTGCGCCTGAGCGCGGCCACCGCCTCGTCGTAGCGCTGCAGGCGGATCAGCACCAGGCCCATGCCGTACCAGGCGCGGTCGAGCTCGGGGCTCAGCTCGGTGGCGCGGCGGAAGGCGGCGAGCGCCTCGTCCCAGCGCTCGGCCTCCTCGAGCAGGAAGCCGTGGTTGAACCAGGCGTGCGCGTCGTCGGACCTGACCGCGACGAGGCGCTGCGAGTCCTCGAGCGCCGCACCGAGCCGGCGCGCCTGCGCGTGCAGGTTGACGCGGCTGGCCAGCGCGTAGGCGTCGTCGGGCCAGCGGCGCAGCATCGCGTCGAAGATCTCGAGCGCCGTGGCGGTGCGGCCGAGCACCAGCGCGGCCATCGCGCGCCCTTTGTGCCAGAGGTAGTCCAGGCGGCTCATGTTCGGCTCATGTCCGGCTCACCGACACCCGACCATGTTCACGCCCACGCAGTAGCGGATCTTCTCGAACGTGACCACCGCCCAGATGATCACGAGGAAGAAGAAGGCCACCAGCGGCACGTGCGCGTCGGCCACCTGGTGCGGCGTGATGCGCCTGACGACCTTGGTGAACGGGCTCGTCAGCGTCTTCAGCAGCTGGTAGAAGAAGTTGGTGTCGCGCTTGGCGCCGGCGAGCACGTGCAGCACGCCCTGGCCCAGTAGGGCCAGCAGGGCGATCTCGCAGATCAGCTTGACGGCAGACAGAAACAGGAGCAAGGAGCAACCCCGTCCAGGACGACGGGGCGACTCTTGGCTCGGCGTCTTACGACTTTCTGACAGTGAGGTTGAACGGCATCGCTTGCCCGCATAGGTGTTTCCCTAGGCGGGCCTTGCCGCGGCGCAACATCAGCGTGCGGCCAGACGGCGCCAGGTGTCGACCACCGAGTCGGGGTTGAGCGAGATCGAGACGATGCCTTCGCTGGCCAGCCAGTCGGCGAAGTCGGGGTGGTCGCTCGGGCCCTGGCCACAGATGCCGACGTACTTGCCGGTGGCGCGGCAGGCCGTGATGGCGCGCGAGATGAGCGCCTTGACGGCCGGGTCGCGCTCGTCGAAGTCGTGCGTGAGCTGCTCGAGTCCGGAGTCGCGATCGAGGCCGAGCGTGAGCTGCGTCAGGTCGTTGCTGCCGATGCTCATGCCGTCGAAGTGGTCGAGGAACTGCTCGGCCAGGATGGCGTTGCTCGGCACCTCGCACATCATGATCAGGCGCAGCCCGTTCTTGCCGCGCACCAGGCCGCGCGAGGCGAGCATCTGCACCACCGCGGCGGCCTGATTGACGGTGCGCACGAAGGGCACCATCACCTCCACGTTGTTCAGACCCATGTCGTCGCGCACGCGGCGCAGCGCCTCGCACTCCATGCCGAAGGCGTCGGCGAACTCGCCGCTGATGTAGCGGCTGGCGCCGCGGAAGCCCAGCATCGGGTTCTCTTCGTCGGGCTCGTAGCGCTTGCCGCCGATCAGCTTCCTGTACTCGTTGCTCTTGAAGTCCGACAGCCGCACGATCACCGGCTTGGGCCAGAACGCGGCGGCGATGGTGGCCACGCCCTCGGCCAGCTTGTCGATGTAGAAGGCGCGCGGCGAGGCATGCCCGCGCGCCACCGACTCGACCGCCTTCTTCAGCTCCGGGTCGACGTTCGGGTAGTCGAGCACCGCCTTGGGGTGCACGCCGATGTTGTTGTTGATGATGAACTCGAGCCGCGCCAGCCCGACGCCGGCGTTGGGCAGCTGCGCGAAGTCGAACGCCAGCTGCGGGTTGCCCACGTTCATCATGATCTTGATCGGGCAATACGGCATCTCGCCGCGGTGCAGCTCGGTGACCTCGGTCTCGAGCAGGCCGTCGTAGACGTAGCCGGTGTCGCCCTCGGCACAGCTCACCGTGACCAGCGCGCCGCTGGCGATGCGCTCGGTGGCGTCGCCGCAGCCCACCACCGCCGGGATGCCGAGCTCGCGCGCGATGATCGCCGCGTGGCAGGTGCGTCCGCCGCGGTTGGTGACGATGGCGCTGGCGCGCTTCATCACCGGCTCCCAGTTCGGGTCGGTCATGTCGGCCACCAGCACGTCGCCGGGCTGCACCTGGTCCATCTCGGACGGGCTCTTGACCAGGCGCGCCGGGCCGGTGCCGATCTTCTGGCCGATCGCGCGGCCCTCGGTCAGCACGGTGGTCTTGCTGCGGTCGCCCTTCAGGCGGTAGCGGTGTTCGACAAGCCCGCCGGCCGCGGCCTGGCTCTTCACCGTCTCGGGCCGCGCCTGCAGGATGTAGAGGCGGCCGTCCTCGCCGTCCTTGCCCCACTCGATGTCCATCGGCCGCCCGTAGTGCTTCTCGATGACCACCGCGTAGCGCGCCAGCTCCAGCACCTCCGCATCGGTGAGCGAGTAGCGGTTGCGCTGCTCGGGCGGGTTGTCGACCGTGCGCACGAGCTTGCCGTTGCTGCGTTCGGCGGGCGGCGCGAACTCCATGCGGATCAGCTTGGAGCCGAGCACGCGGCGGATCACCGCCGGCCGGCCCGCCGCCAGCGTCGGCTTGTGCACGTAGAACTCGTCGGGATTGACGGCGCCCTGCACCACCGTCTCGCCGAGACCGAAGCTCGAGGTGATGAAGACCACGTCGGCGAAGCCCGACTCGGTATCGATGGTGAACACCACGCCCGCCGAGCCGAGGTCGCTGCGCACCATGCGCTGCACGCCGGCCGACAGCGCCACGTCGGCGTGCGCAAAGCCCTTGTGCACGCGGTAGCTGATGGCGCGGTCGTTGTACAGCGACGCGAACACCTCCTTGATGCGGTGGAGCACGGCGTCGATGCCGGCCACGTTCAGGAAGGTCTCCTGCTGGCCGGCGAAGCTGGCGTCGGGCAGGTCTTCGGCGGTGGCCGACGAGCGCACGGCGAAGGTGGCGCCAGGGTGGCCCTGCTCCAGCTTGGCGTGCGCCTCGCGGATGGCCGCCTCGAGCGCCGGCGGGAACGGCGTCTCCAGCACCCAGCGGCGGATCATCGCGCCGGCGTCGGCCAGCGCGCGCACGTCGTCCACGTCGAGCGTGCCGAGCTTGTCGAAGATGCGGCCCGCCAGCCCGCCGTGCGCCAGGAACTCGCGGAAGGCGTGCGCCGTGGTGGCGAAGCCGCCGGGCACGCGCACGCCCGAGGCGTCGAGCTGGCTGATCATCTCGCCGAGGCTGGCGTTCTTGCCGCCGACCGCCTCGACGTCGGTCATCCGAAGGTGTTCGAACGGTACGACCAGGGCGGTCGCCAGCGTTGTTTCAGACATGGGAAAGCTCCGGGAGGGTGAAAAATCGGTGCTTCCGCATGGGCGCGAACAGGCGCACGAGGGGCCCCGGGCGCAAGGCGCGCGAGCGATGCTCTGAGCAGGCGACGGTGCGTCACGGGCGGGGCCGGGCGGCGGAAAGAGAACCCGAGTTTAGCCCCCGTATCATGAGGGCCATGCCAGAACGAACCGTGTTCTTTGTCTCGGACGGCACCGGCATCACGGCCGAGACCTTCGGCAACTCGATCCTGGCGCAGTTCCCGACCAAGCCGCGCCACGTGCGCCGCCCGTTCATCGACAGCGTGTTCAAGGCCGAGCAGCTGGTGGCCGAGATCAACGCGGTGGCCGAGCGCGAGGGCAAGCGGCCGATCGCCTTCATCACGCTGGTCAACGAGGAGATCCGCGACATCGTCTCGGGCCCCGCCAACAAGGCGCTGGTGCTGGACATGTTCCGCAGCTTCGTCGAGCCGCTCGAGGTGGAGTTCAACGTCAAGAGCAACCACCGCATCGGGCGCTTCTCCGACGCCGCGGCCAGCCCCGAGTACGACGGGCGCATCGAGGCCATCAACTTCGCGCTCGCGCACGACGACGGCCAGAGCGCGCGCCAGCTCGACGTGGCCGACGTCATCCTGGTCGGCGTGAGCCGCTGCGGCAAGACGCCGACCAGCCTGTACCTGGCGATGCAGCACGGCATCAAGGCCGCCAACTGCCCGCTGATCCCGGAAGATTTCGAGCGCGGCTCGCTGCCCAGCCTGCTGCGTTCGCACAAGGCCAAGTGCTTCGGCCTGACGATCGACCCCGACCGTCTGGCCCAGGTGCGCCACGAGCGGCGGCCGGACAGCAAGTACGCCTCGCTGGCCAACTGCCACTACGAGGTGGCGGCGGCCGAGTCGCTGATGCGGCGCGAGGGCATCGCCTGGCTGTCGTCGACGCACAAGTCGATCGAGGAGATCGCGACGACGATCCTGCGCGACATCAGGCCCGACCGGCTCGTCTACTAGCCTCGTACAGGCACACCGCGGCCGCCGCCGCCACGTTGAGCGACTCCTCGCCGCCCGGCTGCGGGATGCGAAGCACCTGGGCGCAGCGCGCCAGCAGGCCGGGCGAGACGCCCTGCCCTTCGTGGCCCAGCACCCAGGCGCAGGGCCGCGGCAACTCGGCGTCGGCGAGGCTGACAGCCGCGTGCGAGCTGGTGGCGACCAGCGGCACGCCGAGCGCGGCGAGCCCGCCCTCGCCGAGCCCCTCGACCAGGCGCAGCGCGAAATGCGCGCCCATGCCGGCGCGCAGCACCTTGGGCGACCAGAGCGCCGCGGTGCCGGCGAGCGACAGCACCTGCGGCACGCCGAAGGCGGCAGCGCTGCGCAGGATGCTGCCGACGTTGCCGGGGTCCTGCACGCGGTCGAGCACCACGCTCGCGAGCCCCGGCTCCAGCGACGCCGCCCCCGGCGCGTCGATGACGAAGCCGATGCGCGCCGGCGACTCGAGCGCCGAGAACGAGGCGAAGATCGCCGGCGGCACGATCGCCACGCGCGGTGCCCAGCCGGCCAGCTCGCGCAGCGCCGCGTCGGCCCAACCCACCTCGTCGACCACCGCCTGCAGCACCGCGCGGCCGCGCGCGCGCGCCGCGCCGCACAGGTGCTCGCCTTCGAGCCACACCTGCCCCAGGCGGCGGTAGGCGCCGGCGTCCTGCGCCAGCCGCCTGATGCGCTGCACGAGCGGGTTGCTGCGCGAGCTGATGGGCAGCGGCTCGTTCACGCTTCGAGGCGATCGAAGGCCGCATCGGCGCCGCCGCAGGCACGCACCGGTGCGAAGCTGCGGCGGTGCGCCGGACAGGCGCCGAGCGCGGCCAGGCGCGCCAGGTGCTCGGGCGTCGGGTAGCCCTTGTGCGCGTCGAAGCCGTAGCCGGGCCAGCGCTCGTGCAGCTCCAGGCACAGCCGGTCGCGCTGCACCTTGGCCAGGATCGACGCGGCGGCGATCGCCGGCACGCGCGCGTCGCCCTTGACCACCGCGGCCACCGGCACCGCCAGCGCCGGCGGTCGGTTGCCATCCACCACCACGCGGTGCGGGCTCAGCCGCAGCCCGGCCACCGCGCGCTGCATCGCCAGCAGCGTGGCCTGCAGGATGTTGAGCGTGTCGATCTCGGCCACCGAGGCCTCGGCGATGGCACAGCACAGCGCCTTGTCGCGGATCTCGTCGAACAGGCGCTCGCGCTTGCGCTCGGAGATGGCCTTGGAGTCGGCCAGGCCGCGGATCGGCTTGCGCGGGTCGAGGATCACCGCCGCGGCCACCACCGGGCCGGCCAGCGGACCGCGGCCGGCTTCGTCGACGCCGGCCACGAGGCCCGGCTTGTCCCAGCCCGGGCCCAGGCTCTCAAGCCTGAAGGACTTGCGCGATCGCTTCACTGGCGGTGCGCGCCGTGTCCCGGCGCAGCAGGAGGTGGAGGTCTTCGAAGCGGCGCACCAGCGCCTCGCGCCGCGGCGGATCGTCGAGCCAGGCGAGCACGGCGTCGGCCAGCGGAGCGGCGCGGCAGTCGTGCTGCAGCAGTTCGGGCACCACGAAGTCGCGCAGCAGGATGTTGGGCAGTCCCACCCAGGGCTGGTAGCGCATGCGCTTCATGATCTGCCACGACAGCGGGTGCAGCGCGTAGCCGATGACCATCGGCCGCTTGAAAAGGGCCGCCTCGAGCGTGGCGGTGCCGCTGGCGATCAGCGTCACGTCGCAGGCGGCGAGCACCTCGTGCGAGCGGCCTTCGACTAGCTGCAGCGGCACGCCCGGTGCATGCGCGGCGACGAGAGGCTCGATCAGCGGCGCCAGCCCCGGCGCCATCGGCAGCACGAAGCGCAGCGCCGGCCGCGCCCGGTGCAGCCGCGCGGCGGCCTGCAGGAACGGCGGCGCGACGTGGCGGATCTCGGCGCGCCGGCTGCCGGGCAGCAGCGCGACCACGGTGTCGTCGGGGGCCAGCCCGAGCGCGGCGCGCGCGGCGGCGCGCGGCGGCTCGAGCGGGATCGCATCGGCGAGCGGATGGCCGACGTAGCTCGCCGCCACGCCGTGCGCCCGCAGCAGCTCGGGCTCGAAGGGGAACAGGCACAGCACGTGGTCGCAGCTGGCGGCCATCTTCTTCGCGCGCCCGCCGCGCCAGGCCCAGATCGACGGGCAGACGAAGTGGATCGTCCGCATGCCGGCGGCCTTGAGCGTCTTCTCCAGCCCCAGGTTGAAGTCGGGCGCGTCGACGCCGACGAAGGCCGCGGGCCGCTCGCGCAGCAGCCGCGCGGCCAGCGCGTCGCGGATGCCCTTGATCTCGCGGTAGTGCTTGAGCGCCTCGACGTAGCCGTGCACGGCGAGCTTGTCGCTCGGCCACCAGGCGGTGAAGCCGGCCTCGGCCATGCGCGGGCCGCCGATGCCGGCGGCTTGCAGCCCCGGCAGGCGCGCCTGCAATCCACCGAGCAGCAGCGAGGCGAGCAGGTCGCCCGAGGCCTCCCCGGCGACCATCGCCAGCCGCATCAGCGTGCGATGCCGCGCGTGCTGGCGGCCAGGAAGTCGAGCAGCATCGCCACGTCGGCGTCGCCGCCTTCGACCGTGCCGCGCAGCGCCGCGATGGCCGCGACGGCCTGCTCGAGCTTGAGGCCGTCGCGGTACAGCAGCTTGTGCATCTGCTTGACGAGCGCGATGCGCTCGCGCGAGAAGCCGCGCCGGCGCAGCCCCTCGGCGTTGAAGCCGCGCACCGAGAGCGGGTTGCCCTCCACCATCATGAACGGCGGCACGTCCTGCGACACGCGGCTCTGGAAGCCGGTCATCGCGTGCGCGCCGACCTTGCAGAACTGGTGGATGCCGGTGAGCCCGCCGACGATGACCCAGTCGCCCAGGTGCACGTGGCCGGCCAGCGTGGCGTTGTTGGCCAGGATGGTGCGGCTGCCGACCTGGCAGTCGTGCGCGATGTGCACGTAGGCCATCACCCAGTTGTGGTCGCCGACGCGCGTGACGCCCCCGTCCTGCGCGGTGCCGCGGTTGAAGGTGCAGAACTCGCGGATCGTGTTGTGGCTGCCGATCTCCAGCGCCGTCGGCTCGCCGCGGTACTTCATGTCCTGCGGCGCGCCGCCGAGCGACGCGTGCGGGTGGATGCGGTTGTCGCTGCCGATCGTCGTCGGCCCCTCGATCACGCAGTGCGCGCCGATGCGCGTGCGCGCGCCGATGCGCACCTGCGGGCCGATCACGGCGTAGGGCCCGACCTCG
>Ga0209172_10005988_pt1 | contig 14028 bp, 9 predicted proteins | sample LarsenN4metaG_FD_184113 | JGI IMG/M metagenome (GOLD analysis project Ga0209172, IMG submission 184113) | Hot spring sediment bacterial and archeal communities from British Columbia, Canada, to study Microbial Dark Matter (Phase II) - Larsen... ... | reverse complement strand
GCGATCGCGATTACGGCTTTTTTGCCGCAATCTGCTGGCAGAAACTGCGGCGCCGATCCTGCCGACATCGTGCGCAGGCTTGTCAGAGGCGTGACAGAACGGGGGGCTTCCATGGTCAGGCTGCTGTTTGCAGGCGTCGTTACCATGGCCGGCATCCTGGTTGCGATCCAGGCCAATGCCGCAGCGGCAAGCAAGTCGCGCAACTACGATCACACGGTCCAGACCGTCGACCCGATCGGGCGCTTCTTCGGCTTCAGCAGTTCGCCGATCCCGCGCACGACGGTAAGCTACTCGGAGAACCACCGGCCCGGAACGATTGTCATCAATACCCGCGAGCGCCGGCTTTATCTGGTGCTCGGCAATGGCCGGGCGCTGCGCTACGGCATCGGCGTCGGCCGCGTCGGCATGACCTGGAGCGGCACGACGCGCGTGTCGGCCAAGCGCGAGTGGCCGGACTGGACGCCGCCGGAGCAGATGCTGCGACGACAGCCCGGCCTGCCGCGGCACATGCCCGGCGGCCCCAACAACCCGCTGGGCGCGCGCGCGCTCTATCTCGGTTCGTCGCTGTACCGCATCCACGGCTCGAACGAGCCGGAGACGATCGGCCAGGCAGTATCGTCGGGCTGTTTCCGGCTGACCAACGAGGACGTCATCGACCTCTACAACCGGGTCCAGGTCGGCGCCACGGTGATCGTGCGGCATTAAGTCAGCGCGCGAGGCCCTTGCCGGCGAGTTCGTCGAGATAGTCCTGCCAGTTGGCCTCGCGATCGCGGCCGAGGGCGTACAGGTAGTCCCAGCTATAGATGCCGGTCGCGTGCAGGTCGTCGAACACCAGCCGCACCGCGTAATTGCCGATCGGGTTGACTTCGAGGATGGCGACGTTGCGCTTGCCGGCGACGGTCTTGCGCTCGTCGGGCGAGTGGCCCTGCACTTCGGCGCTGGGACTGCGCACACGCAGGTATTCGGCGCTCAGTGCGAACGACTCGCCGGTATCAAAGGCAATGGTCAGGACCTTGCGATCCTTGTGCAATCGCAATTCGGTGGGCCACGGTTTGGACGGCTCGCCGTTCACATCGAGGCTCCTGCCCTGCCCTCATAGCCCGACTGGACAACTCGCGCTACGCCCGGACACACAACGGCCCCTGGCACACGCCCGGGGCCGTTGCGCAACGCGAGGGATGGATCGTCAGTGGCCGGTGGCGCGGTAGCCGAGCCCGTGGTTGGCCTGACGCTCCGCCGGCGGCTCGATGTGGAAATCGATCACGCACACGCCGCCCTTTTTCAGCACGTCGACACCCTTGGCGATGGCGTCCCTGGCCTGCTCCTGCGTGGTGATCGGTCCGATGCCGACCGCACCCTGCGCTTCAGCGAGCTTGGCGATGCTGGGCACCGGGTCTTCCATGCGCAGGCCTATCCAGCGGTTCTTCTGTTCGCGGCCGCGGTCACGCGCGACATGATCCTGGTGCAGCTCGTCGTTGAAGTAGGAGCGGTTGTTGTTGACGATGATGAGCAGCGGAATCTGGTGCTTGACCGCGCTCCAGATCGCGGTCGCACCCATGCAGAAGTCGCCGTCGCCGAGCATCGAGATCGCATAGCGGCCCGGGAACTTGTGATGCAGCGCGAGCGCCGAGCCGACCGAGATGCCCGGACCGGAACCCAGGCCGCCGCCGCCATCCTTGCCGAGATAGGACATGCCGCTCTGGAACGGCCAGATATCCGTCGGCCAGCCGCGGCCCAGCGTGCAAAATGTGACGTTCTCGGGATCGTTGAACTGATCCTTCAAGGTCTGGCACACCGACTCCATGGTCAGCGCGCCATTCGCCGCCCTGGCCTTCGCCGGCACCTTGGCCTTCCATGGAGCCTTGCGGCCCTCCCCGAGTACCGCGTTCAGTTCGCCGACCAGGACATCGCCGGTGCAGGCCGCGAACACGTCGGCCGGGGGCAATTCCTGATACTCCATGTTGGCGCCGGTGTGCAGGGTCTGGTCGAGCGAACAGGCGATGATCTTCGCCGAGACGGTGCCGACATTCTTGGCCTGGCGCAGCGCGCCGCCCAGGTCCATCCAGTCGAGCGACAGGATCACGTCCGCTTCGCACATCAACTGCCGCGCGTCCTTGGTGACCTGGTTGAACGGCTCGGTGTAGTGATGCGGATGGTCGCTCGGGAACATCGCACCCTGTTTCAGGTCAGTGAACACGCAGGCGCCCAGGCGTTCGGCCAGGCGGATGCGCGGTTGCCAGTACTGCTCCTGGCGTGAGCCGCGCCCGTACAGGATGATTGGCCTCTTGGCGTCCGAAAGGATCGACGCCATCTGGTCGATGGTATCCTTTGCCGGACGCGATGGCTTCGGCGCCTGGAAGCGCTTCAGGTCGGGCCACTCCGGCTCCTTGTCGAGCTTGGTTTCCTGGAACCCGGCGTCGAGCACGATGTAGACCGGCGCCGTCGGCGCCGAGCGGGTCATGATGTTCGCGCGCGTCATGGATTCGACAAGCGCGGCCGGCGAGGTCGGCTGATCGTCCCACTTCACCAGCGAGCGGATATAGGCGCCGTTGTCGCGCGAGGTGTGAATCCAGTCGATCCAGGGGCGGCGCTGTTCGGATGCGACCGGCCCGGTCGCTCCCAGCATGAGCATCGGCGCGCGGTCGCACCAGGCGTTGAAGATGCCCATCATGCCGTGCAGCAGGCCGACATTGCTGTGCAGGACGCAGGCCATCGGCTCGCCGGTGGCCTTGGCATAGCCGTGCGCGATGGCAACCGAATGGTCCTCATGCAGGCACAGGATGATGCCCGGATTCTCGTTACCGAGATGGTTGACGAGGCTGTCGTGGAAACCGCGATAGCTCGCGCCTGGGTTGAGGCTGATAAAGGGTATGCCGAAGCGGCGCAGCATCTGCGCCGCGATGTCACTGCCCCATGCGACCTTATCGTCGGGCTTGCCTACAATCCGATCTAACTTCATGTCTCTGACCCTCTCCTGACTGGCTGTCTCTGCGAAGCGGCGATTGGCTGTCGGTGTGTGGCTGCGATCATTCAGCGCAGGTCCTGCTGATTGACGGGCAGTCGTTAACTTGGACGGTCCAATTTCGTGGTGTTGTCAGCTTCCAAGCCCGATTCTGACGCTGGTATGCCACGGTGGTTGGGGCACCCCATGACGTGAGCTTGCACGCCTGCGCAGCCATAAAAGAAACGACTTTCGCATGACGCGATCTTCTGCTTACATTCCCTCAAAATCAGGGGGGTTGGCTAGCACGCTTTCGCGGCGCGCACTAGTTCGGCCGGTTGCGTGTGCAGAGGGTAACGAGTTGGGGACGGGAGGAAATTGACGCAATCGCAAGTAACTGCGGGCCTGGCTGCCGGACAATGTCGGGCTGCAGTGGGCTCTGACATCTTACGCTTGCGCAGCATCGTCACCAGCGATGCGGGAGTGGTTCCCGCACAAGCGATGTGAGGCATACGACCGGCGGGTCGTTGGAATTGGGTTGGGATAGGAGATCATGGAAGCGATCACTGGCGAAATTGCCTTCATGGCAACCGCTGCGGGCAAGGCCTTTCTGATCCTGATGGATCCGACCCGCCTGATGTATCTGGCGGCCGGCTGCCTGATGGGACTGGTCCTCGGCATTGTGCCCGGCATCGGCGGCCTCGCCGGGACGGCGATGCTCCTGCCGTTCACGTTCAATATGGACCCATATTCGGCGTTCGCACTCCTGCTGGGGCTGGGCTCGACGACCACCACAGGCGACCCGATTCCTGCGGTCTTGTTCGGCGTGCCCGGAGGTGCCGCCTCGGCGGCGACCGTGCTGGACGGTTTCCCGATGGCCAAGAAAGGCGAGGCCGGGCGCGCGCTCAGCGCCTCGTACATGTCCTCGCTGATGGGCGGCGTGTTCGGAGCATGCCTGCTCGCGGTCTCGATTCCGATTCTGCGGCCCGTGATGCTGTTCCTCGGTTCCCCGGAACTTCTGGCATTCGCGGTCTTGGGGATATCCATGGTCGCCCTGTTGTCAGGCAATGCGCCGTTGCGCGGGCTGGCGGCGGGCTGCCTTGGCATCATGATCGCGATGATCGGAACCGATCCGCAATCGGGAACGCTGCGCTGGACATTCAACAGCCTGTACCTGTGGGACGGCCTGCCGCTCACGCCGCTGCTGCTGGGCATCTTTGCTCTTCCAGAACTGTGTGACCTCCTGATTACACGCACCGCGATCGCGGCCGGCTTCGAAAAGGCGGATATCTACAAGGGCCAGTGGCAGGGCGTGAAGGACTGCTTCACGCACTGGTGGCTGATCGTCCGTTGTTCGTGGATCGGCGGCGGCATCGGTTCGATCCCCGGCATCAGCGCATCGGTCGTCGACTGGCTCGCCTATGGCCACGCGCTGAAGACCGAGCCGGGAGCGGCGCAGACCTTCGGCAAGGGCGACGTGCGTGGCGTCATCGCATCGGAAAGCTCGAACAATGCCAAGGAGGGCGGCGCGCTGGTGCCGACCATCGCCTTCGGCGTGCCGGGCAGCGCCACCATGGCCATCCTGCTTGGCGCCTTCCTGATCCACGGCCTCGTGCCGGGTCCCGACATGCTGCACAAGAACCTTGACATCACCTACTCGATGGTGTGGTCGGTGGCGCTGGCGAACATTCTCGGCGCCGGCATGTGCTACGCGTTCAGCCCGCAATTCGCGCGGCTTGCGACGTTGCGCTTCAGCCTGATCCTGCCGGCGGTGATGGGCATCATCTATATCGGCGCGTTCGAGGCGACGCGGCAGTGGGGCGACCTGTATGCGCTGCTGTTCTTCGGCCTCGTGGGCTGGTGCATGAAGCAGTTCAAATGGCCGCGCCCGCCGCTCATTCTTGGTGCGGTGCTTGGCGACACCATCGAGCGCTACATGTTCATCTCGGTCGAGCGCTATCGGCTGAGCTGGCTCGACCGTCCGGTGGTGGCGATCCTGCTCTTCCTCGCCATCGTCGGCATGATGCGGCCGATGATACAGGACATCCGCCTGCACGGGCAGGTCCCGCAGGCCGCGCCGGCGGCGGGCGGCCGCCGCGAGGGTGCGACCGTCTGGCTGGTCGCGATCATCCGGGCCGCTCTCATCGCCACCATCCCGCTGGTCATCACCGACTACGTCGTGCGGCTGTTCAACTATGCAGGTGGTGCCTTTGCATCGACCCTGGTCATGAAGATCGTGTTCGGCGTCATCATCGTCACACCCGTGATGATCTGGTGGCTGCGGCTGCGCGACCTCAGCCGGGACAACGCGACCGTGGTGGTCGTGGCGGTGGCCGTGGCCTTGGCGGAATTGGTGACCAACGTCTCGGCACTGGTCACGCCTCCGCCTCAGTTCGCCACGCTCATGCTCGTTGGCATCGCCATCGGATTCATGAAGGGCGCCATCATCGGACTGGTTCTGCTAGTGTGGCTGCTGTTCAACAACGCCACGCGCGGCAACCTGGTCGAGCAGACGAATACCTTCATCGCCGACTCGATCAGGGAGTGGAACGTATTCACCGTCGGCTTCAAGCGGATGGTGCCGAGATTCCATCCGAGCCAGCTTTTCACGATCTTCATGCTCACGATCCTGAGTTCGATGGTGATCATGGCCTTGAGCTGGGATTTCAGCGCGAAGATCGTCCCGCTGGTGGTCGGCGGCACCGGCATCACGGTGTGTCTACTGAGCCTGCTCAACGACATGTGCCGCAAGCCGACGGTGCACGTCGAAAGCCTGGCGGAGTCGGCGCAAAGCCAGGTCGAACAAAAGATCCACATGGATCTAGCGTCCGATACCGAGCACCTGCCGATCGAAACCATCGTGAAGCGGGCGGCGAGGTTCTTCGGCTACCTGGTTGCCTTCATGGGCGTGATGTCCGTGATCGGCCTGGTGCCGACGGTGGGCCTGTTCGTCGTCATCTTCATGCGCTACGAGAACCGGGAGCGCTGGAAGCTCGTCATCACCTACGCCATCGTGCTCGTGTTCGCGATCAGCTTCGTGTTCGACAACGTCATGTCGATCCCGTGGCCGCCGACATTGATCGCGCAGTGGTTCCCGGCGCTGAAGTTCTTGCCGTCGATCTAACACTCAGCGGTCCGGCCACCGCCGGACCGCGCACAGTCACAGGGATAAGGAAGGCCCGTCGAGGAGAGTTCGTATGAACATCAATATCTGGACGTTTCTGACCCAGTGTGCCGCGATGGGCGTGTGGGTCTTCCTGGTCGCAGGCCTCTACGCGATCGTCGAGAAGGTGCTCGACAAGCATTACCCGGAATTTCTCGCGGTGGAGGAAGCCGGCGCAAGCCAGGCGCCGGGCACCACGCCGGTTGCGCAACCCGATCCCGCCAAGCAGGCCTGATACGCCATTGCAGTTGGGAATCGCGGCGCCGTTATGTCCTGACGGCGCCGCGATCTATTTCCGGAGCAAGAGGACGCAACGACGTCGTTGCGCGCGTCCTGCGCCTACTCGGCCGCCTGCATGGCCGCACCGGAGGTGTGCAGGGAGACGCCCATGTCCGACAGGTCGGGCAGCCCGTAATGGAGCAGTTCCATGGCTTCGGCCGCACGGAGCGTGGCCGCCTCATCGTGATCGAGATGCACGGTGGTGTACTGCTGCAACGGCGTACCCTGGCACGACCCCGAACCCGACAACACGAGATAGACTCCGCGGCCTCCGACGCGGTGGCTCGCCCCCGATTCCAGCCGCAGCATGCCGGCCTCGGTGCGCCGTTCGGTCCACACGCCGAACAGCTTCTCGGAAACGCCCTTGGCGCCCTTGACCGGCGCCCAGTCGTAGTTTTTCGAGTCGGCAAAGATCGGCGCGTCGTAGCGGCCCTTCGGATAGACCATCTCGCGGCCGTGCACGTGTTCCCAGATTGCCTGGTACGCGTCCGAGCTTCGTCGGCCGGGAACGCCGTCATTGCGGCGGAAGATGCCGTCCTTGAACTCGCCGAATTTCTTCAGCTCCTCCATGCCGGCCTTCACCTCGCGCGGCAGCAGATAGCCCGAGCCGCTGGCGCCGCCGAATTGCAGCACCGCGCAGAAGATCTCGGTCTTGTTGACCTGGGGGCCGTACGGGACGCCTTCGGGGTAGTAGCCGAGCATGCCAGCCTTGAGTGGCCCGTCCTGGCCGTAATCGGATTCGCCCTCGATCATGAAGCGGTACTGATCGAAATTGTGCCGGTGGCGCGGCCCGGAATAGTCGGTGCCGAGCCAGCTCAGGGAGAACTTGAAGTTGCCCGGTGTCCCCGGCGTACCTTCGGCCATGGTGCGCGAGTGGAAGGTCCCGCCGCGGTGCTCCAGGCCGCGCACAAGGGGGGCATCTGCAAGTTGCACGATCTTCATTGTCGGTGCTCCGGGCTTCCTCTTGCGTTGCCGTACTATAGCAGACCCCGACCCGGATGCGGAGCGGGGACGACCCTGCGTCATGGCCCGCCCTTTGACCGCATTCCGGCGAGGTCCTAAGAGAGGACACGGTTTCCAATGTATCGGAGGGGACGCGTGTCGGGGGAAGGCGTGATGTTCCGGTCGCCGGAGACGGTGCTGCGGGCTCGATCGATCGCGATGGTAGGCGCTTCGGAACGGGCGCCGTGGGCGCGCATCATCTACCGCAACCTGCGCGACAATGGCTATCCGGGGCGGCTCGTTCTGGTCAACCCGCGGCAGAAGGAGGTGTTCGGCGAGCCCTGCGTCCCGACGCTGCGCGACGCGCCGGTTCCGGTCGAGCATGCGATGATCATCGTGCCGGCGCCGGCGGTCGCCGGCATCCTGGCCGACGCCGAGGCGTCCGGCGTGAAGACGGCGACGATCTATGCGGCGGCCATGGGCGACGGCCCGGATCCGGAGTCGCACAAGCGCGGCGCCTGGCTCAAGCAGTTCCTCGACCGCAGCAGGATCAGGGTCGCCGGCCCGAACTGCATGGGTGCCTACAGTTTTCATGAACGCGTCTTCGCCTATCCGAACAGCGAACTGCCGAAGTTTCCCGCCGGCAATGTGGGCGTCGCCTTCCAGTCGGGTGGCACGCTGCAATTCTGGCTGCGCACCGCCGCTGACCGGGGCTTGCGCTTCTCCTACGGGATCACCTCGGGCAACGAGATCAGCATCGACCTCGCCGACTATCTGAACTTCCTGGTCGACGATCCCAATACGAAGATCATTGCGCTGTTCATCGAGGGCCTGCGTCGTCCCAATGCGTTCATGGCGGCAGCCGCCCGCGCACTCGAGGCCGGCAAGCCGATCGTCGCGATCAAGACCGGCGCCACCCTAAAGTCGCAGGCCGCCGCGCAATCGCATACCGGCGCCATCGGCGGCGACTACGCGGCCTATCTCGCGATGTGCGAGCGCTACGGCATCGTCAATTGCCGCAACCTCGACGACATGATGGAGGCTGCGCTGGCCTTCGACGGCGGCCGGCTCCCGAAGGGGCCGCGCATCGGTTTCGTCACCACCTCGGGCGGCACCGTCGACCTGCTCTACGACTACGCCGAGGCCGAGGGCTCGCCGATGCCGGATTACGCTCCGGAGACCCTCAAAGGTCTGATGCCCTACATGCAGGAAGGGATCGAGCCCAAGAATCCCCTCGACCTCGGAATCCCCGGCGGGCTCAAGCAGGCGGCGGGCGTGTGCGAGGTAGTCGCCAGGGACCCGAACATCGACATGATTGCCTGGGCGGCGATGCTGCCGAGCAAGGCCGGCGCCTGGGAGGGCGTCGAAGCGCTGCAAGCCATGGTGAAAGGCACCGACAAGCCGATCGTCGGCTTCGGCCGCATGAGCTACCAGATGACCCCGGAAGCGGTGGAAGCGCAGACGCTGGCCGGCTTCCCGTTCCTCCAAGGGCTTGAGCCGACGCTGCGCGCGCTCAACGGGCTGTGGTTCTACGCCGCGCGCACCGGCCGGCGGCCGGCGGCGGCGCCCCCGGCCCCGCCGAGCGATCTCTCGCCCGCAACGCTCGATGCGACCCTGAAGACATATGGCATTGCACTGCCGCGGAGCCGCGAGGTCGCCTCGGCGGATGAAGCCCTCGCTGCGGCGGAAGCGATCGGATTCCCGGTGGCGCTGAAAATCCGCTCCGCCGACATCCTGCACAAGACCGAGTCCGGCGGCGTTGCGCTCGACCTGCGCAGCCGCGACGCCGTGCGCAAGGCGGCCGATGACCTGGCCTCTTCGGCGCGCGCGGCCTATCCGAACGCGCGCATCGACGGCTTCCTGGTGCAGGAGATGGTGTCCGGCATCGAGGCGATCGTGGGTGCCCGCAACGACAAGCTGTACGGACCCCTATTGCTGGTCGGCGCCGGCGGCATTCTGGTCGAACTCGCCAAGGATGTTGCGCTGCGCCTGCTTCCCGTTTCAAAGACCGACGTGACGGCGATGATCGACAGCCTCAAGCTCAACACGCTGCTCACCGGCTATCGTGGGCGTGCCGCCGCCGACCGCGCTGCGCTGGAGGCGACAGTGATGGGGCTGGCGCAGTTCTTTCTCGATCACAGGTCCCGCATCGATGACATCGAGATCAATCCACTGATGGTGCGCCCGCAGGGCGCGGTGGCCGTCGACGTGCGCGTGATCTGGAAAAGCCAGACCATGGGAGGTGCGTAATGGAGTTCCAGATTCCCGAAGATATGCGGATGTTCAAGGAGTCGCTGCGGCGCTTCGTGAACAGTGAACTGATCCCGATCGAGCGCCAGACTCTCACCTCCGAAGGCGAGGAGATCAAGCCGGAGTATCTCGGTAAGCTCCAGCAGCGCGCCAGGGACCTCGGCATCTGGATGATGGAGGTGCCGGAGGAATACGGCGGCCCCGGACTGACGCTGCTACAGCGGACCTTCGTCACCGAGGAGCTGTCGCGCACCATCGCGCTGCCGGCGCGCGGCGAAGGCATCACCGGGCCGTCCGTACGCCACATCCTGTTCACGCTCACCGGTGAACTGAAGGAAAAGTACTTACTGCCGGTGCTGCGCGGCGAGAAGAAGGTCGCCTTCGCGCAGACCGAGCCGGACGCCGGCTCCGATCCCGGCGGCATGCGCACCACTGCGGTGAAGGACGGAAACCACTACGTCATCAACGGCACCAAGCGCTTCATCACAGGCGCCAACAAGGCGCACTTCATGCAGCTGATGGCCGCGACCGACCGCGCCAAGGGTTCGCATGGCGGCATCTCCTGCTTTCTGGTCGACATGGACACGCCGGGTGTCAAGCTCGGCACCTCGTACCAGACCATGATGGGCGACCGGCCGTGGGAGATCATCCTCGACAATGTGCGGGTGCCGGCCACCAACCTCGTCGGCGAAGAGGGCAAGGGCTTCGGGCTGGCGCAGAAGTGGCTCGGCGCCGGCCGCGTCAAGCACGGCGCCCGCGCGCTCGGCGTCGCCGAGCGCTGCCTGGAGATGGCGACATCCTACGCCAAGCAGCGCTCGACCTTCGGGCGTCCGCTCGCCGACCGCCAGGCGATCCAGTGGAAGCTCGCGCACATGTATATCGACCTGCAGGCCGCGCGCATGCTGGTCTACAAGGCGGCGTCGCGCCTCGACGCCGGCGAGGACGCGCGCGAGGACTGCTATGTCTGCAAGTACTACGCCGACGAGATGGCGTTCCGCGCCGCCGACGAATGCATGCAGATTCACGGCGGCATCGCGCTCACCACCGACTTGCCGATCGAGAAGTTCTGGCGTCAGCAGCGCAGCTACCGCATCACCGAAGGCGCCAGCGAGGTGATGATGATGGTGATCGCGCGCCACGTGCTGAAGACATATGGGTGAGGCTTGAGCCTGCCCAGTTCCGGTAGGGTCCATACTCGGTTTGGGTCCAATCATGATCGACATCCGCCGCATATCTCACGCGACCTTCGAGACCCCCGACCTCGACGCCCAAGTCGAGCATTTCACCAAGGTCACAGGACTCGTCGTCGCCGCGCGCGAGAAGGATCGCGTGCTCCTGTCCTGCAAGGTCGGGCAACTCGTGCTCCAGCTCGTGAAGGGCGAGCGCCCGCGCTGCGCCAGGTTGGCCTTCCAGCTCGCGCCGGGAGCGGATTTCGGCGCGATTGCAAAGTTCTTGTCCTCGCACGGCATCAAGAGCGACATCCGCTCTGACGACATCCCGGGCATGTCGAAATCGCTCACGTTCGAGGACATCAAGGGCACCATCATCGAATTGATTACCGACTGGGAGTTCCTGACGCCGAACCAGTCGGTCCCCGGCGTCGGCCCGTTCAAGCTCGGACACGTCGCCTTCGTGGTGCCGGACGTGCAGGCGATCGCGGAGTTCTACGGCAAGATCCTCGGCTTTCGGGTGTCGGATTGGATCGAGGACATCTTCGTATTCATGCGGTGCAACCCGGACCACCACACGGTAAATTTCGTCAAAGGCAAGCGCGCCAACCTGCATCACTTCGCATTCCAGCTGCGCGACTTCTCGCATCTGGAGAACGGCTGCGACGTACTGTCGATGAACCGCATCCCGATCATCTGGGGCCCGCTGCGGCACGGGCCCGGCCACAATGTCTCGATCTATCACCGCAATCCGGACGGCCACGTGGTGGAATTCTTCGCCGAGCTCGATCAGATGCTCGACGAGGAGCTGGGCTTCTTCGATCCGCGGCCGTGGCACGAGGACCAGCCGCAGCGCCCGAAGGTCTGGAGTCGCGCCAACCGCTCGATCGCCGGCTGGGGTCCGCCGCCGAGCCACGACTGGCACATGAACCGCGACGAGTGACGCAACGCCGTCGGGCTCGATCGGCGCCCACCCGCTACTTGATCGCCAAAATCTCCTTCGCGCGCGCAAGCACCGGCGCCGGCGTGTTGGCGATCAGGTCGGAATATTTCTGCGCCTCCTCGCCGGTGGAGGGGCTGATGTCCATGCCCATCTTCGCGGCTTCGGCCAGGAAGGCCGGGTCCTTCATGGTCGCGTCGAAAGCGCGGCGCAGCGCGCTGACGCGCTCGGGCGGTACGCCGGGGGTGGTCACATAGGCGCGGCTGATCGGCACGTCGGCGGACAGGAACATCATGATCGCCTTGCCTTCCTCGGTCCTGGCAAGTTCGATGATGGTCGGAATGTCGGCAAGCTCGGGATGGCGCTTCAGTCCCATCTGCACCAGCACGAAAATCTTCTTCTCCCGCAGCCAGTCCGGCTTGGTCGCCTTCCACGACGCCCACGAATTGACCCGGCCGCCGACCTCGCCGCGTTCCATCGCCAGGTTGACGGGATTGCCGCCCGGATAACCCGACACGATCTTGAACTTGGTGCCGGCCAGTTCGTTCAGCGCCCGCGGGTAGTAGACCGAGGCGGTGGCGGTGCCGGGCGCGCCGACCGCGAGTTCGCGGGTCATCACGTCCTTGATGGTACGGATGCCGCTTGCATGCCAGGACACCAGCGTGTTCGGCGTGTTGGTGGTGTTGCCGATCCAGAAGAACTTGCGGGTGTCGAACTCGACGCCGGCGCCGCCCAGCGCCTGGTGGCTCGACATGTTCTGCATGATGGCGTGCAGCGAGGTGCCGTCCTTGGCCGCCACTGTGGCCATATAGTTGGCGGCCTGGATGCCGACCCCGCCCGGCATGTTGCGGGGCACGATAGTCGGATTGCCTGGGATATGGCGTCCCATGTGGCGGGACACCAGCCGCGCCCGCAGATCATAGTCCCCGCCCGGGGCGGTGGCGATAATCATGCTGATCGTCTTGCCGCGGTAGAAGTCCGCGACCGCCTCGGCGGCGGCGGTTGACGGCGCCAGCCCCGGCAAGGCAAGGATGACCCCCGCAATGAACGTCCTGCCCGTGAACCCGCGCATCGTGTTTCCTCCGGCTTGTTTTCTTGTTTCGCCCGCTGGCAGGGGGCCTCGATCATTACCAGACCTGCGGAGAGGCCTCCAGCGGACGTGCGCGGACGCGTCGCCGCATGCCGGGCAGACAACGCGATGAGCATGGCGAGCGGCCGCTACCGGCTCGGTGTCGATGTGGGCGGGACCCATACCGATCTGGTATTGCTCGACACGGCAACCGGCGGCCTGCTGGTCGAGAAAGTTGCGAGCACGCCGAGAAATCCGGCCCTGGGCGTGCTCGACGGGCTGGCGAAATTCATGGCAAGGGGCGTCGCCCCGGGCGACATCGCGTTCTTCGCCCACGGCACCACCATCACCACCAACGCCCTGCTGGAAATGCGGGGCGCCAAGGTGGGCCTACTCGTTACGCGCGGCTATCGCGCCGTGCAGGAGGTGCAGAACCAGGCGCGCGACGGCAACCTGTTCGACTATTTCTACACCAAGCCGCAGCCGATTGCGCCGCAGAGCCTGACGCGGGAAATCCCCGAGCGTTCCGGCTACGACGGCACGGTTCTCGTACCGCTCGACCGCGACGCGGTACGCCGCGCCGCGCGCGAATTGAAGGCGGAAGCCGTCGATTCGATCGCGGTGTGCTATCTGTTCTCGTTCATGAACCCGGCCCACGAACAGGCGACCCGCGACATCATCCTGGAGGAGTTCCCCGGCGCGCATGTCTCGCTGTCGAGCGAGGTGCTGCCACGCATCCGCGAATGGCCGCGCATGTCGACCACGCTGCTCAACGCTTATCTGGAACCAGTGCTGGTGCGCTATATCGATCATCTCAACCGCGGGCTCGACAACGCCGCGGTAACCACCCAGCAGCGTTTCCTGATGCAGTCGAACGGCGGCGTGATGCCGTTCTCAGCCGCGATCGCCGGCGGACGCACGGTGCACACGCTGTTCTCGGGGCCGGCCGCCGGCGCGCAGGCCAGCGCCTACCTTGCCAGCGAGGAGGCACGCTCGGGCCTCGTCACGCTCGACATGGGCGGCACCTCGGCCGATATCGCCTTCATCGAGGGCGGCGTGGCGCTCGAAACCACGGAAAGCGTCATCGCGCGCCGGCAGATCGATGTGCCGGCACTCGACATGACCTCCATCTCCGCCGGCGGCGGCTCGATCGCCTGGATCGACGGCGGCGGCTTCCTTAACGTGGGACCGCAGAGCGCCGGCGCCGACCCCGGCCCGGCCTGCTACGGACGCGGCGGCCGCCAGCCGACCGTGACCGATGCCGACGTGGTCTGT
>Ga0209172_10005985_pt1 | contig 14034 bp, 14 predicted proteins | sample LarsenN4metaG_FD_184113 | JGI IMG/M metagenome (GOLD analysis project Ga0209172, IMG submission 184113) | Hot spring sediment bacterial and archeal communities from British Columbia, Canada, to study Microbial Dark Matter (Phase II) - Larsen... ... | reverse complement strand
AGGCGGGAGGCAACCATGCGGAGGACCTGGTCGCCGACGTGGTGGCCGTAGGTGTCGTTGAAGGACTTGAAGTGGTCCACATCCACCATAGCGATGGTGTAGGTATTGCCCAGGCGGAGCAGGGCTTCGGTAAGGGCGCGGCGGGCGGGCAGTCCGGTGAGGTCGTCGCGGTAGGCCATGGCGTGGGAAGTCTCGATGACGGAGACGGCGAGGATGAGGCCGGCGGTGGCGAGGTAGATGGTGGCGGCGGGGCTGGGGGCGCCGGCGTTGAGCCCCAGGAAAGCGGCCAGCAACGCCCAGAGGAAGCCTTTCTCCATCGCTCCCTGGCGCAGCAGATAGCGGAAGAGAAGCAGGAGGAATGCCAGCAGGAAGAATAACAGCGCCAACTGGGGGAGGAGGAGTGCGGGGAGGCGGATCGAGTCGAGCGGGGAGTAGCGGAGAATGCGGGCAAGCCCGGCGAAGCCCGGGTGAGTGAGCAAGGCGACGGCAACGACTTGCAGGAGAAGGACGCCGGCGCGGAGGAGGCCGCGCGGAGTGAGCAGGCCGCGTTCATCGAGCCAGGGGAAAGCAGCGAGGTTGAGGGGAAGCAGGCAGGCGACGGCGGGATAGATGACCGCGTTGAGGCCGGGAGCGGTGAAGCGGTAGAGGGCCCAGTTGGCCAGGGCCAGGGCGAGCAGGGCGTAGACGATGCGGCTGCGGTTGAATCCCCACGCCAGCACGACTCCGGCGGAGAAAACGACCAAGGGATAGAGGCGAGCGAAGTCGGCGAGCGAGTTGCCGAGCAGGCGACCTTCGAGCAGCCCCACCGTGGCCAGGAGCAGAACCGCACCGGGAAAGAAAAAGAAGAGCAGTCGCACCGTCAGAGAATCCGCAGAAGCCAGAACAATGTGGCCGGAGTCAGCATCCCACCGCAGGCTTATTCTAGCCGTCCCGCGGTCGCGGGTCGAGAGAGAGGCAGCCGGTCCGCGACGCGCGACTCGTGGCACCCGGCAGTGGCGGAAGCCACTGGGCCGAACGGAAAGCTTGGGTAGGGCATGGCCTTGCGCCATGCCGCGCGTGCGCGTTGTTAACACCAAGAAGGGTCGCGGCAGGGGACAAGCCCCTGCCCTACCCCAGAAGCTGGCTGGAAGGGGTTCAGGGGAAGTCGTTCGCCCTCGGTATCGGGCTCAGGGTAAACCCTTCGGCCTCCCCTTCGTATCGGGCTCAGGGTAAAGAAGACACGGGAGAAAACCGCAGAAACCTTACCGTCCTTACCATCCTTACCATCCTTACCGTCCGTAGACAGGAAGGGGGCGAAGGACGTAGGGTGTGGCGTGTGCCTTGTACCTTGTGCCTTGTGCCGGGTGCCGTGTGGGTTGCAGAGCGACGCGGTTGCGGAAAAAGAGATTTACAGAGGACGCAGAGAAAGACAGCAGATTCCCCCGCCCCCGCCCTTTGCCCTTGGGGCCTAACTTGACAGACGCGGCGACCGACCTCCGCGGGCCAAAGGGCGGGGTCATTCGCGATGAGTACGGCTTCCACCCCCATGAGTGCACCATCCGCGCGTTCGCATCGGGCAATTTGCAGGCCCCGCCCAGGGCGGGGCAGGCTGGCCTGCCGCGGCAGGCTGGCGCGAACGGCGGCAGTCGGGGTAAGATGGGACGAGTTTTCGACAGGAGAGGGCCGATGACAGGACCGGCGGCGCAGCGGATGGTGAAGTGCGTGAAGCTGGGGAAGGAACTTCCCGGGTTGGAGGAGCCGCCGTGGCCGGGCGTGCTGGGCCAGCGCATCTATGAGAACGTTTCGCACGAGGCGTGGGAACTCTGGAAGGAGCATTTGAAGCTCATCCTGAACGAATTCCGCCTGAGCCCGTGGACGAAGGAAGCGCAGGAAATCATCGAACAGCAGATGCAAGACTTCTTCTTCGGGGAGGGCGGCACGGTGCCGGAAGAGTACGTTCCCCCGCCCAAGCACTGAGCGGCGTGCAGAGGCCAGGGTTGTCAGTCGCGGGAGAAAGCCCCGTCGCCAGCGTACGCGCCGGCGTTGCTCCTCTCGCCTTGACAACTCTTCCAAGCGCGCGGCATTCTAAGCAAAGAAGACACGAGGTGTAACAATGCATCGTTTCCTGGCTCTGCTCGTGATCGTGTCGCTGCCGCTCTCGCTGCTGGCGCAGAGCAAGGAGACTGAGCGGCTGCAGAACTGCACCACCGTCCTGGAGGAGATCCTGAACATCCCCGACGCCATTCCCAAGGAGTTGCTGGACAAGGCCGAGTGTGTTGTGTTGTTGCCGTCGGTGAAGAAGGCGGCGTTGGGAATTGGCGGCAGCTACGGTCGAGGTGCCATGATTTGTCGAACCGGGGCAGACTTCACCGGCCCCTGGGGAGCCCCGGCGATGTACCGGCTGGAGGGCGGCAACATCGGTTTCCAACTCGGCGGGCAAGCAACGGACTTCCTGCTGCTGGTGATGAATCCCAAAGGGGCGGACTCGCTGCTGCGCAGCAAGGTCAAGCTGGGCGCCGACGCCGCGGCGGTGGCGGGCCCGAAAGGACGCGCAGCGACGGCCGCTACGGATGCCTACATGCGGGCCGAGATCCTCAGCTATTCCCGCTCCCGGGGCCTGTTCGCGGGCGTGTCGCTGGAGGGCTCGACCTTGCGACAGGACAACAAAGCCAATGAGAAAGTCTACGGACGCAAGATTACTGCCCGCGAGATCATTCTCGAACGCAAGGCGACAACGCCGGGGGCTGGCCAGCACCTCGCCGCGCTGCTGCAGAAGGCTTCGCCGCGCAACCAGTCCGAACAGGTCGCCAAGAAGAACTGATCGGGTTTCCGGCTCCTGTCTTTCCGGCGTCCGCAGGCCTTTCTCCATAGGGCCAAGATCGGCACGGCCAACTTCCTCGGCTGCTGAGCGATGACCGCTGACCAGCGCACCCAGCCCACGAGCGTGAAGATCCACCTCACCAGCGGCGCCGGCGTTGACATCACCTGGGCCGACGGCCACCAGAGCCGCTACGACTTCGACTACCTCCGCGACCGCTGCCCCTGCGCCACCTGCCGTGACCTAAGAGAAAAGGCCCGCCTGCCGGCCGGGCAGGCCGCCAGCAAGACAGTTCTCCCTCTCTACAGGGAAAAAACCCGCGCGCGCCAGGCCGAGCCCATAGGCCACTACGCCGTCCGCTTTGCCTTCAGTGACGGCCACGCCACCGGCATCTACAGCTTTGATTACTTCCGGGAGATTTGTCCGTGCGCGGAGTGTCGCGCTCGGCCGGAAGCCGAGCGAGGCTAGCTACTTGGTCAGTTCCGCCGCTTTCTTGAGGTCGGAGACCGCCAGGATGACGAGCGCGTGCGGCGCTCCCTTCTCGATGCTTCCGTAGGCGTACTCGATGTTGATCTTGTGCTCGGCGAGCTTCCGGGTTACCCGCCCCAGCGCACCCGGCTTGTCGGAGAGCTTCACCGCCAGCACCTCATCCTGCGTGTACTGCAAGCCCATCGCGTCAAAGACCCGCGCCGCCACCTCCGGGTTGTTCACCACCAGCCGCACCGGCCCGAATCCGCGCACGTCCGGCACCAGGACTGCCTGGATGTTCACCGCTTTCTTCGCCAACTCGCTGCAGGCTTCCGCCAGCGTCCCCGGACGGTTTTCCAGCACGACTGAAAATTCCTTTACGATGGGCATGAAAACTCCTCAAGAGAAAAAAGGGTTCGCGAATGCGGACTTCGCTGCCAGCCGGGTTGGCCGACGCCTCCGCTTACTGGAAGCTCTGCACCGCCCGCGCTTCGTTGTCGTGCACTTCGAAGACGGTGTAGAGCTTCGTCACCTGGAGCAGGTCGTTGACCTTCTTGGTCAGGTTCAGCAGCTTCAACTGGCCGCCGTGATTCTTGACCGTCGTATACCCCGACACCAACTCCCCCAGCCCGGAACTGTCGATGTAGTTCACGTCCGCCAGGTTGAGCAGGATCTTCTTCTGGCCTTGATTCAGCAACTGCCGCAGGCTCTCCCGCAGGCGCGCGCTCGGCTCGCCCAGCGTGATCCGTCCGCTCAGATCCAGCACCACCACGCCCGCCACATCGCGCTGATTCACTTTGATTGTCACCGTTTCCTCCCCCTTTCTTCTCTCCACTCCCGGGCTTCCCGGGCCGGCTCGCCTGCCGGCCCCGCCTCCGGCGGGGCCGGTCGGGCAGGCGTTCGAAGATACTTGACCAAGGTCAACCGTGTGCAGCCATTCTGGCTCTCCACCGCGCACTCGTCCATGAAACTCCGGATCAAGAACAGCCCGCGTCCCGAGGCGCGTAACAGTCCCTCCTCCGCCAGCGGATCCGGGACCTCCTCCAGCCGGAATCCCTTTCCCTGGTCGGAAACTTCCACCACCAGCCGGTTCGGGTGGAGAAAGAAATTCAGCCCGATGTTCTTCCCCACCTCCTGCTGGTTGCCGTGCTGGTAGGCGTTGATGAGCGATTCCCGCACCGCCATACTGATCTTGTGCTGCTCTTCCTCGTCGAAGCCAGCCGTGACCGCGACCCGGCGAGCCAACTCCTCGCCCAGGTCGATGCTATCGATCCTCGTCTCCAGGGTTACCTCAACGCGGCGGGGCCGTGAGCTCATCGAATCTGCGGCGTTCGCTCCCTCTTGCCCTCCCACAAAGCGCCCTAGAGCCTACACGCCCGCTTCGAGATTTGTCAACCCAACTTCGCTCGCCTGCCCTGCCCTTGACCCCCTCTGCCTGCGATGCGACAATTCTGTTTTGGGGAATGATGAAGAGAAGCTGCCTGTCCACTTCTGTCGCTGCCCTGGCTTTGCTCTTGGCCGCACTCGCCCCCGGGCTCGCGGCTCAACCCTATTCCTTTCGCGTCAAGCACAACCATACCTTCGGCGGCTGCCAGGGCACACTCCTCATCAGCGACACCGACGTCCGCTACACCACCGACTTCCGCAGCGACGCCCGCATCTGGGCCTACCGGATGATCAAGCGGGTCGAGCGCAAAGGCCTGCGCAAGCTCATCATCCGCACCTACGAGGACCAGCCGCTGCAACTCGGCCGCGACAAACCCTTCGAGTTCCACTTCCTCGACAGCCAGGTCACCGACGAGGCCTTCAACTTCCTCGTCGTGCGTGTGGGCCGCCCCCCGGAGTCCCCCGCCCCCGCCTTGAGCCGCGGCCGCTACGAGCTGGCCGTCAAGCACACCCACACCTTCGGCGGGTGCGCAGGCACCCTGAAAATCACCGAGACCCACATCGAATATGTCACCCCGCACAAGAAAGACACCCGCCTGTGGAAGTACATTGACATCAAGTACGTCCAGCAGAGCTCAGCCTATCAGTTCAGTATTGCCACCTACGAAGACCAGACCATGCAGTTCGGGCGCGACAAAGTCTTCAATTTCCAGCTCAAGGAAGCCATGCCACCGGCGGTGCTGGATTTCATTCGCAGCCGCGTCACCCGCTGACTCGGCGACAGCTTCCTCGATAGAATCGTGACCATCTTCACCGGGAGGAACGCATGGGTCGCCTGACCTGTCTTGCCCTGCTCCTGTTCGCTTCTACCCTGGGTAGTGCCAGCAATTCCGAGCGCCCCCGCGCGCGCGACCTCGGCATCGCCCCGGGCGTCTTTCCGCCCGGGCCGCTCAACGCCATCACCGACGTGGCCGGTGTTCAGGTGGGCCACTTCACCCTGGTGGAGGGGGAAAACATCCGGACGGGTGCCACCGCCATCCTGCCCCATGCGGGCAACGTGTTTCAGGAAAAAGTTCCCGCCGCCATCGTCGTCGGCAACGGCTTCGGCAAGCTCGTGGGCTCGACGCAGGTCAACGAACTCGGCCTGCTCGAAACCTCCATCATCCTGACCAACACCTTGAGTGTCTGGGAAGCGGCTGCCGCGCTCGTCGAGCACACCCTGCGGCTGCCGGGCAACGAAACCGTCCGGTCGGTCAACCCGGTAGTGGGTGAAACCAACGATGGCTACTTGAACGATATTCGCGGCCGCCACCTCCGCCCCGAGCACTTTCTCCGCGCCCTGGCCAGCGCCACGTCCGGCCCCATCGAGGAAGGCGTGGTGGGCGCCGGCACCGGAACCGTGGCATTCGGTTTTAAAGGTGGTATCGGCACTTCCTCCCGCCGTTTGCCGGAAAGGCTGGGCGGCTACACCGTCGGCGTGCTCGTGCAGACCAACTACGGCGGCGTCCTCACTATGGACGGTGTTCCGGTCGGCAAAGGGCTCGGTCGCCACGCTTTCAGTGAATTCGTGCAGCCGGGCGACGGCTCCTGCATGATTGTTGTCGCCACCGATGCGCCCCTGCTGGCCCCGCAGTTGCAGCGGCTGGCCCGCCGCGCACTCGCCGGGATGGCTCGCACCGGTGCCTCCTTCAGCCACGGCAGCGGAGACTACGTCATCGCCTTCTCCAGCGCTCCTTCCGTCCGCCACCCACGCGGGGCGGGAATGGCGCCGCTGAAGATGGAAATCCTGTCGGGCGAAAGTCTTTCGCCTCTCTTCCAGGCGGTCGCGGAGGCCACTGAAGAAGCCATCTACAACTCTCTGCTCCGTGCCACCACCGTCCGCGGGCGCGACGGCCACGATGTGCCTGCGCTGCCGCTCGACGACGTGCGGCGACTCCTCGAAAAACACGGCCGTGCGCGCCGGCCTTGACACCGGACGCGTGCTGGTGCATCAACGTCCCCTGATGCAGCGCGCGAGCAAACGCGCCCTGTTGCTGACCCTCTTCTCCGCTTTATTGGTGTCCGCACCGGGCCAGGCGCAGCAAGAACCACCGCGGACCGCACCCGTCATCCAGACCCGGCGCGTTGACGCCGCCATCCGCGTCGATGGCCGCCTGGAGGAGCCCATCTGGGCCGAACTCGAACCCATCAGCAATCTGATTCAGACCGAGCCTGACGAGGGCCAACCCGCCAGCGAGCGCACTGAAATCCGCGTCTTCTACTCCGGCAGCAAACTCTACTTCGCCTTCCAGTGTTTCGACCGCGAACCGGACAAGATCATTGGCCGCTACGACGCCCACGACGCCCGCACCAATTCTGACAGCGTCAACATCCTGCTTGACCCCTTCGGCGACCGCCGCACGGGCTACTTCTTCAGCATCAATGCCCGCGGCGTGCAGTTTGACGCCCTGGTTGCGGAGTCCGGCCGCGACGAAGGCCCTTCGCCCACCAGCAATGCCTTCGAGCGGATGGTCGACAGCAGCTGGGACGCGGTCTGGGAAAGCGCGGCTCAGATCGAAGACTGGGGCTGGTCGGCGGAAGTCGCGATTCCGTTCAAGTCGCTCCGGTTTGCGGCGGGCACGAGCGCCTGGGGCATCAACCTGGGCCGGGACATCGTGCGCAAGAATGAGACCGCGAACTGGGTATTCGTCTCGCGCTTTGATCAACTGATGCGACCGTCGAAGGCGGGCGAGTTGCGCGGCATAGCTGATGTCCGCCCAGGCCGCAACCTCGAGCTCATCCCCTTTGCCGTCCCTCGCTTTCGCCGCGGCGCTCCCGACCCCGGCGCCAAGCGGGAAGACTTCCACGCCGGCGTGGACATCCGCTGGGGTCTCACCCCCAACCTCACCGTCAATGCTACCTTCAACCCCGACTTCGGCGAAACCGAAGCCGACATCGCCAACATCAGCATCTCCCGCTTCGAACTCTTCTTTCCGGAGAAGCGGACGTTCTTTACCGAAGGCGCTACCTACTTTCGCACGCCCATGAGCCTCTTCTTCAGCCGCCGCATCGGGGAGCGGCTACCTGATGGCCGCCCGCAGCGCATCCTCTTCGGCGGCAAGCTCACCGGTAAGGTCGGCCCCTACACCCTTGGCCTGCTGGAGGCTCTGACCGACACGACCCGCTTCAAAGACCCTGACACAGGCAGCCTGCTGCGGTCGCCGCGAGCCAATTTCCTTGCCGTGCGCCTCCAGAGGGACATCTTCGAGAAATCCTCTCTCGGCTTCCTCAGCGTCAACCGCGACCAGGCGGCCGGCGACTTTGGCGCCGCCGAACGCGTCCACGCGATCGACCTCAACATCCTCCACGGCCAGTACGAAACGTGGGCGTCTCAGATCGCTGTCAGCCGCAACCCCTTCGCCACCACGGGCGGGATTCAACGGTTCGCTTTCGGGTCCGCCTTCCGCCACAACTCCGACCGCTGGGAATACTACGGCACCGGCTTCTTCCGTGGCCGCAGCTTCGACGTGAGCGAAATCGGCTTCGAGCCGCAGACCAACCGCATCGGCGGCGTTGCTGGCGTCACCTACAAGCCTTTCCTCGGCCACCACGCCATCCGCCAGATTTTCATCAACTGGAACCACGACCAGGGCAACGACACCTTCGGGAACATCCAGGAATCGGGCAGCGATTTTGACGTCCGTGTCCAGTTCACCAACTTTTGGAGCCTCCGCGGCCGCTATTCCTACAACCGCACGCGCTTTAACCTCTTCACCGCCGACTTCCAGCGCCTGGACGTTACCCAGGTCTATCCCGAGCCCCGCGTCCGCTTCTTCTTCAATACCAACGAGAATCGGCCTGTGTGGCTTTCCCTCGAATACTCCTGGCAGAAGTCGGTGAACTTCCGCGATAACTACTACGGGCCCCGCCAGCAGTATGAAGTTGAGCTGAATGCCCGTCTGGCGGGCCGCACCCGGCTAAATCTTCAAGGCGAGTACAACCGCGAGTTCCTGCTCGACGGCACGCCCCTGCAGGTGCGCCGCCTCTACGTGGCCCGCATCACGCACCAATTCACCAGCCGCTGGCGCACGCGCCTGCTCGCCCAGTTGAGCGACGACCGCCGGGGGCGGAACTGGAACGTCAACTCGCTCATCGCCTACGACTTCACCGCCCGCAGCGCCTTCTTCGTCGGCTACAACTACCAGAAGGCCACACCCGGAAGCCTCGCCGACCTCGGCCACGAGGTCTTCGTTAAGCTTTCCTATCTGTTCGGCTTCTGAGGGCTGGGGGACTCGTTGTTCGCCGCCGTCGTCAGGGCAAGCTCTTCGTCGAGGATTTCGAAAAACCGCTCTCGCGACGGCAAGCCGTGAAGAGGGCGACCGTTGATGAAGAAGGTTGGCGTGCCCTGCACGCCCAGGTTCAGCGCCTCCATAGCATCGCGCTGCACATCGGGCAGACTCTTGCGGCCTTCCAGACACGTGCTGAATTCTTTTCGCTTCAGCGGAACTTTTGAGGCCAGCTCCGCCAGCGCGCCTTTTTCCTTCAAGCGCTCGACGTGCACGAACAGCTGCTCGTGCAGCGCCCAGAAGGCGTCGTTCCCCTGCCGGAAGGCGCAGGCGGCGGCCACCGCTGCGTCCTCTGACCACGCCCGCAGCCCCACCAGCGGGAAATGCTTGTAGACGAAGCGCACGCGCTCCCCATAATTCTTCACGAGCGGCTTTTCCAGCGTCAGAAAATAGCGCTGGCAGAACGGGCAAGTGTAGTCTGAGTACTCGACCACCGTCACCGGTGCGTCCGCCGGGCCCAGGCTCGGCGCGTCCTCCAGCCGGATCTTTTCGCGATTGCCGGCGAACGGGTCCTGCGCGAGGTCATACATCTGGTTCACGACAATCTTGGTGCCGTCCGCGCTGGCGTAGAAAAGAAAGGGCTGCGTCTGCTCGCCCTGGCGCACCTCCAGAATCACGATGCGGTACTCGGGCGTGCCCGCCGATTGGATGTCCTTCACCGCCAGCTCGACCGAGCGCGGGACGTTCAGCACGCGCCGCAGGAATGGCTCGGCGCGCTTCCACCAGTCCTCGTCCAGCTGCCGCCTGGCTTGCTCGGAAGCCTCGCGTCCCGGCGCCAGCAACGCCAGTCCCAAGACGACCGGCACCAGCAGCGCCACCGAAAACCGCCACGCGCTTTTGCTCATTCACCCCTCTCCCACCGGTGCCATCAAGGTGCGTATGCTAACACGGAATCGGAGCGCCGATGAGCTAGGTCCAGTAGGTGCGGTCAAGAGTGCGATACTGGACAGCCTCGGAGATGTGCTTGGGTTGGATGTGGTCGGCGCCTTCCAGGTCGGCAATCGTGCGCGCGACTTTCAGGATGCGGTCGTGGGCCCGGGCGCTCAATCCCAGCCGGGTAATCGCGTGCTCGAGCAGCTTCTCCGACTCGACGTCAATCTCGCAGTAGGTACGGATGAGCTTGGGCGGCATCTGGGCGTTGGAGTAGATGGCGTCACCGGCGAAGCGCGCCAGTTGCCGCTTGCGCCCCCGCAGCACGCGCTGGCGGATTGCCTCCGAGGCCTCAACGTTCGTGCTGGAACGCAGCTCCTTGTATCTCACCGCCGGCACATCAATGTGGATGTCAATGCGGTCGAGCAGCGGGCCGGAAATCTTCGAGACGTAGCGCTGGATCTGCGGCGGGGTGCAGTGGCAGTCGCGGGTGGGGTCGTTGAAGTAGCCACAGGGGCACGCATTCATCGCCGCCGCGAGCATGAAGGAAGCCGGAAAGGTGAGTGAGGTCGTGGCGCGCGAAATCGTCACGACGCCGTCTTCGAGCGGTTGCCGCAACACTTCCAGGGCATTCCGCTGGAATTCCGGCAGCTCATCCAGAAACAGCACCCCATTGTGCGCCAGCGAAACCTCGCCCGGCCGCGGAATTGTCCCGCCGCCAATCAACCCTGCGTCGGAGATCGTATGATGCGGCGAGCGGAAGGGCCGCGTCCCCACCAGGCCCTTGGCGTTCTCGAGCAGCCCGGTGACGCTGTGAATCTTCGTGGTCTCGATGGCTTCCTCGAAGGTCAGCGGCGGCAGGATAGTCGGGATGCGCTTGGCGAGCATGGTCTTGCCCGAGCCCGGCGGCCCGATCATCAGGATGTTGTGGCCGCCGGCGCAAGCCACTTCCAGCGCGCGCTTGGCGTGCTGCTGGCCTTTGACGTCGCGGAAGTCGGCCTCATAGTGGCTCGACTCCGCCAGCATCCGCGCCGGATCCACGCGCACGGGGGCGAACTCTTCCGGCTTCGTGATGAGATTCACCACCTCCGGCAGGCTGCGCACGCCGTAAACGCGCACGCCCTCGACCACCGCTGCCTCGCGCGCGTTCGCCTCCGGCACAACCACGTTCGCAATCCCACGGCTGCGGGCGGCCACGGCGATCGAGAGCGCGCCCTTGATCGGCCGCACCAATCCGTCCAGCGCCAGCTCGCCCAGGAACATGAACTGGGCGAGATCACGCCCGGCGAGCGCGCCCGTGGCGCCGAGGATTCCCAGCGCCATCGGCAGGTCAAACCCCGAGCCTTCCTTCTTGATGTCAGCGGGCGCGAGGTTGACGGTGATGTTGTGGAGGCCGGGGAAATCGAAGCCGCAGTTCTTGATGGCGGCGCGGATGCGCTCGCGGCTCTCTTTCACCGCGGCATCAGGCAGCCCCACGGTGATAAAGAGGCCCGTGCTGCCCGGCGCGAGATCCACCTCGACCTCGACGATGTAGGCGTCGATGCCGAACAGGGCGGCACTAAGCGTCTTGAAGAGCATGGCCGGCTGCGACTCGAAGAGTGCGGCGATTATGGCATTGCCTCCCCTCCTTTGCAACGCAGGCTTCAACGGGCGCGGGTTTGCGGCTATACTCGCTCGGGCCTCTGAGCGGACTCACCGGATGAAGATTGCCCTGATGGGAACGCACGGCGTGGGGAAGACCACGCTGGCGTATGACATCTGTACGCGGCTGAAGAAGTCCGGGCAGAACGTCGAGCTGGTCACCGAGGTGGCGCGACGCTCGCCCTTTCCCGTCAACGAAGCCACCACCCTGGAAGGCCAGCTCTGGATTCTGCACGCGCAGATTGCGGCGGAACTGGAAGCGGCGCAGCGCGCCCCGCATGTGCTCTGCGACCGAGCGGTGCTCGACAACTACTGTTACCTGGTCAACAAGTGCGGCCGCCAGCCGGCGCTGGAACCGTGGCTGACGGGCTGGCTCGAAACCTACGACGTGCTGGTCGGTGTGCCGCTGGTCGAACGCGCGATTTTTGCTGAAGTCTTCCGCCAGCCGCTCCTGGCCGACGGCTTCCGCGCCGTGGACGACGACTTCCGCCGCCGTATCGACCGCTTACTGAAAGACCTGCTCCGTCAGAAACCATTCGACCGATTTGGAGCCACTGTGGTCTGGCTGGATGGCCGGGATCAGTCCCGCTGGGCGGATATTGTGCTGGAAGTGATCGCCCAGCGCGCGCAAAGCGCAGCCGTCTAGATGCTTACTAGTGCCTCCCCGTAACGATGCGACGCACGCGCGGCTGGCAGTGCGGGCAATAATGGCTGCTGCGCCCCGTCAGGACGAGACGGCGAATCGGCCGGCGGCAGCGCCGGCAGGGCTCCCCTTCCCGGCCGTAGACGCGCAGGCGATACTGGAAGCGGCCCAGACGCCCGTCGGCGGTGACGTAGTCGGAAAAGGAGGTGCCTTCCGCGGCGATGGCGGCGCGCAAGACGCGTTGCATCGCGCGATGGAGCCGGCGCAGCGCACGCACGTCCAGACGACCAGCTGGCAGGGCGGGATGAATGCGCGCGGCAAAGAGTGCCTCGTCGCTGTAGATGTTGCCCAGGCCGCGGACCAGATCCTGGTTCAGCAACAGGCTCTTGATGGGCGCTTTCCGGCGCGCCAGCCGGGCGGCGAATTCGGCCAGGGAAATCTCGAAGGGCTCTGCTCCCAGATGCGCGAAGTAGGCTTCCAGCCGTGCGGCCGGGATTACCTCGAGGCGGCCGAAGCGTCGCGGGTCGCGCAAGCGGAGTTGCTCGCCGGTCTCGAGCTCTATCGTGACGTGCGTGTGCTTTTCGTACGGGAGCGACGGCCGGCAGCAGAAGAGCTGTCCCGTCATCCCCAGGTGAACAATGAGGCAGTGGCGCGCCCGCAGACTGGTCGGTTTCTCCAGATGGACTATGATGAACTTCCCGCGGCGCTCGAGCCGCTCGATGCGCGACTTCGGGAGCGCTCGCCGCAGCAACGCCACGTCCCCACGCACGATCAGAGGCTGGTGAAGGCTGACGCCGAGGATCCGGCGACCTTCCAGACGGGCGCGCAGGCCTTGCACGACGGTTTCGACTTCGGGCAACTCGGGCATCCGTCAGCCCGATTATCCCATTTTTCCCGCATCGGCCGAGGCCACTTTGCCATCCAATCCGTTGACACTCAGGAGCGAAAAGCATGAACACCGAGAAGACGCTGGACGTAGAGTCCGCGGTCCGCAAGCGGTACACGCAGGCGGCAAAGAAGAAAGAAAGCAAGCTCTGCTGTCCCTCCAGCTATGACCCACGCTATGTGGAAGTCATCCCGGAAGAAATTCTCAGCCGCGATTACGGCTGCGGCGATCCCACGCCGTACATCCGCGTGGGCGACGTCGTCCTGGACCTGGGCGCGGGCGCCGGCAAGCTCTGCTTCATCGCCGCCCAAATCGTCGGTCCGCAGGGGCGCGTTATCGGCATTGACTTCAATCCGGAGATGCTCGCCCTAGCGCGCACCTATCAGCCCGTGGTGGCCCAGCGGCTCGGCTACGACAATGTTTTCTTCCACCGCGCCCGCATCCAGGACCTGGCGCTCTCGCTCGATGAAGTGGACGCCTACCTGGCTGCTCATCCCGTGCGGAATGCGCAGCAACTCGCCGATTTCGAAGCCTTCACGGGACGGTTGCGCAGGCAAGCACCGCTTGTCCCCAATGATTCGGTGGATGTGATCGTTTCCAACTGTGTGCTCAATCTGGTGCGGGACACGGAGAAAGAGAAACTGTTTGCGGAGATGTACCGCGTGCTGAAGCGCGGCGGGCGCGTGGCCATCAGCGACATCGTGGCCGACGAGGATGTTCCCGCGGCACTGAAACGCGATCCGGAACTCTGGTCAGGCTGCCTGGCCGGAGCGTTCCGGGAAGACCGCTTCCTGGCCGCGTTCGAGCGCGCCGGCTTCTACGGGATCACAGTGGCGAAGTACGACGAAAAGCCCTGGCAAACCGTGCGCGGCATCGAGTTCCGTTCCATTACGGTCACCGCGCGCAAGGGGAAAGAAGGCCCGTGCCTGGAGCGGAACCAGGCCGTCATCTACAAAGGGCCGTGGAAGAAAGTGGAGGATGACGACGGGCACGTGCTGGAGCGCGGACGGTAATGGAA
>Ga0209172_10005984_pt1 | contig 14036 bp, 10 predicted proteins | sample LarsenN4metaG_FD_184113 | JGI IMG/M metagenome (GOLD analysis project Ga0209172, IMG submission 184113) | Hot spring sediment bacterial and archeal communities from British Columbia, Canada, to study Microbial Dark Matter (Phase II) - Larsen... ... | reverse complement strand
CTTCGCGTCGGCGTCGTGAGCCATGATGATAAATGGCCCCACGGCGAACGGTCTGTCCGGTCATTTCCTCCAAGCACAATGCCTGCGCGCAGAGTTGTAGATCATCGTGGCCCCATCTACGGCGAGGACCGGCTTTGTACTCAACCGGGAAAGGCTGTTGTCCGTGGAATTCCACCACATCGGCCCTCCCGACCAAACCCAGCCGTCTCGACCAGAGCGGCACGGCGCGTTCGATCCGTATCTCTCCCCTCAGCTCGCTGTGTTCCTCATCCACACGCTCGTGCAGCATGTGACCTTGAACGGTGTAGATGTTTTCATCGAAGGTCTGCTCCAGGTGGATCAGCGCACACTGGCGCGGACAATAGGAGTAGTGTTCCAGGGCTGAGATCACCACGATCTCTGATTCATCCCACGCTGGTTTCGGCGTTTTGATCATGAGATTTCCCTACCAATGGAGTCAGTATTACACCCTCGGGAAGGTCTTGGTCGTTCACAGTAACACAGTAGTCGGAGAACTTACGAGGCACTGCGGCGTTATCTTTGAGACGGATCTGTACACGCTCGAACAGGCTATGTGCTGGTGCGTTGCCTATAGCAGCCTTATGGCTGAAGATGTACAGACCACGGCAGGCCATAAGGCCCCGGCTTGCCGAACGATCCAGGTCCCACATATTCTGTAAGGCTGACCAGAATAAAGACAGGTCGTCCCGCCCAAACCCCGTTTGCTTCGCGAAGAACGGATTGAAGAATCCGAATCCTTTGTAAAGACCATATGGCACCAGTGCCTTACGGCCCATCCCCCTCTCTTTTTCTGCATCCTCCTCCCGTGTGACAGCAACTCGGGTGATAGACAGATCTAGAGGCACCACAGGGTCGATGGAACGCGCAAAAGTCATTTGGATCGGTCCACGCACCTGCCCACAGTTGACGTCGGTCGTCATCACCGCACCAAAGGTCCGAATATCGAAGTATTGTTGGCACATCCACGTTCTGGCGGCATCCACCTCGGATGCAGTTGGTTTCCGACTCTTCGCTTTCCTCAACAATTTCGAGACAAGATCTTTGGCTTTTTTGCCCAGACTCTCTTCGATCTGGGCGAGGGCTTCTTTGCGCTCCTGCGCATCTAAAAGGCCCGTGTAATGCAGAATCCAAGTATCGTCGCCATCCCCTGGCTGCAAGCTCAGGCCAGTCGGCAAGTCAATAGGATCTCCATCTGGAGCGAAGATTGGTATTAGCTCTGGAAGAAGCGGCTCCGAGGCAGGTTCTCCCACCTCTATCTTCTGAGCATGATAAGCGCGCTGGTGCTCTCGGTTCAGGATACCCCGTTCCTTTACGTAGATATCATAGCCAGGCGTGGGATTTGTGTCGTTCCACTTGCTCGCAAGAACGTAATTGCGGACCTTTCGCTTCAGACATACATCAGTCACGAGTCCCTGCATGGTTTCAGGATCCACTCTTGGCAAATTTCCGGCGTCTGGGTCACCATTGGGATTCCCATCCACAGCGTCAAAAAGCAGCACGAAATCATGACGGCGATTCACGTCTGTGTAAATGATGTCGACCATGCTCTTTCCTCCATTTCGACTTTCTCTGTTCCTCTGTTTTCATGTTTCATCAGTTTCACGACACATTCACCATAAAAGCCAGATGCTATTTCTGAGGCCTCATTCTGGTTGCATTCGGCAACTTCATTTCAATCCGCTCCCGGCCTGAAGGTTTGGCCCGACTCAGAGTTAATTTTTCTAGCCTGATCTGGTTGTCTTCTGGCAAGAGCTTCAGCACGATCCGATGCACGCTGATGGTAGTAGCCGAGCGCAAAATGCCCCTGCTCCTCAAGTGTTAAGACTTTAGGAAAAGTACAAAGACCGATTTGGATCTCCTCGAGTTTCCTTGCCAGCGCCTCATAAGTCGCCCTCCGTTCTTTTCTAAGTTTTCCAAGATGTGGCTGGGTTCCCCTGATAAGCTTGCCAAATACAGATGCCGGCGCAGATGATGCGGTCCCGAAGAACCGGTCAATGATTGTAGCCTTGGCACTGGGAATAGCTTCCCGCTGAATTGTTTCGAGCACGGCAAGCAGGCGTCCACAAAGATAAGCTGCATTTTGATTCGCAGGATCGAGTTGATGCATCGTGTCCTCCTGTGTCACATCGGGTTGCCAAGAAAGTAGGACCATCTTGATAAGAGCCGCTTGGTTTCTGGTAACGCCCTGTTCAGCTTGGATGCGCTTGACGGTTTGGATGAGCAGCCCCAAAGGAAGAGAACCGCCCTTGAGGGCTACCTGAAGGAGAGTTTTGGGGATATTCGGGTTCAGGCGTTGCGTATCCCTACGTCCCTTAATCTTCGGCACTATACATTCCGCCAAACCTTCTACCCAGTACTTTGACTCGCGTCTGAAATATCCCTGTATTGGAAACGGACGTGCATCAGGTTCCCCCCAATCCCCAATGATGGACTGCAGTTGAAACCACCGTGCTAGATTCCTTTTGGCATCTTCGACGGTTGTTTCAAGCCAGTCCCGCACTACCACGCGACCTCCACTTGCCGAGAATGCGGTAGCGTAAAATGGAGTCGCATCGATCTCTGTTGCTGCCCGACGCCCACTGAAGGCGGATGCAATTAGGGCGCGCACCTCATCAGGCTCAGGCCGCGAGAGGAGCGATGCCACCGAGAAACTCTGATCCTCCTTAGCCCAAAAGAAATATACGAGGGGGCCGACAGTGATATGAGTGCGTTCATCGGCAATGAGCGCGTTGGCAGCCTTACTAAACCGTTCCCCACAATCCCTGCAGGTAGGCGCAATGAGCGACTCCTCAAGGCCGTATGACTCAAACGCCTTTTGATTAGCAGAAATGAGTGCCATGCCATAAGGCGGTCCGCCGGGAATACCCTTGATTTTGAATTGAAGGCGCCTGAGCGGTCTCCTCAATTCGCCGCAGATTAGACATACCATATAGATCTCGTTCGATTTGGGGTCATGGCCTCCATCACCAGCATAGACACTCCAATATTCCTGCACGGATTTAAGGTGGATTGGTAGGGTCCCTTCTACTCGAAAGGTGAGATTATGAGCAGGATTCAGATCTTTGGGAATAGGAAGCTTGCCCAGATTCAAATGGTCGAGGAATCGAAGAACAGCTTGAACTGCCGGCTCCCCGGTCACGGTGGCACACTGCCTCACCTCCTTCACAAATGCCTGATGCCTTTCAGCGACTTTTTGCGTTTTTTCCGGATCCCGAGCGATCCCTAGCACATACTCTCCGTTCTCTGCAAGCAGCCTCGCCTTAACCTCTGAGGTCTTTCCGATGTGGGGAGCCATGTATTCTTTTCCAGGGTCGTTTTTCTTCCCTGTGCCCACGGTCGGAACAAAGCGGAGAAACTCACCCTTAACATCAAGGTCGATCAGCCACTTGATGCGCATCTTGTCGTACATTGTGGGCGGTAGATCGAGTCTATTCGAGTATTCTCGTAGCCGCTCCAAGAGCATATTCATTCCTCCCCTCGGTAAAGCTCGGGTGGAATATGAACAATACCCTTCTCTAGTCTGGCCCTGAAAAAGCGTGGCGTTCCTCGGCCTGACTTATCCGCAGCATAGTCGAGGTCGAAGAGCATGCGCCCCAAATCATCGGTGAGATCGATCGGTTCCTCCGTCCCATCGGGCGGTCCAAAAGACGCCACAAACTCTCGGCATCCCAAATATGGCTGGTGGTAGCACTGGCCGCGGTTGACTCGCCGACGAAACTGGTCTCGGTACTTGGCGACGTCCTCGGTCGCATGGGGTGCCAGGACGATATCAGCCTTGATGAGATAGGCCACGTCCCGCAGGGCGAGAGTGTGGCGTTGAGCCCTATCTTCATCGGCGAAATATCCCTCTCCGGTTCTCGCCCATCCTCGGGCAGTTGAGAATGCTGCTTTGCTGTTCACTTCGTTGCGTAGGATGGAAAAGTGACGGATCGGAGTGAGTACCCAGATCTCTCGCACCTGCCATGAGAATTCCGGTTTCCAAAAGATGGCTTCCAGCACTCCACGGGCGGCCGAGGCAGTCATAACTGAGTAACTGACCCGCTCCGCTTTCATCTCCGGGCGTGTGAAGCAGGCAAAGTCGCCCCAGACTTTCACCTCTAATGCCGGCAGTTTTACCATGCTGCCTCCTTTCATCGCCGATCAGACCACGAGTTCCGCAGGGTCTCGATTCGCAACGGTCAGATCCCGCAGAGCATCGTATTGCCCCAACCACTCCCACATCCCAGGAGCAACCTCATGCAGAAGGCCCTCTCGATGATATTGCGGGATCAGACGCGTCCGCGCACCCACGATATACGGTTGGAGGCGCCGCAACAGCCAGCGCGGCATTTCTTCTCCATGTCTGAGCAAGCTCAAGAGCCTATCGACCTCATGGCGGTATTTGTCCGGCCGCACGACGATGGGGGCAGTATCGTCTTCGATCAGGCGAAAGCGTTGCGCTACCTCGGGGTAGTCCATGGCCTCCCGGAGGGCTTGGATCCCTTTCTTATCCAGATCGATTGCCTGATAGAAGCGCTCGAAGTAGGTGCGGTACAGTAGAGGGTCGTGCAGGTCGGCTCCTGATCGGTTGAGCAGGCTAAGCGCGGTAGCTGTGCCAGTATCATATGCTCCACGAGGTATGGCTCCTTCCTCTGGCACAAAGATCACCACCCGCCCTGCAGCAACTCGCCCTTCACGGTTGCAACGGCCGGCAGCTTGCACAATGCGATCCAGGGGGCCGAGGGCACGAAGCACCAGTGGAAAATCCAGGTCTACACCGGCTTCGACGACTTGCGTGGACACCAACCGACAAACCTCGCCAGCTGCGAGACGTCGCCGAATTTCTCGAAGTACATCTCGGCGATGGGCGCCACAGAGAAGCGTTGATAGATGAAAAACCGTTGGATCATCGAGGGCATCGAGTAAACGGAGGGCATCCTGTTTGGTATTGACGATCGCCAGGCTCTGATCAACACTCCGTATCTCTGTCGCCACACGTTCCCACGTCCAACGCTCATCAGGCGCTGGGAGTTCGTAACGAACCCGCTTGAGGGCAGCGAAGTATTGCGCTGGATCAGCGATAATCTCGCGAACATCGCGCAACCCCCTCAGATAAGGGCTGTCTTGCAAGGCCGGCTGTGTCGCCGTACAGAGCAAGACGCTGACGTAGTAGTAATCCACGAGGTTTTGGAGCACGTCCAGAATCGGCGTTAGGAGTTCTGGAGGAAGCGTCTGAACCTCGTCTAAGACGACCACGCTGCGGGCGAGATTATGCAGTTTCCGGCAGGTACTTGGCCTGTTGGCGAACAAGCTCTCGAATAGTTGCACGGTCGTCGTCACCACGATGGGTGCATCCCAGTTCTGGCTTGCCAGCCTCGCCCACACCTCTTGGTATGACAGGGGATCGCTCGGATCATCATACGGAGTAACGGTACTATGATGTTCGAGCACGCTTTCAGCGCCGAAGATACCGCGATAGACGTCAGCCGTCTGCTCGATAATACTGGTGTAGGGAATGGCAACGATGACTCGATCTAGACCATGCATCAGTGCGTGCCTGAGAGCGAATGCCATCCCCGAACGCGTCTTACCCCCGCCTGTTGGCACGGTCAGACTAAACATTCCTGGTGGGTTTTGTGCAGCTTGCAGGCACGCTTGGTAGATTTCATGGCGGATTTCGGCTAACCGTCCCCGTTTCGTTGCACTAAATTCGTCTTGTGCCGTTTCAAATCGCTCCCAAAGTTCGTCCAAACTTGCTCTATCCCCTCGTTGTTTTGCTCGCTCAGGTTCAAAGTGTCGCTCTGTGTCGAGAAAGTCGGCATCCACGAGAGCGCTGAAGACCATTCGCAAGAACAACTCGAGCCTGCGTTTGAAATCCTCCTGCTTGGCCTTTTTTTGAGGAGTTATTTGGAGGAAAGTCGGTAACGTTGCTTCTAGGGAACTCGTAGGTTCAATACCGCTAATAGCCCGGTGTGCTATAGCTAAAGCCTGCTTGATCGCAGGGGCTTTGACCTTTTCGCGGACCCGAAGCTTCAGCTCTCTGAGCGCCGGTAAACCTCCATGATGGCCTGCTACGAGGAACGCTAGTGGCGAGAAATTCTTTTCCGCCAATACTGCTCCTGCACTTGAGTGATCTGGTCCACGTCGGGCTATTGGATTAGCAAGGTACGCCTGAAAATCCGGATGAAATTTTCCTAAGTCATGCCACAACCCAGCCCAGTATGCCATGTCGGCGGCACCAAACTTTGCAGCAAATTGAGAAGCTTGCTGCGCAACGGCCTTCAGGTGTTCAACCAAGTCGTGAGGTACGCTATCGCTGTTTGGTGAGTGAGCATAAGCCAAAGGACAGATCCTCCTTCTATGTCACCCCCTATACATCGACTTTTATACCAGCAACAATTATGGAGCATGTTGTGCTAACCATAGTCTAATCCCAAACTACTGGAACTTCTGCTGTCCTATGGCAAGACCATCTGCCGGCACTGTATGCCAGGCATGATCTTCTTCCCCTGAACGCTGATATAGCCCAGCTGCTCCAGGCGATAGCGCATCATCGCGGGCGAGGTGGCGAAGCGGCGCGCCAGCGCATACACCGAGGGCCAGCGGGTCAAATCTTGTATCTGCCGCACGTGTTCCCGCAGCCGCCCGTGCGGAATCATGAAGGCGGCGGCAAAGCGCTGCGCCTGGGTGTAGACCCAATCCGGCTCGAAGCGTGCGGGTTTGAGGATGGCACGAACCCGCGCATCGATCTGAGCCACTTTGACGGCACGCTTGAGTAACGCTTCCTCGACGCCCCACGGTAGGGCGCCTGTCCGGTGGAGAAACGGCGACGGTATTTGCATGCCGGGCAAGGATGGCAAGCCAGCGTCGGCGTAGAGTTCCCCATGCCGCAATGCCACGTGTCCTAACTCGTGCAACAGCGCTGGGGCGAGCAAATGCGGATGCTCTTCAAAGAAATCCGCATAACGGTTATTGGCATAAATGGCGCCAGAGCTGGGATCGTGCTGGGCAAGGATGCACACCCCTGTGGGCTCGGCGATGTCCCGCCAGCCATAGGGCAGCTGCAGGTCAAACTCAAGGAATCGTTCCAGCGCGTCTGCCTGTATGGGAAAGCCATGATGCCCTCGATAAATATCAGCATACGCTTCGGCCATCGGATCAATGGCGTCGGCATGCCGTAAAAACCGCGAGGGTGGCGGGGAGGCAGGCAGGGCAAAATCGGACACTCGGCGGAGCACCTCAGGGACGCGATGGCGAGTCATCGGGCTTTCTCCGTGTGCGCTGTATTTTGTGGTGTTGCTGCAGTCGTGCCTGAGCCTCTTGTACCAATTGTTCCAACTCCGCGGGTGGCAGTTGCGCCGCGGTGCGGAAAAGCCGCCGCAGCCCTGGGCGCGCTTGCATCTCCTCAGCGATCCGCCCGGCCGCCGCCAACAGCTCCGCGGTCTCTGTGGTCGTACACTGCATCGCCTGGGCAATTTTCTCAATGGTCGCCCGCGTCGGCAGGCCGTCCAGTCGGTCCGTTTCCAGTCGTGAAAAGTAGGCAAAGTCCATGTCAATGCGACGGGCGACCTCCCGCTGCGTCAAGCCTTTCGCCTGCCGAATCCACCGTAAGACGGCGCCGAAGGTTTCTGGTCCCGGTGGTGCCATACCACTCCTTCCATAGTTTCAAGCACGCTTCATCGGTGAGGTGCAGAGATAGCCGTGATGATATCTTCGTAGACTCTGTCTATCAATGACTTTTTCTGTCATCTTTTGCGATGACGAATGGGGCATGGGTATCCTCCGAGACCGATCCTGCCGACCTGTCGTGCGCCAGGCTCATCAGCCGGTGCGCGCGACCTTGCCGCATGGTGGACGAGAGGCGGCATCCCGCAACCTCTGGCCCTCCAGCCGAGCACTGTTGACCACAGGGTGAACCCCTGGTGAGCGTCCTGAGAGAGGGTAAGCCGCCGACATGCCAGGGGGTGCACCAGCGGCCAAGGGTGCGGACGAGCATGTAATCTGGTGGTCAAAGGCACCCGATGGCCTATCATGGGTGGTGGGGCGCGAGGGCTTGTCGGGGCGGCGTCCCCTCCCCAGCGTCGTCCCGGAGGCTCTAGAAAATTGGTTGCGGATAGGTTGCGTATACGATCGCCGGTTCAAATCCACGCCTAGCGCGGCCTTCATTCCTCCCCTTTCGTGCTGCGACTCATGACCGCAGCTCTCAAAGATGAATACCATTCATGATTTTGATGATAATAATTCTTTGGATTGTTTAACTACAGAGGGCTATATTATGCATCCAGCGGTTGGGTGAGCCGACCGCATACAGTCGTAGGTAAGGCACACACGAGAAACCTGAAGGAGATGATGATGCACGCCAAAGGACATACCACCACGTGGGGTATGCATATCGGAGTAGGCCGTGGTCGAGACGCCAAGGGCTGGTATCAACAGCTCAAAGAATGGTGGGCAGCTCATAAAGCCGCGCGTGAGGAAGCGCGACTCGCTGCCCTCAGGGCCCAGTGGGATGCCAAGCGCGAAACCGTGATACCATGCCGCGCGGACTCGGCTGCCGAGATGGCCCTGACCCAGCATGCCCTTTCGATCGCTACCATGCTCTACGGCCTCAACCAGTAGGCGACCGTCCCCCCACCCCCCCTAGATACAGGTGAGAGAAGAGGCTTAACGGACAGCCTCATGCATTCCCAGCCGCGCACTTCGCTGCGCGGCTTTTTTCTTGCCGCAAATCGTTACGACCAACCCTCTATCACAATACCGGTACAGTTTGATAGGCGTTGACAAAACGCCGGCTCTTCAGCGAGAATTCTCCTGACCTCGGAATGCCAGACGGGTGCCGCCCAAGCATTTCCGAGGAGTGCTTTCCCCTTGTATGCACATTCCGACTGGCTCCCAACCGGCGCAGGAGACGTATCCGCCGCGATAGGAGGCAAGCATGGCTTGGGACGAAGACAACGATACGACTATCTACAAGGTCGTCGTGAATCACGAGGAGCAATACTCCATTTGGCCTGCCGACCGGGAGGACCCGCCGGGCTGGAGGAGCGTCGGCAAGAGCGGACCCAAGGCGGAGTGTCTGGCGTACATCGAGGAGGTATGGACCGATATGCGGCCCCTCAGCCTCCGCAAGCAGATGGAGGAGATGGCACGCCGACCCCCTCCCCCGCCGCCACCCCCCTCGGTTCAAGACGATACGGCGCAGGAGACCCTGGTGAAGCGCTTGACGCAAGGCCGCCATGCGGTGATCGCCGGCCTACGCCCGGAGAGGACCGTCCAAGCCCTGAAAGAGGAGATCGAGCGGGGATACGTGCACATCAAATTTACCGAAACCAAAGGGGGCACAGAACTCGGCGTCAGGCTTGACCCGGCGGCGTGCGACCTCAGCCGGGGCGATTTCGAACACCACACCGGTACAGTACATCTGGAGGGCGGCCTGACGCTCGATTACGTCAAGGTACGATGTATCGCCGATATCGACCTCACAACTCTGGCGGGGCAAGGCCATCTCGAGGTGGTTGAGGGATAAACTCTTCCTGCTCGGTTCTGTGGCATCTGCGCAGTGTGGCGATGAGGCGGCCTGTTGAGCAGGGCCAGTCGCTAGCCGAAGGGTGAGGTTGGCGGCGCCCAAGAAGGCGGACATGGGCTTTGAGTGCAGGAGATGAACAGCAAGAGGAGATCGCGGGTGCGGCGGATTACCAGTGCCCTGGGGGGTCAGGTCATATCACCCACCAAACAGTTTGCTCTCACAGCCCAAACGTTCATCGGCAACCTGTGGAAACTGACTCAGCCCTACTGGATCTCCGAGGAACGCTGGAGTGCGCGGGGGTTGCTGGCGGCGCTCGTCGCCTTGACCCTTGGCCAGGTGTACCTTCTCGTGCTGTTCAACCTTTGGTACCAGGTGTTTTTCAATGCTCTCCAGGACCGCAACGTCGCCGAATTCAGCTGGCAACTCCTGCGTTTTTCGGGGCTCGCCGCCGTGTACATTGTGACGGCCGTTGGTCAACTGTACCTCGATATGCTGTTGCAGATTCGCTGGCGCCGCTGGTTGACGGGGGTTTATTGCGACGACTGGTTGGCGGATGGGGTGTACTACCGCATGGAAATCAAGGACTACGGCGCCGATAACCCAGACCAGCGCATCGCCCAGGATCTGCAGATCTTCACCAGCAAGAGCCTGTCCTTGGCGCTTGGTCTGTTGAAGGCCATGGTCACCCTGGCGTCCTTCGTCGGCATCTTGTGGGGGCTTTCCGGCAGCCTGTCGGTGCCGGTGGCGGGTATGACGCTCAGCATTCCGGGCTATATGGTGTGGGCCGCGCTGCTGTATGCCGTCGCAGGCACCTGGCTGGCGCACAAGATCGGCCGGCCATTGGTCGGGTTGAACTTCGATCAGCAACGCTTCGAGGCGGACTTTCGCTTCGGCCTGGTGCGCCTACGCGAGAATGCCGAGGGGGTCGCCCTGTACCACGGAGAGACCGATGAAAAGCATCACCTCCTGGCGCAGTTCGGCATGATCTGGGAAAACTGGCGGGGTCTGATGAAGTATCGCAAACGGTTGCTGGGATTCACGGCCAGTTATGAGCAGATCGCCGCGGTCTTCCCGTCCCTGGTGGCGGCGCCGCGCTATTTCGCCGGGACCCTGCAACTGGGTGGTCTGATGCAGATTTCCTTTGCGTTTGTGAAGGTGCGGGAATCCCTGAGCTGGTTCATCACAGCCTACGCGGAGTTGGCCGAATGGAAAGCCACGGTGGATCGCCTGACCAGTTTTCATCAGGCAATCCAGACAGCGCGCCAGGAAGCATGCTTGCGGCAAAGCATCACGGTCGATACCGGCCAGGCCAAACGCCTCGTCACGCGCGACCTGACGCTGGCCTTACCCGACGGCCGGGTGCTCATGGTGGGGGCCAACGCCGCCATCGAGGCCGGCAAGCATGTCCTCCTGACCGGGCCGTCCGGCAGCGGCAAGACGACCTTGTTCCGCGCCATCGCTGGTATATGGCCCTTCGGCCATGGGAAAATCGAGATACCGCCCAATGCCCGTGTCCTGTTCCTCCCCCAACGACCGTATGTGCCCATTGGAACCTTCCGAGATGCGGTATCCTTTCCTGCCAGCGCTGGGACCTTCGACGAGGCCAGCATCACCGAGGTGCTGCGTGCCTGCTACCTCGACCACTTGGTGCCCGCTCTCGACGACCGGCAACACTGGGCGCAACGCTTATCGCCGGGGGAACAGCAGCGTCTAGGATTCGCTCGGGCACTGCTGCAGAAGCCGGAGTGGCTGTTCCTGGACGAAGCGACCGCCGCCGTCGACGAAGCCATGGAACAGCACCTCTACGGGCTCATTCGCGGCCGTCTCCCCGACACGACGTACGTCAGCATCGCCCACCGCCCGACGCTCGCCGCCTTGCATGTGCAACGTCTGGCTTTGGTCCCCGATGGCGCAGGGATGCGGCTTATCCCCGAGGGTCTTACCTGAGCGATAAGCCCGTGATGCGTACGATACGCCCAAATTCCATGGTGATCACCCGGTGCGCGACATGCAGATAGCGCTCGTCATGCGTCACCGCCACGATGGTTTTCCCTTGTGCTGCAAGGTCGGGCAGGAGTTGTTCGTAAAAATACCGACGGAATTCCAGGTCTTGATCGGCCGCCCATTCGTCGAACACATAAATCGGCCGATCCTCGAGCAGTGCCACGATCAGCGCCAGGCGTTTCCTCTGTCCGGTAGATAGTTGGATATTGGTGAAATGATCTCCGGCAAAGGCGGTTTTGTGCTCGAGTTGGAACTGCGTGAGCAGCTTCTGAACCGTTTTCCCTCGGACATCGTACAAGCCGTAGAGTTTCCGAAACAGGTGGAAGTCCGCAAAGATCGCCGAAAAGAGCCCTCTATAGGACGGCAGCCCCCCTTCCCCGATCTGATACTTATCCACCAGAAGATGCCCAGCAGTGGGAGCATAAAGCGCCGTCAGCAGCTTGAGAAAGGTGGTCTTGCCACTGCCATTTCCTCCCATCACAAACAGAATCTCGCCCCTCTTGAGGGCCAGGTCAAGCGGGCCGACACGGAAGAGCTCGTTGCCGTCATGGTCGACATAGGCAAAGCTGATCTCTTGCATCTGGATTTCACGAAAATCTTGGGGCACGGATAATACGACGCCTGCGCCGTTCCGCCGAACCTGAGCGAAGCGATCGAGTCGTTGTTCAAGGAGAGCGATATTGTGCACCGCAACATTCGATTTCGATAACGCCTGGATACCGCTAACCACGATCCCCAGCGGACCAATGATGAACAGGAGCGTCATCATGACCCGGACCATATCCTCCTCGTGGAAGGAGATGAATCGGGGCAGAAGAAAGAGCACTCCAGCAATGGTGAGATAGAACACACTATTGGCCAGAATGAAATTGATGTTGAACATGTCAGCTGTCTTGATCTTCATCGCACGCAACGTTTCGGCGGATTCTGTGATATCGGCCATGAGATCGCGACTCCGGCCGTCGTTGATCTTCACCTCCTTGAAGCCATCGATGAGGTCGCGAATGGTGTTGAACGAGTGAATCTCCTGCTGTAACGTATGCTGAATCCAAACATTCACCTCTCGGAGTCGGCGCAGATACGTCCAAATGCCGATGCCAATGGCGGAGAGGCAAAAGACAAACGCCGGCAGAGACAGCAGCGCCATGTAGATGACCGCAAAGGTCAACAGCAGCGAGGACTGTAAAGCGGCGGCCAGCACGCCACTCGCCTCCGAGATGACCCGTGCCTCGCTGGTCACGAGGTTATAGATTTCCGCCTGCTCGATGCTTTCGAGACTCAACAGATCCGCTTGGCGGATTTTCTGCGCAATGCGCAGGCGGAGTTTGGTGAGGATGCCTTCGAGGATCACCGTTAATCGGTGCGATGTGCGCCGGAAACAAATGGCATACAGCGCGAACGCGATGGCGAAGAGCAGGAGGTAGCGGAAACTCTCCATATCCGTAGACATTTCCCGGATGGCACTATTGGTGAGAGCCAGCAAACCGGCGTTGGCGACGCCGGCAAGGCCCGCGACAAGGATGAGATCGGGTCTGGAGCCCGCCGTTTCCTGCTTGATCAGCTCGATGAGTGTCATGTGCCCCCCAACACTCTTGCAGCGTCGGCGTTATCCTGCATGCTCTGTGTAAAAATCCCGCCAATTGCCTGCGGGGATTGTAAGGCATCTGCGGCGAATGTGCCGCAAATTTTGAGGGAAGAAATCACATCTTGGCGGAGGCTGAGAAAAATTTGGGATACATCGGGTCCGGAACTGAATATACTAGGGTACGAGCGAAGCACTTCGGGCACGATACTCACCTATCAGTCGCGTGGCAGGGCGAGAGCAGTACAGCATCCTGGGCGCAGATCCAAGACGGATCGTCGAGGAGGATGAGGATGGTTGCCGCTGGTATTGAAGCGATGAATGTGTTTGGAGGATGCGCGTTTCTGGATGTGATGGAGCTTGCACAGCACCGCCAATTGGATCCAGCCCGTGTGGAGAACCTGTTGATGCGGCAAAAAGCCGTAGCCTTGCCCTACGAGGATGCGATCACCTACGGCGTCAATGCCGCGAAGCCCTTGCTTGACACCCTTTCCGACGCAGAAAAAGACCGCATCGAAATGCTGCTGACCTGTTCCGAATCGGGCATCGATTTCGGCAAATCGATGAGTACGTATATGCATCATTACCTGGGGTTGAACCGTAACTGCCGGCTGTTCGAGCTCAAGCAGGCCTGTTACGCGGGCACCGCCGGATTCCAGATGGCGGTCAACTTCGTTCTCTCCCAGACCTCGCCGGGGGCCAAGGCACTCGTGATTGCCACCGACATCTCCCGTTTCAGCGCTGTCGAGGGCGGCGCTGCCCTCACCACCGACTGGTCCTATGGCGAGCCCAGTTCGGGGGCTGGGGCCGTAGCGATGCTGGTGGGCGAGGAGCCCACCGTATTCCAGGTAGACGTCGGGGCCAACGGGTATTACGGCTATGAGGTGATGGATACCTGCCGACCCACGCCCGACGGCGAGGCGG
>Ga0209172_10005983_pt1 | contig 14044 bp, 12 predicted proteins | sample LarsenN4metaG_FD_184113 | JGI IMG/M metagenome (GOLD analysis project Ga0209172, IMG submission 184113) | Hot spring sediment bacterial and archeal communities from British Columbia, Canada, to study Microbial Dark Matter (Phase II) - Larsen... ... | reverse complement strand
GTGCCAGCGCTGGTAGACGTCCGAACCCGGCTTGCCGAGCGCCTGGTGCACGCCCACCGTCTGCACCGAGTGCCGGGGGCCGAACTCCCAGCGCAGGTCGTCGCAGCTGACGAAGCGGCCGAGGCCCGGATGGAAAGGCCCGACGTGGTAGTCCTCGAGGTAGACCTCGATGAAGGTCTTCCAGTTGTAGTCGCACTCGTGCAGCACGGCGCGGTCGAAGACGAAGCCGCTGAAGTCGAGGTCCGACGCCGCGCCCAGGCCCGCCAGGTCGGTGGCCACCTGGCGCCCGTTGTTCTCGAACAACAAGCCATGCCAGTTCTGCACCGGGTAGTTGCGCAGGTTCAGGCAGGGGTCGTGGTCGAAGTGCGGGGCGCCGACGAGCTGGCCATGCAGGTCGTAGGTCCAGCGGTGCAGCGGGCACACGATGTGGCTCTGCGTGTTGCCGCGCCCACGCAGCATCACCGCCTGGCGGTGGCGGCAGACGTTGGAGACGAGCTCGATGCCGTCGCGCGTGCGCACCAGGGCGCGGCCCTCGCCCTCCTGCGGCAGGGCCAGGTGGTCGCCGACCTCGGGCAGCGCGAGCTCGTGCCCGAGGTAGCGCGGGGACTGCTGAAAGATCAGTTCCTGTTCGCTGCGGAACAGGCCCTCGTCGAAGTAGCTGTGAACCGGGAGCTGGGTGCGGCTGCGCGCCGCCAGAGGCATGCTCAGGTCCGACATGATCCGAACCGATCCTCCTGAAGGGTTGAGGGAGAGAAAAGGCCGCAGTCCATGCCGCCGGCGGGATTGCCGGCGAGGGGCGGGATTCTAGCCAGCGCGTTGCCCCCGTCCTCCGACCGTGGGACGACTGGGGGGTTCGCTCCAAAAACGCTGCTCCTGCGGCATTGAAGACGCCGGCTCCGCAAGGGGCGTTGTCTAGAATCAACGCTTTGATTTCAGCCCACGGAATGGCCCGCAGTCACGCCAGCCCCGCCGCAGCGCCCATCTCGCCCGAGCCCAGCTACGAACAGGCACTGGCCGAGCTGGACCGCTTGGTCGAGCAGATGGAAGCCGGCCAGATGCCGCTCGATCAGCTGCTGGACGGCTACAAGCGCGGCGCCGAGCTGCTGGCCCTGTGCCGCGCGCGGCTGCAGAAGGTGGAGGAGCAGGTCAAGCTGCTCGAAGCCGGGCAGCTCAAGCCCTGGGCACCTGCCCCGTGACGCCGGCCGACTTCGACGGCTGGGCCCGCAGCGAGTTGGCCGCGGTGGAGCGGGCCCTCGAGGCCTGGGTGCCCGCCGACGCCCCGGCCGGCCTGGGCGAGGCCATGCGCTACGGCGTGCTCGACGGCGGCAAGCGGCTGCGCCCGCTGCTCGTGCTGGCCAGCACCGAGGCGGTGGCCGGCGCCCGCGGAGCCGCGCTGCGCGCCGAGGAACGCGAGGCCGCCTTGCGCGCTGCCGTGGCGGTGGAGCTGATCCACGCCTACTCGCTGGTGCACGACGACATGCCGTGCATGGACGACGACGTGCTGCGCCGTGGCAAGCCCACCGTGCACGTGCGCTTCGGCGAGGCGCAGGCCATGCTGGCGGGCGACGCCATGCAGGCCCTGGCGTTCGAGGTGCTGACGCCCACCCAGGTCGTGGAGCCGGCGCTGCAGGCGCGCCTGGTGGGCCTGCTGGCGCGCGCCGCCGGCCACGCCGGCATGGCCGGCGGGCAGGCCATCGACCTGGCCAGCATCGGCCGCGATCTGGACGAGGCCGGCCTGCGCGACATGCACCGCCGCAAGACCGGCGCGCTGCTGCAGGCCAGCGTGCTGATGGGCGCCGCCTGCGGCCACCCGGGCGCGGCGGCGTGGTCCGCGCTCGAGGACTACGGCGCCGCCGTGGGCCTGGCCTTCCAGGTGGTCGACGACATCCTCGACGTGACCCAGGCCTCGGAGACGCTGGGCAAGACCGCGGGCAAGGATCTGCATCACAACAAGCCCACCTACGTGTCGGTGCTCGGCCTGGAGCGCGCGCGCGCCCAGGCCCAGGCGCTGCGCGGCCAGGCCCACGCGGCGCTGGCGCGCAGCGGGCTCGGCGCGGCCGGCGCGGCGCTCGGCATCCTGGCCGACCGCGTGGTGGATCGAGAACACTGAGCGGGAGGTCCCCGACGTGAAACACCTGCACAAGATCGACGGCCCGGCCGACCTGCGCCGCCTGCCGCGCACCGCGCTGCCCGAGGTGGCCGGCGAGCTGCGCCAGTTCGTGCTCGACACCGTCAGCCAGACCGGCGGCCACCTCGGCAGCAACCTCGGCACGGTGGAGCTGACGATCGCGCTGCACTACGTGTTCGACACGCCGCACGACCGCATCGTCTGGGACGTCGGCCACCAGACCTACCCGCACAAGGTGCTCACCGGCCGGCGCGACCGCATGAACACGCTGCGCCAGCTGGGCGGCATCGGCGGCTTCCCGCGCCGCGACGAGAGCGAGTACGACACCTTCGGCACCGCGCACAGCAGCACCTCGATCAGCGCGGCGCTCGGCATGGCGCTGGCGGCGCAGCTCAAGGGCGAGCAGCGCCACTGCGTGGCCGTCATCGGCGACGGCGCGATGAGCGCCGGCATGGCCTTCGAGGCGCTCAACAACGCCGGCTTCGGCCACGACGGCAAGGCGGCGGACATGCTGGTCGTGCTCAACGACAACGACATGTCGATCAGCCCGCCGGTGGGCGCGCTCAACAAGTACCTGGCGCGCCTGATGAGCGGCCAGTTCTACGCCGCCGCGCGCGAGGGCGCCAAGGCGGTGCTGAAGAACGCGCCGCCGCTGTTCGAGCTGGCGCGCCGCTTCGAGGAGCATGCCAAGGGCATGGTCGTGCCGGGCACCATCTTCGAGGAGTTCGGCTTCAACTACGTCGGCCCGATCGACGGCCACGACCTCGACTCGCTGATCCCGACGCTCGAGAACCTGCGCGACAAGCGTGGCCCGCAGTTCCTGCACGTCGTCACCCGCAAGGGCTACGGCTACAAGCTCGCCGAGGCCGACCCGGTGAAGTACCACGCCGCGAGCGGCAAGTTCGACCCCGCGCTCGGCTTTCCCAAGGCCAGCGGCGCGAGCAAGCCGAGCTTCACGCAGGTGTTCGGCCAGTGGCTGTGCGACATGGCCGATGCCGACCCGCGCCTGGTCGGCATCACGCCGGCGATGCGCGAGGGCTCGGGCATGGTCGAGTTCGCCAAGCGCTTCCCCAAGCGCTACTTCGACGTCGGCATCGCCGAGCAGCATGCCGTCACCTTCGCCGCCGGCCTGGCCTGCGAGGGCATGAAGCCGGTGGTGGCGATCTACTCCACCTTCCTGCAGCGCGGCTACGACCAGCTGATCCACGACGTGGCGATCCAGAACCTGCCGGTGGTGTTCGCGCTCGACCGCGCCGGCATCGTCGGCGCCGACGGCGCCACCCACTGCGGCGCCTACGACATCGCCTACGTGCGCTGCATCCCCAACTGCTCGATGCTCACGCCGAGCGACGAGAACGAGTGCCGCATGGCGCTGACCACCGCGTTCCGCCAGGAGCACCCGGTGGCCGTGCGCTACCCGCGCGGTGCCGGCATCGGCGCCGCCATCGACACCGAACTCGTGGCCTGGGAGTGGGGCAAGGGCGTCGTGCGCCGGCGCGGCCAGCGCATCGCCGTGCTCGCCTTCGGCACCCTGCTGCACCCGGCGCTGGCGGCGGCCGACAAGCTCGACGCCACGGTGGCCGACATGCGCTTCGCCAAGCCGCTGGACGAGGCGCTGGTGCTCGAGCTGGCGCGCAGCCACGAGGCCATCGTCACGGTGGAGGAGGGCTGCGTGATGGGCGGCGCCGGCTCCGCGGTGGGCGAGTGCCTGGCCGCGGCGGGCCTGGCGGTGCCGACGCTGCAGCTCGGCCTGCCCGACAAGTTCATCGAGCACGGCGACCCGGCCAAGCTGCTCTCGATGCTCGGGCTGGACGCCGCCGGCATCGAGCAGAGCATCCTGCAGCGCTTCGGCGCGCGCCCCAAGCTCGCCGCGGCCAACTTCTGAACTGAATCGAGCGTGCAAACCCGGTGACAGCGCCGGGCGCGCCACGCTGGCAAGCTCCGGTCCGCGATGACCCACCCCACCGAATCGCTGCACATCCCCGACACGCAGAGCGAGCGCGACCACCGCCGCCTGGCCATCCAGCGCGTGGGCGTCAAGGACCTGCGCTACCCGCTCGCGCTGCGCGTGGCCGGCGCGGTGCAGACCACCGCGGCGCTGTGGGCGCTCGACGTGGCGCTGCCGGCCGACAAGAAGGGCACCCACATGTCGCGCCTGGTGGCCTGGCTCGACGAGGGCACCGCCGTCGTGCTCGACGCCGCCACGCTGCGCGAGCGCCACGCCGCGATGCTGGCGCGGCTCGGCGCCGACGAGGGCCGCGTCGAGGCCGCGTTCAGCTTCTTCCTGCGCAAGCGCGCGCCGGTGTCGGGCCTGGCGAGCCTGCTCGACTACCAGGGCCGCTGGATCGCCGAGACGCGGGGCGGCCGCACCGCGGTGTGGGCCGAGGTCGGCGTGCCGGTGAAGAGCCTGTGCCCGTGCTCCAAGGAGATCTCCGACTACGGCGCGCACAACCAGCGCGCGCTGGTCACCATCCGTGCCGAGCTGCTGGCGCCCGTGGAGTGGCACGAACTCGTGCGCTTCGCCGAGGACCAGGCGAGCAGCGAGATCTGGCCGATGCTCAAGCGCACCGACGAGAAATGGGTCACCGAGCGCGCCTACGAGAACCCGAAGTTCGTCGAGGACCTGGTGCGCGACGTGGCGCTCGGGATCAACGGCGACGCGCGCATCGGGCGCTACAGCGTCGACGTCGAGAACATCGAGTCGATCCACAACCACTCGGCCTACGCGCGCATCGAGCGCGCGTAGCGCGTTGGCTCAGGCCTTCTCGGCCACCACCGCGATCCCCTTCAGCTGCCCGGCCACCGGTGCGCCCTGCGGCCGCGGGTAGCGCTGCGGGTCCAGGCGGTGCAGCAGCTCCGCCTCGCGCGTGCGCGCCAGCGTCACGTTGCCGAGCTTGACGTGGCCGAAGCCGCGCATCGAAAGCGGCACCTTGGCGACCAGCGTGGCCAGCGGCAGCCGCGCCGCGTCGAGCTGCGGCAGCAGCTCGCCGATGCGCGCCTCGTAGGCCGCGATCAGCGCGCGCTCCAGGCGCCGCTCCTCGGTGTGGCCGAACGGGTCGAAGACGCTGCCGCGCAGCACCTTGCCGCGCGCCAGCCACTTCATCGCCCCCAGCATCCAGGGCCCGAAGCGCATCTTCTTCGGCGGCTGGCCGTTCTTCGGCCGCGCCACGAGCGGCGGCGCGAGGTGGAACTCGAGCTCGAGCTCGCCTTCGAACTGCTCGGCCAGCTCGCGCCGGAAGCGGCCGTCGGTGAACAGCCGCGCCACCTCGTACTCGTCCTTGTAGGCCATCAGCTTGCCGAACGCCTCGGCCACGGCGCGCGTGAAGGGCAGGCCGGGGTCGGCGCCGAGCGCCTGCTCGCGTTCGCGCGCGCGCTGCACCAGCGCGCGGTAGCGCGCGGCCCAGGCCGCGTTCTGGTAGGCGGCAAGGTGCGCGGCATGCTGCTCGACGAGCGCGTCGAGCGGCAGCTCGCGCGGCGCCGGCTCGGCCGTGCCCTCGCGCAGCCGCTCGCAGGCCGCCGGGTCCTGCGCCGCCAGCCGCCCGAGCGCGAAGGCGAGCAGGTTGGCCGGCACCGCCACGCCGTTGAGCTCGATGGCGCGCTCGAGCGCCGCCAGGCTCACCGGCACCAGCCCGCGCTGCCAGGCATAACCCAGCGCGACGATGTTGGCGCTGACCGTGTCGCCGAGGAAGTCCTGCGCCAGCGCCTGCGCGTCGAAGGTCTCGACCCGGTCCTCGCCCGCGGCGTAGCGCAGCTTGGCGAGCAGTTCGTCGCGCTTGAGGTCGGCGTCGGGGTCGCGCACCGCGTCGGCAACCGGGATCTCGTGCTCGTTGGCGAGGATGCGCGTGCGCCCGCGCCGCACCGTGCCCAGGGCCTCGGGCTGCGCGCCGACCACGACGTCGCAGGCCAGCACCGCGTCGGCCTGCTGGGCGTCGATGCGCACCTGGTTCAGCCGCTCGGGCTTGTCGGCCCAGCGCACGAAGCTCAGCACCGAGCCGCCCTTCTGCGCGAAGCCCATGAAGTCGAGCACGCTGGCGGCGTGGCCGTCCAGGTGCGCCGCCATCGCGATCACCGCGCCCACCGTGACCACGCCGGTGCCGCCGACGCCGGTGACGAGCAGGTCGTACGGCCCCGTCCACGGCCACGGCGCGGGCAAGGGCAGGGCGGCCACCGCCGCCTCGAAGCGCGCGCGGTCGCGCCCGAGGATGCCCGAGTGCCGGCGCGGCTTGCCGCCGCTCACGCCCACGAAGCTCGGGCAGAAGCCCTTGGCGCACGAGTAGTCCTTGTTGCACGCCGTCTGGTCGATGCGCCGCTTGCGCCCGAAGGCGGTCTCCAGAGGCAGCACGGCCACGCAGTTGCTCTGCACGCCGCAGTCGCCGCAGCCCTCGCAGACCGCGGGGTTGATGAAGAGGCGCTTGGGCGGGTCGGCCAGCTCGCCCTTCTTGCGCCGGCGGCGCTTCTCGGCGGCGCAGGTCTGCTCGTAGATCAGCACCGTCACGCCGGGCACCTCGCGCAGCGTGCGCTGCACCTCGTCGAGCGCGCTGCGGTCGCGGAACTCGGTGCCGGGCGGGAAGAGGTGGCCGATGGCGTCGTACTGGGCGATGTCGTCGGAGAGCACGACGACCTTCTTCACGCCCTCGCTCTCCACCTGGCGCGCGATGGCGTCGACGCTGATCTTGCCGTCCACCGGCTGGCCGCCGGTCATCGCCACCGCGTCGTTGAAGAGGATCTTGTAGGTGATGGAGGTGCCGGCCGCCACGGCCTGGCGGATCGCCAGGTAGCCCGAGTGGTAGTAGGTGCCGTCGCCCAGGTTCTGGAAGACGTGCGGCACCTTGGTGAACATCGAGTGCGAGACCCAGTCCACGCCCTCGCCGCCCATCTGGATGATGCCGCCGGTGTTGCGTTCCATCCAGGCGGCCATGAAGTGGCAGCCGATGCCGGTGCGCGCCGACGAGCCCTCGGGCACCCGCGTGCTCGTGTTGTGCGGGCAGCCGGCGCAGAAGTAGGGCACGCGCTTGACGGCGTCGCCAGCGTTGGACAGCAGCGGCGGGAAGGTGAAGTCGCGCACGTGCTCGCGGCGGTCGAGCGCCGCGTCGTGGCGCGCGAACCAGTCGGCCAGCAGCTCGATCAGGCGCGAGGGGCGCAGCTCGCCGGTGGCGGCGACGAGCGGGCGGCCCGCCGCGTCGGCTTTGCCGAGCACGCGCGGCCGCGCGGCGAGATTGAAGAACAGCGCCTTGATCTGCTGCTCGACGACCGGGCCCTTCTCCTCGACGACGAGCAGCTCGTCCAGGCCGCGCGCGAACTCGATCATGCGCGTGGCCTCGATCGGGAAGGTGAGGCCGAGCTTGAGCACGCGCACGCCGTGCGCGTCGAGGTCGGCAAGGCCGATCTGCAGCCGGCGCAGCACCTCCATGAAGTCGCCGTGCGCCTTGCCCGCGGTGACGATGCCCACGCGGGCGCGCGGCGCGGCCACGATCAGGCGGTCGATCGAGTTGACGCGCGCGAACGCGGCGACCGCCTCGAGCTTGTGCGCCAGGCGCGTCTCGATGGCGAGCGAGGGCAGGTCGGGCCAGCGGTAGTGCAGCCCGTCGGGCGGCGCCTGGTGGCCGGTGCGGCGCTGCACCTCGGCGGCCGGCAACCAGGCGGCGACGCGCTCGTTCACGCGGTCCAGGTCCACCGTGGCGGCGCTCTCCACCACCTCCGACAGCGCCGTCATGCCGACCCAGTTGCCGCTGTAGCGCGACAGCGCGTAGCCGTAGAGGCCGAACTCGACCAGCTCGGCCACGCTGGCCGGCGCCAGCACCGGCATGTGCCAGGCCTGGAAGGCCTGGTCGCTCTGGTGCGGCATCGACGAGGAGACGCAGCCGTGGTCGTCGCCCGCCACCACGAGCACGCCGCCTTGCGGCGAGCTGCCGTAGGCGTTGCCGTGCTTGAGCGCGTCGCCGGCGCGGTCCACGCCCGGGCCCTTGCCGTACCACATGGCCGGCACGCCGGCCACCGTGCGCTCGGGGTCGCTCTGCACGCGCTGCGTGCCCAGCACCGCGGTGGCGGCGAGCTCCTCGTTGATGGCGGGCAGGAAGCGGATGCCGCGCTCGGCCAGGCGCGCGCCGGCCTTCCACACGGTCTGGTCGACGGCGCCGAGCGGCGAGCCGCGGTAGCCGCTGAGGAAGGCCTGGGTGGCCAGGCCCGCGGCGTCGTCGAGCGCGCGCTGCATGAGCAGGATGCGCACCAGGGCCTGCGTGCCGGTCACGTAGGCCACGCCGGCGTCGGCCCACAGGGCGTCGGCCAGGCTGGCCTGCGGCCGCGCCAGGGCGGCAGCGCTGCGGCCCTCCGAACGGGCTGCTGAAGGGGTCACGGGGGTCTCCATCGCAGCACTATGTCACGCCTCGGTGCGCTTGTAGGAATTTGCCTGACAGGCGCCGTAGAACGGACGGGACTCAAGCCACCGATCTGGACCGATGTTCCGGGCCAATTGCCGCGCCTACAGTGCAGACCATCGATTCACGACCGACCACGACGGAGAAAGCATGACCCCTGACCAGATCCTCGCCGAGATTCGCGAAGCCAACCTGTCGTACCTGATGCTCGCGCAGAGCCTGGTGCGCCACGACCGCGAACAAGCCCTGTTCCGCCTGGGCATCAACGAGGACACGGCCAGCCTCATCGCCGCGCTGACGCCGGCGCAGATGATGAAGATCGCCACCGGCAACCAGCTGCTGGCGCGCTTCCGCATGGACGACGACGCCGTGTGGAGCCTGCTCACCAGCCACGGCAAGGGCGCCGCCAACGACGGCATGAGCCGCCTGCACGCCTCGATCCTGATGGCCGGCCGCCACCAGGAAGCGGCCTGAGCGACCCGCCGGAACAGATCCAGGAGCAGCGCATGGCCCGCGTCAAGAGCATCCTCACCGAAGCCAAGCAGATCGAGCGTGCCGTCACGCTGATCCACCTCGGCGCCCGCCTGCAGGTCCTGGAGAGCGAGACCGACCTCAGCTACGAGCGCCTGCTGCGCCTGTACAAGGAGGTGGCCGGCAAGAGCCCGAGCAAGGGCCAGCTGCCGTTCTCCACCGACTGGTTCATGACCTGGCAGCCGAACATCCACTCGAGCCTGTTCCTGAACATCCACGAGTACCTCAACAAGGTGGCGGCGCTCGACGAGATCGACACCATCATCAAGGCCTACCAGCTCTACGTGGAGCAGATCAGCGCGCAGGGGCTGGACCCGATGCTGTCGGTGACACGCGCCTGGCGCCTGGTGAAGTTCGTCGACAACGGCATGCTGACGATGACGCCGTGCAGCAAGTGCGGTGGGCACTTCGTCACGCACCCGCACGAGATCGCGCGCCACTTCGTCTGCGGCCTGTGCAATCCTCCGGCACGGGCCGGCAAAGGCAAGCTGGCCGGCAGCCTGGGGGCTGCGGCGCGTGAAGCGGGCGCGTTGGCGCACTGAGCGAACTGAGCGCACTGATCGCACCGGGCCCGCTTCGCGAACTGTTCACGCCACCCGCCTCAAGCCGCTGCCGCCCGCGGTCGATATCCCGGAAGGTTTTGTTCATTGCTCGTCTCCTCCTGGCACAGTCCCCTGTGCTTTCAAGCGGGTCCTTCGGGGCCCGCTTTTTTGTGACCCGCTGAACCACCGATGCTGCGCCGCCTCGGCTCCGCACCGTGGCCGCTGCCGGCGCTGCTGGCCTGGGCGATCGCCTGGGCGGTGCACGCGATGGTGCTGAAGGTGGCCGGCGCGCCGCTCGCCCTGCTGGCCGGCGCGCTGGCCGGGCTGACGCTGGCCTGGCCGGCGCGAACGGCCTGGCGGCGCACCATCGCCGGGGCCGGCTTTCCGCTTTCGGCGCTGACGCTCGGCGCGCTGCCGGCGCTGCCGGCGCCGTGGTGGCTCGCCGCGCTCGCCCCGCTGGCCCTGCTGTACCCGCTGCGCGCCTGGCGCGACGCGCCGTTCTTCCCGACGCCGCGGCGCGCCCTCGAAGGGCTCGGCGACTGGATCCAGCCGGCACCGCGCCGCGTGCTCGACGCCGGCTGCGGCCTCGGCCACGGCCTGGCGGCGCTGCGCCGGCTGTGGCCCGAGGCCACGTTCCACGGCATCGAGTGGAGCCGCCCGCTCGCCTGGGCGGCGCGCCGGCGCTGCCGCTTCGCGCACGTCGCGCGCGGCGACATGTGGGCCGCCTCCTGGGCCGGCCACGACCTGGTCTACGTCTTCCAGCGCCCGGAGAGCATGGCGCGCGTGTGGGCCAAGGCGAGCGCCGAACTGGGCCGCGGCGCCTGGCTCGTCAGCCTGGAGTTCGCGGTGCCGGGCGTGGCGCCCACGGCGCGCCTGCACGGCGCGCGCACGGTCTGGCTGTACCGCATCGGCGCCGAATTGAAGGGTGAACCGGCGCCAGATCCGATGGCGGCCGCGCCAGCGCGGAAACAGCGCTCAACCGATCGGGCGCGGGGCCGATAACCCCCCTATCCACCGCGGGACGGCATGTCCGGCGGGGTCCATCGCGAACTCGCAGCACACATGTTCGTCCTCATCGGTTGGGTCCTGGCGCTGGCCTGCATCTTCGGCGTGTTCATCGTGCACGGCGGGAACATCGGCGTCATCCTGAAGGCCTTGCCCTTCGAGATGACGACGATCGGCGGCGCCGCGGTCGGCGCCTTCATCGCCAACAACCAGCCCAAGGTGCTCAAGGCCACGCTGGCCGGACTGGGCAAGTGCTTCAAGGGCAGCAAGTACACCAAGGCGCGCTACATGGAGCTGCTGGCGCTGCTCTACGACGTGCTGCAGAAGGCGCGCAAGGAAGGCCTCATGTCCATCGAGAAGGACGTCGAGGACCCGGCCAACTCGCCGCTGTTCCAGAAGTACCCCACCGTGGGGCAGGACCACCACGTGCAGGAATTCGTCACCGACTACCTGCGCATGATGGTCTCGGGCAACCTCAACGCGCACGAGATCGAGTCGCTGATGGACAGCGAGATCGACACCCACCACCACGAGCAGCACGCCGCGGTGGCGGCGATCCAGCGCCTGGCGGGCGCGCTGCCGGCCTTCGGCATCGTGGCCGCGGTGCTCGGCGTGGTCAACACGATGGGCTCGGTGGGCCAGCCGCCGGCCGTGCTCGGCCAGATGATCGGCTCGGCGCTCGTCGGCACCTTCCTCGGCATCCTGCTCGCGTACGCCTTCGCCGAGCCGCTGGCCGGCCTGCTCGAGCAGAAGGTCGACGAGGGCACCAAGGAACTGCAGTGCATCAAGACGACGCTGCTCGCCTCGATGCAGGGCTACGCGCCGCAGGTGGCGATCGAGTTCGGGCGCAAGGTGCTGTACTCCACCGAGCGGCCCACCTTCACGGAGCTCGAGGGGCACGTGAAGGGCAGGAAGTAGGGAGCCAGCGACCATGGCCGGCGATGCCAAGAAGCTCCAGCCGATCATCGTCAAGAAGATCAAGAAGGGCGGCCACGGACACCACGGCGGCGCCTGGAAGATCGCGTATGCCGACTTCGTGACGGCCATGATGGCCTTCTTCCTCCTGATGTGGCTGCTCGGCAGCACCACGGAGGGCGACAAGAAGGGCATCGCCGACTACTTCAGCTCGCCGCTCAAGGTGGCGCTGCTCGCCTCCGGATCGGGCTCGGGCGACAGCTCGCACGTGCTCAAGGGCGGCGGGCAGGACCTCACGCGCACCACCGGCCAGGTCAAGCGCGGCGAGGTCGAGTCGCCGCGCAGCGCGGTCAACCTGCGCGCCTTGAAGGCCGAGCAGGTGCGCGCCGAGATCGCGCGCCTGGAGGACCTCAAGGCCAAGGTCGAGAAGAAGATCGAGAACAACCAGCGCCTGCTGGGCCTGCGCTCGCAGATCCTGCTCGAGTTCGTGCCCGACGGGCTGCGCATCCAGATCGTCGACGAGGACGGCAAGCCGATGTTCGCCAGCGGCAGCGCCGAGGCGAGCCCGCTGCTGCGCGAGCTGCTGCGCGAGCTGGGCGCGCTGCTCGCCGAGGTGCCCAACCGCCTGACGATGGAGGGCCATACCGACGCCACGCCCTTCCCGGGCGGCGAGCGCGGCTACAGCAACTGGGAGCTCTCGTCGGACCGCGCCAACGCCGCGCGGCGCGAGATGCTCGCCGGCGGCCTGCCCGAGGAGCAGGTGCTGCGCGTGCTGGGCCTCGCCTCGAGCGTGCCGCTCAACCCGGCCGAGCCGCGCGCGCCGGCCAACCGGCGCATCAGCGTGATCGTCATGAACCGCGAGGCCGAAGACCGCGCGCTGCGCGGCGCCGTGCCGGCCGAGCCTGCCACCGCACCCGGCACCGAACCCGCCGCCGAAGCCGCGCCGAGCGTGCCGGACATCGCGCCCCGCATCGTCCCGCGCAACTGAGCGCCGCTCAAGTCGGCGGGGCGGTCACCGATAAGCCTTGCAAGCGAGTACCGAGGCCAACCTTTGCCATGAGCACACCCACCGACCTCAAGTTCCTGATCGTCGACGACTTCTCGACCATGCGTCGCATCGTGCGCGGCCTGCTCAAGGAGATGGGCTGCAACAACGCCGAGGAGGCCGAGGACGGCGCCGTCGCGCTGAACATGCTCAAGGCGACGAAGTTCGACTTCATCGTCAGCGACATCAACATGCCCAACATGAACGGCTTCGACCTGCTCAAGGCGGTGAAGGCCGACGAGACGCTGCGCCACATCCCGGTGCTGATGGTCACCGCCGAGGCGCGCAAGGAAGACATCGTGCTGGCCGCGCAGAGCGGCGCCGCCGGCTACATCGTCAAGCCCTTCACCAAGGCCACCCTCGAAGAGAAGGTGCAGAAGATCCTGCAGAAGCTCGCCACGCCGGCCTGAGGCCGGCGAGTGCCGCCGCCTCCGCCCGCCGTACCCGGAGAACAACCAACATGAAGATGGACGACGCCGCCGCGTTGCAGCCCGCCGGGCTGACGGTGAGCCCCGAGGTGTTCCAGCAGATCGGCACGATCACGCGCCTGGTGCACGACACGCTGTCGCAACTGGGCGTGATGCCCAAGCTGCAGATTGCCACGGACGGCCTGCCCGACGCGAGGAGCCGCCTGACCTACATCGCCAGCAAGACCGCCGCGGCCGCCGAGAAGGTGCTCAACACGGTCGACAAGGCCAAGGCCGACCACGCCCACATCGTGAGCGCGACGCGCGACATCGCCGCGCGCATCACCGCCGACCCGGTGCGCGCGGTGGCCTCCGGCGCGGTGATGAACTTCGTCAGCGACGTCGAGGCGCGCAGCACCGCCATCGACGCCCACCTCACCGACATCATGATGGCGCAGGACTTCCACGACCTCACCGGCCAGGTGGTGGCCAAGGTGGTGACGCTGGCCAACGACCTCGAGGACAGCCTGGTCAAGCTGCTGGTCTCGGTGGTGCCGCCCGAGCAGCGCGTGAAGGTCGAGTCCGGCGCGCTCAACGGCCCGGTCGTCAACCCGGAAGGCCGCACCGACGTGGTGGCCAACCAGGGCGAGGTCGACGACCTGCTCGCCAGCCTCGGCTTCTAGCCGAGGCCGCAGAACGCCAAACGCGTCACGGCGCGGCGCGGTCTGCGCCGGGCCCGCGGCACGCCGGCCAAGCGCACGCCGGCCCGGGGCGGATGACGCCGGGCTTTCGCCCTCTTATCGCCCTCAAGGCACCAGGGCACACCGGCACCATGGCGGAGCCCGATCCGGGCCCGTTCCGCCATGGCCGACTCCCCCCAAGACCGCACCCTGCCCGCCTCGCCGCGCAAGATCGAGAGATCGCGCGAGGAGGGTCAGGTCGCGCGCTCGCGCGATCTCGGGCACTTCGCCGCGCTCGGCCTCGGCGTGGCGCTGCTCGGCGCCTTCGCGCCCGAACTCACGGCCTGGCTGGCGCGCCTGCTCGGTGACGGGCTGCGCTTCGACGCCGCCGCGCTGCAGCATCCGGCGCTGATGGTC